>Ga0114129_10005546_pt1 | contig 17846 bp, 17 predicted proteins | sample RhiMetdeltSRZDD1_FD_80071 | JGI IMG/M metagenome (GOLD analysis project Ga0114129, IMG submission 80071) | Populus rhizosphere microbial communities from Tennessee, USA - Rhizosphere MetaG P. deltoides SRZDD1 (version 2) (version 2) | ecosystem: Host-associated > Plants > Roots > Rhizosphere >...
AACGTCGTGCAATGGATGCAGGACAACGGCGAACTGCCTGCCGATAACGCGGTCTGACGACGCCGCCCAGCTCGACGCCAAGGCGCCTCGGCGGGCCGCAGGATCCGCTTGCGTCCGCGTCCACGTGGATGCCGACGAGGGTCGAGACGCAGTCGGCGTGGTGACGAGCGTTCCCTTCGGCCCCGACGGCCCGCCGCTGGCGGGGGTCGTGTTTGGCCGGCCGTTGGGCGAAGTGCTGTGCGGGGCTCTGCCCCGGACCCCGACCCGGCTGCGGAGATCAGTGGCGAATGGGCCGGTGGTGGGGGTGGTTGGGGCGTGCGATCTCGTTGCCGGGCACCTGATGGCTACCAGACAGCCGCCCCGCCACGCATCCTGCGAGCGAAGATCTTTCTCGCTGCGCTGCGAAACATCTTCGTCCTCGGCTGCGTTCTGGGGCGTCCGCCTGGTAGGGCTTCGCCTGCCCGGCAACGAGATCGCACTTCTCGGCTCGGTTGTCGCTGCGCGTCGGGCCTAAAAATCGTGGTTGAGCTGGGGAAAGTGGGCGTCTTTCCGTTGACTTTAAGATATGGTTGTTGATACGATGTTGGCATGCCGGACGGCAAACCCGGCAGACACCAGCCCATCGCGTCGGAAGGGAGACCATGAAGATCCTCCGCGCAGTAATCAGCCGCTGGGGCGAGCTGGAAATCACCATCGACCGCCACCTCACCCCCGCCGATCTGACCTACACCGCGTACCGCCGAGCCGAGCCCGTCCCGCACCGAATCCCGCGCCGCCGTCGCCGCTTCCGGCTCATCACCCCGTTGCAGCAGTGTGCCGAGTACCGATGGATCAAGCTGCGCATCGCCCTCGGCCGCTACGACGGCGACGGCGCACGCACATTCACGATCTACTACGCCGAGCATGAAAGCGGCTACGCCCACTACTTCGTGAGCTATGACGACGACAAGCACGGCTGCGGCGGGCGCACCTTCCGGCTGCCCATGAGCGACGGCAGCACCGTCGACATCGTCGGCCCCTACACCGGCAACGCGAAGGCCATCAACAAACTCGTACCCGGCGCCAAGCTCTACACCGCCCGCCGAATCTCCGCGAGCGTCCCCGGCCAGGCAATCCGGTACCCCGCCGACCTCACCGTCACCGCCGCCCGCGCCATCCTCGCCAGCATCCCCGCCAGCCGCCGCCGCTGACCCACACCCAGCCGGTGGCCAGCCGTCAGGCCACCGGCCACCACAACCCGTTTACCCGCAACGAGGAGACACCGACTATGACCGAGCCCGCGCCCATCGAGGATCTGTACCGGGCCTACCACTATCAACTGCTCAACTATGCCGCCCGCTGGACCCGCAGCCGCCATGACGCCGAAGTGGTCGTACACGACGCGTTCGAGTACGCCCTTGGCGCCTACGCCACCGTCCAGCCCGATAACGCCCGGGCATGGATGTACGCCGTCACCCGATACCGGGCTCTCAACGCCCGCCGCAGCCAGGCCCGCGCTGTCCCCGCCGGAGACGCCATCGAACACACCCCCGAGCCGCCCGTAGAACCCGCCGCCGACCCGGACGCTCCGACGATGGCGGACCCCGACACCGCCCTGTACGTGCTGGCCGCTCTCGACGAACTCGCACCGCGCGACCGCGAAGCCATCCGCCTGTGGGCGTTCGAGGGCCTGTCCTGGCAGCAGGTCGCCGAGCGGATGGGCATCAAACCCGCCACCGTCAAGCGCGGAACGCAACGCAGCCTCCACCAGCTACGCGGCGACTAACCCTCACCGCAACAGAAAGGCCCGGGGTATCCCCGGGCCTTTCGCATGCCCGCCACGAACTGTTGACCCAACGGTGCCCGGCACCTCTGCCGCTACCCTTCCGCCAACCCCTCCCGCATGACGTACGCGCAGCCATCACCGCACCCCGACCGCATGGCATCCTGAAACCCTCACCGAAACGGAGCCCCGATGCCCGCCGACAACCCCCGCCCGTACCTCACTGCGATTCTCGATCAGCTCGCCGCCGCCAACGCCGCAGGCGACCCCGACGCGGCCGAGGCGATCCTGGCCCGGCTCATCGACGACAACGACCCGGCCGCGCGCGCCGCCGTCGCCGACGCCCTGCGCCTGGCCGACGCCCGCGACGCGACGCCCGACACCGAGCCGCCCACCGACTCCACACCAGACACTCCCTAACCACTATGGGGTTCTCCCCCCCAATCTCCTCCTCTTCTCACCCTCCATATTCACCTCTTCTGTTACCTCCCTCTCACAAGACCTCACACCGATTTGTACCAAGGTATCTTCGATACGAGGGCTCGGAATCTGGTCCGCCGCAAGGCGGCGGAACGGCTGGGCGCGCGCTGCACGCGGGGGAGGTGAGCAGCGATGGCATGGGTGACAACACTCGGCCCGGATATTCGCCAAGTCCAGTACCGGCTGGAGCAAGCCGCCGGCTGCGCACCGGCCCCAAAAACCCACTAACGCCAGCCGGCGCTCCTCAAGCTGCCCCGAGTTCCGGCCCCCGTCCGCAGACCGGGGCGATCGTCGGCGACGCGCAGATCGGCTACCGGCTCGACGAGACCCTTCCGCTGGAATGGATCGGCGACGGGCTGCACGATGTCGGCATCACGCCGGGCACGGTGATGACCGAGGCGCAGAAGCCGTGGGCGTACGCCATCATGTCCGGCCGGCATCCCGACGGCACCGTGTTGGTCGAACCCAAATCCGCCGCGGACCCGCGCGGGAAGCTGGCGGCCCGGCCGCTGCTGGAATCCGTGGCCGCGTCGGCCGCCATCCACGGCGTGACCCTTTCGGAGATGTTGAAGGCCGACCACATCCGCAGCTCCTACGGCAGGATGGCGCGCGGCGTCGAGCGCTACGGCGAAGCCCACACCGTTCCGTATGCGCGGCTGCTGCAGCTGGCCGACGCCGCCGGCGTCGATCTGTCCACCGTGTACCGGCGCGCCGAGCTGGACCGCGCCCGCACCTATGCCGACGCCAGGGTGCAGATCGGCAACCGGGGCTACGACATCACCCTCGATCTGGCCAAGTCGGTGTCGGTGCTGTACGCGATGGCTGACCCGCACACCGCGCAGCAGCTGGAGACCGTGTACCTGGACTCGGTTCGCGAGACCGTCGCGGTGATGCAGGACTGGGTCGCCTACGGCATGCGCGGACACCACGGCGACGGCCAACGGGCCCGCCGTATCGACAGCACGGGTCTGCTCGGCTGGATGATGGTCCACCGCACCGCCCGCCCGGTCGAAGGCGCGCCATCTGATCCGCACCTGCACGTCCACGTGGTTCTGGCCAACATGGTCCTGGGCGTGGACGGGAAGTGGTCCACGGTCGGCGCCGGCGGCCGCGACATCCACCGCCACGCCCACGCCGCCGACGCTTTTCTCAAGGCCCGCATGCGCGCGGAAACCCATCGCCGGTGGGGCATCGAATGGCGTCGGCACGCGATCACCGGCGCGTGGGAGATCGCCGCGATCCCCGCCGCCGTACGAGACCTGTTCTCCAAGCGATCAGTGCAGATCGACGAAACCCTCGCCCGGCTCGGCCTGACCGGCACGACCAGGTCCGCGCAGACCAAACTCGCCGCCGCAATGTCTCGCGAGGCCAAGCAGCCGACGCCGCCGGCCGGCCAGCTGCGCGAGCAGTGGCACGTCCAGGCCCGCGAGGCCGGCTTCGACCCCGACGACCTCGCGGCCGCGTCTCTGCATGCTCCGCAGCCGGGCCCGCTGCCGGCCAACCCGACGCCGCAGGACATCGCGGCGTACGTGTTCCGCGACGACCCCACCGAGGCGGAGGCCGCCGCCCGCGGCCCGATCCGCTCGCGCCACGTCGGGCTGACCCACAACCGCAAGGTCGTCTCCCGCGCCGACGTCCTCGCCGCGGTCATGGACGCCCTGCCGTACGGCTTGGACACTATCGCCGAGGCCGAAGCGGTCGTCGACCAAGTGGTTGCCGTGGCCGGGTACGCCGTCGCACTGGATCGGACCGAACCCGCGCACTTTTCCAACAACACCCGCTACACCACGGCGGCGATCGTGAAAGCGGAGCACACCATCCTGCGCGACACTCGCGCAGGCCTCGACCGCGCCTTCGCACTCGTGCACACCGACATCAAGAAGATGGCGATCAGCCAGTTCACCGCGGCCACCGGCCTACTGCTGTCCCAGGAGCAGCAGGCGGTCCTCGACCGGCTGCTGCACGGCGGGCACCAGATCGACGCCGTGATCGGCGTCGCCGGCTCCGGCAAAACCACGCTCATGGCCGCCCTGCGAGCAGCGTACGAAGCGGCCGGTCTGCGCGTGGCCGGCGCGTCCACCTCCGCCGTCGCAGCCGCGAACCTCCAAGCCGAGTCCGGGATCGCGTCGGCGACCGTCGACTCATGGCTGGCCCGCGCCGACTTCCGCACACACAACGGTGTGCCGCTCGGGCTGCGCGGCGTCCGCGCCGCACAGGCCGGACCCGGCGGCGCCCCTGCACCGGGGACGTTCGCCCGCGCGATCGACGTCCTCGTCATCGACGAGGCCGCCACCGTCGACGACCGCAAGCTCGCCCGCCTGCTCAACCACGCCATCCCACGCGGCATCAAAGTCATCGCGATCGGCGACCCCAAGCAGCTACGCGCGCCCGGCGTCGGCGGCACGTTCGCCCGCGTCCACCAGATCGTCGACGGACTGTCCATGCTCGACAACCGGCGCCAACGGGATGAAACCGAACGCCGCGCCCTGGACGCGTTCCGCTCCGGCAAGCTGCACGAGGCTCTCGCCGAATGGTCGACCGCCGGCCGGGTTCATGTCGTCGCCGACTCCCCAGCGGCGCAGCTGGCCATCCTCGCCCGGTGGGAGCAGGCCCGCCACCAATGGGCCGACGTCCACGATCGCGGCGCGAGCCTGCTCGTGCTCACCGGCACAAACGACGACGCCGAACAGATCAACCACGCCATCCAGACCGTGCGCCTGGCCACCGGCGACCTCGACCCCGACCGGATGCGCCCGTACACGCTGCACGGCGGCGGCACCGCACGGTTCGCCGTCGGCGACGAAGTCATGGTCCGCGTCAACGCCCGCAGGCCTGAGGACCACATCCCAGACCTGCTCAACGGCAACCGCGGCGTCGTCACCGACCTCGACGAGCAGACCGGCGGCCTGGTCGTGCAATGGCGGACAATGACTGCCGATGGTCCCGCTGTCCGGCAGCGAACCGTGGACCCGGCGTTCATCGCCGACGGCGGTCTGTCGCTCGGGTACGCCATGACCGTCGCCAAGGCCCAAGGCCTGACCGCCCACATCGCGGTCACCTACGGCGTCGGTCTGGACCCGCACACCCTCTACGCCGGCATGACCCGCGCCCGCCGAGAGAACCACCTCATCCTGCCGATCGACATGCTGGAATTCGACGCCGTCCGCGCCCGCCTCGGCCCACCACGCAGCCCCGACGAGGAAACCCGACGGGCGATCACCGCGTACGCCCGCTGGCTCCAGTCGGTCTCCGCCGACGACACCCTCGTCCTGGACGAGCTGACCAACAACGGCCTGAACCCGGTTCTCGCCCGGCCCGATCCAGTCCCGGATCCGGCCGGCCAAGACGAGACCGTCGACGAGCGTACGCAGACCGGCGCCGAAGCGGTCGCCAACCGCCGACGCGTCCGCCAGCACGCCGACCGGCCCCGCGCCCGGCACTGGCAACGCCGCACGTACGGCGCCCTGACCGCCACCGAATTGTCGCGCGCCCTTTTCGACGCCGAGAACGATCTCAACGTCGAACGAGCCCGCGCCCGCGTCTCGGCCGAACGACACGCCGCCCGGCGCCAGCCCGCCCTCGACGGGCACGGCCCGGCCGCGACCGCCCTCGCGCAGCGCCGCCTACACCTGGAGCAGGCCGAGGCCGCACGCCAGCTGGCCGACCAGCGTATGCAGGCGGCCCAAGATCATGCCGCCGTCGCCGATCAGATCCGCGCCGACCTCGCCCGCCCGGCGCCCGTACGGTTCATGCTCGGCATCCGCGCCGACGAAGCCCAGGCCCGGCTCACCGACACCAACACCATGATCGCCCACGCCCAGCAGGCCGCCGAACTCTCCCGCGCCGACGCCGAACGTCACGCCCGCGAAGCCGGCGTCGACCCCGGCCGGATCGCGACCGTCGCTGCCGAGCTGCGCGCCGGCTGGAACGACCTTCGTCAGGCCGCCATCGACGACGACGTGGCCGCCGTCGGCGACCGGCCAGCCGCCCGTGCCGATCTGGCCCGCGCCCGGCTCCGGCTTGCCTCGCTGCGTACCGAGCAGGAGACCCGCATGCAGCAACACCCGGAGGACACCGCCTACGAGCAACGCGAACGCGAAACCGCCCGCACTATCGCCGAACGCGAATGGGCGCGTGAGGTCGTGGCCGGACTCCGACGTCAGTGGGAGCGCGAGGTAGTGGAAGGGGTCGAGCGGCAGTGGGAGCGCGACGTCGCTTACGCAGCGGAGCAGCGGCGCCTGCGCGATGCCGAAGCCGCCCGTGCCCACGTTGCCGACGCCGAGCCCGACATCGCCACCTGAGCCGGTTCTGGAACGCCGAGCGCGGAAGCCCTGCGAGCATCAGGCGCGACACCGTCCGTCGCCACCTACCGCAGCGGCTTCAGATCGATGGTGACGCGACCGCGGATCAATCGCCATCGGTGACGTGCTTGCCGTAGCACGGCGTACGGCTCCAGATCGAGTCGGCGTGGGCACGCATCAGGTTCTTGATCACTTCCCAGGCCACCTCTCGGGAGCTGTACGCCCGAGCGCCATTGGGCGGCTGCATGCTGATCAGCTCGACGAACCAGCGGCCGTCCTCCAGGGTGCCGGTGCGGATCGACTTCGCCCAGGCTCCGCCCGTGCGCTGGTTCCGCCAGCGCGCCTTGCACTGGTGGTGAATGCGCAGCAGGTCGACATGCTCGCCGCGCTCAACGTCTTCCGCACCCACACGGCAATTAGAACACATGTACGGTTATCGAGGCCCAGTGCGGAGTTTCTCGATTGAGCGCCTTCGCGCGGGTCCGGGGGTCGTGCCCGCGGGGCGTGATCCGTTTGACTGCTTGGTCTCGCGCCCGACCGTAGCGATCACGACGTCAACGGACCTCCGTCGCTTGATCGGCGTCGACCAGCCGCTACAGTCGAACATGCGTACGCTTCCCCGTCCGGTCTGGCGACCATGTGGGAGGTGAACGGAGGTGTCGGCTGCAAGCCCCAGCGTTCAGTCCGGCACGCGAATCTCCGGGCCTTCTGACGTCGCACGCGCCCTTGTTCTTGTACGCGACCGCCTGGCCGGGCGCGCGGTCACCGCGGACCTTCGCCAGCCGATCACCACCGCGGTCGAACCCGCTTTCCACGACGCCCTCCCCGTGCATGGCCACCTGGCTTCGCTCCTGCACGCCGGCCTGCCCTGCGGCGCCACCATCGAATTACGCGGAGGCCAAGGGGCGAGCTCGCTACTGATCGCAACCATCAGCCAGGCCAGCGCCGCCGGACACTGGACCGCCATTGTCGGCCAACCAGACCTGAACCCGATCGCCGTCGCCGAAGCCGGGGCCGACCTCGCCAAGGTCGCCCTCGTACGGCACCCGGAGGCTCATTGGGCCGACGTCGTCGCGGCCCTATGCGACGGCCTGGCCCTCGTCGCTACCGCCATCCCGGCTGGCCTTTCCGAACGCCGAGCCCGCGCGCTCGCCGCACGAGCCCGCCGCTCCGGCTGCGTCCTCATTCCGTTCGGCGGCCACTGGCCGGCCGCCGACCTGACCATCGAATCCACCCAGCGCCGCTGGCACACGCGCCCTAACGGCCGGCTCCCGCGCTGCTTCGACCTCGACGTCACCGTACGCGGACGTGGCGCCGCCACCCGACCTCGACGGCAAGCGATTCACCTACCAGCCGGAACCGCCGACCAACATTGCCCACTGCCACCGTCGCCCCAGCTGCAGCTGGTCACGTAGGAGCGGGTCAACGCGACAGCGTGCCCTTCGGTAGCGCGCTTGAGGTCGTTCGAGCCCGCCCAACGCTCAGCGGCCCGACCATCGTGCGTGACGACGCCGCAAGCGTGCGAAGATCCGGCCACTGCTTAGCGGGGACCCTCAATCCAGCGCACGAGAGTCGTGACGACATCGTTAACGTCTCCCGAGGCCATCTTGTATTGCACCGGTGTTCCGCCTTGGGATGCGAACGCATCGCAGTTGTCGGCACGATCGTCGATCAAAGCGGCGTCGGAGAACCCCAGCCCTCGCTCGACGAGCCATTTGCCGAAGAAGCCGACAGGATCTTCGGCTTTGAGCACGCCGACGTCGCTGGAACAGATGATGTCATCGCAGATCATCGCCCAGTCCGCGAGCGTTTCCGGTTCTTGCCTAGGCCGGCGGCCCCGGCTGCGGACCCGGTCAAAGGTACGGACGAAACAGTCCATGTTGTCGGTCGCGAGCACGAACATCGCCACAGACTTCATCGTACGGAGCGCCTCGAACAGCTTGACATTGACCTTCATCTGCGCGCAATCGACGTACAGCTTGCGAGAAAGGAAGTCGTCCCGAAAGTTCTTGGGTAGACGGATGTCCATCGCCGCAATGATCTGCTCGGCGGAGAGCAGGCCCTTCATCCATTCATTCGCCGTGTCCGTCTCGCGCGAGAACACCTTCTCTGCCATCTGCGCTTCCAGCTGCGCCTTCAGCGGATGGCGGGCACCTTCGCGAATCGATACCCAGAAAGGGTCTCGGGACAGAACGCCGTGCCAGTCAACGAATACAACCCGGCTACCAAGCGGCAACTGGTGCATTCGGCCGCTCCCCTCAGCTGTCGCTCAATAGCTCTTCAATTCGGGTCTGAGCCAGGTCGATGAGCTTCGTCCGGTCAAGCGTGGCATCCAGCCACAGCACGTCCTGGTCGCCGCGTTCCGCAAGATCAGCGAAGAATGCCCGCACACCTGCGTTGAACTGCGCATCGATGAAGATGCTGCCGGCGGGGAACTTTCCTCGGTTGCGGTCGTGGACCGCGTCCTGCGGCACGTCTAGGTATATTACGAGGTCGGGCCAGAGCGGCGCACCGGACGCGGCGATGACAGATTGTGCCGTCGTGAAGCATCTCAGCGGGGTCACTCGTTCGAGCGCGCGGCGGTGAGCTAGCAATGTGTAGACGCTTCGGTCGATGAGTACGAGGTCGCTCATGTCTGCCTTGGCTCGTAGGGTCCTGTCGGCTTCGATGGTCAGCAGCACCTCCAGGCCATCGCGGTCTTCCTGGGCGGTGTCAGGCACGGCCCGAGGGAGGAATCGGCCTCCGCCGACATGATCGGCATAGCATTGGACGTGCGAGATCGTCAGCCTGCTCAGCTCAGCGATGAGTCCACGGCTGAGCGTGGTCTTTCCCGCACAGCAAGGCCCCTCGATGCCGACACTGGTCCTGAATGGGCGTTGCCTATCGGTGCTCGGTCTTGCCGACACCTGTACCTCCTCTTAACAGGCGAAAAGCGCCGATGAGGCCGCCGGTGCCGAAGAGCACCGTTGCGACTGGGCACCCCATGATTCGGATCATGCGTATGGGCAGAGATGCGGGAGCGCCAAGTGCCGAGTCGGTCACCAGGAGCTGGATTGCGTAGACCGCAATTATCGCTCCTGCGGCTAACTTGAGCGGGCCGGAAGCGAGGATCATGAGCGCAACGATCAGAGGCGGTACGACGGCGCAGCCGATCCACTCCAGTGCTGAACCTAACGCCGACAGCGCCATGATCTTTGAACGCAGGCCGGGTTGGGTTTGCGGATCGCGAAGGTAGCGGGCGAACCGCGCGGGTCCGAAGAACCAGCGCGCCGCCTGGTCGACGTGGCCGCAGATGCTGGACGGGACCTCGGCCTCGTCCAAACTGGGGACTGCGACCATCGCAACATCACGGCTTCCGAGGTAGAAGCTGTACTGCATGTCTTCCAGCGGTGATTTTGACGGGAAGGGCAGGTCCAGAACCAGAGCGAGCCGGATACACAGACCATGGCCGGTGATGTGGGCGTAGACGCCGGAGCAAACCTTCCTCCTCCGCTCGCTGACGGCGCTGGAGCGATTGCGAAGTCGAGGCAACTCGAAGCCGGCGACGAAGCGGTTCGCCCGCAAGGCCGCGCCTTCGCCTATCAGGACTGACAGCGGTGGTCGCGGGCCTGATTGTCGTAGCTCGAAGCGGGACGACTGGTGGAACACGCTCACATCGGGGTTGGCGCCTATAGCTTCGGCGAACTGCGCGAGGGAGTCCGCTGGTGGCCTGGAGTCAATGTCGTAGCACACGAGCCAGGCGTCCTCGGGGGCAATGTCGCCGAGCAGGACGTCTCGGCAGTAGGCGGCGGCCACGTTGAGCTGATCCGCTTTCAGCCCGGCCGGGTCTGGCGAATGCAGGTGGATGAGTTTGCTGTGGGCCGCCAGCTCCTCGACGCGGCTGATCGTGTCGCCGCCGCCATATTGTGCAGCCTCCAGCGCTTCGCGTTGGGTTGTCACCACGGCCAGCTGAGCGTTGTGGCCGTCAGCCAGCGTCTCGAAATGCTTGGCCGCCTCGGCGATGCCTGCGGCTTCGCGAAGGACAGGCAGGACCACATAGAAGGCCGGCCCTGACTCAGCTTCGTTGGGACGGTGTCGCGCGGCTCGGGCCCTGAGGAACCTCCTGGAGCGGATGATCGCCGAAAGGATCACGAGCTGGCGAGTGATGATGCCTAACAGGGCCAGCCACGCGATGACCATCACGGCTTTGTCCGCTTGACGCCGGCTCTGCCGTCGCCACCCATTTCGAGGTGACTGGCCGCGAGAGCGTCGACGAGTTCCGGCCCGGGGGTGGTCCGCGTCGGCTGGTCGGGGTCTGCCTCGTAGTCGAGCTTGGGAAGTCTGCGCACGAAGTGCGTCGGGTCTGTGACCGCGGTCCCAGCGTAAGGTCTGGCCTCGCCGCCTCCCCACCGGGCGATGTACTGAGGGTGGAAGCCGTCGCAAACATCGCGCAGAGCGCACCTGCCGCAGGCTTCGACATGGGTGTAGCCGTGCCGCGCTTGTTGATGTCGCGCCGCCTCCAGGTACCAGTCCTTCGACGGCGACCCCTGGTGGCCGCAGTCGTACCAGGAGTTGTAGTCCCACTCGTGCGGGTCGAACGGAAGCTGAAACCCTGTGTATACATGGGATTCGTGGCCCTGAAGCTGGCAGAGCGGCATGTAGCGCACGTTGCCCTCGACGCCGAGAGCCGTCAGGCGGTCGAGCGCCCGGGCAAGGTAGGGCGCAATCTCCGAGTGTCTTGCCTGGAACTCGATCTCGCCCTCGCTGGCCCATTCGAAGTAGGGATTGAAGGTGAGGAAGTTGACGACCCGAGCACCCTTCGCGCCCGCGAGCTCCGCGATGGCCTCAAGCTCCGTGAGGTTGTCTCGGATCATGGTCACGTTGAACCGGAACGGCACGCCGAGCGAGCGCAGATTGTCCAACGCCATGACCTGGCGGGCGAAGTTGTCCCGCCCTCGTCCGTGAATCGCACGGGCGGTGTCTCCGACGCCGTGGATCGAGATGAGGAAATCATGGATACCCGCATCCACATACGCACGCGCCTGGTCGATGTCCGCCAGGTGCATCCCGTGCGTGATGATCGTTGGCCGCAGACCGATGCCGGCGGCGTGCGCCACGATCTCCAGGATCGTCGGATGCAGGGTCGGTTCGCCGCCCATGAAGTCGACGAACTCGTTGTCATAGAAGAAGCGGAACTTGTCCAACGCGCCGGTGACCTCAGCCAGCGGCATCCACGCCTTCTCTCGGCTGGCCACCAACTCGTCGTAACAGAACTTGCAGCGAACGTCGCACTTGAGGCCAAGCCACAGCACCCCACGGCGCGTCACATGGCGATCGTCCGCCCACACTGTCGGCAGATGCGCGATACCCATCGGACCTCTCCTCCCCTCGGATTGCTCACACGTAGAACTGGCGATAGCGCACAGCACCCTCAAGCTCGCCAACCAGCACACCCGCCGCCTCGACCGTCTGCAGGAACGCTCGCGCCATCGGCCCGGTGTCACCGCGCAGCATCTTGACGGCCGCACCCGGCAACGCGGCCAGCGCGCCACCAGCTCGACGAAACGGATACGAGTCGAATACGAAGGTCTTTCCCGAGGCATGGCGATACTTCGCGAACAGAAGAACCTGGTAGACCGCGTAGAAACGGAAGCGGCGGAAGTGCCCAGCCACGGTGGCGCGGTCCTCGTGCCAGATCACAGCGTTGTGCGCCAGACCGATACTGTGCCCGCGCAGGCCGAGCCTGTAGCAGACGTCCACATCGTTGCCCGACCTAAGTTCTTCGTCGAAGCCGCCGACCATCCGTAGCTCGGCGGTAACAAACCCTGCGTTCGCCCCGACGACATAGGGAAGGTGAAGCGCCGGCAGGTAATTCAACCGTGTCTGGCCATCCACGACGGTAATGGCGTGGCGTTGAACCCACGTCCGGGGGTTGTACTTGCCGATGATGCCGCCGACCATGACGAAGCCAGCGTCGAGGCGCTGGATCATCTTTTCGATCCAGTCGCGCTCAGCTACGCAGTCAGCGTCGGTCATAAGGAGATATCTCCCGCGCGCGGCTTGGAGCCCGAGATTGCGGGCAGCGGCCGAGTTGGGTTCCTCGGCGTGAAGGTAACGGACCACGCCGTCCATGCCGTCGACGTCGGCCAGCGCCTTGGTGCCGTTCTCGACGACGATGACCTCATACAGGTGATGCGGCGCGGTTTGGCGCAGTAGCCGGCCAAGTAGCCGCCGCAGCCGGCGCTCGTCGCCTCGCACGGCAACGACTACCGACGCGAGCAGTTCGTCATCATTCACGGAACTGCCTGCACATCTTCGGAATGAACCCGAGGGTCATGTTGCGCGGCGACGAACACTGCTGGCAGAACGGGATCCGGTCCTCGCGGAACCGCTCGAAGTCCTCGCTGGTCCACACCTCGTCCAATGGACGATCCATGACGTTGCCGACCTCGCCCTGGTGGGAGATCTCGACCAGGCAGCATGGCAGTGCGCGTCCGTCCGGTTCGATCAGCGTGTAGAAGTTCGGCACGTTGCACGCCGTCTTCACCGTGGCCATGTCGGGCCAGTAGACGCCCTTGGCGTAGTTCTGGTCGGTGTTTTCGCCGGAGAAGAACGTGCCCATCACGTATCTCGCATTAGACTGTACGATCTCGGGAGTTCCTTTGTCGCGAAGCACACCGAGGATCTGCGGCACGACCACCTCACGGAACTCGCGGATCTCCGGCACCGTGAGCAAGGACGCTCCCGTGGTATCTCCGTAGACGTTCATGAGGTACATCGAGGCGATTCCCGTTTCCACGCAATGTGCCACCAGCTCCGGGATCTCGCGGAAATTGTGCCTGGTGATCACGGTCATGTAGTTCATGCGGAACTCGGGATCGTGCGCGCCCGCCTGGCGGACCGTTGAGATGGCATTCATGATCGTTGGCAGCGCGTTGCGTACGCCCCTCAACTGTTCGTATTTCACCGGATCGAGGGTGTCGACGGAGAAGTTCCAGGCCCCCAGTCCGGCGTCGATGATCTCCCGCGCCTTCTCGACGGTGACTCGGGTCCCCACGGAGTTCATGAGGACGAACACGCCAGGGTGGCGCTTGGCGGCCCGGATCACGTCGAGCAGGTGGGGATAGAGAAGTGGATCACCGCCACTGAGCTGAAGTTCCTCCATACCCAACGCCGCCGCTTCGTCGATCGTGCGAAGCGCCATGTCCTTCGGCATGTGGCCTGGATTAGGCGGCCGGACGTCGCGGGCCTGACGCGGCACGAGTTTGAGGGCCTGCTTGCGCTCCGTGACCATGTTGCTGTAGTAGTCCTGCCGCAAATCGCAGTAGGGGCATTTGTGGAAGCAGTACACGGTGGGCTTGAGGACGAATTGCTTGAGCGTACGTGTGGTGGCGATTCCTGTTCTCATTGACGACGACCTTTCCCTCGCGACTCACCGGAACACGAACACCGTGCAGTGACGGGAGTAATCAGCGCCACATCATCGTGGCTGGCGCGACGGACATAGTTCAATAGTTTTCGATGCATCGACAACATCGGGTTCGCTATGTTGGCGCACCTTCCGTGATCGACCACCGCGAATGGGGGCGGAGAAAACCACTAGGTAATCGGTACCGGGGCACCTGCCGCCATCCGGACACGCTCTCGACAGCTGGCGTGGCAAAGACGCTGCGGCTGTGGCGCGGGCTTCGACCGACAGCTGCGCGGCCGTAGCCAGTTCGCTGATCGAAACGATCGCGCCGAGGATCGTTGTACGCCGGCGCTTATTCCACGTAGCCATGCCGCACCGCGCTGAGCGCGAGGTCGGCAAACGGCCCCGGACTGGCTGTCGGATGGGAGTGTGGCTGTTGCTCGGGTTAGCGCCGACGGCGTCGGCGCGCCAACCGGGCTGACCGGGGGCGGCATCCGGGTGAAGGTGTGTGGCAGCGACAGTGCCGGCAACAACCAGCGCGATGACGAGCAGCACGCATGCGGCCGCCACGACTGCGATGGCCACTCGCCGGCGCCGGGAACGCTGGGCCGGCGATAACAGCTGCGGACGGATGGCGGCGACATAGGTTCGCAGGGCTGCTCCTGGTTGGTGTTGAGCCCTTGCGTGCCGGGCGAAGATGATAGCGACCGCGGCGATGAGCGCCACGAGTTGAGCCCATGCGGTATCACCGGTGCGCGGTCGAAGGCGTAGTCGCCCGACGAGCAGTCCACTGTGGAGCCTTCTGCTACGCGCTGGCCGCTGGATCATGGGCCATGGGCCGCTGTCGGCGTTGGGGTCGCCCGTAGGCGACGACCTCGTCGATGAGCGCGGTCAGGAGGTTCGAGACGGTCGGCACGTCTGTGTGGTCGCGGATCTGGACGTGTTCGGTGATGCCGTCGGCGTAGGTGAACGCGAACAAGCCCATGGGCAGGTCGATGACGACATTGGTGATCTCCAGCTTGCCGATCGTCGCGGACGTGGGGTTGCTGTCGCTTGTGGTCATGTGTTAGATTTCCTGTCTCGTGTGGCTGGAATGCGGATCGTGCGGGCGGGCCTGGCCGTTCGGGTCATGTCGGCGAGGTCGACCAGTGCGGCGGTGCCGGCGATGGCTCGGACCAGACTGGGCTGGTCGATCTCGGCCAGCCGCTGGTGCAAGAGCGGGCGGATCTGGTGGAGCGGCAGCCCGGCTGCTTGCGGGATCTGGTCGGCGATGTGGCGCGGGTTGCCGCGGGCCAGGTGCTTAGCGGCGTCGGCGATGCGTCGCAGCTCGGTGGCGGCGGTCGGCGGGTGGATCGCCGCGGCCGGGTGAGGGTGGTGGTCGAGCAGGCGGCGGTAGCTGAGCGGGCTGTAAGGCAAGTCCAGATGTGCATAGAGGATGAGCGAGTCGGCGGGGATCGCCGCTGTGGCCGTCGGCCACTGCACGAGATCCAGCCATAGAACGACGTCGGCGACGTCCAGGCAGACGCCGATGTGCGATCCGCCTTTGGGTGCGCCAGGCTGAGCAGCGATCTGTGCCAGGAGCTGCCGCCCGAACAGCCCGATCATGTCTATGCTGGCATATCCGTGGCCGGTGACGATGAGCAGGTCCAGATCGCTAAACGCGTCACCGCGGCGCTCGCCGAGGGGCCCGACGAGCAACGCTGCGTCGGCGCCGGCCGCGCGTAAGGCCGCGACGACCCTCGCGCCTGCCGCGATGCGGCCGGCTATCAGGTTGTCGAGCCAGTCGGACAGCTCACTGTGAACCGTCACAGGCATCTCCGTCGCCGGGGGGATGTGCTCATGGTTGCGGTTGGGCTCTTTCCGTGAGGGGCCGTGGTTGACGGAGACGGGACAGCCTGGGACGGCGTCGCTGTCCGCCGATTGCGGGTCGACCCGCTCGGTCCGGCGAACGACACGTTCCAGCCAAAGCCGAGCGGCGTCCGAGTGCGCCCCTGCGCGATCAGTTGATGAGCCTCGACGCTTCGTTCATGTCGATGAGGCGGGTGTCTCAGCGGTGCGCGAGGGACGGACAGTGGAGATCGGCGTGGGTTGGGGGTGGGTCGGACCGCGTAGGTCGACCCATTGCGCGGGATAGAATAGGGTGTAGGCGAATAGCCGGCCTTTGAAACGTTCGTGCACCGCGTTGAGAGAGCCGGTGATCGGGTCGACAATAAGCGTGATTTCGCTGTCGTCGAAGGACGTGCCGAAGGCGATTCCAAGGCGGTGAAGCCGGTCGGTGGTGCGCTGGTGAGTAAAGGTGATGTCGGGAAGCTGGGCCAGCAGGCGCAGGATCGCCGCCCGCATGGTGGCGGGCACGATCTGCTGGTGGTAGAGGCTGACCAGTTCCTGGATGCGGACGCGGCTGGAAGCGGGTTGCTCGCGCCGCGCTGTGTTCAGGTACCAGTCCAGCTTGGCGGTCGGGTCACCGTCGTGCGTCAGGACGATGTCGGGGCTGTCGACCAGATCGGTGTCGACAGTGCTGTCCTGAATGACTTGCCTGACATCGGTTCCGGTGAAGTCAAGGCTTGCTGCCATCGGGTCAAAGTTCCTAGCGGGCAGGACTCGGCTGCGTTGGATGGCGTAGCGGGACAGGCCGTCTGGTTGGTGCCAGGTCTGCTCGTCGACTGCGCGAACGGGGCCTTGGATCTCCGGGTTCCAAATGGTGGCGTGGATCAGCTCGTAGGTGCCGGTGCGGGTGTCGGCGGGAGATCCGCCGATGCGGCCTGCCATCGTGGTGAGCAGCTCGTCGCCCGTCATCGCCTGCTCACCGGCGAAGACGCCGGGCGATTGCGACAGCGCCGCTGCGGAGCGGGCGGCAGGCTTGCCTTGCAGGTTCATTACGACGGCCGCGACGATGGCGGCGACGAGCAGGAGTGCGATGAGGACGGATGCGAGCCACCACCTCGACGGCTTGAAGCGGCGTGGTGGCGGTGCGACGGCGGTTGGGGCAACGCTTGCGGGCATTGGTGTCCTTCGTCTGTGTGAGGAAAGCGGCGAGGGCGGTGATGGATGTGCGGTTGTGGGGTCTGGTCTGTCGCGCTGGGATGGGCGCACGCATGCCTGGGGCGTCCATCTCCAGAGCCGGCGCGGCGGACCAGACCGGGTCCGCCCAGACGCCTCAGCTCTGGGCGGGTGGCGGCCGGATCCACGCACGACTCGGCGCCACGTCTATGAGGCCGGGGTTAGCCCGACGGAACGAGTGCAGTGGCGGCGCGGTGGGGTCCGCTCGGTTGGGGTAGAGCACGTCCGCGGGCGACTGCTTGCCAGTCTGCGGATAGGGCGTCGATGTGTGTGCGGGTGACTTGAGGCATGCAGATGATGTGGCCGTGGCGGTCGTCGGCCGGGATCACCCACCGTTCGGCCAGGGCGGCGGGTGGGGGTGGGAAGTAGACGGTGAACGCGTGCGGATGCCTACTGGCGTCCACGCCGATGCGCCGCAGGGTTTTGACCGCGTATTCGGCGGTGGCGCGGCTGGCGCGTACGCGTTGGCGGTGCGCGGTCAGGCCCACGCCGAGCAGTGAGGCATACAGCAGGAGGGTTGTATGGCCGGAGCGGCTGGCGGAGATGGTGGCGTCGGCGGTGCCGGTGTAGGAGACCAGCCCGGCGCTGGCCGCGACAGGTGGTTCGCGGTAGACCACAACGCCGCAGGCGGTCAAGGTCGAGAGAAACTTGTGTCCGGACACCACGATCGAGTCGACGCCGCGTACGCCGAAGTCGACGCGCGGGATGCCTTTGACCGGTTCCAAAACTAGCGGCAGGCCGGACAGGGCGGCGTCGACGTGGATACGGCGGCGGCCGGTGGCCAGCCGGTCACAGACGGCCACGATCGCCGGGGTGTCGTCGACGGCTTCGGGCATGGTGGTGCCGGCGGGGG
>Ga0114129_10005549_pt1 | contig 17842 bp, 17 predicted proteins | sample RhiMetdeltSRZDD1_FD_80071 | JGI IMG/M metagenome (GOLD analysis project Ga0114129, IMG submission 80071) | Populus rhizosphere microbial communities from Tennessee, USA - Rhizosphere MetaG P. deltoides SRZDD1 (version 2) (version 2) | ecosystem: Host-associated > Plants > Roots > Rhizosphere >...
CATGTGCGGCGAATGTCGGCGGCCCTCGCCGACGCACTGCCGGGGTGGATTTCCTGAGGGTCGGATTCGTTGAATCTCAACGACCCTGACCCGCGACCGAGGTCGCCTCGTGTGGACCGCGCGCCTTCGGCGCTACATCTTGGGTGTCATGCAAGAAGCGCCACACCTGTTCGGTGCCTGGGAAAGTTTCTACGTGATCGTTGGCTCGTCCGCTGCGGCACTGACCGGACTGCAGTTCGTCGTGATCACGCTCATAAAGGAAGCGTGGCGGACGCCGAGCACCGGTGAGATCGGTGCCTACGCGACGCCGACGATCTTTCATTTCTGTGCCACATTGGCGGTGTCGGCTACGCTGAGCGCGCCGTGGCCAACGCACACCGGCGCCCGACTGCTGATCGGCGCGACCGGTTTGACGGGCCTCGTATATGCGGCATACGTCACATGGCGAGCGACGCACTCGTCGCGGTACAAGCCGGTGCTCGAGGACTGGATCTGGCACGTCACGCTTCCACTGATCGCGTATCTCGCGATGTTCGTCAGCGCGGTCACGCTCGAAGCGAGTTTCGTCGGCTCACTGTTCGCGATCGCTGGCTCCGCGCTTCTCCTGCTCTACATCGGGATCCACAACGCGTGGGACACGACGACGTATGTCGCATCGGGTCAGGCCGCCTCGACGGAGCGGGTGGCCGAGCAGACTGGGTCGGCGGCCACGCGCACGCCGGAGCCGAGCCCCGCGCCCGCGCCGGTGAGCAGTAGCCCCGCTCAGGGTCAATGACCAGACCGAACGTGGCATGCCCGGGGTGTGGTTACGTGCCCACGGCGTACGATCGGTGGGTGTGCGCTCCGGACGGGTGCGGCCACGTGTGGGATACGTTCGATACCGGCGCGAAATGCCCGAGCTGCGGGGCGCAATTCGTCTGGACCGTGTGCCCCGGGTGCAGCCGCACGTACGCGCACCGCGCCTGGTACCGCGGTGCCGCCTAACGATCAACAATCCCGACGACTGTTGCGCATACGGCGCACGGTCGCCGGCCTCGGCTTGTGCGCAGGTATCGATGTCCTCGGCGCCCAGTCGCCCCGCCCACTCATGCCGATCGAATTCCGGAATTCCGCGGAGTTCGCCTGGCTCACCAAGAAAGTGGAAGCGAGCCGAGTGCTGGACGACATGACACAGCCTGCGACGTGGCAGGTGACGGGAACGGGTCGCCTGACGTTTCCATCGGAGCCACACCTCGGTGACATGCGCGTGCTGCGTGTGGACATGCAGATGTTCACCGCGGCGCCCGCGCCGACATCCAATCGCCTGTCGTCCATCAACCTTCGCCGCGCGTTCGACGGAGAGGATTGGCGCGCGTACAACCGCATCTCGCTCTGGATCCGCCCCGAGGTCTCCGGATTCCCGATGCTGCCGCTCCAGATCGTGCTGCACAACGACGGAGCCGAGAAAGTCCCCGATCGATACAACCGCGAGGGGACACACTACGTCACGCTGGCGAAGGACGGCTGGCAGCACGTCGTGTGGGAGATCGAGCCGCTCGCGCGCGACAAGATCACGCTTCTCGAGATCGGATACTGGGTGAACAAGATGCTCGCGGCTCCGAGCGATCGCGTCGCATTCGAGATCGGCCGCCTCGAGCTTCAGCGTGTCGATCCCGATCACCACACCGGATGGAACGTCGCACCGGGACGCATCGCGTTCAGCAATACCGGCTACCAGACCGGATCGTCAAAGACCGCAATCGCGAGCGACCTCACAGCCAGCTCGTTCGACGTCGTGCGCGTGAGCGACAACGCGCTCGGTCAGGTCGTCATGCGCGGACCGATCCAGCAAGCGCAGACGAGACTCGGCAACTACCAAGTGTTGGACTTCTCGGGTCTCAATGAAGCCGGGACATACGTCGTGCGTGCCGGCGACGCGACCACTCGGCCATTCCGCATTGGCGACGACGTGTGGCAGGAGACGATCTGGAAGGTGCTCAACTTCTTCTATGGTGAGCGGTGCGGCTTTGCGGTCCCGGGCTCGCACGGCGTGGACCACCTCGACTGGTTCGCCACGCACGGCGAAGAACGCATCTCGATGGCAGGCGGCTGGCACGACGCCGGCGATCTCTCGCAGGGCGTGATCAACACCGGCGAGGCAACGTACGCGATGTTCGCGCTCGCGGAGCGAGTGCGCGCACTCGGCAACGATACCGCGCTCGTCGCCAGGATCATCGAGGAAGCGAAGTGGGGGCTCGACTGGGTCCTGCGGGTGCGATTCGCCGGCGGCTATCGCATGGGATTCGCGAGCCACAACCTCTGGACGAATAACATCGTTGGCGACGCCGACGATCGCGCGCGCGAGGCGAAGAACAACCCTAACGCGAACTACATCGCGGCCGCGGCGGAAGCGATCGCGTATCGCGTGCTGAAGGAATCCGATCCCGCGTTGGCGGAGCGGAGCTTGAAGACCGCGGCAGAGGATTGGAGTTACGCGATTGCGGGAGTCGAAGGGCCGTCGACGTGGCACACGCCCGCCGTTGCGGCGACGCGCATGGAGCTCGCCGGCATTGGCATCACCGCGTCCGTCGAGCTGTATCGCGCGACGAAGCAACAGAAGTACGCCGACAAGGCGGTCGAGCTCGCGAGACTGATCGTCGGGTCACAGCAGAAGCGGCCGGTGGGGCGCGAGTTTCCGCTCGCCGGTTTCTTCTACACCGGTCCGGATCGCGACACGCTCTTTCATCAGTTCCATAGAGGCAACGATCAGGCGCCGATCGTGGCGCTCGCGCAGCTCGTGGATGCGCTGCCGAATCATCCGGACCGGGTGAGCTGGTACGCGACGATTGCGTTGTACGCGGACTATCAGAAGAAGGCGGCGACGATGACGTCCCCTTACCACGTACTGCCCGCGTACGTGTATCGAGCGACGGATGACGTGAAGGAAATACCGGATTCCGGCGCCTTGCACATGGCGACTCGTGAGGCGTATCGCGCACAGGTGCTCGCGGGGATGCCGATGGGCGACGGCTGGTATCTGCGTGCATTCCCGGTGTGGTTCGCGCGTCGCGGAAACTTCGGGATCCTGCTGTCCCAGGCGAAGGCGCTTGCCGTGGCCGCGCGCCTTCGCGGCGACAGTGCCGGTCTCGATCTCGCGCAGCGTCAGGCGCAGTGGATCGTCGGTCGCAATCCGTTCGTCGAGAGCACGATGTACGGCGAGGGCTACGACTGGTCGCAGCAGTATAGCGTCTCGTCAGGCGACTTCGTCGGCTCGTTGCCGGTGGGGATGCAGAGTCGTGGCGTCACAGACGTCCCGTACTGGCCGTCGCAGAACATGTATGTCTACAAGGAAGTGTGGGTGCATTCCGCGAGCCGGTGGTTGTGGCTCATGGCGGACTTGGTCGGCGGTCGTGGTCAGCGTTAGGAGGATGAATGCGCTCCGGTGACGCTCTCAAATCTGGCGACGCCGGTATTCGCGAGCGCGTATTCTGTCGCCGCATCGATTGGGGGCACACCACCGACGAGAGCCAGGACGCGAATCGTCATAGAACACGACTCGACATTCCGAGTTTTCGCAGCGCCTGAGTCGCGAGCGCTGCTGCGGGTCGCCAAAGAGCGTCACCGCGTCCTGTGCGATCGTGGCAAGAGCGGCGGCGACATTCGGGCGATACCACCGCAACGCTTTGCCGTCGGCCGTCAGCTCTCGCACGAGCGCTGAACCCCGTGCTTCTTCGTTTACCCGGCGAACGTCGACCAATCGTGGCGCTTCTCCGCTCAGAAGCGCCTGGGAGAGCCGCCAAATCGCGCTGCGCAGGCCAATTGCGTGCGCGAGGTCGATGTTCGTGACACGTATCGCCCCACACTTCAGTGGACTCAATGCGATCCACCGGGCCAACTCCGACGGACTGGTCAGGCGCTCGTAGCGCGCTCCCCAGCCCATGTCGCCGGTTTGCGCGAAATCCAGGCACAACCGACTGAGAAAAAGAAAATCCTTTGCGATTGCCATGTGCCTCTCTCGCTGCCGGGCGGTGGCGATCTTGCGGATCACCGGCGTCATGGGTAATACTCATGACGTCGACCCGTAACCTAGCGAGCGTACCACATGACGTCACGTGAATTCTTCGTGGAACGACGGCGCGCGGAGCATCCCGTTTTTCTGCGCGTGCTCGAGGCCATCCCCGCGACCCGGCTGGGCTACCGGCCGCACGACCGATCGCCGTCAACCGAGCAACTGGTGTGGACGCTGACCAAGGAGCTTCGCTCGTGCCTGGACGCCGCGACGGAGTTTCGAGCTGAATGGCAGGGTGACCCGCCGCCGTCGTTGCGTGAAATGCTGTCGCTCTTCGAGCAGTGGTCGAACGAGCTGACGGACGTCGTTTCGCGCATGGACGATGCATCGTGGAGTCGGACGGCCCAGTTCTACTATCAGGGCCGCGTCGTGTCGGAGCAGCCAGTTGGACAGTTCCTGTGGTTCATCCTGTTCGACGCGATCCATCACCGCGGCCAGTTGTCAGCCTATCTGCGGCCGATGGGGGCGACGGTACCCTCGATCTACGGGCCGTCGGCGGACAGCCACGTGTCGTGACGGGCGCTGCACATGTCCGGTTTCGGTCTTGGAGCACGTTCTCCATGCGGAGCCCTGGCAACTGCTGGCCCCACGCGGTTTCTCGTTGTGATGGCCCCGCGTTCTGACACGCCGGAGGCTCTCTGGCACTCCCGGAAGAAGTCATCGCAAGCGCGCGCGTGACGCGCCTCGGCCCGTACTCGCAGGCAGTGCGAGTCGGCGACCTCGTGTTCACGGCGGGCCAGTCCGGCATCGACCCCAGCACGGGGCACCTCGCCGGCGCTACGTTCGAGGCGCAGTCGCGGCAGGCGTTCGCCAACCTGCGCGCGGTGTTAGAGGACGCCGGGAGCCGGTTGGAACGGGTGGCGAAGGTGACCTGCTTCATCGCCGACGCCGGGGCATTCGGCACGCTGAACGCGCTGTTCGAGGAGTTCTTCCCGGCGAGCCCGCCGGTGCGCTCTGACGCTCACCGAGTCGGTTCCGGTATCGCCTGCCGCGCTCGCGCTCCGACGACGCCGAACAACACGAGCGCTAGGACGAACGACACGAGCATCCCGCGCTCGTGATGCATCTGCACGAGCGTGCCCATCAACGCCACGCCGACGGCACCGCCCACCTGACGGCCCGCGTTCAGGATGCCTGACGCGAGCCCCGACATCGCCGGTGGCGAGGAGGTCAGCACGCCGGTCGTCATCGCGGGTGTGATGTAGCCTATTGCCACACCGAGCAGGCCAAAGCCAAGCAGAATGACGCTGGTCGCAGGAATCCGGACGGAGATCGCCATCACTGCCGCTCCGGCCACAGCGAAGACCTGCCCCGCCACGAGACGCTGCTTGAAGTGCATGTCCGCACGATACCGATCGATCATGCGCGTCGTGACCGTCGGCAGCACCGTGAGCGGCACGATCATCGCGCCCGTCGCGAGCGCGCTCAGGTGGCGAACGCTCTGCAGGTGGACCGACTCGATGAACAGGACACCGTACGCTCCGAGGCTCAGGATGACGCCCGCGGTGACGCACACGACGAACGCTGGCCGCGAGAACAGCGCTGATGGAAACACAGGCGACGCACTCCGTCGCTCCGTGAACGCACACACGCCGGCCAACACGATCGCCGCGCCGAACGCCGCGAGCACGCGCGGCGCGGTCCACCCGGAGTTGCCCGCCTCGATCAACGCGTAACTGACCGCCCACAGCGCCAGCGAAACGGCGAGCTGCCCCGTCCAATCCAGGGCACGAGCGACGGTCCCCCTCGTCTCCTCGATGAACATCCGGACCATGAGCAGCGCAACGAGGCCCGTCGGCACGTTCAGCAGGAAGATGCTGCGCCACCCGAAGTAGCTCGTGAACACGCCGCCGAGCGCCGGGCCCGCGGCGAAGCCAAGACTCACGATCGATGCCCAGAACGACACCGCTCGCGCGCGGTCGCGTGGGTCCGGATACGCGTGACTCAGCAGTGCGAGCGAAGCCGGCAGCATCATGGCGGCGCCCAGCCCCTGCGCCATGCGAAACACCACCAGGAACCCCACGCTCGGCGCGAGCGCACACGAGAGCGACATCGCCGTGAAGATGCCGAGCCCGAGTTGATACAGGCGCTTGGCGCCGTACCGGTCGCCCAGCGCGCCGCAGGTCAGCACGAGGCTCGCGAAGACGATGGTGTAGGCGTTCACGATCCACTGCAGCCCACTCATCGCCCCGCCGAATTCGCGGTGGATGGCGCCGACGGCGACGTTGAGGGCGGTCGTGTCGAACAGAACGAGAAAGAATCCGAAACAGATGGCGTACAGCCCGTACGGCCGCTCGCGCTCGATGGTCATGGCGTGCGTTGTCATACATTGCAACGTAGCGACGCCTGGTTATCATGAGTAATGATTCTTTTGGAAGCCACCAATCTGGAAAAGTGATACCATGGACATCCACGACCTCACCGTCTTCGCCGCCGCGGCACGGCATGGCAGCGTCACGAAGGCCGCCCGATCGCTCTCGACGGTGCAGTCCAACGTGACGACGCGCATCCGCCTGCTCGAAACGGAGCTCGATGTGCAGCTGTTTCATCGCAGCCATCGCGGGATCACGCTGACGGAGAAGGGGCAGCGACTGCTGCCTTACGCGCAGCAGGTCTTGTCGCTCGTCGAGAACGCGAAGGCAGCGGTCGCAAACTCGCGCGACGTCGGTGGCTCGCTCCAGATCGGCGCGCTCCAATCGACCGCGACGGCGCGGCTACCGGATGTGCTGAAGATCTATGCCGCGCGACATGCGCAGGTGGACATCAGCGTGGAGACCGGAACGAGCGCCGAGTTGATCGCGAAGGTGCTCGAGTCGCGCCTGGACGGCGCCTTCGTCTCGGGCGTCGAGGATCATCCGGACCTCGACATCGTGACGAGCTTCGTCGAGGAGCTCGTGGTCATCGCGCCCGCAGCGTGCCGTACGGTGCGGGCGTACCTCAAGCAGAGCACATTGCCCAAGCTCCTCGTGTTCAGGGTTGGCTGTCACTATCGACAGCGCCTCGAGCGTTATCTCGGCGATGAAGGCGTCGGGATGCTCAGCACGATGGAGTTCGGCACGATCGACGGCATCATCGGGTGTGTCTCGGCGGGACTTGGCATCTCGCTCTTGCCGCGATCGGTTGTCGATCGCTCCGCGCGGCGGAAGGAGGTGTCGATCCATCAGCTGGGCAAGCCGCATCGCTACGTGGAAACGCAGTTCGTCACGCACAAGGCGCAGGTGCGGTCGCTGGCGCTGGCCCGGCTCATCGACGTGATCACCAGTGAACGGGCGAACGCCTCGTCGTTAGGCGGCAGATCTCGCCGATGAACCGTGGTACGCCGCGACACCCGAGCCGGACCGGCGCTGCGGCTACACGTCTGAGACGAGCTCTGGGATGGGCGCTCGCGACCATCCTGGCGTTTGCGGCGCTGTTCCCACTGGCTTACGCCTTGGCCGTCCCCGAGCCGCGCGGCGCGGCCATTCCGCTCGCGCTTCCACCGGCCGGTGCGTATCGAGTGTTCGTCGTCGATTGGGGCTACCACACCGCGATCATCGCCGAGCAACCGAGTGGCTGGGCGCTTGGGCCGCCGGGTGAGGAGCGTGCGCGGTTCCTCGAGTATGCGTGGGGCGACCGCCGGTTCTATCTCGGGTCGCAGTACAATCCGGTCTCCGTATTCGCGACGCTTGCGTTGCCTACGGCCTCGGTTCTGTACCTCGCTGGCCGGTCGGACCCGCCACCGTTAGGCGGGGCGCGCGCCGCGTTCGTCCGGACCGTGGACCCGGTCACGCTGCACGTGCTGCTGGTCGAGTTGGAGCGCTCGATCCGTCACACAGCGGGTGGCTCGCGCGTCCCGGCGTATCCGCCGGCCGCGGGGCATGCAGGGCGCTTCTACCCGGCATTCGGTCCGTACCTGTGGACGCGCAACTGTAACTGGTGGACCGTCGTCCGCCTCGCCGCCGCGGGATTGGCCGAGCGTCCCGATGGCGTCGTATTCTCGTGGCAGGTTGGCAGCAGGCTTCGCGGGTTTTCGCCGGCGCCCGCTCGGTGACCCGGCCAGCCTAACGGATCGGAGGAACCAATAGTGCCTTCGCGCGCATCTGTCCTGATCGCTCTCAGCGCTTCCGTCACTGGACTGATCGGCCTGATCCACCTCCATTACACGCTCGTCGCCGACAAGTTTTCTCCTCGGGATCCAGACCTGAAGGCTCGGCTAGAAGTTTCGTCGCCCGTCCTTACCTCCCGCATCACCATGTGGAAGGCATGGATCGGCTTCAACGTCAGCCATGCTGTCGGACTTCTTCTTTTCGGTTCGGTGTACGGCTATCTCGCGCTCTTTCGCGCGAGCGTCCTCATTGGCTCGACATACCTCCTTGGCGTAGGAGGACTCGTCCTGGTGGCCTATCTTGTCCTCTGCAACGTCTACTGGTACAGCGCGCCATTTCGCGCGATTGCACTGGCGCTCCTACTGTACGTGAGCGGGATCGTCATGGCCGTGACCTCATGACCAAACCGTTGATGATCCTCGTCGCGGGTCCGTACCGGTCAGGCACCGGGGACGATCCGACGAAACTGGCAGCCAATGTCGCCGCGATGGAGGCGTACGCGCTCCCGCTATTCCGCGCCGGCCACGTTCCGATCGTTGGCGAGTGGCTTGCCCTACCGCTCGCCGCTCTCGCGGGCTCTGAGCGAGTCGGCGACGCCGCCTTCGGCGAGGTTTTTCATCCAGTGGCCGAGCGTCTCCTCGCGCGCTGCGACGCGGTGCTGCGGGTAGGCGGTCCCTCACAGGGGGCGGATCGGATGGTTGAAGTGGCGCGGACCGAGGGGCTGGCAGTGTACCACGCACTGGCAGAGGTCCCGGGGTGCACTCCCGGTTGACCGTCGCAACGCTCGAACGGAAAGTCCGCCGTGAGATCAAGCGGAGTACGGCAGATCTCGTGCAATTCGCGTCGGAGCTCATTCGGATCCCGAGTGAAAACCCGCCGGGGAATTCGTATTCAGAGTGCGCGAGACTGATCTCACGTTGGCTCCGGGAGCTCGGACTCAAGGTTCGCGCGGCGAATCCGACGGGTAGCGGGCCTTGCGTGATGGGCACGTTTGGCGACACGGGGCGCGCGCTGTACTTCAGCGGCCACTACGACGTCGTGCCAGCCCAGTCACCGTCGCAATTCAGGCCGATCGTCCGCAAAGCCAATCTGCATGGCCGAGGCTCGGCGGACATGAAAGGCGGCATCTCGGCGATGGCGTTTGCCATTCACGCCCTGATCAAGGCCGGCTTCGAGCCTAACGGGCGAGTGATCTCCGTGTCGGTTCCCGACGAGGAGACGTCCGGGCCTCGCGGCACGGTCGCGCTCGCGAAAGCAGGCTTGCTCGAGCACGACGCCCTCGGGATGCTGACCATGGAGCCGACGAGTGGCGTCGTATGGAATGCGAATCGCGGCGTCATCTCGGTGCGGGTGACCATTCGTGGAAAGCCCGCTCACGTCGGTCTGCACTTCCGCGGCGTCAACGCGTTCACGGCGATGCTGGATGTCGCGGGTCTGTTCAACGCGTTAGGCTCACGAGTCTCGGAGCGACGGACGGCACTCGATATCGACCCCGAACCGGCACGACGATCCGTCCTTCTGCTTGGCGGTGAGCTGTCTGGAGGACGCAACTTCAACGTGGTCCCGGACCATGTGTCGTTCACGGTCGACCGACGGACCAATCCCGAGGAGGATTTCGAGACCGAGCGCCAGCAGCTCCTGGACATCGTCGAGCAGGCACGCGCGCGGGGCATCGATTGTGACATCGACGTGATGCAGGAGGGTCGCTCCGCGTTTACCGAAGCCAATGGACCGCTCGGGCTCGCGTTAGGTTCGAGCATCGCACGAGTCACGCGCGAGCCTCCGCGGTTCGAGTTGTGTCCCGGTGTTCTCGAGACGCGTCACTACGCGGCGCTGGGGATCCCGGCGCTCGCATATGGCCCGGGGCTTCTTTCGGTCGCCCACGGGCCCCACGAGTTCGTGTCCGTGGCAAAGCTCGTCCAGTCCGCCGAGGTGTACGCGCTCACGGCGATCCCACTGCTTGGTCGAGAAGATGCGAGGTGATTCCGTGGTAGCGTCGCGACCCGCCAAGGCTGATCGCGCTCAGACGCGCGGCGTCATCTGCTGGAACACGATCTCCCAATTCCCGCCGCGCTTTTCCACCACCCATGTCACGCGCGTTCGCACGACTCCGCCGCTGGACGGCAGCCCTGGTGGGAGAAAAGCATACCCGGTGAGTGACACGTCCTGGTACACGATCGCGATCGTCCCGGTCAGGAATTGGATGTCGCGGACCTCGATCGTTTGCGTGCTGCCGGCGAATGGACCACCGTAGAGAAACACGTGCTGCGCGCGAAAGGCGTCCCTTCCGGAGATGAGGTCACCGCGCGGGCTGACTGCCTGCACATTTGCGGCGTACGGTGCCGCGTACGCTGCGGCGTCCTTCGCAGCCCAGGCTGCCGTCACGGCGGTCACGATGTCCAGGATCGGATCCGTCGAGATGCTGCTGGAAACCGGCTGGGCAGACACGTCTACAGGCCGGACACCAATCGGAGCCGTGGCCTCGGACGGCTCGCTACACCCTGAGCTCAAAAGGGCGACGGCCAACAGCGGCATGGCGGCAAAGCTCGCCGCGCGCGAAGTTCGTGCGGACATGAGACGCATCGAAAATCTCCTTGATGGGTGACAGGTGGATTTCGCTCGGGGGCAACCAACGTGAAGCCTCTCCCCATCAAGCCACGCGCAGAAAACCGACAGAAGATGCCAACGTCGCATGCGCGTTGAGCCAAGCCCGGAGGACCCGGCGGCGATCACAGAGGCGCTGTGCGCTTTGCGCAACGGCGCGCCCGACGCGATGGACCGTCTCGTGCCCCTCGTCTACGAGCAGTTGCGGCGCATCGCGCACCTGCAGCTTCGCGCGGAACCCGTGGGCCACACGTTCTCCACCACCGCGCTCGTGCACGAAGCGTATCTGAGGCTGGTCGATCAGACGCGTGCAGATTGGCAGGATCGCGGGCACTTTTTTGCCGTCGCCTCGGGCGCGATGCGCCGCATTCTGGTGGACTACGCGCGCCGGTATCGCGCTGCGCGGCGGGGCGGCGGGGACGATGGCGCGCCGGTGCGACCCGTTCCGCTCGACGACACGGAAATTCCAATTGCCGAGCGCGCTGACGCACTGGTCGCGCTGGACGAGGCGCTGGAGCGGCTCGGCCGGTTCGATGCCCGGCAAGCCCACGTGGTGGAGTGCCGCTTCTTTGGAGGCCTGACCGAAGAGGAAACGGCAGCAGCGCTTGGCATTTCGCAGCGCACCGTCGCGCGCGAGTGGGTCACCGCGAAGGGATGGCTGTATCAGGAGCTCCGACGTGAGCAGTAGCGAACGCTGGCAGGAGGTGAAGCGCATCGTGGCCGACGCCCTCGAGCGGCCCGAGCACGAGCGCGCGGCGTTCCTCGATCGGGCTTGCACCGACCCCGAGCTGCGGACGCAAGTCGAGCAGCTGCTGAACGACTGCGAGCAGGCGGACGCCGCCGAGGGGTTTCTCAGAGAGCCCGCGCCAGTCTTCGCCGCACCGTTGCTCGGGCATGGCGACGAGGCCCACGTCGGCGCAGCGCACGAGGCGCCCGCCGAGCTGCAGGCAGCGTTAGGCGGTCGGTACACCATCGAGCGGGAGCTCGGGCGTGGCGGCATGGCCACCGTGTACCTCGCCCGTGACGAACGCCATCACCGCGCCGTCGCGCTCAAGGTCGTACATCCGGAGCTCACGTCCGTCGTCGGTGCGTCGTCAGGTGCGCGCCGATTTCAGCGAGAGATCGAAATCGCGGCACAGCTCAACCATCCGCACATCCTGCCTCTGTACGACTCCGGCGCGGGCTCGGGACATCTGTATTACATCATGCCATTCGTGGACGGCGAGAGCTTACGCGCTCGCCTCGCCCGCGCGGGGCCGCTCGCGATCGACGATGCCGTTCGCTTGCTGCGCGATCTCACCCGCGCCCTGGCGCATGCCCACAGACACGGCGTCGTTCATCGGGACATCAAGCCCGAGAACATCCTGCTCAACCGCGATGGCGATGCGCTGGTTGCCGACTTCGGTGTGGCAAAGGCGCTGGCTGCGGCCGTGGGTTCCGACGAACAGAAGGCGCACGAAACGCTCAGCGCGATCGGGCTCGTGATCGGCACTCCCGCGTACATGGCGCCCGAACAGGCGCTCGGCGACGATGAGACGGATCACCGCGCGGATCTCTACGCACTCGGCCTGGTAGCGTACGAGGTGCTTGCCGGCGCAACGCCGTTCTCCGGCAAAAGCGTACGAGAGCTGGCGGTGGCGCATCTGACCGAGACTCCCAAACCCATTGAGGTCTTGCGGCCGGAAGTCCCAGCTGCACTTGGGACTCTCGTTATGCAGCTCCTGTCAAAGGCTCCGGCCGAGCGTCCGCAGGATGCGACGCAGGTGTTGCGTGCCCTCGAGGACGCCACGATCACTACCGACCCACGAGCGGTCAGTCGCGCGACGTCCCATGGCGCGCGCTTCTCGAAGCGGATCGTGCTCGGTGCTTCGTCGTTGATCGTCGTTGTCGCCGTCGCGTTGCTCGTCACGCTCTGGCGCACCAAACCGGGTGTCCCGCCAGTCCCCTCGATTGTCGTGCTTCCGTTCGTCAGCACGAGCGGCAATGCCGACGACGAGCCGTTCACTGACGGGCTCACGGACGAACTGATCACCGCGCTCAGCAGAGTTCCAACGCTGAAAGTTGCGGCGCGCACGTCGACGTTTGCGCTCAAAGGGAAGAAGCTCGACGTCCGAACCATCGCGGATACGCTGCGCGTGAACAACATGCTCGAGGGCAGCGTACGGCGGGATGGGGAGCGGCTCAAGGTAGCGACCCAGCTCCTCGACGCACGAGACAACCGCGTGCTGTGGTCGGCGACCTACGACCGTGATCGGCGCGACATCTTCGCCATTCAGGAAGAGATCGCGCGTGCCATTGCGACCGCGCTGTCGGTTCGTCTAACCGGGAGCGACGTGCCGACCCGCCTCGCCGAGCGGCCGACCGAAGACTTCGAGGCGTATCAGCTGTACTTGAAGGGCCAGTACTTCCTCAGCACGCGGCAACGAGTGGATCTCCACCGTGCAGTCCAGTACTTCGTCGAGGCTACGCAGCGGGACCCGGGCTTTGCCCGCGCGTACGCTGGACTCTCCTCCGCGTATTCCTCGCTCGGCATTTTCGGCTTCGAGCGCCCGCACGACGTCTTCCCGAAGGCTCGCGCGGCGGCGGAGCGCGCCCTCGCGCTCGACCCGAAGCTGGGCGAAGCGCATGCCGCGCTCGCCCACGAGCTGTTCACATACGAATGGAATTGGAAGGCGGCGGACGAGTCGTTCAAGACCGCCATTGCGTTGGATCCGAAGTACCCCCTGGTCCGCATCCCCTACGCCGCGTTCCTGTGGGGACAGAGCCGTGCGGAAGAAGCGCTGGCCCAACTTCGCGTTATGCGCGAGCTCGATCCGCTTTCGCCTACCGGTCTGATGTCAGGTCGCGTGTACGTGAGCAGCCGACGGCCCGACGAGGCGATACGCGACCTTCAGGAGACCCTGGAGCTCAACCCGCGATCCGACCTCGCGCTCCAATTGCTCGGGCACGCGTACCTGCAGAAGGGAATGAACGACGAAGCGATCGATGCGTTCCGTCGTGCCGCGGCGCTGAGCGGCGTCCGCGACTCTGCGCAGCTCGCGTACGGCTACGCGGTCGCTGGGCATCGTGTCGATGCGAAGCGCGTCATCGAGATGCTGGTGGCCTCCGACGGAAGTCGCTATCTGCCGCCGTTCCACATCGCTCTCGCCTACGCCGGACTCGGCGACAAGGATGCGGCATTCCGCTGGCTCGAGCGCGCGTATGATGAGCACGCGTCGTTCATGGACGGGCTCAAGGTGACGCCCGGGTTCGACGTCCTCCATTCGGATCCCCGGTTTACGGCGCTGCTCGGGCGCATGCATTTCTAATAGAGTGGCGGATCGATCGCTCGGCCCGGGACTTCGGCTGCTCATCGGCATTGTCGGTCTGTCCGCGATTGGCGCTGGCCTGCTCGTGTGCGTGACCGAGCTTCGCCTCGCGTATCTTGGCTCGCCGCGGATACCGACGCTGATTGCCGCGATGGTCGCCGGCATGGCCGCCGTCGGCGGTGGCCTGATTGTTCGCGGCGCCATCCGAGGCCGAATCGCCGTGCGCGACCCACGCGGCAAACGCCACCCCACGGATTCGACAACGCCCCGGACCTGATCAGTCTTTCGGCGATTTCCCTACGCAAGGCCTCCCTCCCTCCGACAGACGAGACACTCGCGGCACCCGACCTTGAAGCTGATCCCGCGATCGGCGCGGGCGGCTTCGGAGGGCATGATGACGTCAGTCAAAATCCGACAAGAGCAGGGTCGGCCGATCGAGACGATGACGCAGAGAAGAGGTACGTTACGCACGCTCCTCCTCGCGTGCGGCATCTTCGCGTCACTGCTGTACATCGCGACCGACATACTCGGCGGCCTGCGATACGAAGGTTACAGCTTCATTTCACAAGCAATCAGCGAGCTCGCTGCGTTCGGCGCGCCATCGAAGCCATTCGTCGATCCGCTGTTCACGGCGTACGGCGTCCTCGCGCTCGTCTTCGCGTTAGGAGTGCTCGTCGAAGCCGGACGAAATCGCGCACTGCGGACTGCCGGAGCCCTGTTGGCCGCACACGCAGTTCTCGGCCTGACCGCACCGGCGTCCTCTGCGATGCACGAACGCGGAAGCATTCCCGTCGAGGGCGACCTCGCGCACATCGTGCTCACCGCAGGGATCGTCATACTCCTGCTCGCCGCCATAGGCTTCGGCGCGGCCGCACTCGGCAGGCGATTCCGCATCTATTCGATCGTCACGCTGCTGACAGTCATCGCACTCACCGCGGCGACGGCCCCGTACGCGATGCGCCTCGCCGCTGGCAAGACCACGCCGGGCTTCGGGATCGTCGAACGCATCGACGTGTACGCGCTGATGGCGTGGCTAGCGGTGCTGGCGATCGCGCTGCTGCGTCGTCCGGCACTCAGCCGGGCGGCGGCTGCTATCACAAAGAAAGCTCATGTCGACGGCATGGTAGCTCCGGGCTTCGAAGAAGTGCGCGCCGAATTCGAGCGGAACTTCGCGGAACGCGGCGAGATCGGCGCCGCAGTCGCTGCGTACTGGCACGGCGAGAAGGTCGTCGATCTATGGGGCGGCAGCCGCACACTCGACGGCAAGGAGCCGTGGAAGGAAGACACGATGGCCGTCGTCATGTCGACGACAAAAGGGCTCTCGGCGATGACGCTGGCCGTCGCGAACGCGCGCGGTTGGCTCGACTACGACGCGCCGGTCTCACGCTATTGGCCCGAGTTCGGGCAGAACGGCAAAGGCGCGATCACGGTGCGGCAACTTCTTGCGCACGAAGCGGGGCTCGTGCTCCTCGACAAGAGGGTGTCGGTCGAGCAGTTGCGTGACTTGGGCGAGGTCGCGCGCATACTCGCGCGACAGAAGCCGGCGTGGCCGCCGGGCACACGTCATGGCTACCACACAATGACACTCGGGCTGTACATGCAGGAGATCATCCGCCGAGCTGATCCGGCACATCGCACACTCGGGCGGTTCTTCCGTGACGAGATTGCGGCGCCGTTAGGCCTGGACTTCTACATCGGGCTTCCGCGCGAGATTCCTAACGAGCGCCTTGCCCGGATGAAGACCCTGTCGAGGGTGCGTGGATTGTTGGCGCTGTTCAGGACGCCGTTCGCCGTCACGATGAAGATGCTCGTACCGGGCTCGCTGCTTCGCCGGTCGATGGTGGGAATCGAGAACCTCGACTGGAACGACCGGCGTTCGTTCGACGTCGAGCTTCCGTCGGGCAACGGGGTGGGCACGGCTCGCGCAATCGCGCGAGCCTACTCGGCGTTTGCGGAAGGCGGCGGCGAGATCGGCATCACTCCGGAAACGTTCGCCCGCCTAACGGAGCCGCCCGTCGTCGCGCGTCCGAGAGACGAAGTGATAGGGTTGCCGAGCTACTTCTCGCTGGGCTTCATGCGCCCAGGGCCTGGGCTCCCGTTCGGGTCGACGGCACACGCGTTCGGTACGCCGGGTGCGGGCGGATCGTTCGCGTTCGCGGATCCCGATGCACAGGTCGGGTATGCCTACGTGATGAACAAGATGGACTTCTACCTGCTCGACGATCCGCGCGAGAAGGCGCTGCGCGATGGCGTCTATCGCGCGATCACGCGGCTCACCGACCGACGCGAGCGCGAGCATGACGCGGCTGACCTAACGACTCACGACTACCGACTTGCGACTTCCTCTCAGACATCCGCGATCGTCAACGGCCGCGGCGTCTTTCCGTCGATGTCCGTGAATCCGTAGCGTTGCGCGAGATCCGCGGCAACGAGCGTATGCCCACTCAGCGCGAGGAGCTCGGGATCTCGAGAGAGCGCGTCGACGGCGCGGCCGATGAACTCCGGACTCTATGAGTTGCTGAGATCGAAGACGCCCGCGGCGAGAACCGCCTCGGTTCGCACGAGCCCGGGATAAAGCGACACGGCCGCGACGCCATGCGGGCGGAGCTCGACGGCGATGTCGTTCGTCAGCTTGTCCGTCGCCGCCTTGGCGATCCCGTAGAGTGTGCTGCCGATCCGCTTTTGCGCTGCCCAATGCGAGATGTTTACGATCAACCCGCGGCGGGCCGGTACCATGCGTCGTGCCGCGAGCTGACTCGCGACGAACGCCGCCCTGACGCCGGCCGTGATCATCGCATCCCAGCGCCACCGCGGTTGATCCCAGAAGGGAAGGGCCCACGTGAATCGCCCGTCCTCCACCATGCGCTCGTACCCGCCCCATGCGTTGTTCACGAGCACATCGAGCCGCCCGCACTCGGCCTCGATTTGAGCGAAGAGGCGCTCGACTGCGGCGTCGTCGGTGTGATCGCAGACGACTCGATCCACCGTGGGCGGTAGCGTCGCGTTAGCGATCGTGCGACCGGTGGCGTAGACGCGCATACCGCTATTGGCAAGCGCGGTTGCAACGCCCCGGCCGACGCCCCGGCTGCCCCCGGTCACGATGGCGACTCGCTGCGCAGAATCGGTCATCGTTCAATTGTGGGTTCAGACCCCGCTTCCCGCAATCGAGGTCTGACCCCAAACCTAACGCGCCGGAGCGCACCACCACTGTGCCGGATGGGCCACATCCGTCTTCGCGTAGCCGATTCGCGGAAGCACCTGGTGTCCGATCAACCCGAGGCCCCAGAGGAGAAGCAACAGCGCAACACCATGGGTCTTCGCCATGCGGGCTCGCCACGTGCACACCATCAGCCACAGCCCGCCGGCAGCGATCATGGCCTCCGCACCCATGAACGCGAACAACTCGAGGCCGCATGCCCGGCGATAGGGCCACAGGATGACGGCTCCGGCGAGGGCCACGACCAGTGCGAGGCGAGCCAGAACGCCCCACATGACCGTTCGCTCCTTCCGCTGTTGCGCGGCGCGCTGCTCGGCAGTCCGGCGCGCTCGAAGCTCGGCGGGGGTTGGCTCAGGGGGAAGACCGTCGAACTCGCGCTCGATCTTCCGTAGTTCGGTGTTCCAGTCGACGCCGCTCATCAGGGCTGAAGACGAACGACCACATTGAGGGGTTGCTGCGGCGAGACGCGGATGTCGCGTTGGTGCTTCGCGATGTGAGGAACATCACCGCGTCGTCCGGTCGGCGCCGCTCCGCCAACCTAACGATCAGTCCGCCTGGAGCGCGCGCGGTCCCGGCTCGG
>Ga0114129_10005550_pt1 | contig 17840 bp, 17 predicted proteins | sample RhiMetdeltSRZDD1_FD_80071 | JGI IMG/M metagenome (GOLD analysis project Ga0114129, IMG submission 80071) | Populus rhizosphere microbial communities from Tennessee, USA - Rhizosphere MetaG P. deltoides SRZDD1 (version 2) (version 2) | ecosystem: Host-associated > Plants > Roots > Rhizosphere >...
AAGCTGAATTCAGAGAAATTATTAACGGGGTGTCGCCTGAAGACCTGCAACAACAGGAGCTGCAATATAACCGGGCAGCCAGCAAACATGATAAGGACGCAGAAATTTATAAATTTTATATCAACTCGTTTTATGTAGCCATTACCCGTGCTATCAAAAATATATACCTGTTCGAAAAACGGGTGAATCACCCTGCCCTGCAATTATTACAATTACCGGAAAGCAAAAAAGAAATACAGGTAGCCGAAATAAAATCAAGCAAGGAAGAATGGCTGGCAGAGGCCCGCCGCCTGGAAGAACAAGGAAAGTATGAGCAGGCTGAACAAATACGGGCCAAATACCTGGGCTATGAATATATTAGCCCGGAACAATTGGAATTGATTGTAAAGCTGGCACTCGATGGTACTAAAAAAGAACAGGAAGTTAAAAAGGAGCGTAAGCAATTATTTCAATATGCCTTTACTCATCAACGCTTCGATTGGATAGAGCAACTGGCGCAACTGCAATTTCAGCGGGCGATATTGTATATGAAAGAAATTCGCCAGCATCGCAGGGAATTCGCAAAAAATATCAGGCTGGGTCGACGCCAGGAGGTTCTGTCAATTATTAGCCGGTACGGCAGCAGCTTTACCACTGAAGAAGGAGCCAATGCACTGATGCTCGCCCTGCACCATGGTCAGCATGAACTGGCTACCGAATTACTGAAACGCAACATCTCTATGAGGCAAACCGACCAAAATGGCTGGATGCCTCTTGATTATATGTTGCAGGGGTTTTATAAAAATACTTTGCTGAAATACCAGCAAATGGCTAATGCACAAACGATGCGACAGTTTTGGCACCTGGTAAAACCTTCAACCCTTATGATGGAAGTGAATAATCGACAAATACACATCAACGGAAACAGCATGTGTTTATTCTTAATTGCAGCTTTTCGCACCATGCAGGAAATGCAACCTGATAAAATGGAAATCACCTGGCCGGGTGAGAATAAACGGGAGTTGATAACCGGCATATTTAATATGGATGATGCCGAAAAACTGGCTTCCCTGATACCAGATGAAATACTGCCGCCTTACCGCAAAAACCGTTCGTACATCAATAGCATTTTGGCCTCCAATGAAATCAGCCGCTGGACGGAACCTGGTTGCAAACTGGCATTTGCAAGAGTGCAACGGGGCTGTTATATTTTAAACCCGGAAATTAAATGGCAATCATCTCAATAAAGCAATCAAACCAACAACCATTCATGGATACAAACGATTTAACAACCAAAACTTATAATGCCATACTGGGCGAAACGGAAAAATTTCACCACGATCTAACGCTTCAATTTGGCCTTCTTTCTTACAGTTGCCGTGATGAGGCTGAATTCATAAAGAAATCGGAGGCTTTAATTTATGCCATTAAAAAATATAATAAATCTGATATAAGCGATATGTTTTTTGGCCATCCCCCACCTGTTATAGAATTACGAAAAGTACTTGATAGAATACTATCCAATATCTCAGCATTAAAATAGATCCCTTGAAATACAATCTATAATTATTTCACCCGCAAGCGTTGCATTGAGGAAAAAAATGACCAAGAATATGTTTAGCCGTAATAGCTGCTACTTTACTTAAATAACTCGAAGACAGTTGTCATCGGTATGAACATTTTACCACTATCCGGCAAACTAATAAAGCCATACTTTAAATAAAATTTCTCAGCATCGCCATCCAAAGGGTCTACTATTACAGCCATTGAACCAATATTCACGGAAGCATCATAACATCTCTTTAAAGCATCCAGTAAAAGTAATTCGCCCAGGCGTTGTCCTTTATAAGAATTGTCGACAGCCAGCCTTCCGAGCAATGTAACAGGAAGATCACTATAAGCAGGAGGTAATTTCTTTATAATTGCCTCAGGAAGTAAATCTTTTTTAATTGAAGCACTGGATAACGTATAGTATCCTTTTATGATATTCTCATCGCCTTCAAGCACAAAACAAGCGGATAATTTCCTTTTAACATCCTGCTTTGCCTGAATATGCAGATAGTTATCAAGAAGCGGTTTCCCACAATTAAAATCTTTCTTCTTATGGGAAGCATTCAGTGGAATGGTCAAATAACTCATTTTCCTGCTGTTAACTTGTTATAGCGGGCAGCAGCTTGTTTGAGTTTTTTATTAGGCTTGCCAGGATTCATAATCGCATTAAAGAAAATTTCCTGATCCCTTTGAGAAGTCAAAATAGCATTATGCTTTTCAATAATTTTATCAGCTTGAGCTCTAACTGAAAACATTACAAACTCAGATAAAGTTTTATACCCACCCAAATTTGCCGCAAGTTCAAAATATTGTTTCTGCTCCGCTGACAATCTTGCGTCAAACCTTGTCATTTCCGTCGCTTTCATAATTTCAAAGTTTCTACGAATGTACGGAAATTATCCGTACAAATCTCATATCCATAGTTATACATTGTTCCATTTTTATAAAGAGCTCATTATCAAGTACATTTATTGGAACCTGGGCTATCATGGTAATTGTTCTGGGCAGTTGCCGGAAAGGCTGCACTAAGTAGAAGGAAAAAAAGAACGGGTTTCATATATACCAAATGTACACAAATTATTTACGTGTGGGCTTGCAACGATCCGTTGTTGGCCTCTGGGCAGTCATAATCTGTGCAATACTATGCTCGACCTGCGAAGGCAAGATTTCCTAACCAAAGCTGCTGCTCAAGTGCGGCTCTCCTATTTCCAGATTTGATGCCTCTTACATCAATTCATACATGCTTTTATACAGCTGATATACGTTAGTATTTCAATAGAGAAGGATGTGTGTAGTTTTATCCTTTCATTAAAATTATAAAATAATATATGCGCTATTTATTTGGTTGCATAGCATTATTGCTGTTTTGGACAACAGTTAATGCGCAGATAACAATGAAAGGAGCCGATATTCCCGGCTTTCTGGAAAGAATGCCATCACTGCCTGCTACAATCGACGAGGCTTATAAGGCAATGTATCCTAAAACAAAGAAGCCTCCTTACCAACAGTATAACGATACGCTAAAAGCAGCTATTAATGCACTGGCTATTGAAGCGGCCGGTAAAAGTCATTTGTTAATGACAATGGCCGACAGGGTACAGCAGGATGATAGAAAATTTGATCGTATTCATAATCAATTACCCAGCGACAAGGATCTGGAAAACAGGATGACAGATATTAACAGCTCTTTTTTCAGGGAAGCGGATGAACTGAAGCGCACCCTCGGAAATGCATATGATTCGATAAACAAACTAAATTATAATGCCATTGACAGAACTGCATTGCAGTTGGAACTATACCGTAAAGAAATTTCCTTATGGATAAGGAAAGTAAAACAAATCCTGGTCGAAACGAATACTTATATGAATAAAAGAGGGTACAATGCAGTTTTGGATCATCATGAAACTACCAATAAATATTACATACAGTTGCTTGAAGTAAGAGGATTAATGTACGACCGAATCCAAAAAGTATTACAACAGGTTACCGCTACATGGGTATATTCGGCAGACATGGTAGACATATGTAAAAAGCATCCTGATTCATGCAAATAGCTAGTGGCTGGTTTTCATTTTGCATCTGCTGCGGCCTTCACCGCCGCTATATCCAGCTTGATCATTTTCATCATGGCTTGCATAACGCGACCTGCCTTTGCCCTGTCTGGGTCGCTAAGCAGTTGGGGCAAAATACCAGGCGTTACCTGCCAGTAAAGACCAAATCTGTCTTTTAACCAACCGCAGGCAATCTCCTTGCCGCCACCCTCGAGTAGCTTGTTCCAGTAATAATCGACCTCTTCCTGAGTGCTGCAGTTCACCGTAAGAGAGATTGCATCAGTCAGGGGATGACCAGGACCGCCATTCATCAAAATGATTTCCTGCCCTTCCAGTTGGATGGATGCTACCAGCAAGGCCCCTTCAGGCCCGGGTGCACCTGGCGGGTTGTGGGCGACCCTGATCACCTTTGAGTTCTTGAAAATGGAAAGATAGAAGTTCATCGCTTCTTCGGCATTGTTGTCGAACCAAATGAATGGACTGATCTTTTGCATAAAATGAATTTTTATGGTTTGCTATTAACAACAGCAAACATTATTCCCGGATTTTAGTATTGCAATCCAGGCACCTGTAACAGGAAGTTGTTAAATTATAATACCTGGCTTGAGAAAATGAAGCGATTACAGTAATTGTTGTAGTCGCTTTATTATTTTTGGCCGGGTATTGGTTGAACAACTGATTGCAGGTCTGATCATTCAACATAATTACACTAGTGAAAACAACCGCTTCTATCCTGGGTTTCAAATTCCCAAAAGCAATCCTTAGTTTTGGCTTGCATTTACTAATGAATGTATACTCCCATGAAACTCTTTTACTGTATAACCCTGATTATTTTGGTTTTTAGCTGTGTAAACCCGGCAAACAAAAATGAGAACAAAACAGGTTCAGATTCAGCATTAAATGTAAACCCGGATAGCGCTGCACTAATTTTTAAACCTGACACTTCAGGGATATCAGAAAAAATTTATTCTGTTTACGAATTATCGCCAAAAACAACCGCCTTTGTCATAAATTTTGCCGACTATCATGAGCGTAAAACATTTGTAGATTCAATTTTCGAACAGGTTTCTTCAACAGATTCAATCGGCTTATTATCTGAACCGCCGCCAATAAGCTGTTCCTACTTCGATACGACAGGAACATATAAATTACGGAAAAGTAAAAAACTTGAAAAACGATTAAAACCATACTTCAATAACGAGTTTTACATTTATGGCACCCATGGCATAGCGAAAACAACAATCACCAACATTGTTTTCGGGCTCGACGAATGCAGAACAAATATTTATGCCTTCTGTATCGACAAATCAAAAATTAAGAATATCGGCCATCCCCTTATTTGCTCGCGAAAATTGTTCGATCTAAAATTCGACAGCAGCTATAAAAACATTGAAAAAGATATTGAGCGGTTGCATGCAAGCGAAAAACCCGAATATGGCGATAGTGTTAAAATCACTGTTTTTGGCAATGTAAACAACAAATATTTTGCATATAGCGATGATTTTCTCTGGGGACAAGACTCAAATCAAAGCAAATGTTTTTTTCCTTCCAGAATAATTCTCACTGCAGATAAAAACGGGACTTTAAAACGTTATTGGACAGATGGCCTGGATTTATTTGGGATAGCGTGTGATTGAAACAGGTTGCGGAAGAAAAGTTTTGAGTTTTGGAACCGGGCTTATATATTGTATCCAAATGTACCCTATCATGCCCCAGCACCTATGGATCAAAATGGCTAACCTTGTCTTTGAGCTCGAAAAGAAGTTATCCGCCGGACAGCCCTCCACGGGCATCGTTCGAAATATAGACCGGATGAAGACCGTACTCGAAGAGGCCGGGCTATTGCTGCTCAATCCCCTGGGAGAGCCTTATAATGAAGCCCGCACCGACCTGGAAGCCAGTATCACTGGTTCGGCATCCGGTAAGCTCCACGTGCTTGACGTAATCAAACCCATCGTATACACCCAACAGGAAGGAGGCCGGTGCTTAGTGCAGAAGGGCGTGGTCATTGTTGGTAATAAATAAAATAATTTATACAGTATGTCGTCGACTATCAATTTTGCCATCGATCTGGGCACTACGAATTCCCTGATCGCAAAGGCGAATAACGGAAGTGTGGATATTTTCAAGAACCCTTCGGGCATGAAGGTAACCCTGCCCAGCGTGGTAGCCTTCCGCAAAGACCGTATCCTGATCGGGGATAAGGCGCGGGAATATGTTGAAAAGGACCCGGCCAATGTATTTGCTTCTTTCAAAAGAAAGATGGGTACAGGGGAGAGTTTTTTTATCCCTAACAACGGATCTTTTAAAACGCCCATCGAATTAAGCACGATCGTTTTACAGGAACTTAAGAATTTCATTTTTACAGGTGAATCCCCGGCCAGCGTGGTTATCACGATACCGGCCAGTTTTGATACCATTCAAAGCAATGCCACCAAGGAGGCGGGCTATGCCGCGGGATTCAGAGAGGTACTGTTGTTACAGGAACCTATTGCAGCAAGTCTCGCGTTCGCCAATAAGGAAGGCAAATCAGGTATGGAGGGACAATGGCTGGTATATGACCTGGGCGGCGGCACTTTCGACGTAGCCCTGATCGTTATACAGGATGATGAGATGAAGGTCACCGACCATGAAGGCGATAATTTCTTCGGTGGCGTTGATTTCGACAATGAGATCCTTGTGAAATTGTTCATTCCCTACCTCGAAGGCCAATTCGGCATTAGGGAGCTTTCGTCAAAAATGCTGAGCGCGAATGGGAAGTATAATAAGCTTTATTACCAACTCATCTATAAGGCAGAGGAGGCGAAAATCGCCTTAAGCAGCCATTCCAGCGTAGATATCGAATTCGATTTTACCGATGAAGCCGACCAAACCCATGAAGTTTATTTTTCGATCAGCCGCGACCAGTTCGATGGCATCATCCGGGAGCGGATCATGGCGTCAATTTCGTTCATCAGGAACCTGTTGACCAGGAATAATCTGCAGCCTTCGGATATTACTGAAGTGGTGCTGGTAGGCGGCAGCACTTATATTCCCCTGGTGAGGGGCTTGCTTGCACAGGAACTGAGCATCAAAGTGAATACATCCATCGATCCCACTACGGCTGTAGTGGAAGGAGCTGCCTGGTATGCAGGCGGAAGGCCAGCCAAAGTGGAACCTTTGCCGGCAGCCCAACAACCGGAAGCTGCGGGCGGGAAGACCGCACAAAACACCACCCCTTCTTTGATCGAAGTGAAAACCGCTTACCAGGCGAATAGCCGGGACGCCGAAGAATATTTAGCCGCCACCATCAAAAATGCGCCTGCCGGAAGCAACTATCGCATCACGCGCTCCGACGGTGGATTTGACAGCGGCCTCAAGCCCGTAACGGAGAAGATCAGTGAAATGTTGCTGCTGCTGCCGAACAGCATGAACATTTTCAGCATGAAACTATTCGACCGGCAGGGCTTCCCTTTGCAGGTGTCCATTCCCGATATTATGATCGTTCAGGGGAAATTCTCTATTTACGGGCAGCCCCTGCCGCACGATATCTGCCTCGAAGTGGATGATCCGGAAAACAATACCACCCACCTGGAACTGATCTTCGAAAGAAATGCGATCCTTCCTATCAAAAAATCGATCACGAAAACATTGAGCAGGACCATCGTTAAAGGGAGTGAGGACCAGTTGTTGATCAATGTACTCGAAGGTAGCCGCTATGCATCGCCGCAATCGAACCTTACTATAGGGATCGTCAGTATCTCCGGTAAGCATCTGCAATCGGACCTGGTAAAAGGTTCCGATATCGATCTCACTTTCGAGATCAGCGAAAGCAGGGATATAACGGTTACGGCCTATATCAGCATGATCGACGAAGAGTTCAAACAGGCATTCAGTCCTTCCTCCCGCACGGTCAACGTAACCCGTCTTCAGCAGGAAACAGACTACCTGCACCGCTTAGGCAAGCGGCAATTGGAGAAACTGCTTCAGCATGAAAAGTATGAAGAGAGTGCGGCCCTGCAGCAGGCTATGAAAGAACTGGAAGTTATACAGGAAAAATTGAGGAACCTTGCGCCGGATGATGTTACGGATACAAAATATCAGTTAGACGATCAGAAGAGGCGGCTGGCGCAGGTCATCGACGCCACAGAGAAAGGAGACCGGATACTGGAACTGAAAGAGGAATATTATAATAAAAAGGAAACCTACCGGTACCTGCTTGAACAATCCGGCGACAAGGAACTGCTGCAACGTTTCGAGAGCATAAAGGCAGAGGAAAACACATGGATCAACAACTGCAGTACGCAATACCTGCGGTTGAAGATCAGTGAAATGGACCGGCTGGTATGGAACATCAAAAAAAGGGATATCTCCTATGTTACCGGTATTTACATGTATTATTCCATGAAACCCGATGAAGCTTATAGCAACATTGGCGAAATAAAGTTATTGAAGAAGCGCGGAGATGAGGCGTTGGCAAGGAGGAACCCCGACGAGATATTGAGCATCATTTACCGGATGTACGAGCTCCTCATCGACAAAAACCAGGGAGAAGAGGCTATCAAAGGTACGGGGCTAAAAGGCTAGTTCTTAGTTCTCACTCAGCAATCCCGATAGCTATCAGGATTGCTGACTGCTAACGACTTTATTTATGCTTTGAACGACGTTTTACTTTATGCGTGAACGTTACCGTATCCATAGAGGGCGGGCCCGGGGTCACTATATCTTCCGTCTGAATTTCAGGCTCCGCACTGTGCGCTTTGCGTTGCCATTCATCGTAGACGCTCTTTGGAATGGTAACGGGCGCCTGGTAATTATAGGAAGAACCGGAACCGGAGTTACAGGTGGCTAATTTGATAATAATTATCAAGGCAAAAAGTATAAATTTGAAGACTGCGGCCGAAGAAGATTCACTACTATTACTACTACTATTTCCCCCGGTCCCTTCAGGAATACCGGCGGCCTCCATTTCTTCCAGCTTTTTTTTGATCTGGTTTTTCACTTCCTGGGAAACGGCCAGCAATTCGGCATTTTCGAGCCAGGTGCGGGCGTTGGACCGGTTGTTGACATGAGAATTAAATACATCAATACAGGCATTGAGCATGCAATGGGCATACTTATCCCTGATGCTGGCAAACCTGTTCTGAGGAAGCAACTGGATCATCCTGATATAACCGAACTCCATCAGGCTGCTTACCAGGGAAATTGGCACGTCTCCCGGAGCTTTTTTCTTTTTATCCTGTGCGTGGTAGCTCTGGAGGGTAGAGATGTCGTTCATGATAATCCGGGATACGGCTTCCCACGACTTTTCGAGATCCCCGGGGGTCATCAGCAGCCTGTTGTTGAGTAAGGAAGTAAGCCCATCCTCGTCCGGCTCCAGGAAGCAGCCATCCATAAATGCAATGAAGGAGTTACAGAAATAAGGGCTGATCCAATGAATAAACTGTTCATCTTTATACAAGGGATTGTTTTGGAACATTTCTTTCCGTCCCATCCGTGCATGTTCCAGGAAACCCAGCAACACCTGGTCGTCCCCTACCGCGCTATGATAGGCCAAAGCATCTTCTTTCAACAGATCGTCGAAATATTTGATGATATCATTTTTGGTAAAGGGCTTGCCGTGCAATTCGATCGCACTTTCGCCACTAAGCTCCAGTTCCGCAAAGAGCTTTTTTCTTCCTAATTGAATGGCTTTTTTATCGAGGGGAGCGGATAAGGTTTCTCCGGAGAACGTGGATGGTGATAAATATTGCATCAGGGTCGATTATGGATTCAGACGGCGAAAAATAAGCAATATTCCCAACAGATACAAATAGCTAAACTATCGCGGTCAATCATCCTTTCCGTATCTTCGCGCCTTCATGAAAGGCCTCATTTATTACATCTCATTACCGCTCATCTATTTACTTTCCCTTCTTCCCTTTCCAATCTTGTACAGGGTTTGTGATGTATTTTATTTTATCCTCTATTACGTTATCGGCTATCGCAAAAAAGTAGCCATGCAAAACCTTCGCAATTCCTTCCCCGAAAAATCGGAAAAAGAAATAAAAAGATTGTGCAAGGATTTCTACCACTATCTCTGCGATCTCTTCCCCGAGAGTTTTAAAACGCTTACGATCAGTCGTTCGCAAATGTTGAAACATTGTACTTTAAGCCCGGCTGCAAAAGACATTTTCGACCGCTATCACCGGGAAGGGAAAAGCATCGTTCTTGTTATGGGACATTACGGCAATTGGGAATGGGCAGGCAATACATTCAGCCTCACCTGTAAACAAAAACTATTTGTAGTATATCACCCGCTCGCCAATAAGTATTTCAACGGATTGATGTATCGCATGCGTACGCGTTTTGGTACCGGGCTTATCGCTATGAAGGATACATATAAAGACATGGTGAAGCATAAGGCAACGATCAGCGTTACCGCATTCATCGCCGACCAAACTCCCCAGCCGGATAATGCATTTTGGACAAACTTTCTGAACCAGGATACACCCGTTTTTAGGGGAACGGAAAAAATTGCAAAAAAATTGGATTATCCCATAGTATATATAACAATAAAGCGACTGAAAAGAGGTTATTATAACATCCTGGCGGAAATACTATCGGAAGACTCTAAAAATACCGCTGACGGAAAGATCTCTGAGTTGCACACTGCCAAACTGGAAAAAGATATACGGGAACAACCAGAAATATGGCTCTGGACACATAAACGATGGAAGCACAAACGCCCGGCAGAAAATTAAATTAATAGTATTAAAAATTCCTTTTGCTTAAGTCATGCAAAAAAATCCGGGCAGGCAGTTGATTCTTGCCACAAAGCCATTTGCCAAAGAAATCGTGTGGAAAAGCTGGTATTACAGCCTGTCTACACTTATGATCCTGATTGCGCTTTTTTCAGGCATTTATTTTTTGAATCATATCTTTTTGCGCATTGCCTGCAGTGTTGCAGCCGGGCTCACCATGGTTCGTATGTTCGTGATCTACCACGATCATCAGCATCATTCCATTCTGCACCGATCATGGCCCGCAGATCTTCTTTTCAAATTGTACGGCATTTTTATACTTGCGCCAACCAGCATTTGGAAGCGCTCGCACGATTATCACCATAATCATAACTGCAAATTATTCAGCGCCAGCATCGGGTCATATCCGGTTATGACCAAACAACGATTTCTGCAATCTTCCAAAACAGAGCAGCGAAGCTATCTGGCCATCCGGCATCCGCTGACCATTTTGTTCGGATATTTCACCATGTTCATTTACGGCATGTGTGTGCGTTCCTTTATCAGTGCCCCCAAACGTCATTGGGATTCACTGATAGCACTTGTCATTCATTTCAGCATTAGTGTATTGATCTTTGTTTACCTGGGTTGGTTCACCTGGCTGCTGGCTGCCGTGGTGCCATTTATGCTGGCCTTTATGATCGGGTCGTATTTATTTTATGCGCAGCATAATTTTCCGGGAGTAACCTTCCGCGAAAAAGATGAATGGTGCTATGAGGAAGCGGCGATGTCATCGAGCAGCTACATGGTCATGAATCCCTTCTGGAAATGGGTCACAGCGAATATCGGCTATCATCATATTCATCATATCAATTCGCGTATTCCGTTTTACCGCCTTCCCGAGGTACTATCCAGCATTCCGCAATTACAGCAGGCAAAAACAACCACATTGAATCCTTCCGATATCGTGGCATGTTTTCGGTTGAAAGTATGGGATTCAGAAACTAAATCCATGGTCGGACTTAAGTAGTAGCAGCATTATTTCGTAAACATAGTACTATGATACCCGCCGGTCTTATAGTCTATAAGTTTTATTATATATGCTCCCCGGGGCAACATGCTTATATTCAGTCTTATTGGGCTACCAGCTTCATTGATCCTTGCCCGCTTTAGTTCTATGCCCGACATATTTACCAATATCATTTCTTTATTTCGAAAATCATTTCCTGAAATTCTCACATATACATAATCCTGTGCCGGATTCGGTGAAACGATTATATTATTTGTCGAAAAACTGTTCTTAATGGGGATGATTTGCGAATAGGAAACTGCGTTACCCGGTTCAACTACTTTAATTCGGTAATACTGTATTTCATCTGTCACATTGTTATCGATGAACTGGTATTTTAGGGTAGTTGAACCTGCATTTGTTTTGCCCGGAACTACTGCAATTGTTTTGAAATTATTTCCCGCGTTGCTTCTTTCAATTTCAAAATGATCGGCAGGGTCACTTGTAGTTTGCCATTCTATAGTATTTCCGTTAGCACCCGCCCACCCTCTGCAGGATACAAACTGTAGCGGCAAAACCACCAACGAAAGATTTTCTGCAATCCCTGCATCGGGCGCACCGCCAAAAGGAACAGACTGGCCATAAAAATCTTTATCAATTCCGGTATTCTGACCAACATTAACAGCAGCACTGAATTGTTGCAGATTATAATTCCATAAAGCAGGATTATTGGAAGCCGTAATATCTGTAAACAGTTGATCACCTGCATTAAGGTTCTGTTCTGAAGGATCCAAAGTAAATCCCATGCTTCCTCCGCTCAGATGATACAGGTTGCTTTGATGAACAAGCTGCGGTCCATTAAATGGCTGCGCCACCGGATCTGTGATATTCATAGAAGTCGTGATCCAGAAAATATTGTTCTTCATAGTCATTACGTTCGAAACAGAAGGCGTTGTCATTATGCCTATCAGGTTTCTTACATCAGAAAGACGGTGTGCATGTGTTTCGATAATATTGTTATTGAAAAACTGCAGGTTCCTGACATCCACGCCATACCCGTTATTGGTGTTGATCCAAAATACGTGTCCGTTATTGATTAAAAGATTGTATGCTACAACATTATTGAGCGCCTGCGCTCCGGTGGCGCTGCCAAATTCCATCCATCCGAGGTTTTCACTGGCTGTGTTGTACAATATTTTGTTATTGCAAACAGCCCCATACATTTCTATGGCTCCTCCGTCGAACTGGTAATCGTAGCTGTTGCTCCAGCAATCCTGTATTTGATTATGGCTGATCGTATTGTCTGAACCTCCCACCATTATTCCCATTGCGCCAAAGTCGTCCCACATTATATCGGGGGTATTGAGTATCATACGCAAATTGCTGATGGCGCAATTTGTAATCGTATTATAACTTCCTCCATCTATGCATACGCCGGACCCCAATCGCGATATGGTAAGGTTTTTAATTATATTATTTGAGCCATTGCTACCGGCTCCTTTATAGATGTACACGCCATAACCTACATTAGCTGTTACAGCATGATCAGTTTCAGAAATAGTGGCATCTGTGAGCTCAAAGCCATCAATCACTATATAATTAACCTGGTTTAACCGGATTATAGTTCGATCATAAATCAGTGACTCAGCGGGGTTTGCCAGGTTATACTGAAAAAGGGGTGCGTTTCCTGAACCATAAGGCATGAATACAATAGGAGAACCATTACTGCCTGAGCTATTGATAGAAAGTGTGCCTGTATACTGCTGGCCCCGTTTGAAAAAAACAGTATCGCCGGGCAGGAAATAATTAATGCTCCAGGGAATATCGTTTATAGATTTCCATGGATCTGTAAATGTTCCCAGATTGGATCCTGAAGAAGATGGGTCTACATAATAATTTGAACCGAAAGAAGGCAAAGTTGCTGACACAAATAGTGCGACAAAGAAAAAGGATATCAGTGTTTTCATCGGATATTGAACGTTAATCAGGTGCTTTATAAAAAGAAGGCAAAATTAAGTTTTTCGAAAGTGGAGGGAAAAATACATATGTAACCACTACATGTATCTGCTTATTCTTTTGCAGGAATGAATCTCTATTTTTTTAAAAAAATCGCGGACTTCCCCATTTTGGGCAGCAAAATATTTTCTCAATTTTGCTCGAAAAAGAATTTAACTTCACATATACAAAATAGAAAACAATTTGGAACAATAATTGACCGAATGAAACTCCCTTTAATTTGTACTCTTTCGATTATCGCTATCCCGATATTGAGCCAACCTTTGTGTGGACAAACAACAAATGATCTGCCAGGGAAATGGTATACAAACAGTATAATAAAAGATTCGGATACAGTCTCCAGGGCAACTATGGAATTTTTATTGGGCAGAAACAGTTTCGATCAGTTTTCCGCCAACCACCGGTATATTTCGTTTCAGAACAATTCTTATAGCTATGGTACCTGGGAATTGAATGGTAATAAATTACACCTTCTCAACGACCGGGACGGAGGCGTATTTTCTTATGAGGTAAACAGGGTTTCAAAGGATGAGCTTTTGCTATCGATAAGCGGCAAACTTATTTCCTTTGTAAAAGCAAAAGATTCATTGGTTGCAGATAAAAAGCCTGAACCGGATACGACGCCCCGGGTTAAAGCCAATAAAAGCCAGGTTGCGAAAAAATGGCACCTCTCAAAAATCATAGAATTTCCCGAAAATCGTTCAGCCACCGCGAACAAAACATTTAAAAACAGCTGGTACGATTTGAGGAATGATGGTACCTGTACCCGAAAATTTACGAAACCGGTAGAAGGAACATGGGAACTAACCGATGGAGGAATGCGCCTGTTAATTATTGACAATACCGGAATTGGACAGGTATGGAACATTTCAGGCATTTCCGACAATGAATTGATACTACAATTACCAAATGGCAAAGCGCAACGTGTTTATAGCACCGCACCCACTCCGTAATCGCAATCCCGATTACTCAACCCAAAATAAAAAGCAGCCGGTATATTTTTACAGATAGTCCAAAAACAGTTTGCAAATTTGATTTTTGTTTATTAGCTTTGAATTGCAAAGTACTTTCATAATGAATGAAAAACCGGATTACGCCCGTGATATTACTGAGATCCGCTCTATGATGGAGCGCTCTTCCAAATTTCTGTCGCTATCAGGTTTGGCAGGTGTAATGGCTGGTATTTATGCGTTGGCCGGCGCCTTTATTTCGTATAAGGTGCTTGACTTTAACCCTGATGACTTAGCTGATAGAAACATACAATCTGACAGCTCCTTGTGGAAGATCGTTCTTTTAGCTCTGATTGTTTTGATGCTGGCCCTCGGCACTGCCATTTACCTTTCATGGAGAAAGGCGTTAAAAAGTGGTGAAAAATTGTGGAATGCTACCGCCAGGCGGGTGCTGAACGCAATGGCAGTTCCTCTCGTTGCCGGCGGGTTGCTGATCCTTGCTTTACTACTTAAAGGATTGATTGGCTTAATGGCCCCATTTTCTTTAATATTTTATGGACTGGCATTATATAATACCAGCAAGTTCACGTATGAAGAAGTAAAAACCATGGGGCTTATTGAAATAGGGTTAGGCCTGATCAGCACTTACTATGTGGGATATGGATTAATATGTTGGGCCCTGGGTTTTGGCGTGGTGCATATTATTTATGGCATTTATTTGCATTACAAGTACGAAAGGTGAAAATATCAATTAATGGATTACATAAAGCATTTGAAAACAGGGTCAGACTCGGCATTATGTCGGTTCTGGCTGTTAATGATATGCTTGATTTTAATTCACTGAAAGACTTTTTTGATATCACCGATGGCAACCTGGCAAGCAATCTGAAAGCGCTCGAAAAAGAAGCGTTCATTAACGTGAAAAAGTCATTTGTAGGCAAAAAGCCTAATACCAAATATTATATGTCGAAAAAGGGTAAAAAGGCATTCGACGATCACCTGAAAGCATTGGAACAATTACTTAAATCACAGAAATAAGTATGAACAAAAAAACTAAACAACCTAAATATGTGCAGAATAAATTGAACACAATAGCTGTTGCTATTGAAATGAACAATTTGGTGCAATTTTTTTTGCCTAACCACTTTGAATTGCAAAGTTCTTTCAAATTTATTTTATGAAAAATGAAATTCTATCAAATATCGACAACCCGGTACAGCTTGAACGGTTATACCGGGCTAACAAATCAGGTTTTAAGCGGGCATTTAACGCTGTATATCCCGAGCTTACAAACAATAACCTGGCTGACTTTTGGAATACACGACTAAATTTCGCCAAAGAAGAAATTTCCTGGGGCACCAGCAAAGACCTTGTATTTGTGATCATCGCTTCTGTACTCGCAGGTGTAATTGCAAAGCTGCCGGCACTTTTACATATAAACGAAGAGTTCTTTTATACCCGAAATGCCGGTTTTATCATTTTTCCGGTACTGTTCGCCTGGTTTGCCTGGAAGAACAAACTATCAACCGGTAAAATTGCTTTTATAGCTGGAACATCCCTCGTTGGTTTACTATTTATTAATTCGCTTCCTGATGTTAAGAAAAGCGACACCTTAATTTTATCGTGCATTCATCTGGTCTTATTGCTATGGTCAATTTTATGCTTTGCTTTTGTTGGTGACAAGAGCAATAACATGGAGAAGCGGCTTGGCTTTTTAAGTTATAACGGCGACCTGATAGTTATGACAACGCTCATCCTGATAGCCGGCGCCATCCTGAGCGGCGTAACCATCGGGCTTTTTGGATTAATTGGCTTTAATATTGAAAAGCTCTATTTTGAGAATGTTGTTGTATTTGGGCTTCCCGCTGCACCAATTATAGGCACCTGGCTCACACAAACCAATCCGAACCTGGTAGGTAAAGTATCGCCGGTAATTGCAAAAATATTCAGTCCGCTGGTATTGGTGATGCTGGTAATTTATCTCATAGCCATCATTTATTCGGGTAAAGACCCTTACAACGACCGGGAATTTTTACTGGTTTTTAATGGTCTATTGATCGGCGTTATAGCCATCATTTTCTTTTCTGTTGCCGAATCATCCAAAATAACAAAAAGTCAAGCGGAAATCTGGGTCCTTGTACTGCTATCTTTTGTAACCCTTATTGTTAATGGCATTGCGCTGTCGGCCATCCTGTTCCGCATTTCAGCATGGGGAATTACGCCCAACAGGGCCGCGGTTCTGGGAGGTAATGTTTTAATCTTAATAAATCTTCTGTTAGTAACTGCGCAGTTGATCAGGGTACTTTCAAAGAAGACTGATATAACCGGAGTAGGGAAAGCCATTTCCTTCTACCTGCCTGTTTACTGCATATGGGCAACATTCGTGACCTTTTTATTTCCGTTCCTGTTTGGGTTCAAATAAAGTAACACACTACATCAATACCAAAAAATGAAAATAGATCTTATCATAGCATACGTTCAGAGATATGAATTCGGGCATGAAAGGGATTTTGTGCCGCCTGTTACGGGAATTCATTTAGCAGCTATCACACCTGCCAGGCATGAAGTAAGGGTATTCCATCAGCAAATTGATAAGATAGCGCTGAACACCGATGCAGAAGTAATAGCCATCTCCTTCTTTAGCGGCTTTGCAATGGCCGCTTACAAGCTTGCTGTTGAATTTCGAAAAAGAGGGAAAATAGTGGTAGCCGGCGGTCCGCATGTTACTTATTGCCAGGAAGAAGCGCTCACTTATTTTGACGCTATTGTAACGGGAGAAGCAGAAAATGTATGGTTGAACATGCTTGAAGATATCGAGCTTGGCCAGTTGAAGCAGGTGTATGCCGGAACACCCTGCGATATGACCAATTTACCCACACCAAGGTATGATCTGTTGCCAAACAAATTCTTCATTAAAAAAGTTATTCAGGCAACAAGGGGCTGCCCTTTCTCCTGTTCCTTTTGCACCGTTCCTTCACTGAACCCTGGCTTCAGGCTACGACCAGTTCAGGATGTAATTCGCGATGCATCCTATGATAAATTCAAACATTGGTGGCAAAGAAAAATTGTTTGGTTCTGGGACGATAACCTAACCATTAAGCGACCCTACATCAGGCAACTGCTACATGAAATGATCCCTCTGAAGAAATGGTGGCTAACCCAGGCCAGCATGGATATTGCAAAAGATCCGGAGTTGCTCGACTTAATGAAAGCCTCAGGTTGTATCGGTGTTTTTTTAGGGATTGAATCATTTGGCGTAGACTCTCTGGCTGATGCCAATAAAAGACAAAACAAGATAGCAAACTACAAAGAAGCCGTAAAAGAAATCAGAAAACGGGGAATTGCCGTAATGGCCGGCTTTATTGCCGGCTTTGACCACGATGACGAACAAAGTATTATCAATATGGCCGACCAGTTAATGGAAATCGGTATCGACGTTCCATTCCTAAGCATCATGACACCTTTCAGGGGAACACCCATTTATACTAAACTAAACCAGGAAGGGCGAATCTTACAAGACAGGAACTGGAATTTTTATAACGGCTATAACGTAGCATTCAAACCCAAACAAATTAACGAAACC
>Ga0114129_10005551_pt1 | contig 17840 bp, 12 predicted proteins | sample RhiMetdeltSRZDD1_FD_80071 | JGI IMG/M metagenome (GOLD analysis project Ga0114129, IMG submission 80071) | Populus rhizosphere microbial communities from Tennessee, USA - Rhizosphere MetaG P. deltoides SRZDD1 (version 2) (version 2) | ecosystem: Host-associated > Plants > Roots > Rhizosphere >...
AAGGGCAAATGGGCAACAGTGAATTGGGCCACCTGAACCTGTGCGCTGGATGAATTGTTTATCAGGAATTACAACGAATTAATTTTGCTGTTCGCGATGGTTCATTGTTTAAAAATGAGGTTTTGTTAAAATCTTTACAATTCAGCAAAGAAAACAACAAACCCCTGCACCTGATCGGCCTGGTGAGCGATGGCGGCGTGCACTCGCATACCAATCACCTGAAAGCCATTGTTACTTTATGTGCTAAACAAGGGTTAAAAGAAGTATACATTCATGCTTTTACCGATGGCCGCGATACCGACCCCAAAAGCGGATTAGGATTTTTAACCGACTTACAGCGTCACCTGAACGAAACTACCGGTAAAATTGCCACCGTAAACGGCCGCTATTATGCCATGGACCGCGATAAACGCTGGGAACGTGTAAAACTGGCATACGACGCTATGGTTAATGGCATAGGCGACAAAGCAACAGATGCTTTGGCAGCTGTTGAGCAATCGTACGCCAATAATGTTACTGACGAATTTATTAAACCAACAGTGATCCTGGGTGAAGACCAGAAACCGCTGGCTTCTATAAAAGACGGCGATACGGTGATCTGCTTTAATTTCCGTACCGACCGTTGCCGCGAAATTACACAGGTGCTTTCGCAAACCGATATGCCCGACTTTGGCATGAAGAAATTATCGTTGCACTATACTACCATGACGGAGTTCGATAAAACATTTAAAAATGTTGAAGTAGTATTTGAAAACGATAACCTGAACAATACGTTAGGCGAAATTCTCGCCAATAACGGCAAAAAACAGATACGCATAGCCGAAACAGAAAAATACCCGCACGTATCTTTCTTCTTCAGCGGTGGCCGCGAAGCGCCGTTCGAAGGCGAACGCAGACTGCTCGTTCCTTCACCCAAAGTAGCCACTTACGACCTGCAACCCGAAATGAGCGCTGTTGAATTAACGGATGCCATTGTACCGGAAATTGAAAATGAAACTGCCGACTTTATTTGTTTGAATTATGCCAATGCCGATATGGTAGGCCATACCGGTGTTTTTTCAGCGGCCATTAAAGCGGTAGAAACAGTTGACAAATGTGTTGAAAGAGTTGTTACCGCAGCCTTAGCACATGGTTACACTGTTTTTCTTACAGCCGACCATGGTAATGCAGATTATATGATCAATGAAGACGGCACGCCTAATACGGCGCATACATTAAATCCGGTTCCGTTGTTTATCATCGATGCAGCATGGAAAGGCACCGTAAAACCCGGCAAGCTGGGCGATATTGCACCTACTATCTTAACTATGATGCACCTGCCCATTCCTGCTGAAATGACTGGCGAAGTGCTAATCTCATAAATAAATATCGAACATCGAATGTTGAATATTGAACTTCGAAATTGAAAGTTCGATATTCAACATTCGATATTTATTTAGTGTACAGAGGGTTCTACGGGATAAGTTGCTGCTTCCTGCGCTCCTACCGGCTCTGTTTGCGGAATAAAACTTCTGTTGCCTTTATCATAATCATACGGCCAGCGATATACTTCGGGTATTTCGCCTTCCCAGTTACCATGTGGCGGAATGCGCGATGTGGTCCATTCAAGCGTATTGGCCTGCCAGGGATTAGGGCTGGTTACTTTTCTTCCTTTAAAAATTGAGTAAAAGAAATTGAACAAAAACAACAGCTGCACCGCAAATACAATAATAGTTGCTACTGTTATCATTTTGTTCATATCACTGAACTGGTTGAACGACTGCCACTGGCTGTAATCGAGGTAACGCCTCGGCATACCTGCCAGCCCCATGTAGTGCATAGGCCAGAAAATAAAATAGGCGCCCGCCAGGGTGAACCAGAAATGTATATACGCCAGCGTATTGTTCATGAAACGGCCATACATTTTCGGAAACCAGTGATAAATGCCCGCAAACATGCCGAACATGGCAGCCACCCCCATTACGAGATGAAAATGGGCAATGATAAAATAGGTATCGTGCACATGCATGTCGATGGTTGAATTACCCACCCAAATGCCCGTAAGTCCGCCCGAAATGAACATACTAACAAAGCCAATCGAAAATAACATGGCGGGCGTAAAACGGATATTACCGCGCCACAGCGTTGCCAGCCAGTTAAACACTTTTACCGCCGAAGGAATGGCAATTAATAACGTTAACAGCACAAACACCGATCCCAGAAACGGGTTCAGGCCGGTTACAAACATATGGTGCGCCCATACCAGAAACGAAAGAACGGCAATGGCAAATAAAGAACCCACCATAGCATAATATCCGAATATTGGTTTGCGCGAGTTAACACTGATCACTTCCGAAGCAATGCCCATAGCCGGCAAAATGATAATGTACACTTCGGGATGGCCCAAAAACCAAAACAGGTGCTGATACAGAATAGCATTTCCTCCTTCATTGGGCAACGCTTTACCGGTAGATGCTAAAAATATATCGGAAAGATAAAAGCTGGTGCCCATATGCCGGTCGAACATTAACAATATAAAGCTTGATAACAAAACGGGGAACGACAGCAAGCCAAGCGTTGCGGTGAAAAACAACGCCCAAATGGTTAAGGGAAGCCGCGCCATGGTCATTCCTTTTGTTCTCAGGTTCAATACGGTTGAAATATAATTGATACCGCCCAGCAGGGTGCTCACCACAAACAACGCCAGGCTGATGATCCAGTAATCCATTCCTTTGCGTGATCCGGGTGAGGCGTCGCCAAGGGCGCTCAGCGGCGGGTAGGCCGTCCAGCCACCGCTTGCCGGACCGGTTTGTATAAACAGCGAAGACATCATCACAATGCTGGCGGCAAAGAAAAACCAGTACGACAGCATGTTTAAAAAAGGCGATGCCATATCACGTGCGCCGCATTGAAGTGGAATGAGGTAATTGGCAAAGGTGCCGCTTAACCCGGCCGTAAGCACAAAAAAGATCATGATAGTGCCATGCATGGTGATCATGGCATAATAAAATTCGGGACGAATAACACCTCCTTCGGCCCAGTGGCCCAGGATGGATTCGAGTATGGGGAATTTTTCGCCGGGGAAACCAAGCTGAATGCGGAATATCACCGAAAACCCTGCTCCGATGATGGCCCATATCATTCCTGTTATAAGAAATTGCCGCGCGATCATTTTATGGTCCTGGCTGAATACATATTTTGTCCAGAAGGATTGATGATGCACTGCGTGCCCGTTTCCATGATGTGCTGAAACCGCAGCCGTGCCGGCATGATGCAGATTGTCATGGTTTGCCATGATCACAAAATTTTAAGGTTCTGCTGTAGAAATAATTACACGTATTACCGGGCGATCGGTTTCATGAAGTTGTTTATACAAGAGCAAACAGTTTTCGAAGGCCTGCGGGTGAATTGGGCAATACGGTATCTAATGATAAGCAGCAAAACCTAAGCCAGTGGAAATTCGCCAGTAAAAGCTTCGCCGGGAAAACAGTCCGTTATGCCCGCGGTTTTACCTGTAAACTTTGCTTTTCCCCGGTTCGCCCACATTCGGTCGCGGACCGCCTACCTCCAGCTTCAGAGAAGCAAGGTTGTCGTAAGCGTTAGACAGGCCATTAACTCCCCCTTCCACCTTCGGTCGCCGAAGGCTTGCCGGAGGGGATTGGGGGGAGGCATTCCCCTTGAAAAAAGGCAATTTTTTATAAATAGAGCAGCAATTACTTCAAAAAATTGTCTAAATTACAGGGCAACCAAACGGTTAATATGACCGACGACGCCATTTTACAAGGCTGTTTACGTAATGATACGACTGCCCAGCGGGAATTGTACAACCGGTACAGTCCCAAAATGCTGTCTGTCTGTTACAGGTTCGCCCACCATCGTGAAGATGCTGAAGACATGTTGCAGGAAGGTTTTATAAAGGTATTTTCACAAATACACACCTTCCAGAACAAAGGAGCATTTGAGGGTTGGATACGGCGAATCATAGTTCATACCTGTATCAACCACCTCAAAAAGAACAAAAAGTTCAACGAAAGCGTCGACATCATCCATGCAACCAGCATCCAGGTACGCGAAGAATCAGTGCCATCGATCGTTCAGGCCAAACAGGTAGTTGAATGTATTCGTTTACTACCCATTGGTTACCGCACGGTACTTAACCTGTACGCTATTGAAGGTTATTCGCATAAGGAAATTGCTGCTATGCTGGATATTGAAGAAAGTACCAGCCGCTCGCAATATACGCGGGCAAAGCAAATGCTGGAAGACATCCTTGTAAAGAAAAAAATCATTATGCGGCCGAAAGAAAAGATTAATTGGTTAGGAGTAGCAGCAGGAAGATAACCAAAACTTGATATATCGATACATTAATCCTATGAAAACAATACCGTACAAACAACAATGATATGGAGCGAGGTTATTATAATGAGGATATTGAAGAACTGCTGAAAGAAAAAGCTGACCAATATAAGATGTATCCCTCTGATAAGGTGTGGAAGGGCATTCACCGTTCATTACACCCCAACAGAAAATGGTATTGGTTTAGTCTTGCACTCTTTCTATCGGCCGTTGGCTACTATACCTTTATTGAATTTATCACTCCTTCAACGGCCAGTAAACCAATAGCCGGCAACAACTCTTCTACTAACGTTTCCAAATCAACCGAAGCAGCCGACAATAGTCCCAAAGCTGTTATTGTGCCTTTCGGAACTCCCAATAAGCAAACGGCCAGCAATACGGGCAGCAGCACCAAACAAAGAACGTTTGTGCTTAACCCTGATAATAATATTACCAATAGCAATGCCGATAACCAGGCCGCTGTTACTGATATTAACCGGCCTGTTTCAATGGCCGCCAACGAGCACCCTGTTAATTCCCTTGATTTCGATTCCGAAACACCGGTATACGATCTTGAAACAGGTCATGTAAAGAAGTCGTGGCAGCTTGAACCGGCCGATAACATGCCTGCGATTGCCGGTAATAACAATGAAACTTCAAAGGTTCAGCCGGAGGAATTATTACAACACGCCACAGCTATTAATAACAATAAGCTGGGCAGCAATACGAACAATGAGCTGGAAGATGCAAAGCGTATAAACTGGGTGCAAAACCTGGCTGTGTATGAGCTGGAGGTGCCCAAAATGAAACGTCTCAGCTGGCAAATAGCCTTTACGCCAACCATGAACTACCGCACCCTCAAAGGCAGCAATTATGCCGGTTCATCGTCTGACGTAAAAACATTGCCGCTGCAGCAGATCATTACCGGCGATCCCGATAAACTGGTAAACCATAAGCCGGCGCTCGGATTTGAAGCGGGATCGAATATTTTATATGCCCTAAACAAAAATCTTACCTTCAAAACAGGTTTATTGTTTAATTATACCCGGTACGATATTCAGGCTTACAGTTCCTATACTTCTGAAGAGGCTACTATTGCCCTGAACACCAGTTATGGAATTGCATCCAACGAAATAACTACCTATACCCGCTACCGCAACTTTGGCGGCGATGCAGTACAGGATTTACATAATCAATACTACCAATTGTCGATACCCGTAGGTTTGGAAGTAATCTTACTGGGTAATAAAAAATTACAGGTAGGCATTGCCGGAACATTGCAGCCAACTTATTTACTGAACAGAAATACGTATCTGATCACTGCAGATTATAAATATACCACCGAGCCATCGCTGGTTCGTAAATGGAACTTAAATTCAAGTGCTGAAGCGTTTATTTCCTATAAAACAGGCGACCTGAAATGGCAGGTTGGGCCTCAACTGCGTTATCAGCTGTTATCGAGTTACATAAAAGAATATCCTATCCGCGAGCACCTGATTAACTATGGTATCAAGATAGGAGTAGCCAAAACTATCCGCTAATTTTCAGTTTTATTAACTTTAAATAATAAGCTGCTGTTATTATTACGGCAGCTTATTATTTTTGGCGGTAGAAGCCACAGATCCGCCTTCGGCGGATTTTAAAAAACTTTGCCACGGATTACACAGATGAACACGGATATGTTTCAATGTCAGAGTTCAAAAGGTTTTATCTGTGCCCATCTGTGTAATCCGTGGCAAAAAATCGGTCTGCCGCAGGCAGAGCGTTCACATCCGTGGCGAATTTTATAATTTTACCAAATGAATCGGATCAAATTACTTTTACCGGCCCTGTTGTTACTGGCCGTAGCCTGCAAACATAAACCCAAAGAACCGGCAGGGGATACAACCGAACCGAAGGATTCTGCTGTCAATAGCGGGTATTTACCGGTAGCCGACTTTATTAAAAACGACATAATAAGGGTTGATTCATTTGCCGGCGGTATTTTAAAAAGAGCGAACAGAAACGGGAAAAAAGATTCTGTGTATATTCAAATACCCGAATTTAAGAAACTGGCCAGCCAGTTTCTTATACCGGAACTCGATTCGGCTTCATTTAGTCAGCATATGAGTGAAAGTTCTTTGATGGATAACACCACGGAGATGCTGAATTTTATTTACCTGCCAAAGCAGGCCGACTGGCCCCTGCGAAAGGTGATGATCTATTTAACCCCCAGCCTGGCCGATGATAAAGTTGACCGTATTTATATTGAAAAGGAATTTACCCGGGGTGATACTTCTTTTCACCAAAAACTAAACTGGAAAATTCAGGAATATTTCTATACCATTACCATACAACAACCAAATAACGGGCCCGCTGTTACTACTATGGAAAAAGTGATCTGGGACCCGCAACATTTTGCTGAGGAGTAGTTATTATGACGTCACAGGAATTTTCACATATTGCACCCACTTTACCGGTTGACCCCGGCATTTATAAATATTTCGATTCGCTGGATGAATTATTATACGTGGGCAAGGCTAAAAACCTGCGTAAACGCGTAAGCTCATACTTTACCAAAACATTTACCTCCTACAAAACCCATGAGCTGGTTCAGCGCATTAAACGCATTGAGTTTACTATTGTTCCATCGGAACAGGATGCTTTTTTGTTAGAGAACTCGCTGATCAAACAGTTTCAGCCGCGTTTTAATATCAACCTGAAAGATGATAAAACGTACCCGTACATAGTTGTAAAAAATGAACACTTTCCCCGCGTTTTTCTTACCCGCCGTAAAATAAACGACGGCAGCGAATACCTGGGACCGTTTACCTCGGTGGCCAAAGTGCGTGAGCTGCTCGACTTTGTACGGGCCAATATTCAACTGCGTACCTGCAAACTCAATCTTACGCCTGCAAATATTAAAAAGGGTAAGTTTAAGGTTTGCCTCGAATATCATTTAGGCAATTGTAAAGGCCCCTGCGAAAGCCTGCAAACCGAAGCAGATTATGATGAAGGCTTGCTGCAATTAAAAAATATTCTGAAAGGCAATCTCGGCCCCGTTATTCAACACTTTAAAAAAGACATGAGGGCGGCGGCAGAAAACCTTGCTTTTGAAAAGGCCCAGATACTGCACAAAAAAATTGAGCACCTCGAACAGTACCAGGCCAAATCGGTTATTGTAAGCCGGCACCTGGGCAATGCCGATGTATTTTCGATGCTACGCGATGGCGATACAGCGTTCATCACTTACCTGATGCTGCAAAATGGTACCATTGTTCAAACGCATACCTCGCAATGGGAAGCCCACCTCGATGAACCCGACGATGAGATATTGTCGTTTGCGATAGCGCAATTGCGATCAACCTTTAATAGTTTATCAACCGAGATCATTGTTCCCTTTAACATTGAATATGCCGAGCCTGAAATTATAGTTACCATACCCAAAGCAGGTGATAAAAAGAAGTTGCTCGACATGGCAGACCTGAACGTAAATTATTTCAGGGAAGAAATGAGGCAAAAGAAAATGCTGAAGCTCGATGGCAAAGACGACTCGGTACGTAAACAGGTACTGGAACAGTTACAGCTCGATCTGCAATTACCGGTTATACCCATCCATATCGAATGCTTCGATAACTCCAACTTTCAGGGAAGCTATCCCGTATCGGCCATGGTATGTTTTAAAGACGGCGTACCCAGCAAAAAAGATTACCGGCATTTTAATGTAAAAACGGTGCAGGGTATAAACGACTTTGCCACTATGAAGGAAGTGGTTACCCGGCGTTATAAGCGATTACAAATGGAAAATGAACCGCTTCCCCAGCTGGTGATCATTGATGGTGGTAAGGGGCAATTAGGGGCCGCGCTGGAGGGTATACGCGAACTGGGCATGCAGGGTAAAATGACTGTTGTGGGCCTTGCTAAAAATGAAGAAGAAATATTTTTTCCCGGCGACCAGCAATCGGTAAAGCTGCCTTATAGCAGCGACAGCCTGAAATTAATACGCTCCATACGTGATGAAGTGCACCGCTTTGGTATAACATTTCATCGAAAGAAACGCAGCCAGGGAACATTTAAAAATGAGCTGGAACAAATAAAGGGCATTGGTAAAAATACAGCCGAACAACTACTGAAAGAGTTTAAATCGGTGAAACGCATCAGGGAAATGAGCCTTGAAGAATTAGCAGCTTCAGTAGGCAATGCCAAAGCTACATTGATCAGAAATTACTTTACTAAAAGTGATGCTCCTGCAAATGAAGGCGGGTCAAATTAACAATGAATGGGGGTGTAATTAATACATTTATCCGGTACAGGACTTACTACAAATAAAAAGGGGCCCGGATAGACATCCAGCCCCGTTTTTAAAATCCAATATCCTATGAAAAACCATTGTAAAAGTAGTGAATCAATACCACAAAACAATACCTAAATGTGGGTATTTTTAAAATAATTATTGATATAATGTTTATACAATGACTTTGAATTATAATGTGTTCCAGCAGGTTATCTGTTGCAAATAAAAAGGGTATCGTATTTTTACGATACCCTTTTAAGTTATATTGGTGTGTGGATAACCTTTATTAATAAGACCACAGGTCCTGCTCATAATTAAAGATCCTTTCTTTCATATTCTCGCCTTCGAGCAGGGCAAGAATAGGATCTTTAACATATTGGAAAATGAACTCATCGTTCGGGTTATTCACTGTTGCTTTAATGATGCGGCTCGCAAACATGCGGCTTTCGAACAATTCTTCCCAGCTCAGGCGGGCGCCGAAGTTCTTACCATTATATACCTCATGTTTTGCAAAGATCGGTCTCAGATCGGGGTAATACACCCAGAACAACGGGGTAACGCCACGGAAACTTCCGTCTGATTCGGTGATCGTTTTCAACGGAGCAATTCCGAGAATACGCACCTGCATACGCGATGATTCTTTGTCGAATACCCAGTCTTCCTTAATCCAGTATCTTTCAATTTTATCAGGGTTAAATTCTTCTACAATAGTAGTATCTCTCATAAGACCTTTAGAGCCATCGGGGTCTTTTACCAGGTCAGGAACCTGAATAGTTATTGGTTTTGCCACCATACTATTTATGATTTCCTGAATGGGCATGGGAGTAGTGAACCGGTCATCAATGGGCGAAAATGCGGTAATGCTGTCGTTTTTGATTGAATTCAGCAGAATGTAAATGAAACGCTGGTTACCCAGGTCGCCTTCTGCTTTATATACGAAGGGCAGGTTCATTTTTTCATGAACATCGATTTCTCGCCATACCCGTTGCATATACACGGCATCATCTTCCCGAATGTGTTCGTAGGGCAAAGGAATACGGTCTTTAACCAGGTTGCGCTCGATAGCATTATCATTACGCAGCGATCTTTTAATCGGCGGAATGTCTAATTTGGCTTCAGGCGGCGCTGGTTTTACCGTATCCACCGGGGGAGCTACTACTGCAGCAGTAGGCCCTTTTTTGCTCTTAACAGTGCTTTTTTTAGCACCAGAGCGTACAGCCTTTTTGCGGACAGGTTTCTTTACCTGGGCATCTACTGTTGTGGCAGTGAATGCCATTACAGTCAGCAACAAACACAATTTTATGATGCGGTTCTTCATTTGTTCCCTATTTTAATATATTTTATTACTTGAGGTCAAACTTCATATCGGGAATTTGCCTTTGCTTACCCTCGGGACCTACTACTACGATATTATCGAAGAATACCCTTGAACCAGGACCACAACGGCTGATCAACTGAGCAGCAGGACCGGTCCAGCGGTTACCATCGTTAGTAGCTTCAGTATAGATAGAGATAGGACCGCCTACAGCACCTACTCTATAGCTTACCACTCTGTAAGGAGCTTCGAAATCAGTTTCTTCGAGCTTGGCAATTACAGCACCCATGGCTTTGAATTCGGCAGAAGAAAGGTTACCGCTTTTCTTAGTACCAACAAAACCTGTGGGTAATGGTAAATATTTTAAACGCATGGGGAATTCAAAATTCTTCCCGTTTGCAGTTACTACAATTTTCGACAAACCCGGGCGGCTTGGCTTAGCAATATAGCGGTCGCCACTGGATCTGTTAATTGAACCATCGGCAAAGGTTACTCTTACCTTTTCAGCACCAACACTACCACCTGAAATGGTGATTGGGTTGTCGACACCAATATACATTACGTTCATCTTTTCGAGGAACACCGAAGCTCCTGAAGGAATACCTACTGTATATTTGATGGTTTTGGTAACGCGTTCAACAGAACCATCGGGTTTATTGAACTCAATTATTACGTTAATGGGGTGCTCACCTGTTCCGCTGGCTTTTGTTTTAAATATAGCAGTACCATCGGTTGTTAAAGGCATGCTTTGACCGTTGATAGTAATTTTTGGTTTAGCTGCATCGCTGAATGCACCTACACCTGCAGTGATCTCAACATCGTCACCGGGCATAGCGTAAGTAGTATTAGCGGTTGCAATAGCCTGGAATTTGTTATATACCAGTTTAACTTCACCAATCTTTTTGTGGCAATAATCAACTATCTGGGCTTCAGAATTCTTTACATCGTTCTGAAATTTGCTCAGGATAGTTAAAGCGGCGATAGAAGGAGTCATGTGGAAATAGCTCTGCGTCCAGCCATTTACATCATCACCATATTTATTACCGGCCTGAGATTTAGGAACGGCCAGGTCAACAGGGATACTTTTATTAAAGTTTGCAATATCTTTCTTTAAAGTCTCCTGTTCTTTGACATTGCTTGCAAATTCAGGAGCATTAGGATCTAAAACACCTATGATCTGTTTTTTGAATTCACCCAGTTTGGCATACAATTCTTTACCTTTTCCTTTTGTATCCATCAAACGGGTAGCCGCATCGAGGTTATCGGCATTCATTAATTGTTTGCCATCGTGCTCGTAGGTGCCGGCTTCTTTTTCAAGATCCTGCTTCAGCGTTTCGATATAAGCATATAATTCGGCAGACAGCTTCTTTGCTTCGTCGGCTTTAGGCGCCCAAACAGCAGCCTGGGCTCTTGTTTGCTCGTCTTTTAATTTTTCAGCGAACGACTCATAGGTAAGCTTATTTTTATCAGCGATTAAATCGTTCGATTTGGTAATACTGCCATTTACAGTTGCGAAGGCATTCAGGATCTCAGATGATACGTTTAGTGCCAGCAGGGCTGTAAGCACCAGGTACATCATATTGATCATCTTCTGCCTCGGCTCTTTGGGTAAAGCCATGGTTTAGGTTTTTCTTAGTTAAAACAATTTTTAGTTACGCTCATTTGATTACACATTTACATGGGTAACAGGATACGGATGAATCATCGTTAATTAACGACCCTGCATGGCAGTGAGCATGTTACCATAAATGGTATTCAGGTGGCTCAGGTTGTTTGCCAGTTTTGCAATTTGATCGTGTGCTTTTTTAGCATCGTCTACGCTACCCTGCATGGTTTGAGAAGCCTGTACGAGGTTGCCGTAGAAGGTGTTCATAGCTTTCAGGTGATTGTTTGTATCCTGCAACTCCAGTTCATAAATGGCATTCAAAGAACCTAAATTCTTGGTCAATACCTGAACCTGCTCGTGGAATTGCTTGGTGCTGTCGGCAGCAGAATTAAAGCTTGATACTGTAGAAGCAGCGCCCTGGTAAACGGTTTTCATTTGATCCAGAGCCTGAGTTACTTCTTTGGTTTTGGCTGTATAGTCGCTGGTAGTTTTTACTACATCAGATACATCAGCTATATTAGTAACGGTAGAACCTAATTTTTTGAAACCATCGCTTAAGCGGGCGAGGTTGGCAGGAGTGATATCGGCATCATGGAACATCTGGTCCATTTTATCAATGGCAGGATTTCCTGAATGGCCACCGGCTAATTTAGGTAATGCTTCTGCAATTGCATGCATTTCAGATCCGGGAGGCGGTAAAAAGGCATATACAACGAAAATAACTGCTTCAGTGATAAGTCCTGCCGTTAAAAAGAAGTCAGCAAGCGCCTGGTGAGTAATTTTTTGCCAGGCACCGAAGATTACTACAGCGGCACCCATACAAACGATTACGTTTACCAGTCTTTCAGTAGATTTAGAAACTCCAGCCATAACTTAAATTTTTAGATTTTTTTAGAAAACGGATTTTCAAAGGGTTAAGAGAATAAGAGCCTATTTTGATTTGTGTTAAATCAATCTCCAATAAAAAACGTGATAGCCGTTAAAAAATTTTACCGATAAACAAAATTTTAACGTTTCTTCTGCATAGCAGGTAAATCGATCACACAACGGAAGCCGATGTACGACTTGGCCGTATCCATATACTCATAGCCACGGGTGCTGGTTTGAAGGAAGAAACCTACGTCTTTCCAGCTACCGCCACGGATTACTTTACGTTTCATGCGCGGAGGATCATCGTCATTGGCATCGAAACGGATGTCGGGGTTCATATCGTGTTGGAAGTTGTAAGCACCTTCGTAGAAAAGCGAAGAAGTCCACTCCGATACGTTACCGGACATGCAATACAAACCAAAGTCGTTTGGCCAGTAGGCATCAGCGCGTGCGGTATAGAAAGCACCATCTTCGGGGTAGTTACCACGGCCGGGTTTGAAGTTGGCCAGTAAGCAACCTTTTCTGTTTCTCAGATAATAGTTACCCCAGGGGAACATTGATTGAGAACGACCGCCACGGGCAGCATATTCCCACTCAGCTTCTGTTGGTAACCGGAAATCTGATTCAGCAGGTCTTTTCTTAGACTCGTTGAAAGCATTGAGGTAATGCGTTCTCCATTCGCAGAATGCAGTAGCCTGTTTCCAGTTTACACCTACAACGGGATAGTTACCGAAGGCAGGGTGTACGAAATACCGTTTGGCCATCGGCTCGTTATATGAATAACTGAAGTCGCGGATCCAAACCAGTGTATCGGGATATACAGGTACATTCCTTTTAACGATGAACTGAGACCGGGGCTTGCCGGCGTTTTCGCGGGAAGCAGCCTTTTTCAGTTCAAAAGTCTCTGAATGGTATATCAGTTTTGAAGGATCGAGTTCTTTTTTACCGAAAATGCGGTTTTCGGGAGAAAGGATCAACTGGTCGATCTTTTCGACCGTGGCCTTATCTTCCCACTTAATGGTTTTGGCCTTTTTCCAGTCAATACTAAATGTTCCATCTACTTCTTTACCATACTGAAGTAAAGTGGCGCCGATAGAGTCGCGAACCCACAGCACAAACTGACGATACTCGTTGTTTGTGATCTCGGTTGCATCCATCCAGAAGCCATTAATGGAAATTTGCTTGTTGCGGGCAGTGTAAGCATAGTTAACATCCTCATCGCTGGGACCCATGTGAAAGGTTCCTGGTGGTATATAAACCATTCCGGGGGGTTTGGTCATATTATACCTCGCTGAAGGAGATACTCCGTGCAGCTGGCCATCATTAGGCACGCCTGAGGATTTTCCTACTTTGCCGCATCCGGTAGAGATCAACGCCACCAGTGCCGTTAAGGCGGATAGGTTCTTCATTTTCATAATATTAAAGGGTATTGGGCAAAAATAATGTTTTACCGACTTCATCACAAGAAATGATTTATTTTTTAAAACTGCAATACGTGATATAAGCTCATAACTAAACGATACCGGAAATTGGATTATTGTATCCCCTAATTTTTAAATTTTTACACATTCTCCAAAAAACGGATCAGGTCGCTCACTTTGCTTACAGGGGTGTTACACTGGTAGTTCTTACACAAGTATAGCTGTGTATCAATGGATGGTGGTTTATTGGCTAATAAGGGTAAATCATTATTAGCGTGGGGTGCGGACTGGACTACCCGAAAAGGAAGAAAGTTTTGTAAAAGTTCGTTTCGAAGGGTTTCAAAGTCTTTTCCGATAACAGCTATTTCGGCAACTCCCCAGGTTATCATGAGCATCATGGATGCCCAAACGCCAAAAGAACCCGGGTGCCGGTGTATGGCCTGCTGCAAACCGGCGCACATTTTCACTGCCCTCTCTTTCCAGTCGGATCGGTCGAAAACAACGCCTACATAATGCAAATTAAAAGCCATTATTGCGTTTCCCGACGGAATTGCGCCATCATACACCTCTTTTTTACGCACAATTACATCCGTTTGATCAATACCGGTAAAAAAGAAATAACCTGTTTCGTGTTCGCTGAACCGGTCAACCACCCATTGGGCCAATGACCGGGCCTGATAAAGATATTTGGTATTACCTGAAATCTCCTGCAAATGTATCAGCGCCTGAATTAAATACGCATAATCATCTAAAAAGGCTGGGTACTTTGCCGTATCTTTTTTCCACGTGTGAAAAAAATTATCGCCTTCGCCCTTAAGCCGGTTCAATAAAAACTCCATGTTATCGTGCGCCACTTCGGCGTAATGAGCAACACCAAATGTACTGAACGCTTTGCTGTACGCGCTGTTCATAAGCGCATTCCATCCCAGCAATACTTTATCATCGAGCAATGGGCGTATTCGCTTATTGCGCTGTTGCATTAACTTTTGGCGGCCTTGTTCAAGCAGTTGCTGCAGGGTAGTTTCGGCAATATTGTTTTCCACCGCAAAGTCAGCCAGCGGCTTACGTATATTCAGAATATTTTTATGTTCCCAGTTGCCGGCTTCGGTGATGTCGTAAAACGCACAGAAAAGAACAGCGTCTTCTTTCAATACTTCTTTTACTTCGGCCAGGTCCCACACATAAAACTTACCCTCCTCCCCTTCGCTGTCGGCATCAAGGGCCGAATAAAAACCTTTTTCGGGTGAGTATAATTCCCTTTCAACAAATGCCAGGGTTTGTTCAACAGCTTGTTTGTATAAAGGCTTTTGGGTTAGCTGCCATGCTTCGCACAGTACCATTACCAGCAGGGCATTATCGTACAGCATTTTTTCAAAATGGGGCACCAGCCATTCACGGTCGGTCGAATACCGGGCAAAACCGCCGCCAGGGTGATCGTATAAGCCACCCTGTATCATTTTATCCAAACTTAAACAAGCCTGATCAAGGGCCTGCCGGTTTTTGGTGAGATGGTAATACCGCAGCAGATACCCAATTGTAAATGTTTGTGGAAATTTTGGTGCATTGCCAAAACCGCCCTCCCGTTTATCGGCCGTGGCCATTATATTGTTGAACATGGTGTTGGCATTGGCGCGCGAAAAAATGGCGTCAAAATCTATCTGGCCGGTGGCCTGTTGCCCGAATGAGTTCGACTGGTTGATATAACTGGTAAGATTGGCGGCCTGGGTGTTTATTTCCTGGCGCTTTTCGGTATACGCATTGGCTACTCCACGCAATACATCTTTCCACGAGGCCCGGTTAGCCATGGCTTTTGGCGGAAAATAGGTACCACCGTAAAAAGGCTTTCCATCGGGTGTTAAGAAAACATTCAATGGCCAGCCGCCGCTGCCGGTCATCGCCTGTACCGCATCCATATAAATATGATCAAGGTCGGGCCGCTCTTCGCGATCGATCTTGATATTTACAAAATGCTCGTTCATGATGGCGGCCGTTTCCTCATCTTCAAAACTTTCCTTTTCCATTACATGGCACCAGTGACAGGCGGCATATCCAATGCTAACCAGCATAGGTTTGTCTTCTTCCTGCGCCTTTTGCAATGCCTCATCGCTCCAGGGATACCAGTTTACGGGATTGTGGGCATGCTGTAATAAATAAGGACTTGTTTCCTGTGCCAGTTTGTTGGGATTTCCAGCCATATTAGTAAGTTAAACACAAATTACAAGAGAAAATGCACAGGAAATAAGATTTAACCTGACCTGTAACCAAAAAATGAGTACAGTTAAGCGAAGAATACAGGAAGAAATGAGAAATAAGAAATGAAAAATGAGAAATGAAAAAGTTGGGGCAGGTTGCAAATACAAGATAATGATTGCAGGGTTCATGTTTCAGGAATACAGCGTAACCTGAAACCTGCAACCTATGCTTTTATGCCTTGTTGCCTTGTATTATGCCTTCTTCTTAACGTTTGCCGACAGGTATTGTTCCAAAGCAGCTACCATGGAAGGCGCCTGTGGAGCGGGTGCTTTTATATCGATCGTTAAACCGGCTTCTTCTACAGCACGGGAAGTATTGCTTCCGAAGGCACCTATTCGGGTACCATTTTGCTGGTATGCCGGAATGTTATCGAACAAACTTTTAACGCCGCTGGGAGTAAAGAAGCAAATGATATCGTACTCGGTTTTTGAGAGCAGTTCTTTTACATCATTGCTGATGGTACGATACATGAACGGAGTGGCGAATTCGCAATTATTAGCCTTGAGCCAGTTTATAATTTCATTATCCTGCTGGTTTTCGGAACAGGGGTACAGGAACTTTTCGTTTTCCTTATGTTTGTTGATTACATCAAACATGCTTTTATTGCTACCATCGGCTCCGTAAAAAACCTTGCGTTTTCGGTACAGGATAAATTTTTGCAGGTACAGGGCAACGGCTTCGGTAATGCAAAAATATTTGGTGTCCTGCGATATATTAACTTTCATTTCTTCACAGGTGCGGAAGAAATGGTCAATAGCATGACGGCTGGTGAAGATGACTGCTGAATAGTTGGCAATTTCTATTTTCTGCTTGCGGAAATCTTTGGCAGCAAGTCCTTCGAGGCGTATAAATGGGTAGAACTCCAACTCAATGCTGTACTTGCGTGCCAATTCAAAGTACGGCGATTTATCGGTTTCCGGCCTGGGTTGAGTAATCAGGATCTTTTTAATGGTTTGAGCAGCTGTTGCTACCGTTTTAGCCCCGTTTTTAACCATAATTAGCTAACGTATGGATTTGCAAAGTTAATAACTTCTTTCCACAAAAATCAATAACACCTTGTAAATCAATAAAAGGGGTGCTATTTCGAAGGCGCAAAGGTAAATAAAAAAATGGAATCTTGTGAGTTTAATCTCATTTCTTATTGGCCTGTACGCTATTATAAACCGGTAAATAAATAATATAATTATAAAAACGTAAGTCAAAGTTAGCAAAACCGTTAAAAAAGGTCCTTTTGCAAAGGCCATAAAGAGTAAAACCGGTAATAAATATATGCCCATCATCTTATTTACCAGGAATACAATAAATATATAGGTATCGACCGCCACCCTGATATTAAACATCCAGCCGATCATTTTGAGCATTATAAATTTGCCCAGATATATAGCTGTAATGATCAGGCAGCAGTATAAAAGCAACAGCCACCGGTTCATACCCGGCACTATATTATAATAGTCAACCACAAAACTCAGGAACAGGCCTAAAGAAATAACAAACAGAACATTCAGGAACAGCGATGGCAATGGCGACTGCAGCACCTGGTCGCGGATCTGCTGCTGCCTCATGGTAACCCTGAAAAACAAGGTATTCAGGTTATCGAGGTATTTCATGAATACGATCCTTATAAATCCGAAAAAGAACAACAGCGCCGCCAGAAAATAGAACATGCTTTCGTCCTTATTCGACTTTTTCAAATGTTCGGTAATCAACACGCCCTTGCCATAAAAATTAAAATAAGGATGATTGCGCAAAACCTTTTGAAAGCCCTGTACCGAAGGCCTTGCTGCAGGC
>Ga0114129_10005553_pt1 | contig 17839 bp, 16 predicted proteins | sample RhiMetdeltSRZDD1_FD_80071 | JGI IMG/M metagenome (GOLD analysis project Ga0114129, IMG submission 80071) | Populus rhizosphere microbial communities from Tennessee, USA - Rhizosphere MetaG P. deltoides SRZDD1 (version 2) (version 2) | ecosystem: Host-associated > Plants > Roots > Rhizosphere >...
AACGCAACTCTACTCCTAGAGGCGCGAGTACGCGCTGCTCAGGCTCCAGCGAAGAGAAAACATAGTCTGTCACAGCTACTATGAAGCTCATCGTACACCCCCGGACTGCGGAGTGATCCGCTCTACCCAATAGTAATGGGCGATCCGGCGGAGGTCCTCGGGGGAGACGCGATTCACCAGCACGGTTCGTCCTCGGACCCCGCTCACTATGCCATAGCTTTGAAACAGGCGGATGTGAAAATTTTCCGGCGTGAACCCGAGCGTAATCGCGACGGATACGGGTGCGCGATCGCGCAGCGCGGGCTGGAGAGCCGGGTCGATGCGTCCGGGCGCAGTCAGGACAAGATACAGTTCCCAGCCGCCCCAAGCTGCCGCCACGACTAGAACGAAGACCGCCGACCGGTGCTTTAAGAATGCGATTCGCGACATCACTAGATTCTTGCGTTCAAAATGTTTGACAAAATGACTTCGAGAACTTTCCTCGCGCCAAGCACGCTAAGTTCGCAAAGGGGGGCGATTTGTCATTTCGACCGAAGGGAGAAATCTTTCTTAGATCCCTCGCACTAGCTCGGGATGACGGGCCTTGGCCCGTCACCTTGGCGTCCTTTGCGCTCTTTGCGCGAGACACAGTCCTATCAGATCTTCTCTTCATCTCGAAATTTCAAATTTCTTTGCCTAGACTTTCATCGGCTCGAGGAGACCAGGCCCCAACGCTCCACCGTCCAGCGCTCGACCGGCTGGAGGATCAGCCGGTCGGTGAGAAGCCACAAGATTCCAATCGTTACAATTCCCACGAGAATCGTGTCGGTCTGGTGAAAGTTACTGGCATTGTAGATCAGAAATCCAAGCCCGGTGCTAGTGGCGATCATTTCCGCGGCGATCAGGGCGCGCCAGCCGAAACCAATACTCATGCGAATACCGGTCACGATGTTCGGCATCGCCCCGGGAATCAGTACGTGAAAGATGATGTGGCGCCGCGAGCCGCCCAGGGTGCGGACCGCGTGCTCGAGAATCCGCGGCACGGTCCGAATTCCCACCAGGGTATTGTAGAAAACCAGGAAGAAGATCGTGTTGAACATGATGAACGTTACGCTGACCCAGCCGAGACCAAACCAGGTTACAGCGAGCGGGAGCCAGGCGATTCCTGACAGCGCGTTGAAAAAGCCCGCGATCGGCTCGACGACCGGCGAGAGCCGCCGGTGAAGCCCAACGAAGATCCCGAGCCCCACCGCGAGCGGCACGCTGATCACGAGGGAGACGAGCACGCGCCCCACGCTCGCTCCGATGTTGATCCACAGCGACCCGTCCTGGAACATTTGCCAGGCCGTCTTAGCCACGTCGCCGAGCGGAGGTAGGAAGATCGCGGGCAGCACGCCGGCTCGGGTCACGAGCGCCCAGGCGATCAGGATGACCACGAAGGGCGCCGTTCCGCGCCCAACGGTCACCACGCTACCGCGCCACCTGCTTATCATCGCTGCACCATTCCCCAGCGGTCAATCGTCGCCTCTTCAATCGGGCGGAGCAGGAAATAGTCCAGAGCCACCCAAAGGGCGCCGATGATTCCCATTCCGAGCATGATGCGCGCCGTAAGATGAAACGCTTGGGAATTAAAGATCATGAAGCCCAAGCCATTGGCGCCGACCAACATCTCAGCGGCGATCAGCGCGCGCCAGCCGTACGCGAGCCCGAGCCGGATTCCCATGGCAATGTTGGGAAGCGCTCCCGGGACGAGCACGTCGCGGACGATGCGCCAGCGCGAGGCGCCGAGCGTGCGAAGCGCGTTCACGTAGATCGGCGGCACGCTCCTGATTCCCAAGAGCGCGTTGAAGATCACCGGAAAAAGAACCGTGTAATTAACTGCGATCAGAATCGTTCGCTCTCCGAAACCAAACCAGATCAGCATGAGCGGTAGCCAAGCGATGCCTGAAACCGATTGGAAAAAATTCAAAACCGGATATGCAAATTGTGCCGTCCGGTGGCTGATTCCGAGAGCGAGGCCGATCGGAACGCCGACGAAAAGCCCGAGGAGCGCAGCGAGGACAATGCGTCGCAGGCTCTCGCCGATAAACATCGGGAGCATACCCTTTGCCGTCAGCTCGACGAAGGCCGACAAAACGGCCGCAGGCGGTGGTAAGAAGTAGTCCGGAACGGGAAGCGTGGCCGCAGCGAGGCTCCACACAGCGATACTCGCCGCCAAGATAACGGTCCATGTTGACGCGATCTCCCAATACCGTCCCATCTATATCTCCTTGCCCACCTCCTCGCGCACCAAGCCGAAGACCTTCTCTTTGGCTAGATCGAACGTCGGGTCGGACATCAGAAGATTCCATCTGCGCCGCTCTCGCGGGATGTCGACTGGCACGAGCGCCTTGACCCGTCCGGGCCGTCCCGAGAACACGCAGCAGCGGTCGCCGAGGAACACCGCCTCTTCGACGTTATGGGTGACAAAAAGGATGGTCTTGCGGGTCGCCTGAGCGATCACGTTGAGCTCTTCCTGAAGGGTAATGCGGGTTTGGGAATCGACGGCAGCGAACGGCTCATCCATCAGCATGACTTGCGGATTGGCGGCCAAAGTCCGCGCCACCGCCACTCGCTGCTTCATGCCGCCGGATAGCTCGTGCGGATATTTTCGCTCGAACCCCCTAAGCCCCACCAAGTCGACGAATCGACGCACGATATCAGCACGCTCTTCCTTCGGCACGCTCTGAATCTCCAAACCATGAGCGATGTTTTTCTCCACGGTGCGCCACGGCATGATGGCGAACTCCTGAAAGACCACGCCGCGATCGGGTCCCGGCTCGGTTACTTCATGGCCGTCGAGCAGCACCGTCCCGCGAGTCTTTGGGAGGAGTCCGGCCACGATATTCAGGAGGGTCGTCTTGCCGCAGCCGCTTGGGCCGACGACCGTCAAAAATTCCCCCTCCTTAACTTCGAGGTCAACACCGTCAAGCGCCAGCACGCGCTCTCGGGTAAAGGGGTTGACGAACTCGTGACCCAGGCCGCGGATGGTGATTTTGGCTGTCACGCGATCAGCGCGCTGGTTTTAAATCTGCGAAGAGCTGCGGGTGCGTCTTCATCACTTTCTCGATAAACTTGAGTTCGAGGCCCTGCTGCCAGGGGATCACCGACTTAAGTTTCTTCTGCTCGACGAGAATCTTGACGTTCTCATCCCATGCCGCGACCGTTTGCGGCGTGATGCGCGCGTCGAACACCATCTGCGCTAGCGCCTTCTTGGCGACAGCCACGTCGAGTCCCGGAATCCATCGGGTCGAGATCTCCGCGGCTTCGTCGGGAGATTTGCGCGTATACCAGGTGGCCTCAGCCATGCCGATCACATACTTTTCGACGAGGTCAGGCTGCTTGTCGATGATGTCGTTGCGCACCGCCATGTTGATGAAATAACCGATGTGCCCGCCACCACGACTGAGCAACACCGCGTCGGGGATCTTGGCTTCGATCTGCGAGGCAAACGGTTCCCAACACGCCACCGCGTCCACGCTCCCGCCCTGGAGCGCGGAAACGATATTGCCGGGCGGGACGTTGAGCACCTGCAGCTTCTCGCGCGGGATTCCCTTCTTGGTCAAGACGACGCTGAGGTATTCATCTGCGGTGCCGCCGGCGGGAGTGCCCAGCTTTCGACCCGCGAGGTCCTCGATCTTGGTAATGCCCGTGCCTTTACGCGTCCAGATGGTGACTGATTGATCCCAGTACTTGCCGCTGCGGTCGCCCATCAGGCCGACCACGCCCTTGGCCGCCATGCCGCGCTCGATGGCCAGCGGATAGTTCGAGTAGGCCGACCCGATTATCTGGACCTCACCCGCCTGGAGCGCTTGGCTCATCTGCTGGCCGGTCGCTAAAACCTTGAGCTTGACATCGACGCCCTGCTTAAGAAAGGTTCCCTTCTCGACGCCGACGAAACTCGGGACGTGGTTCATGTTGTCGCCGACGGCCGCGGTCAACTGGGCGGGCTGCTGAGCCGCTGCCGGCCAGACCATCATCGCCGCCATCGCGACGGCGCCGACTAAATAGATAACTCGCTTCATGGTTTTCCCCCTTTCATCCTTAGCGCTCCGCGAATTCGAATGCGACTCACTTCGAAGCGGACTTGTCTCCCCGCACTCCCGGCTCAGACACGGGCTTGGCAATCTCCCAGGATTTGCGGCTCAGCATCCAACGCAATATAGGCGAGAGCAGCATCAGCAGAGCCAGCGCCATCAGGGTAGCAGCAATCGGACGCTCGAAAAACACTCCGAGGTCTCCCCTGGAGTAGATCAAAGAACGCCGCAGGGAGGCCTCAAGTTGAGGGCCGAGAATCATGGCCAGGACGAGAGGCGCCGGTTCAAAATCGAACTTGCGCATCAGATATCCTAAAAAGCCAAAGGCGATTGTGATCCCGACATCGAAAATGCTGTTGTTCACGCTATACGCGCCGATGATGACGAATGTCAGGATGAGCGGCGCCAGCAGCGAATAAGGGACCTTAAGGAGCTTTACCCAAAGGCCGATCAACGGAAGGTTCAGGACCAGAAGCATGATGTTGCCGATGTACATCGAAGCGATGAGACCCCAAAAGACATCTGGTTTTTCTGTCACCAGCAGCGGGCCGGGCCTCACCCCGTGGATCAGCAGCGCCGCAAAGATCATCGCGATGGAGGCGTTGCCTGGAATCCCGAGTGTGAGCAGTGGGATGAAGGAACCTGTTGCCGCTGCGTTATTTGCCGCTTCCGGTGCCGCCACTCCTTCGATGGCGCCTTTTCCGAAGCGCTCGGGGTGCCTGCTGAATTTCTTCTCAAGCGCGTATGAGATGAACGACGAGATAATCGCTCCGCCACCAGGGAGAACACCGACGAAAAATCCCAGTAACGACCCACGAGCGATCGGCGCGGCGGCGGTGCGCCAGTCGTCTCGATTCGGCAGCAGGCCGCGAATCCTGGTCTGAATGACTTCAGCCTTGATCGTCTGTTCCACGTTTACGAGGATCTCGCCGATGCCGAAGAGTCCCATCGCCACGAGGATAAACTCGAACCCCTCGCTTAGCTTGAAAATACCATAAGTAAATCTTTGTGTTCCCATGATTGGATCGAGTCCCACGGTTCCGAGCAAGAGCCCCACACAGGCCATCAAAAGCCCTTTTGTCATCGACGAACCGGCCAAATAGCCAACCATCATTAGACCCAGCAAAAGAAGCGCAAAGTTCTCCGGAGGTCCAAACTTGAGTGCGAAAACAGCGAGCGGCGGCGCGAGGAGCGTTAAGCCGACGACGGCGAGCGTCCCCGCGATGAAGGAGCCGAATGCGGAGATCGCGAGCGCCGCGCCGGCCCGCCCTTGGCGCGCCATTTGATACCCATCCAAGCAGGTGACTACGGATGCCGCCTCTCCAGGAATGTTTAACAAGATCGAAGTCGTCGAGCCGCCGTACATCGCGCCGTAGAAAATTCCGGCGAGCAAGATGACTGCCGAGGTAGCGGGAATCCCGTAGGTGACCGGCAACAAAAGCGCGATGGTTGCCGGCGGTCCAAGGCCGGGCAGAACGCCGATGGCAGTACCGATGAATGACCCAAGAAAGCAATAGAGAAGATTGATCGGTGTTAGTGCGACGGCAAACCCGGCGGCGAGACTACTTAGGATCTCCATGCTAGTTAGAGTTCCAGACGTTCAAGTTGTTCAATCGCTTCGCTCCGTTCAATCCCCCTCCTTTATCCTCCCCCGCGACGCGGGGGAGGAGCAGAGGTGGGGATTTGAACGGCTTGAACATTTTGAACGGTGATAACATCTAGAGAAGGCCGCGCGGCAGCGGGACGCTCAGCCAGATAGCAAACACCACGTATGAACCGACAGCTGTAAGCAATGCCATGCTGAGAGCGACCGGCCACCGTTGAGTATCAGTCGCGCGGAGCATGAATAGAACAAGAAGAAACGTGCAAAGCAGATAGCCAAGGGAATCGAGCAGAAAGGTGTAAGCAGCAAGGACGAGCAGGAGCGCAGTCACCTTGGCAATCCGACCGGGGGCTTGTTGGTTGGCACTTGGACGGGATGTCAGCGCTTGAGTCAGAAGGACTAGCGCGAGCAAAACAATGACGACGCTAGTCCACCATGGAAAAAATCCCTCTCCCGGATTGCGAACTGTTCCGAGCGGTAGTTTCGCGGACTCGAAGATGGCCACGGCACCGAGCGCCAGAGCTAGCGCGGCCACCACCACATCGCGGCTGACCATCGCCGCTACTTTTGCGCGGCAGTCACAACCTTAGAAAACATCTCCCACTCCTGGCGCCAGGTAGTCTCGAACTCCTTTCCGCCCTGAAACTGAACGTCGTCGCCCAACCCCCTGATGAGGGCTTGGAAGGATTTATCGTCGCTGATTTTCCTGAAGGTCGCTTCGAGCTTGTCGAGGATGGGTTGTGGCGTTCCCTTGGGCGCGAGCACGGAGCGCCACATCGTGAAGACCACGTCGAATCCTTCTTCTTTGACTGTCGGAACATTAGGAAAATCGCGGTGTCGTTTGGTATCAGTTATCGCCAGCGCGCGCATCTTGCCGGACGCCACCTGCGGCAGAAGCTGCGGCGAGAAACCAAACGTCGCGTCGGCGTGGCCACCGAGCACGGCGAGCGTCGCTGGCCCGCCGCCGTCATGCGGGATGTTGTTATAGTCGATTCCCGCTTTGCCCGCGATCAGACGCATGGGCAAGTCCGCTGCGCCCCACGGCCCCGTGTTAGCGAAGTTGAACTTTCCCGGATTTTTTTTGGCGTAGTCGATCAATTCGCGGAAACTCTTCCAGGGTGCGTCCGCGCGGACGGCAAAAATGCTCGGGCTATGGTTGATCCGGGCCACAGAGGTGAATTGATCAGGACCAATGGGAGCTTTCTGGACCATGGCGAAGACGGTATTGGGGCCTGTGCCGCCTAACGCCAGCGTGTAGCCGTCAGGCTTCGCTCTGATCACCTGCTGAGACCCGACGGCGCCGCCGCCACCTGGTTTCAAGACGACCAGCAAAGGTTGGCCCAGGTAATCGTGAGCCACGCTCGCCATCGCACGCGCGGTCAGATCGTGAGAGCCGCCCGCCGCGTACGGCAGGACGAGCTCTACGGGTTTGGTCGGAAACTCCTGAGCGATTGCGCCGGCCAGCGAGATCAGAATTGCGAGCAGTGTGAGTATCACAATCCCTTTAGACCTGATCATAACGGCCTCCTTCGTCTTCTCCGCCTTAGGCAGATACCCTTCGAGTCCCCTCAGGGTGGTCCTTCGACACAAGCTCAGGATGGTGAGCGAAAGTCGCACCATCAGCTTATCAAACTACGATGTTCTTACAGCTTATGATCTCGACCTCACTGTCCATTGCTCTAGCCTCATGCTCTGTATTCGCTGGAACGAGCGCTGCTTCTCCCGGTCCAAGGATGCGCTCCTCGTTCCCTATGCGGACGCGAAACTTTCCGGCGAGCACATTGATCACTTGCTCCTCAGGGTGCTGGTGCGGCTTAGAGCCGGTTCCAGGAGCGAAGCGGTAACGCCCGACTTCGATCTGCCCGCCTTTGATCGTGGGTCCTTCGGCGGTGGAGTATTGCGGGCTGATAACGCTCCTGTCCATTTCAGTCCAGTTAAAAAATGGCATGGTTGCTCCTTTTCAATAGAGACGGGAGTACTGGAGGATAATGCTCTTTTTGGTTCAAACCGTTCAAGTCGTTCACTTCATCCTCCCCCGCGTCTCGGGGAGGAAAGAGGTGGAGGCTTGAACGGAGCGTCGCGGTTGAACCGAGCGACAGAAGCTCCGCCAAAGGACGGATCAGCCTCAGGCTGAGATTGAACGGATTGAACGATTCTTTAGCAGACCCAGTACTCCGATAACTCCAACACTCCAATTAGCTCACAGGCCTCCGCTCGACGGTCGGTAAGCTACTATAGGTTGGACAAAAACTGCAATATGCTTCACGTTCACTGGAACTTGATCGACGCAGGCATCTGGCGTAGTGTGCCGCCCACGAGATACCCTGCCGTCCTGCAATATGACAGGAGAGATATGCCAAAGCGTACAGCGAAGCCGATCGGCCTGGCCATTATAGGAGCAGGGCGCATCGGACTGATCCGAGCGGAAATCGCCGCGAAGCATCCGAATGTGGGGTGGATCGGCCTTGCGGAGATCCGAGCAGACCGGACAAAGGAGGTGGCGGAGCGGATCGGAGCTGATTTTTGGACAAACGATTACCGTCAGCTGCTGGCGCGGCCCGAAGTAACGGCGGCGGTGATCGCGACCGACGAGCACCTGCACGTCGATCCCATTCTCGCCGCAGTCGAGCGCGGCCTTTCTCTGCTTATCGAAAAACCGCTGGCGACCGAGCTCGCCGAGTCGGAGCGGGTCCTGCGGGCGATCCAAAAGTCCGGTGTGGACGCGGTGGTCGGCTACACTCAGCGGTTTCGCCGCCGTTGGCTCACAGCGAAGGAAAAAGTCAGGACCGGCCAGCTCGGTGACGTGACCCTGGTCACTTCCCGCGCGTTCATGAACCGCCTCGTGGCGCTCGATAACTACAAGCGCACCAACGATCCAACGCGGATCTCGCCGATGGTCATCTCAGGCACGCATGCGCTCGACATCGTCATGTGGATGATGGAGGCGAAGCGGCCCGTGGAAATCTACGCGCGCTCGGTGGACAAGGCTCTGGCGCCGATCTGCAAAGGCACCGACGCCACCGCGGGGGTGATTACGTTCGAGGACGGAAGCTTGTACCACGCGTGCATATCGTGGGGATTGCCGATCGTGTGGCCTGGCGCTGTCTACAGCCTCGAGGTCGGCATCGTAGGCACCGAAGGTGTGCTCACGATCGACGACACGCACCGCGACGTTGTGCTGGCAACCAACATTTCTCAGGAAGAGGGATATGCGCCGGACGCGACCCGGCGCGTCGATTTTCTCGGCAGCTACCCGCCCGGGGACATCGCTCTTGGCGAGCTGTGGGGTCCCATGCGCGATGAGACCAACTCATGGCTCTCGCGCGTGGCGCTCGGCTTGGCAACGCCGCACGCGACCGCGGCGGAGGCCCACAATCGTCTGATGCTCACCAAAGCGTTCGATCTCTCGGCGCGACTCAAGCGTGCGCTGCCGCTTCCAATCACGCCGGAAGACGAAGCGAGTTGAGCGTTACGAAGGAGAAAAGAAGATGGCGGATCGGAAGATAAACGTTGGAATCATCGGCACGGGATGGATCGGCGAGATTCGAGCGAAAGTCTGCGCCCACCATCCTTTAGTCGAGAGCGTACACCTTGCCGAGATCGATCCCGCGAAGCTCGCACGAATTGGGGAAGAGGCCAGGGCGAAGACAGCGACGCTAGATTATCGCGAGCTGCTTCGCCGGGATGATATCGACGCGATCTTCGTGTGCAGCACGCCGGAGACCACACATTATCCGATTACAAAAGACTGTCTCCTCGCGGGCAAACACACCTTTCTGGAAAAGCCGATGGGACTTGCTTTGAAAGAGGCGGACGAGATGACGAGTCTCGCAAAAAAAGCAGAACTCAAACTCACCATCGGTTATACCCAGCGGTTCAACCCGAAGTACGCCTACGTGAAACAGTGCTTGGTAAACGGCACTCTCGGGCGGCCGGTTACGGCGCTGGTCAGCCGCAACGTTTCTCGCTCCATCGGCAATAAGATCGGCGGGCGCATTCGACTCTCGCCAGCCGTGATGGAAGCGACACACGATATTGACTTCATTCTGTGGTGCTTAGAAGGCAGCAAGCCGGTGCGGGTCTATTCCGAAGTCGTCTATCGCATTATGGAACAAACCCACGGTGTCCCCGACTGCCAATGGATTATGGTGACGATGGAGGACGGCACGGTGTTCACCATCGGCGCGGGATGGGCGCTGCCGCCGGGCTATCCGCACTTCTCAACGACGACGATCGAGTTCATTGCGACCGAAGGCGCACTTCTCATCGACGATACCCACAGGGATGTCGTGCTCAACACGATGCAACGCGGCATTGCCTTCCCGCTCTCAACGATGCCTGGCGAGCAAGTGGCACACGTGTATCAGGGTCCGATGGAGGCGGAGACGATCCACTTCATCGAAGCAGTCGCACTTGACCATCCGGTGCTGGTGACGCCCGAGCAAGCGCGTCAGGTGATGGAAGTGACGTTAGCCTCCGACCTTTCCGCCGAGCGCCATCAACCGGTCAGTTTGCCCTTAGAAAGCTGATACGGCTCTTCCGCTTTTTATTTCCGATTCAATCCAAAACCTATGCTGAGCCCTTCGACGGAGTCTATCCTGAGCGGAGTCGAAGGGCTCAGGATAAACTCCGTCGAAGCATCGGCAATTCAAAATCCCAAATGATTCTGTTAGCCGCGGAATCTCGGCTCTAGCTCCTCGCTATATCTTAGTGCAGTTTATTCTTGCCCCTGACGCCATTTTCCTGGCGATAAGTCAGGCATCGACAGTCTACCCTCAGGAACTCCTCACCTCTGGGTACTCGTCGCATATCTCAAACCCGAAACGCAACCTTTAATAATGCATCCCTCGGAGATACTTCACCACACAGATTCGTATGCCCGTATCGGGATAATTCTGTGAAGCTTTGCTTCGGGAAAGTTTGATAAATGAGCGATAATAAATTCGTGTAACTCTCTACTGAGAAACTTTTGCTGTTCAGCCAGCCAAACGAGTTCAGTCCGTAGATTGTGGATTTGCGAGCAGGTGATCCGCACAATGTTCATGTGACCACCTTTAGCTTGTTCCCTGCCCCTAGCTTGTTCCTACCAGTGCAGTCCCGTCAATGAATTCAGGCTAGCAATTTGTAAATCTTTCGAACATGACACCTCTGGCAAATCTGTTTGTCAATCAGGCGCAATCTTGGTGCGAAGTAGCTTAGGGGCTGTCACCGCCCAAGCCTCAACGCACCAATCTTTTCCATGATGCTCCCTGGCACAGTCTATGCGCAAGGATACTGCAAGACGTTGATGCGATGAACTGACACCCCGACGTGGTCACCAAGGGGATCAGTGAGCGAGTGGTGAAACCGGCAACAGAAATTCTGTAGCCGGTTTTTTTTGGTCTCAAAGAGGAGAGGCGGAGAGGGTGATGATGAAAGCCATGACATGAAAGACTTTTGGCACAGGCATTTCTATGAGAGTTTCAGAAATCAAAAATAGGAGGAATGGAATGGACTTATTGAAGCGACTTTGCAGGGAAGAATATGGACAGGGCCTTGTTGAGTATACGTTGGTTGTCGTTTTAGTGGCATTGGTCTTTTGGATGGGTGTTCGAGACGTGCAAGTCGGAGACAAGATGGCGCAAGCCTGGGCCAGGGTGCTTAACTGCGTGACTTCACCGTTTTCGTGCAGCGCTTAGCTCGGATTCCGGATCGTCGTCGATAGAATATTTGCGTCGCAAGCTGTTCTGCGCCGCGCTTTGTCCACGAAACTCAGGTTGGCGCGCCGTCGAATAACCTCATACCATCTCACCGTACCGATCTGCCACACCGTCGTCCATCGTTACCCGATGGCCCTTCCTGAGAGGAACGTGGGAAGCAGGTTCACTGCTGACAAGCCACGTGACGCCCGAGGTGCAGAATGAAAACGCAAAATGCCAGGAATGAAATCGTGGTCCAAGAAGATGATTGCATATTGGCGAAGTCGAGTGATGCGCCAGGCCGCGATGCGAATAGCTTTGCGCGTCAACTACGTGCGCTCGGACAGGCACTCGAAAAATTCGGCCTCTCTGCTTTCGACCTGGAGATCAGAAGCGGAACCTATCTGGTAATTGCTAAAGAGACCCCGGCAGGGCACATAAACTTATCATTTTCACGCTTTGTCAGTGAATTCCTTCGCCGGTCATCACGCCGTGGCAGCCTGACCAGCACAGATCGCCACGTCGATTTACGTTTTTCAATGGAGGACATCGAGTGCTTCGATTTGCGCGGCAAGAGTCGGCGTCAGGACTCCAGCAAAATCCCGGACCCATGCACTATTTCCCAGTTGCTGCGCGGCGCTGGGTGTTATCTGGATCACCGAAATGTCGCAAGCCAGGTGGGAATCTCGTTAGAAGGAAGATGGGTAACGGTTCTTTATCAAACTGGTGAAGGCCGGCTAGAGCATACACAGCAGGATCTCGAATACTTTTACGATTATTGGATCAAAATGTACCTACGCCGGAGCAATCGCGTAAAACTAAGTGCCCCAACCAAACCAACCATTCTGGTGACTTCGCAAGGTATCCAGAACGCTTAAATATCGCATTAGGTCGGGGAAGAGGTCTTTTGTTAAGAGTTTCTCACGCGCCCGAGTTTGATTTGCGCAGCGTGTTCACGGCTCGAGCTCCCCTTCTGGTCAATAAACCAAAAGGGGAGCTGAGATTTTGGAAACGAGGATTGGTCGGAGATTTGGATTGAGGCACTAATGCATCTTCGCAACAATACTTTGGATTTTGCCCTTCTGCTTACCACTTATGGTTCTCGCACGCTTGAGCATGTTAGTTTCGTGAGAGACGCAACTAACGAACTGACCGTGATTTTTCGCATCATCAAGACATACGTCAATTATATCGGTGATCAGGTCAGCTAGCGTGCAGCCCACTGCATTCGGCGCGGTGTTCGGGATACCGGTGTCCACGCCGTTGATAATTACCGTCGGCGAAACCAGAGTGGTGATACTGTTGTCGCATTCATCGATATCGTCGGTGAATCCATCACCGTCAGTATCGAGTGGCACTTGCGCCCGTGCCGAGCTTGCGCCAAGGAAAACTGCCATGGCGCTCACCGCTAGAAAGCGCCTGAGTCTGTTAGAATACATAGAGTTCCTCCTCTTAAAATGTTTTAGAACATCCGGCGTATAGAGCAACAACCATACCGGTTTGTTTGGATGGGTTTGGCGCGATTATTACTTCAATATGCTGTGGTTTTGGACTGATCAGATTTCCATATTTAATCCGATCCACTGATGCTTTGGCTTTCGATTGCTCGTCTGATGACAGAGTTCAAGCTACACATTTTTACCGGGCGGCGTGGAAATTTGTTAGGCAGCAAAAAACTTGTGCATCAATCGTAGGACGGTCGTGGCACGTTTACCTGTGGCTTGCGGGCATATCCGAACGACCGCGGATTTAACTGATTGACGCTGCAGTTTGATGGATGGAGGGCTGCTGTGATGGAGAATCGAATTGAATCTTCGAGTCCGGCTTTGTCAAATTGTCAAGGGTATTCCCGCACGACTGGCGAGACCCGGTAGAAGAGCTTCCATCTAAGGTTACTTCATTACAAGACATGACGACTTTACGCGGCATCATCTTTGCGCCAAAGGTGATCCATCATTGAGACTAGAGGAGTGACTTTGATGGCTTTTAGAGAGAAAAATGGTGGCCTCGGTGGTAATCAGCTGATCCAGGAGCAAATAGGAGAGCCTGATATGAGTCGAGAAGCGAAAGAAATTGTTAGACTTGAAGCAGTGGTATCAGAAGAGATTGAGAGATCACAGTCCCAATTTAATACAGCGGGAATGCCGCTCAAGGCACAAGACAAAGTGCAACGCTCTAATCGGCGGCGTAAAAATCGCGTCTACTTCCCGTGCACCGCTCGAACTCACCGATAGCGGCAATGAAACCAAAGATAGCCGGATTCACTAATGAGCAACCGACCAGAGTGGCCTCTTTTAACAGTGCGATGTTTACTCTGTGGCCATCTAAGTTGTCCGGCCTGTCGAGAGGTGTCTTTTTCGATCTTGGCATGTTGTAAATGCCGAGCCAAAGCCATTGAGCGCCTGAAAGAACTCCAGGAGAGTCGAGATACAACCGGCAAAGACACCGGGTGAGTCACCATCCTTCTTCTCGTGTTGAATGACACAGGCACCCAACATTAGTGTGAGGGAGAAATCAATTCAATTACGAAGTCTAACGCCTTCACAAGAATGACTGAAGCAGTCTTAAGATGTTTCAACCGCCCGGTTGTAATAGGAGAGATCTATGTACTTGTCCATCGGGAGCAGCGGCTGCTTTAGATAACCCATCTCCGCGCGCAGTTCGAGAACGGCCTTTAGCCCGGGAAGATTCAACTCCGCTTTCGGATAGATTCCGTAGTCTGAATCTAAAAGCGCATCCAAGGTCTCTTCTGCCGCCTTGCCTTCGATGCCGTCGTGGGTGGCGAGAAGCTCGAAACAGGACGGGCGATTCTTAACGTCGAAACACCATTGCGTCGCCTCAATGTAAGCGCGAACATAGCTAATAAGCAAAGCCCGGTTCTTTTCAGCCCAAGAGCGCTTCGCCGCTCCTACGGTTGCTTGATAGCAGGAAATGATCTGGTCGCCTCGCGCAAGTACATGACAGCCGCGGGCCACGGCGTTCCCCACAAAAGGGGGTAAAAGCAAGGTGCCGGCGAATTTACCGTCCAACAATGCGTGATAGCGCTTCTCTACACCCCCAATTTCAACGAACCTGTAATCGTCAGAACCAAAGCCCTTCGAGCGCAGGAGTTTTTCCAAGATAAAAACAAAGCCGCTAGCTCGCGCATCGACAGCCAATTCCTTACCGCGTAGCGACTCGACCGTCTTCATGCCCGGTGCTCCAACGATGCTCAAGAGGCCGCTATGGAGCCCCATAAAAATAAACAGACCTGAAGGTGCACCACCGAAATCTTCCACATCGGCAACCACATCGTCAGCTCCGGTGTGGCCGATCTCGAATTCCTCTTTTCGCAGGGCTTCGCTGAGATAAAGCGAGCCTGGCGTATACGCTATTTCAATATCAAGACCGTGCCGTTCGAAGATCCCCTTTTCCCGGCCGGCGTGCACCGGAAGATTATAGCCTGCCCTGAATTGGATCAGTCTAAGCCTCGTGACATTGGCCATGGGAACCTCCTTTTTCTGCTCTTTATCAAAACTTCCGCTCGTCAGGAACAGGCAACAAACAGTCGCTCGGGGATCTTGAGCTTTTCCTGATTTCACATGTCAAACAATGGTGTGGTCGGGCTACGTTGTCAGACCTGTCTAAGTTCGCTTTCCGGCGCCGCGATCATCGATGAGCAGGGGTATACACGCCCCGAGCATCATTTGAGACGCGTCGTCAGCTCCGCTCGGACGATCTTTGTTTGATTCTGGAATTGAATTGAACGCATAGGTTTTAACCTGAATGCGAGCTGAAATCGTGACGCTAACAGATTTAAGAGTTGGACGCATTCAGGATAAAACCTATGCGTTCAGTCCAATCCAAATGCAGCTTTCTTGCCTGAATCGATAGAATCTACGTGAATTCGTCCACGAGCGGTATCAGGCCAGACGAATCTCCTTTATCGCGTCTTCCATTAAGCCATCTGCACCGACTGTAGCCGTTTGTCACTGATCCGTAACAGTTGCGTCAAAGTAATCATCGTCGATCATATATGAGCCTCGTTGATACCACCAATCACATGCGATGCTGCGTGGTGCCTATTTTCTGTCGGTCCGAGCATCGATCAGATTTGTACATTTAAACACGGTATTCGGGTTTGGCCCGGCGAGAATTTCACCCAAACGAAGACCCTTTCCTATTTTCCGATAAATTCCTAACTGGCATCCACATTGCTTTCCTGTCTTTGCGTCGCCAAATCAACACGAATCACGTAGCAGTTCGACCAAATTATTTTGGAGGGAGGTGTCAATTCATCAACAAAACGTGAGCGACCTTTTAAAGCTGAGCCTACGAGTTAGTTGTAGTTTCATTGACTCAGCACGACGAAAGGCGGCGCGGAAAGAAGGCGATTTGGCGGCAATAGTCGGACAATAAAATCAAACTAAGGAGGAACATATGAAGCATTTGGTTTTTTATATGGCGTTAGTTCTGACGTTAGTATTTGCTCCAAGTGCCCACGCCACTGGTAACGGAGCCCCTAGTGGGTCGCACTACAACCTGAACATCATCTGCGTGCCGAATGGCAAGAAGGCCGACATGACCGGCACGCAGGGCCGCACGATCTTCGTTGCTTGTGATGGCACGAGCAAGATCAACCTGATCGAGGGTACGGATTTCCTAGTGCTCGACCGCAACGGCACCGACGGCTCAGCCAGCTTCCAACTTCCCCCAACCGACACTGGCGTGATCACTGACCAGCCCGGCGTAAATGACGAATGCACACTGAATCTCGATGGTTCCTTCACCTGCGGCACTGGCACCAGTGTGTACTCCGTCTTCGCCCGCGCGCTGGGCAATCGGCTGGGTACGGCAGTCATGATGCTTTGCGGCTTGGACGACCTTGGCCTTCCAGTGTGCGGCCTCGACAACCAGCTGAAACTCGATGCCAGCGGCCGCCCGGCGAAGTTCGAGAACGTGACGGCAAACCTGCTGTATATCTACAACGTCACGATCAACGGCGTCTTCTACAAGCGCATCCCGTTATTCTCGGACGTCCTGCAGGACTACTTCTGGAACTATGACAACAACGGACTGAAGCTGCTCCAGCTGCGTTTCTATCACTGCACCACGGTGGTACCGGCTGACTGGCCGGGACCGATTGACGACTCGGCCTGCTTCGCGAAGTAGCGCATCGAGGCCTGAAACGCGGTCGATTACAGAAGGGGTCGGTTTGCCGGCCCCTTCTTTTTTTGGAGAGCCGCTCATTGAGAAGCTAAAGAAGCAGCAAGCCGACTGAGAGCGCCAGGATTGAACTGAATTCTCCTACGACTCAATCCTGTGACATTCGACCGTTGCGTCGTAGGACTAAACCGCTTCGCGGTGGGGTGGGAGGCCGCTCCATTGATGTGCTTTCGGTAATTGATGTGCTTTCGGTAATCTTCCTGCTGTTATTTTCTCATCGATCTTTCTTTTGACTCTCTCCCTGAGCGCAGTGATAGCCTCCGTGAATCAATTTCACGTAAGGAGGCATTTATGGGAATCTTACGGTGCCACCGCGAAGCGGTTTAGTCCGAACTACCCAAAAAACTTGATTAATATTCTGGCTTCGACTAACCTAACCGCTCTCGTAGCGTCGTAACGAGACTCGGTCGAGGTGTGTTGGTCAGTCCGGTGCTGTTAACAAGATTGAGGAGGCAAATGGGTACACGAAAATACACGATGGCGTTGGTAGTAGCCGTGATTAGCGTGCTCGCTTTGGTAAGTCACTCGCCGGCTCAGCAATGTCCTACCGGAAGTCAATCAGTATCCGTTAAGGGGAAAATATTTAACAATTTCCTTTTCACCCGTCAGACACTCGGTATCGTTCAGTTGGTCTTTTCTAACCATGCGAACGCTAAATGTGGAATTATGGGTAACAATATTTCAACCGATCCTAACGATCCACTTAATTTTGAACACACGGTAGTTTGCGACGATCACTCTGAACTTTGGCTGTTAACCCATGGAAACATTACAGGAATATCGGCCTGTCCAAACGGTGGTTCTAGCTTTTCTTTTGTAGAAGTTTCTACGCCGAATATCAGCCTCCCCCACAAGGGCCTATTCGAAGATATTACGGGTGGTCAATTAACAATAATAGGCACCGTAAATTGTGACCTTGAGATTGACATGAAACTTGACGGATACACCTGTTTTCCTTGATCCTTTCTGTTTAAGCACGGATCTAAGAAAGGGGAGAAATCCAATATTCCATTGGCAGGAATGAACTTGACCGACGCGTCAATCCTGTCTTGTTGAGGAAAATCTCCGTAACCGCCAAAGATTTTTTAGCCGACCGCGTTCTTTCCTCCCAACAATGCGGGAACGTGCTGCTCGCGAAGAGGCGGGAGAATACCTAGCCGAGCCGAAGTATGCGTGCGGCGTTGCCGCCGAGAATTTTTTCTTGGTCGGTGCGACTCAGCTTGAGAGCGGTGACGACTTTAACCGGGCGGTCGTAGCCCATGTCAAAGCAGTAGTCGCTTCCCATCATCACCCGGTCA
>Ga0114129_10005554_pt1 | contig 17839 bp, 12 predicted proteins | sample RhiMetdeltSRZDD1_FD_80071 | JGI IMG/M metagenome (GOLD analysis project Ga0114129, IMG submission 80071) | Populus rhizosphere microbial communities from Tennessee, USA - Rhizosphere MetaG P. deltoides SRZDD1 (version 2) (version 2) | ecosystem: Host-associated > Plants > Roots > Rhizosphere >...
TCTGACGATCGATCAGCTTCGCGGCCGATTGCGAGACGACGAGCGAATCGAGAGCTATCTCGATCAACGGTTCGGCGCCGGGCTTCAGGTGTCTGACGACGACCTGGTGGCGTACTATCGGTCGCACGAAGGGCAATTCACGCGAGACGGTGTTTTGCGCCCGTTCCGGGACGTCCGCGACGAGGTGCGCGCGTCGCTGATCAATGAGAAGCGCCAGGAGCTGATCAAGGACTGGCTCGCCGGGTTGAGACGACGAGCCGAGATCAGCGATTTGTACCTGACGCGCAATTGATATCGCGTCAGCGCCGGCGGAGCAGCTCCGGCGCGAACACGAAGAGGTCCCAGTTCTGCGGCGCGAGACCTCGCGTCCAGCACCTGACGATTTGCGGGTCCCGCCAGTCCCAGAGCCGCTCGTGCCGGCGATCGACGTCCACCGGGTCGGTGTTCCATTGATCGGCGGGATAGCAGAATGCGCCGGTCGCTGCCACGAGTATCGACCATGCCAGCAGCGCACCTGCCGTGGCCTTCAGCGCTGGACACGGCGATATCAGGCTCATTGCAACGGCGGCACCCGGAACGAGGAACGGCAGAACGTCGATCAGATAGCGCGGCCCGTACGTGTGCCCACCCCACCACACCGAATACGCCGAGTACACGACGAACTGGACGGTGACTGCCACTGCACACCAGGGCCAGATCTCCTGTGGTTCCTCCGACCGAAACACTCTCCAAAACCCGACGACCCCAACGAGGACGACGGGACTGAAGATCAAGATCCCGCGGCTCGGGCTCAGTAGCAGCCCCGCCGCACCCCACCAGGGCGTGGGATTCACGATCCCGCGTATTGCGTGCACCTGGAGGTGCATCGATTCCCGCGCAGTCAATGCGCCGAGTACGCTCCCGAACCAGCTGACATTCAGAATCATCACAGCTGCCACCGTGAGCAGCGCCGGCCACGCGGTCCACACCCGCGACATGCCGCCACGCCGGACCAGGGCAAGCGCGACGACGACGAGCGCCGGCGCAACCTGGGGACGCGCGGCGCCGGCGAGGCCGAGCGCGGCGAATGCGCACGTCATTTGTCCAGCGGTGAGCCGCTCCTCGGCGTGGCTGAATATGTACAGCGCCGCTGCGATCCCGAACACTGCCGTCTCGTGTTGGCAAAGACTCTGACTTGCCGTGGGCCAGAGGTTCGTCCCAAGACCGAACCCGAGGGCAATCAGCGCGGCAGCCGTTCGATCTCCCATCCGACGTGCAATGCCGAATGCGAGGAGGACCGCAGCCGTCGTCAAACTTGAGGCGGTCAGCTTCGCGAACGTGCCTGAGGCAAGCGGCGTGTCGAGGTCGACGAGCCCGATCGCCGAGAACAGCCACGCCGGCGCCGCTGACAGGAGCGCCGGCGCGATCGGGTAGCCGGATCTGTAATGTCCGTCGAGTCCCTTGACGAATCCGGGGCGCTCGCCGTACGCCGGCGTGCGTGCCACCACGCGATCGAGAGAGAGTGAGTGACGCTGGGCAATCTCGATGGCCAGGAATTTCGTCGGCTGCGAATCGTACGAGCCGACCTCGCGCCCATTGGCATTGTACGCGCCGAATATCAGGAGGGCGAGTGCCCACTGTGACCAAGACGAGTCGCGTCGTGAGCGCCGCGAGCCGTTCGCCGCGTATGACTCGCCCGCCATCAGGAGCGAAGAGTGTAGACCGTGTGCGAAGAAAAGGCACTATACTCGAGCGTGTCCGGACGCGGTCTTGCGCGGCATGTCGACGAGTGGCTCGATCGGCGGCATCCGTGGCTCCTGGTCCTCCTCACGCTCGGTTATCTCGAGACGGCTGTCGTGAAGGCGAGGACGAAGCCGTTCTGGCACGACGAAATCTACACAATCCTCGTCTCGGGGCTGCCGTCGCTTTCATCGATGTGGCGAGCGGCGATGGACGGGATCGATCTCTCACCTCCGCTCAACGCGTGGATGACGCGCGCCGTGCACGACGTCGCCGGTGTCGGTCATGTCTCTACACGTGTGCCGGCCATGGTTGGATTCTGGATCATGCTCGCCACTGTCTTTCATATCGTCCGGCAGCGTGCGGGGACAACCGCGGCGCTCGCGGCTGCGCTGATTCCGTTTTCGACCGCTGCATTCCGCTATTCGTACGAGGCGCGTTCCTATGGTCTGATGCTCGCGCTATTCGCCGTGGGGCTGTACGCCTGGGGAGAGGCGACCCGCGGACGCCGCCGCTCGGTCCATCTTCCGCTTCTGGCAGTCGCGCTCGCCGCCGCGCCGTGGAACCACTACTACGCGGTTCTGACGTTCCTGCCGATTGCTGCCGGCGAGCTGACGCGTCTCGTGCAGCGCCGGCGAATCGATGTCGGCATCGCCACCGCATTCGCCTTCGCCGGAGTCGCCATCTTGCCCATGCGCTCACTGATTGCAGGCGCCAGACACCAGAATGCGACGTTCTGGTCGGTTCCCCAGGGGCCTCGCGACATTTCAGAGGCCTACTTGTTCCTGTTCGAGCCGCTCGGTGATCGACGCTTCATGATCGCCGTCGTCGTGATCGCATTGATTCTCGTCGTCTCGGCTCTGACGGACAGGGACACCGCTGCTTTACCAAGGCGCGCGCTCCCGGTGCACGAGGTGATTGCCGGGTTGGTTGCGCTGCTGCTCCCGATTTTCGGATCATTGCTTGCCCGATGGGTAACCGGCGCCTTCGTTCCGCGGTACTTCCTCACGACTGTCGTGTCCTTCAGCCTGGCGATTCCACTGGTGCTGTGGTGGTTGAACGTGCGCGCATCAGGGGCCGAATTCGTGCTCTGCGCCGTACTCGTTTTCACGTTCGCTCAATCCGTCGCGGGATCCTTGCTGGGCCGCCATGGCTTTGAGCATCCGGTCCGGACGCGCACGCTCTTGCTCCGTTCGCTCGAGACCGAGGGCCCGACCGTCATCCCGAGCAGCCTGCAATTCTTGCAACTGTGGTACTACGCGCCACCCACGCTGAAAGCGCAGCTGCGCTATCTCGCCGATCCGGCCGAGGCGGCGAAGAGAAGCGGATCCAGCACAATCGATCAGGGATACCTCGTGCTGGCCCGCTGGACATCGGTTCCCGTCGAACCATACACCGGTTTCGTGGGCTCGCATCGGGAGTTTCGGGTGTATGCCGCGGGGTCCGGCTGGTTGATCGATAAGCTTCGTCAGATTGGAGCCAACGTCCAGGAGGTTGGGCGCGAACGCGGCGGGCAACTCTATCGCGTGCGACTCGAATCCGGGGCGCTACACGATGCCAGTGAACCGACGTCACGCACTTCTGGGAGTGAGCGTTCGCTACCGCACCTTGAAGATCCGTAGCTCCGGCCCTGGATGATCGTCCGACGGCGTGAACCTGACGAGCTCGGCGCTCTGCTCGAAGAGGCGCATGTATGCCGCGTAATCGGCCGGGTACTTGTGCGGCTCGCCCAGGGCCGCGCCGTACTTCTGTGACGACGCGACGAGGTAGTCGAAGCCCTCACGCACGTAATCCTGGTGTTCGCGCGGGGCGTGCGTGAGGTGGTCGGAGGTCAAGGCGGGGATGTTGACGGTGCGATATCCCTCCGCCGACAGCAGCAGCACGCGCGTTTCGATACCGACCTTCGAGTTTTTCGGGATGTTGGCGACAATCCACTCGTGCGCCTGCTCGACCGTGCTCTGGCGGCCAATACGGCGGTCGAATCCAATCGCCTGACTCGTCGGCGGCAACAGCGCCGCCACCGTAAGCGCGACGATCAGCGCAGTCCGTGGCGCGCGCGGGATTTCGTACCGGCGCAACACGCTGACGCCGGAGATGACGGCGGTTGCCACCAGCACGCAGAGTGCCGGTGCTATCGGCAGCAGATAACGGCCGTACACAATCCGCTGGTCGGAGATGAACAGGTAATACGCGAGCGGGAACGCGACAACGAGCGCCCAGCGTACACGGCCGGGGCCGCGAATCAGCCGGTTGACGGCGAGCGCGAGCCCTACGGTCATGAGGAGAATCGCCGGCCAGCCGAACGCGATGCGGAGATGTTTGAGGTACAGAATCCACGCGGGCTCGGGTGGCGGCTTCACGGTGCGGTACTGATTCGCGAGTCGCGCGAAGCCATTGAGGAATGCCGGCAGATCGAGAACCGAGTACGGCGCAGCGATGAGAAAGGCCGCGGCGCAGCCGGCGAGGACCCACAGCGCGCAGACGAGGCGCGACGGACTCGCCGGCACCGTCATCCAGCATGCGACGAGTGGCATAAGAATGGCGAGGGCTCCATTGTATTTGGTGGCGGTGGCAAGGCCTGCCGCCACGCCGGCCCACATGAACGCGCGGGCATTGCCCCGCTCATGTGCGCGCAGCGACAGCATCATCGTCAGCGTGACGAAGAACGTCAGTGGAACGTCCGTCAGCACGTAGTGCGACTGCGCGACGTGGAGGGGCAGCACCGTCAGCAACCCTGCCGCCAGAAGCGCATGACGCGCCCCCCATCGCAACCCAATCTGGAAGACGAGAAGCACCGTGGCGACCCCGAACGAGGCCGTGACCGCGCGGGCCCAGAGATAGAAGTCCTCGGCTGGCGCCTGTTCGAGCGATGCCCACTCGCCGTCCAGCGCTCCCCACATGAATCGGGCACAGGCGACAGCCGCCTGAACGTACATGTAAAGCGTCGGATAGTCGAAGAAGTGCGGGTGCAGCGAGCCGCCCTTGATCATGTTGACGGCACGCTCGAGGACTTCAGGCTCGTCGACCTGCAGCGAGTACGGAATCCCGTGGCCGAGGGCCCAGAAGCGGAGAACAGCCGCAAGAATCAGAATGGAGGCGAGACCCACACGTGACGGCTTGAGATCACCAGCTTCGCGCCACTCGCGCTCGGTCAAGTTTTTGTCCTCAAAAAACTCCTGCTTACTCGACGACTTTCCGGCGATGGCCGCGCCGGATTCGCGACCATGCGCTAGGTAACAGGCTAACCGAGGAGGTCCCTGTATAGTTGCATCGTCAACGCTCCCGCCGCGGTCCAGGAGAATTCGCGCTCCACGATCGCGCGTCCTTGTTTTCCCATCGCGGCGAGCTTGTCTATTGATCCGAGCGCGCCGCTGATGGCCGCCGCAAGCGCCGACGGGTCGCCCGGCGGCACAAGCCACCCGTTCACGCCGTTACGGACCTTGTCCGGAATCCCACCTGCGGTCGTTGCGACGACGGCCCGGCCGTGCGCCATCGCCTCCAGCGTCACGAGCGAACTACCTTCGTACAGCGAGGGGTGCACGAAGAGCGTCGCCCCTTCGTACCACGCGTGCAGGTCGCGATTGTCGACCCGTCCGGGCAGCAGCGTATTCCTTTCGATACCCGCATGCGCAATCGCACGCTGCAGCCCACCTCTGAAGGGTCCGTCTCCAATGACGACCCATCGCCAGCGGCCCTCCCCGAGTCGAGCTGAATGCTCGCGCAGTGCACCGAGCGTGGCCGCGAGCAGGTGAAATCCCTTGTTCTCCTCGAGCCGGCCGACGCTGAGCAGAACGATTTCCTCGCCGCCGATGCCGGCAGCGCCACGCACGCGATCTCCGTCGTTGCGATTGATGAGTCCGTCGATCCATCGCAGATCGAGCGCGTTCGGTATCACGCGAATGCGTTCTGGTGGAACCTTCAGGTGCGTTCGCACTGCCGGTTCGAGGACTCGATCCGTCGCAATCACCGTGTCGGCCGCTCTCGCGCACGTGATTACCGCGCGCCGCAGTGGAAGGTACGCGGCACGTTTGAGCCGGGCGCGCCGCGGATCGGTCGCGCCAAATTCTTCGAGACCCTGTGGATTGAGCACCAGCGGCGCTCTCGACGACGACCGTCGCCTTGCATATCCGAGCACGCTCGCACCGAGGCCGTGGACGATGTCGACGTGCCCGGCATGGACCATCTGCCACGCGAGGTGTCCCGCCCGTTCTCCGAAAAGCGGATACGCCGTGCTCCTGTCGAGCACCGTCGTACCGCGCCGTCCTGCGAGCGGAAAGGTTCGATATGGGACCGTGCGCAGCGTGATGTCGGGATGAATGGCCGCTCCATCGGGCGCGTTTTTTCCCGGGCGACGGGTGATCAAGGTGACCGTCGAACCCGCATCTGCGACAGCCCGGACGAGATCGTACACGTGACGCTCGAGTCCCCCAAACCCGTGGAGTGGGTACACGGACCTGGCGACGACAACCACACGAAGACGCTTCGTCACCCGTTCGACTCCGCAATCAGCTCGCGATAAAGCGTTTCGATTCGGGAGACGATGGCAGAGGAATCGAACAGAGCTTCGACGCGTTTGGCTGCCGCTGCGCCGAGTCTCCGCCGCAAGTCCTCATCGGTCCTCAAACGCCTCACATCGTCGGCCAATTCCTCCGGCGTGGTCGAGAGCAGGCCGGTTTCTTCGTCGACGATGATGTCGCGCGTGCCGCCGGTGTCCATCGCGGCGATGGGCACGCCCAGCGCACTCGCTTCGATCAGGACGCGGCTCAGCGACTCCGGGCCTCGCGACGGAAAGACGAGCACCGATGCGTGTGCAAGCCATGATGCCGCAGCATCCTGATCGACCCAGCCAGTCAACCGGATGTCGCGGCGCGATTGGGCTGCAGCAGCTGCAATCGACGATCGCTCAGGCCCGTCGCCGGCGATGACGAGAGGCCACTCCAGGTCGGCGCGTTCGGCGATGCGCACGAGGTGCGACGTGCCCTTGTTCGGTGCCAGCTTCCCGAGATAGAGCGCGTAGGGTTTTGCGAGCTGGCGTGGACGTGCGGCCCGCCGGCGCAGGTCACTGATGTTTACCGGGTTTCCGATGATCTCGATGCGCGCCGATGCAACCTCCGGCGCGCGGGATCGCAGGTCGGCCGCGATCGTCGAGCTGACGGCAATCACCGCGCTGGCGCGCGCCAGCCCGGATTTCTTGCGAGCGAGGTTCGCGCGCATATAGGGAATCATCGGCAGTGCGAGCGGCCATGCAGCTCCGGCTCGCGGACGAATGCACTGCGTCATCATGCCCGCAGAGCATGCCGGGCAGAGTGATTGCCCGTCACGCGTGTGGATCAGATCCGACCAGTAGCACACGGGCCAGTAGTCGCGGACTGTGCACACCGACGGCACACGCGTGATGCGACCAGCCTCGATCGCGGGCAAACACGTGAGCACGTGCTGTGCATGGATGACGTCGATGCGCTCGCGTGCGAGTCTTTCGGTCAGGAACTCCGACAGGCGCGGATAGAACCGTTCGTTCTTGCAGTAGTTGCGCAGGTACGGCACCGCCGGTGCGGCGGCACCGAATTCGCGGATCCGGAATCCATCGTAGGCATTCGTGCGAGTGCCGGCGGGCGTGCCCGGGCGTGCATGGACGACTGACACATCGTGCCCCCGCGTCCGCAGACCGCGCGCGAGCTCGTACGTGCTCCACCCGCTGCCGCCGCAGTCCGGGGGGAACGAATCGGTTGCCAGCAGGATCTTCATTCAGAGAGCACGTGCACGGCCGTGTTTCACGCGTCCCACGATCGCCCGCTCGAGCGCTTCGCAGTGCGATTTCCAACTGTATTCACGAACTGCCCGTTCACGGGCGGCCCGTCCGAGTTGCTGCCGCAGCTGGGGATCCGCGAGCCGCATCAACGCCTCGGCAAGGGCAACAGGTGACGGCGGGTTGTACAAGATACCCTCGCGCTCGTGCCCGACGAGCGCAGGAATGCGTCCAACACGCGGTGCGACGACCGGAAGTCCTGTTGCCATGTATTCGAAAATCTTCAACGGCGACCAGTAGAACCCGAGCGTCAGCGGCGGATGAGCGTCCAGATCGAACGGCGCCACTCCGATGTCAGCGGCTGACAAGCACGCCGGCATCCGTTCGTGCTCCACCGCTCCCGCAAACACCACATCGGCCAACCCCTCTGCCTCGGCCCGGACGTTCGGCAGCTCGGGACCGTCGCCGATGAAGACAGCACTGATCGATTGCTGATGCTCCGCACGCCGCAATTTGAGCGCTCGCGCGAGCTGGATGGCTCCGTGCCACCGCCGGAATGCTCCTGCAAAAACCGCTACTACGCCGGGCGGACGCTTGAACGGGAGTGGTCCGCCCGCGTTTTGATGGAACCGTTCGATGTCGGCGCCCCATTCCAGCTCCAGCACTTTCGAACCGGGCGTACCCCTCGGCAGAATCGCCGCACTCGGCGTGACGATGAGATCCGAACGGCGACACAGGTGCTCGCGCCATCGGCGCATCGGCTCCACGATGAACGCCCGATCGAGCAGGGCCTTCGAGGATCCGCGGTGGTCGATCACTGGCGCGTTCACCTCGAGGACAGTCACGGCGCCGACCGCGCTGCCCGCCAGAATCCCTTCCCCCGCGAAATTGTAGTAACGCTCGATGACGACATCGGGCCGAAGGCGCTCGGCGATTCGCCGAATGGCCTTGGCTCTGACCCATCGGAGCTGATTCACGGCAAACGGCGGCCGCATCGCCGTCCACCTGACCCGTCCCTCCGGGAACGGCTGCTCGCCCGGGGACGCGAGCACATGAACGTCGTGCCCCAGCGCCGCGAGCCCTTCGGCCACGGCCCGCACGTGCACCGATCCACCCTTCGTACCGGGGACCGTCTGATCGATCGCGGCGTAGAGGACGCGCATGGTGTCTATGAATTGTGCCGCGGCCGGGGCTCGGAGGAGACGGAGGGCACGGACAAACCCTTCACCACGGAGCCACAACTCACGGAGACATTTCTTTTGGAGTGCTTGAGAAACTCTTTCCTCCGTGAACCCCGCGACTCCGCGGTGAAAGGTTTGTCCGTGCTCCCCGCCGCCTCGGTGCTCACTTTTTCACGAGCAGCGCGAAGAACGGCCCGGACGTGATTCGGCCGAACAGCACCAGATCGAGCCTCATCGCGAACGAGAGAAGACGTAGCGCCGCATACGTGATCCGGCTCGTTGCGATCCGCTGTTTCGCAGAGGCACGCGCTTCGCGGATCGCCCATGCCTCGGAATCCGCCGCGCTGCCGTCAGACTCGAGCCTGGCTTTCGCGCGCCGCGCGAGCGCACGTTCGGCGACGCGGATCAGGATGTTCTCGACGAACCCTCCGACAATCGGCGTATAGAACCGGATCCGCTCGATGCGGAACCCCGCCGTTGCAACGACCTCCTCGAGGTCGCGAACGTCGCGAAGCGGATTCACGTGGTCCGACTTCCTCAGACGCTCCTGGCGCATGTCGATGAGACCGACGCGTTCCAGCTGACGCGCGAACGCGTTGATCCAGCGGAGCCCGACCGCGATCGGCGCATTCTTCCGCACGTGCGTGTAGACGAACAATTCGCCACCCGGCGCGAGCACGCGAGCCGCTTCAGCGAGCATCGATGCGAGCGCGTCGCGCGAGAGGTGTTCGAGCACGTCGAGGGAGTACGCCTTCGTGAACGTGCCGTCGGCGAACGGCAGCCGTCGGAGATCGCCGAGCAGCAGGTCCACGTCACGCCTGGCGTCCTCGGCGAAGAACGGGGCGATATCGATGCCGACGTTCGACGCGCCGCAGTCGCGGTTCCACAGCAGCGTGCGTCCGCTGCCGCATCCGAGATCCACCACGACATCAGCTGCTCCCGGCCGAAGGAACCGGCGCAGCATATCGTTGCGGATCTTCGATCCCAGGAGCGGCGGCGACACCCGCTCGTGCCGGGCATCAGCGTGAAGCGCTTCATCGAGATAACGCGTCTGCTCGGTGAACTCGACCGCCGGCCGCAGATCGAGATACGCGCCGTTTACGCCGGCGTATTGCCGCCCGCAGCCCGTGCACACGGCCCGCTCTCCGTCGGCGGCGATGCCGGATCGGCACTCGGGACAGCGAACCAGTTCCCACAATCGCCTGGAAATCATTGCCGCGCAGCGACGACCTGCTCGAACAACGCTTCGAGTCGTTCAGCGCGCCGATCCCAGCTGTACTGCCGGACGGCATCGAACGCTGCACGTCCCAGCCGCGCGGTAAGCACCGGATCGCGGGCGATCCCCCTGATCCCCTTCGCCAGCGCCTCGGCGTCGCCGGCTTCGACCAGGATCGCGTCAACCTCGTTCGTCAACACCTCACGGATCGCGGGAAGATCCGAAGCGATGATTGCGCGTCCCGCAGCCATGTACTCGAACAGCTTGAGCGGCGACGTGAACCGTGTGGAGATCGCCGACCGCGGATTCGGCAACGCGAGCATCGTCGCACGCGCGAGATACCGTCGCACGGCTGGCGGCTCGACATAACCGGTGAACGTGATTCTTTCGGTGATCCCGAGGCGCGCGGCCTGCATTCTGAGTCGACCGAGATCGGGTTCCTGTTCGTGGCCGCCGACGATCAATCCGTCCACCTCCGGCACGCGCGCGAGCGCGTCGAGCAGGATATCGACACCTTTCCATGGATAAAGATGACCCGCGTAAACGACGAGCGGGCGTCGAGCCGCCGCTCGCGGCTCGGTAGCTCGGTGGCGCGGTCGCTCGGTAGCTCGTTGGTCGGATTGCCGTCCGACGCTCGTCGGTTCCCCGTTTTGACCAATCCGTGATCCGCGTTCATCCGCGTTCATCCGCGTCTCGTGTGTTTGACCCGTGCGAGTCCGCATCTCGTGAAACTGGTTCGCGAGGATCCGAGCCCCATCCGGGATAACCGTACATCGCGTCCGCGTACCGTGGAGCGCCTCCAGCTCCGTCGCAAGTCCACGCGTGATCGTGACATACCCATCCGCGTGTCGCCAGACGTGTGCTTCGCGGCGGGCGAGCCGCCGCAGCTTCCGCGCATCCGACGGGCGAGCCGTCACGACGAGGTCCGGCAGCGCCGCAGCCACCTCCGGTGCGTTTCCGTGCGCTTCGTAGACAATCAGCGGCCGCATCGATCGCGGGATCCGCAGGAGAATTGATGCGACGCCGAGATCACGCGTGAGCACGATGTCAGCGGCCGTCCGAAACGCCAGTGCCATCGCGTGACGGAGATAACCAATCCGGTGACCTGCTCCAGATCCCACGAAGCGGCCGAGTTCGACCGGCGCTCGCTCGATCACGAGTCCATCCAGCGGCGGCAGCCCATAGTAGGCGAACGGATCGCGTGCCGGCCGGTGTGTGTCGGGCCGAACGACCAGATGCACTCCGTGGCCCCGTCTCGCCAACGCATGACACGTCTCCATGGTCTGAATGCCGTTCGCGCGCTCGAGCGGAAATCGGATGTCGGCGAAGTACAGGATACGCACGGACGATCAGCGCCCGTTCCCGGGGGACGGCTTTCGGTAAAAGGACTCACGCTCGGTGAGATACCGCCACGCGAGCTCGGGGCCCATCCGCGGCAGCGTGATGAACGCATCGTACGCGTTACGCCCGAGCTCGAGGCGTTGACGGTCCATCATCCGCGTGCCGAACTCCGCGATGAGCGCGAGATTCCACCACGTGCACACGACGACGGCCACGCTGAGCGCCAGCCGAAGCGCTCGCCAGCCGAGCGCATTCCAGAGTGACGCCAGGCCGACGACGAGCAGAATCGTCAGGCCGACGAATCGCCGCTGTCCGAACGCGCCGGCGACGGTCCATGACTCGATACTGCCGCTCACGTACAGCTGCAACGCGAACATCAGCAGCGCGATCAGACCGACGCGTCGCGAAGCGGGCTCACCACGCATGGCGAGCAGAACAAGGCCGACCAGCGCCAGGGCGGCCAGTGGGGTCCACAAGAAGAACCCGTGCGACAGCGATGCGAGCACCTCGAGCGCGTGCGGCGCCGTCCAGTTCATCTTACGCATCACCACGCGGGCGGGTCCGAAGTGACCATTGATCGCTCTGTAGGCCAGCAATTGCGGCAAAATCCCCAGCGCGAACGCGGCGCAGCCCGCTAGCACGGTGATTGGTGCGCCGGCAGTCTTTCCCTTTTCCCTTTTCCCTTTCCCTTTTTCGTGCGCGCCTCGGGCCGCCGTCACAATGAAGTCGGCGGCAACCGGGAGCGCAAAGAAAACGTCCTGTTCGCGCACCATCGTCATCAGTGCTGCCGAAAGTCCGAGCACGATCGAGCCACGAACGGACCACGCGCGTCGCACATGCAGCCAGATGGTCACGAAAAGCGCGACCGCGAATGCCGAGCACGCGTGCGAAAACGGGGGGGCGACGTACATGTAGAAGAGGAGCGGCGTCCCGAGCCACACCGCGACGCCAGCGGCAATTGGCGCGTTGCGCGCGAGGCGATAGACGCCGGGGACGTTCGTCAAGGTCACGCGTCGCGCCGCCGCAATGGACAGGAGAATCGAAAGGAACCCGTAGAATGCCGATCCGTACGCCACCGATGCAACGTACGGACGCGAGAATCCATCGGCTGCGACGCTGCTGCCGAGAGCGCGCATCGCGCGCACCACGATGTCAGCGACCGCGTAGAACGGCAGCCACAACAGCGCGGAGCCGATCGTTCCAAAATTCAGCCGGTGTTCGGTCTCCGTCTCGGGCACGAGAAACGTTTCGTAGAACCCTTCCAGGCGCGCGATGTTGCGCTCGTGAAAGTAACGGTACTCGTTGTCGAACGACAAATCGTGATCGAACCAGAGCGAGCGCAGATATGCGAAGTACTCGATTTCGTCCGAGGCGTAGATTCTGGGCGTCACCGCTGGCAGCGACACGACGAAGAGTGCCAGCAGGCACGCGAGCTCGCGACGTGACAGCGATAATCGTTCGCAGAGATAGTCAATCACTCTGTGAGCGGAGCCCCGTCAATGGCGATTGCGAGTTGTGAATTCAGCGACAACGAGATGAATCGTCTACTCGGACGAGTGCGGCAGCATTGGCCGCCCAAAATCGTCCGGACAGGGCGACCCTGACTGATGCGAGTCAAGTCAGAATCTACCACTCACATTGCGTTGTCACGCCGAAATCCCTGTCGCCGCCGCATACTTCAGCAGCTGCGCAAGGTTGAAGCCCGCGTGGCTCACCATCGGCGCGACCACGCTGCGGCGAAGGAGATAGGCGGTTCCCCAGATTGCACCGAGCAGCCCCGTCGCGAGTCCCGCGTCGATGCCTTGTTCCAGATGACCCAGACCGAAGAGGACGCTGTAGATGACCACGCCGACGGCGCCGCCACCAAGATACCGATCGAAGCGGTGCAGAATGAACCCGCGCTGGATCTCCTCACGCACGCCGCCGGCCACCATGACGACAACGCTGAAGATCACCGCGTCGCGGCCATTCTGCATCAGATCCTCGAGCGGGTTGCGCTGGACGTTGTGCAGATGTGGCGCCACCGTCAAGACGACCGTCAGCAGCCCGATTACAACGGCGAACACGATCGGGATGAGCGCGATGCCAAGGAACGTCTCCCGCCAGACCGGACGATGACCCAGGAGCACTCCGCCAGGGTGTTCCCCGTGCGCTCGCAGGAAGAAAACGACAAGACCGATCACGAGCACGGCGTCGGCCATCGACATCGTGAACATGAACGGCGGAGAGAGGTGACCCTCGGGCGTGCGGAGCGGCATCCCAAGGCCGCTCAGGACGCCGATGAGCAGCAATTGTGACGGGAAACCCGAACACAGCAAGATTTCGATGAGCGCTCCCACTCGCTCGATTGGCAGGGTCCGTTTCGGTGCTTCGAGAGGTTCGGGCGCAACCTCCTGGACATCATGGGCACCGGCCGGCGGTGGTTCCGCCGGGGGCGCGATCGAAGGATCGAACACTAATGAATTGTACTGCCAGCTTCTCGGTTCCCAGTTCCCGGTGCCCCGTTCTTGGTTCCGCGGTTCTTCGAACGAAGCGCCCCGAAGCTCGAACCGAGAACCGAGAACCGAGGAACCCGAAACCGAGACGCCAGTTCGGCATGTAAGTTTTACCCGGAGGATGGTACACTGGCAGGATCGTTATGGAAGATACGAACAACGCGCAGAGCAGTGGTGAGCGTGTGCTCATCGTCGAGGATGATCCCGCAACGCGCAGCGGCCTCGCCGAGCTCGTTCAGGCCTGGGGATTCCAGACCGACGAAGCCAGCGATGGGGAGGACGCGATGCGCAAGATCACCAGCTTTCGCCCAGCTATCGTGGTCAGCGATCTTGTCATGCCGCGGATGGGCGGACAGGATCTGCTGCGGGCACTCAAAGATCAGCTTTCGGACATCACCTTCATCCTGTTGACCGCGCAAGGGACTGTCGAGAGTGCAGTGGAAGCCATCAAGGACGGGGCGTACGACTACCTCAGCAAGCCCGTCGATCCCCAGCGTCTCAAGATTCTCCTGCAGAAGGCGGTCGAGCGACAGGAGACGCTGCGTGAAGTCCGCCAGTTGCGTCGCCAACTCCGCGAGCAGGGGAGCTTCGGGCGTATCGTCGGCAGCAGTCCCGGGATTCGATCCGTCTATCGGGTCATCGAGCAGGCGGCGCCGACCGCGGCGTCCGTTCTCATCTGGGGCGAGTCGGGCACGGGGAAAGAACTGATTGCGCAAACGATCCACGAGCTCAGTCCGCGGGCGACGTTTCCGTTCGTGGCGATGAACTGCGCCGCGATTCCAGAGACGCTGCTCGAGAGCGAAATCTTCGGGCACGAAAAGGGCGCGTTCACAGGCGCGCACGATCGCCGGACGGGCGTCTTCGAGCTCGCACACCGTGGCACGCTGTTCCTCGACGAGATCGCCGAGATGCAGCCGGCCACGCAGGTGAAGCTGCTCCGCGTGCTTCAGGAACGCACGTTCCGGCGGCTCGGTGGACGCCAGGAGCAATCCGTCGATGTCCGTGTCATCGCCGCAACGAACGTCGATCCTGCCGAAGCGGTTCGCAAGACGAAGCTTCGCGAAGATTTGTACTACCGCCTCAACGTGTTCGCGGTCGAACTGCCGCCGCTTCGCGCGCGGCGCGAGGACATTCCGCTGCTCGTGCAGACGTTTCTCAACGAGTTCAACACACGGAACGGCAAGTCCGTGCGAGGAGTCGATCAGGAGGCGATGTACATCCTCGAGCGTTATCCGTGGCCCGGCAACATCCGCGAGCTGCGGAACGTCATCGAGCGCGCGACGATCCTCGCCGAAGGAGAATTCATCGAGCCGCGCCACCTGCCGCCAACGCTGGTCGCGCGCGGCGAGGAGACGCTGCCCACCGTCACGCTCGCGCCGGGGACGACGGTCGACGAGGCCGAGCGCCGGCTGATCCTCCTCACGCTCGAGCACACCCGGAACAACAAGACGCGCGCCGCGGAGATCCTCGGCATCAGCCTGAAGACGCTCCATAACAAGCTGAATCGCATGAAGGCGGAGACGGCGGGGTCGCGGACGTAGGACGTAGGAGGCAGGAGACAGAAGGAAAGTCGAGGCTCCGGCTTCGACCCGACCTTCAGCACTGTACTCTCGAGCTGTGAGAGAATGCGCGGCGCGGAGCGCCGCCACGATCATTCTCCTACCTCCTGACTTCTATCTCCGGACTCCTGACCACCAGTGAGCATCAAAGCCAAACAAGTCGCCGGCGTGGCCACGCTCGTCGTCATTGTGGTGCTGGCGATGAGCGCCTGGCACATGGTCACGGTGATGAGGCTGCGCCTCGAGGAGACGCGCGGCGCCGCACAACTGCTCGCGGACGCGATCGTCCTGCGCGTCTCCGCCGTGGTCAGCGCGGGACCTGTGGATGCCTACACGGCACTTCGCGAAGATGGCGGGCTTCGATCGATTCTCGATTCCAGCATCACCTCGCATTCGTCGGGCACATTGCTGTATGCGGCGGTCGTCAATCCCGACGGCATTGCCATCGCGCACAGCTCGCCCGCGCTAGAGAACCAGCCGATGCCGGAGCACGAGGATTTCGGCAAACTGGTCCTCGAGGAAAACCCCATCGATCAGTTCCAGGCGGTCTTGTCCGAGCGGCAGTTCGAGCAGCCGCAGCCGATGCTCCTCGGCGAGCAGCCCTTCGCGATCATCCGGATCGGCGTGTCGACGCTCCTCGTCCGCGACGAGATCAACAAGGTGCTGTGGACCTCGGCACAGACGGCCCTTGCAGCGCTGCTCGTGTCGACGTTCGTCGCGGCGCTGCTCGCGCAATGGATGTTGCGGCCGATTCACGTGATTCAGAGCGGCTTGAGCCGACTCGGTCGGGGCGAGCTCGACGTGGCTCTCGACCTGCCTGGCGAGGAGTTTCGCGATCTCGGCACGTCGTTCGACGCAATCAGCGCGCAGCTCTCTGCGGTGCGAGCAAAACCGCTTCCCGCGGCCGCGACCGACTTCGAGTCGGTGATGGACAACCTCGAGGACGCGATGGCGCTGTTCTCACCGGAAGGACATCTGATTTTCTCGAATTCTTCGATGCGCGGCCTGTTGCCGACGCTCGCCGCGCGCGAGGGGCCCGCGGACTCCGGGCTGAACCAGATTCCCGAAGACAATCCCGTGCGTCAGCTGGTCGACCGTACGCTGGCCGGCCGCCGCTCACTGGGGCCGGTCTCGATCGCGCTGGGCGGGCATGCCGAAGACGGTGCGGATTCCGCCGAGCGCTTGCTGATGTGCCACGCAATCGAGGATACGGGCGGACGTTTTCTGGGCGCGATGCTCGTCGCCCGCAACCTCGGATATCTCAGTCACGTCCACTCCACGCTCAATTACTCGCGGAAGCTGGCGGCGCTCGGTCGGCTGATGGCTGGCGTGGCGCACGAGGTCAAGAACCCGCTCAACGCGATGACGATCCATCTTGAGCTGCTGAAGCAGAAGCTCGCAGCCGTTCGAGAGCCGATTACCGTTCCGGCCGGTGCAGGCGGTTCGCGCAGTCTCGATCTGACGAAGCACGTGAACATCATCTCTGACGAGATCAAGCGTCTCGATCAGGTTGTCGTAGGCTTCCTGAAGTTCGCGCGGCCCGACGAGCTGAAGCTGCAACCGGTGCAGCTCGCGACGGTCATCAGCGAGGTAACGTCGATGACGACGCCGGAGGCGGAGCGGCGGGGCGTCACGATCAAAGTCGATTATCCTCCGACCCTGCCCGACATCAACGCCGACCCGGGCATGCTGCAGCAGGCGCTGCTGAACCTCGCGCTGAACGCGTGTCAGGCGATGCCAAACGGCGGTACGCTCCGGCTCGCGTGCCGGGAGGCGCCGCAGCGCCGCGTCGAGATCGACGTCGAGGATACGGGCGTCGGGATCGCTCCTGAGAATCTGAGCCGAATCTTCGATCTGTATTTCACGACCAAGGACAAGGGCAGCGGGATCGGCCTCTCGATGGTGTATCGCATCGTCCAGCTCCATGACGGCGAGGTGGAGGTCCAGTCGACGCCGGGTCGAGGCACGAGGTTCAGGCTGATCTTCCCGCAAGCTTGATCGCGGTGATTGACGTCAGAAGCTAGAAGCTGGAAGCTAGAAGTGAATCTTCATTGTGAACGAGCGCGCCAACGGCGCGCCCGCCGGAGCGGAGCGGGCGAACGGGTCCCCGCGAGCGACGGCGAAAGGGGGGTTCGGCGGGACGAAGTCCACCGATTGAAAATGAAGGTCGTCCTCCTCGCGCTGCTCGTTCTGCCGATTGGCGCGTGTGCGTCCGCGAAGGCGAAGGCGCCGGAAGTGCGCGTTCCGCTCGACGTGCCACCGCCACCGCCGCGTGTGATCGAGCCGTTGCCCTCGACCGAGCCAGCGATCGAACCGGTCGCCGAACTGCCGCCGCCAACGACCTCGACGTCGCGCCCGCGCCCGACGAGAGAGCTGAACCGGACGGAGCCGCCGAAGCCCGAGACCAAGCCCGAAACGACGCCCACAGATCCTGCCGCGACAGCACCGGCGCCGGCAGCACCGCCCGTCCCGCCGCTGCGGACGCCAGGGTCCGCAGAGGGGCCCGCAGCGACCAAACAGGTTCGCGAGGCGCTCGATCGGGCCAAGCAGTTGCTGAATTCGATCGACGAGCGCACCCTCAA
>Ga0114129_10005555_pt1 | contig 17836 bp, 18 predicted proteins | sample RhiMetdeltSRZDD1_FD_80071 | JGI IMG/M metagenome (GOLD analysis project Ga0114129, IMG submission 80071) | Populus rhizosphere microbial communities from Tennessee, USA - Rhizosphere MetaG P. deltoides SRZDD1 (version 2) (version 2) | ecosystem: Host-associated > Plants > Roots > Rhizosphere >...
CTACCTGGACGAATGCCACGTCGACAAGTCGGGCCGCTGGCTGATGCTGCTCGAGGTCGGGCCCGCGCCGAATTACGCCGGCGACACTCGCGTCGTCGATCTGCAGACGGGACAGATCACCACGCTCCTCGATACGCAGGGCGGGCTCGGTCATCTCGACATGGGCTTCGGCTACGCAGTTGGCGCGGACAACTACAACCCGCAGCCGAACGCGACCATCCTGGTCAACTTTCCCGTCGCGAGCACGCAGAGGCCGATCGGTCCCGTCGTGCACTTCAACAAGAACTGGGACATCGCCGCGGCCAATCACATTGCTCATGGAAACGCGAAGCCGGGCGTGCCGGCGAGCCAGCAGTACGCCTGCGGCAGCGCCGCGAGCCGCGTGAGCTACGCGGCCGACGAGATCGTCTGCTTCTCGCTGGATCCGAATCGCCACGCGGACGGCACGCTCGACGTGCTCGTCGTCGCGCCGGTGATGACGGACCTCGACGCGGCCGGCGGCCCGAACGACGACTACTCGCGGATGCCGAAGGGGAATATCGACGTCACCGGCGATTATTTCATCTGGACGACCAACATGGGCGGCAATCGTCTGGATGCTTTCATCGTCAAGGTTCCGGCAGCTCTCCTCTCGGGCGGTCAATAGGGCGATCGGCGGCCGCTCGTAGCGCAGGCCTTCAGGCCTGCCAACACGGCCGCCGTCATCGATCTCCTAACTATCTAGTTGACAAGCGGTCGGCGCAGGACCTACGCTGCCGCTTGCTCTTAAAGAATTAGGAGATGCACCGGCCTTCATGCCCAGACGACGATCGCCGGCACTCACCGAGGGTGAGCTGCGCATCATGCGCGTCCTCTGGGCCCGCGGGCGCGGCACCGTCGGCGACGTCGTCGATGAGCTGCCGCCGCCCAAACCTGCCTACAACACCGTGCTGACGATGCTGCGAATCCTCGAACGGAAAGGGCACGTCACCCACGACAAGGCCGGACGGGCGTTCACCTACACGCCGCTCGTCGACCCGGGGCAGGCGCGCCGCCGCGCCGTGTCTCACTTGCTGAAGCACTTCTTCGACGACTCCCCGGAGATGCTCATCCTCGACCTGCTCGGCCACGATCGCGTCGATTTGGCCGATCTCCGGCGTATTCGCGAGTTGATCGCGACGGCGCCGGGCAACCAGCCGAAAAAGTCGAAAGGCAGAGCGGCGCGATGACCCTGATCGTCGCGTGGCTCTGGCAGGGTCTCGCCATCGCGTGGCTCACGGCGATCGTCCTGCGCGGAATGAGTCGTGTGAGCGCGGCGACGCGCTACGCGATCTGGTGGCTCGCGCTCGCGGCAGTCGTCGCGCTTCCGATCGCGACGGCATCTTCTCCACACGCCGAGGAACCGATTGCCTCTGCCGTCGTCGTCGCGCCTGCCGTCGCGAGTTGGATCGTGTCGAGCGTGATCGCGATTTGGGCCTTGACGGTGATCGCCGGCGCCGTTCGCCTCGGCGCAGCGGTTCATCGTGTCGCGAGGCTGAGGCGGGACTCGCGCCCGTTCGACGCCGAACGCGAAGCGCGCTTGACGATGTGGATGTCGGTCCGCGAGGCGCGGCGGAGGCCGGCGCTTCGGATCGCCGACATGGCATCCGGCGCGTGTGCGCTGGGACTCGCGCGTCCGGCGATCGTCGTGTCGCGGCGCGTCGCCGACGCGCTGGACGCTGCGGCCGTCGATCAGATCGTGATGCACGAGCACGCGCACCTGATGCGGTTCGACGACTGGTCTCGACTGGCGCAGGTGATCATCGCGTGCGTCGTGGGACTGCACCCGGCCGTGCGTTTCATCACCCGTCAGATCGATCTCGAGCGCGAAGCCGCCTGCGACGACCTCGTCGTCTCGCGGACCGGCGCCGCGAAGCAGTACGCCGTCTGCCTCGCCGATGCAGCGGCGATCTCCATCGGGGCCTTCGACGCGACGCTGGCGCCGAGCGCGATCGGATCGTCGTCGATGCTGACGGCCCGCGTCGCGCGCCTGCTGGACCCGCGGCGGCTTCGCGCATCGCGACCCGCCATCGGATGCTGCGCAGCGGCGGTCCTCGGATTTGCCGCCTTCGTGTTCGTCTCGAGAGATTTCACGCCGATTGTGACGGCGATGGCATCGCGCGCGGCGACCGTTCTCGATTCAGCCGAACTGCGCTGGACCGGGCGGTTCGACGTTCCCGACAACAGCGTTCCGCTCTCACCGAAGCGCGCGAAGCCCGTCGTCAAGCGAGCGCGGCGGACGAACAACGGTCCGCTGCCTGCGACGTCGCCGGCGCTGCAAGCTCGCACCGTCGACGTCGACACGACGACCGCTCCGCTCGACAGCCGTCCGCTCGAACACAGCTACCACGCTCCGGCCTCCACACCCTACAGCGCGCGGCCACCCGACGCTGCACCGTGGACTCGCACGGCGAATGCCGGTATCGCGATCGGCAGCAGCGCAAAACGCTCCGGTGTCGCCATCGGCGGCTTCTTCACCCGCGCCGGAAAAGCGATTGGAAAGAACTTCTGACTTTCGTCCACTACTACGTCGCCGTTGTTCCCTGGAGAGCGCGCCATGCGTGTATTCCTCGTCAACCCGAGCAATGTGTCGTTCGGCATCGCCGTCATCACCCCGAGATGGTTGTTCGTGCTCGCCGCGGCGACGCCGCCGAAATGGGGCGACCCGATTCTGTGTGATGAAACCCTGGAGCCGTTCGATCCGTCGAGCGTCGCGCCCGGAGACGTCGTCGGCATCAGCATTCACACCGGCAACGCGCTGCGCGGCTACGAAGTCGGCACGCAGGCCCGCGCCCGCGGCGCGTACGTCGTGTTCGGCGGCATTCACGCGACGCTGTATCCGGACGAAGCGCAGACGTTCGGCGGCGCGCACAGCGTCGTGCGAGGCGACGGCGACGTGATGTGGGCCTCCGTGCTCGAGGCGTGTGCCGCGGGAGCGCCGCGCGCGGTCTATGAAGCAGGTCGCGTGGACGGAACGTCGTTCAAGCCGGGCCGGTGGGATCTGCTGCCGAAGGGCCGCTACATGTGGGCGTCGGTACAGACGGTGCGTGGCTGCCCGAAGCATTGCTCGTTCTGCTCGGTCTGGCGCACGGATGGTCAGACGCCGCGAACGAATTCGCAGGACGCCGTGGTCGAGGAGATCGTCGCCCTGCGGCGTCTCGGCTTCCGCTTCATCGCGCTGGCGGACGACAACTTCTATCCGGTCTCGCTCGCCGACCTGAATCAGGCCGCTCGCCGGCGCGACACCGCGCGCCTGGCCTGGCTCGAGGAGTTGCGCGCGGAACGGTTCGCGCTGATGGCGCGGCTGGCGCAGCTGCCGGACGACATGGTCTTCTACACGCAAATCACGATGGAAGCGGCCGAGGATCCGGCCTTCCTCGACGCGATGGCCAAGGCGCACATTCGCGGCGCGCTCGTGGGCGTAGAGTCGGTCACGCCGGAAGGACTCAAGGACGTCTACAAGGGATTCAACTTCGCGGGTGACGCGCTCGTCGAGCGGCTGCGGACGTTCGGCGCGCACGGCATCCATGTGCTCGGGTCGTTCATTTTCGGATTGCCGAGCGATCGCCCGCACACCTTCGAGGCGACCGCGGACGTGGCGGAGCGCGCCGGCGTCACCTTCGCGCAGTTCGTGATGCTGACGCCGTTTCCCGGCACGCTGGATTTCGAGCGCTGGGAGCGCGAGCTGGGATCGAACGTGACGACCGTGAACGGCATCCCGCTCACGCGCCATTGGCTCATTCCCGACGAGAAACGTCCGAAGGTGTACATCGCGCATCCTGTGATGTCATCGGAGGAGATTCGCGTCCGCACGCAGGCAGTCTGGGATCGTTTCTACTCGCTGCCGCGCGTGTGGGCGCGTTCGCGCGCGGTTCGATCGTGGAAGGCTCGTCTCGCGTTCGTGCTGATCTCGAAGCTCTATCGACAGATGTACGCGAACACCGGCATCGCGACCGATTCCGCGCGTGCCGCGCGGTCGGTGCGGATCGCGCGTCTCATCGCGCGCCCCTGCCGTCGCCTGTTCGCAGGCAAGCCGATGCTCACGCTGGAGGTGCCGACCGCGTGAATTCGTGCGAGCGGGCGGGCGTTCGTGTCTTCGTGATGAGACGTGGCGCTATGGTGTCGCGGAGCGCCGCGGATACCAGTCGCCGTCTCTGAATTCGATTGACCGATCGAGCGCCGCGCGAAATGCCTGCACGGTCGCGGCGACGTTCGGCATCGGAGTCTTTCCACCGCTCGACGCGTAGCTCTGATCGTAGTGATACACGTACACCGCTTTCGGCTTGATCGCGTTCGCGCACTCGGCGGCCGCCGCGGGCGTCATCCGCTCGACGGGGATGTTCATCGGGAGGATCGCGATGTCGAGGTCGCGCAGCGCACGAACCTCGGGCACGCACTCGGTGACGCCGGCGACGTAGATGCGCTTGCCGCCGAGCGTGATGACATAACCGTTCGACTTGCCTTTCGGATGCGACGGCTCGCCCGGCTTGATGTCGTACGCGGGAATCGCCTCGACGGTGATCCCGTCGATCGTCTTCGTCTCGCCGTTGGCGAGCGCGACGCCCTCCGCGAACTTCGAGTGGGACACGACGGGCACGATGACCGGCGCGCCCGGCTTGCGAACCTGCGCGATCGCTTTCGCGTCGAGATGGTGCACCGGATCGTCGCTGATGAGAATCAGATCGGCGGGCTTCGCGCGGCCGAGATCGCCGAGGCTCCAGGGATCGACCTGAATCACTTTGCCGGCGTGCTCGATTTGCACGCTCGAGTGGACGATGGGCGTGATTGTTTGCGCGGCGCACAGCGCCGGCATCGTCACGATCGCGCACGTGCACAACAGCCTTTTCACCATACGCACCTCAGTGTCGGAGATCGCGGAAGAACGCGCGGATGTCGTCGACGAGCAGCGCCGGCTGCTCGAACGCGGCGAAATGGCCGCCGCGCGGCATCACGGTCCACCGCGTGATGTTGAACCGCGGCTCGAGCCAGCGCCGCGGCGACCAGATCACTTCTTTCGGAAAGTCGGCGCACGCCGTCGGGACTTCGACGCGACGCGCGCTCGTCGCGGGCGGCGCGTGACGCGTTTCGTAATAAATGCGCGCTGACGAAGCGGCGGTCTGCGTCACCCAGTACAGCGTGATGTTCGTCAGCAGCTCGTCTTTCGTGAACACGGTGTCCGGATTGCCGTCGCAGTCGCACCACGTGCGGAACTTCTCGACGATCCACGCGGCGAGGCCGGCGGGCGAATCGTTGAGCGCGACGCCGAGCGTCTGCGGCTTCGTGCCTTGAATCTGCTGATAGCCGGTTTCTTCCGCTTGAAAGAGGTCGCGCAGCTTCAGCCGCGCGCGCTCGGCGGCGGACAACCCGGCTTCAGGATCGGTGGCCGGCGGCGCCGCGCGGCACATGTTCAGGTGCAATCCCACGACGTGGGCGGCGTCGTTGAGCGCGATCTGCTGGCTGATGATGGCGCCCCAGTCACCGCCCTGCGCGCCGTAGCGTGTGTAACCGAGCCGCGCCATCAGCTTCGCTTCGATCGCGGCGATGCGCACCGGATCGAAGCCCGGCTCGCGCGGTCTGCCCGAGAACGCGAACCCTGGAATCGACGGCAGCACGACGTCGAACGCGTCTTCGGTACGGCCGCCGTGCGCGGCGGGATCGGTCAGCGGTCCGATGATCTTCGTGAACTCGACGAACGATCCCGGCCAGCCGTGCGTGATGACGAGCGGCAGCGCGTTCGGCGTCTTCGCGCGCCGATGAATGAAATGGATATTCAGGCCGTCGATGGTCGTCGTGAACTGCTCGAGACGGTTGAGGCGCCGCTCCTGGTCGCGCCAGTCGAACCGATCGCGCCAGTAGACGACGAGCTCTTTCAGATATCGGAGGTCCGTCCCGTGCGTCCATCCGTCGCCGTCCAGCGCGTCGGGAAGGCGCGTCTTCGCGAGCCTCGCTTTCAGATCGGCAAGCACGCTGTCGGGGACATGAATCGTGAACGGACGGATCGCCGCGCCATCCGATTCTTGCGCGGCACAGAGCTGCGGCATCGCCGCGAGCGCGCACGCGATCACGGTCCGCCCGATTATCCGGGACATACGTTGCCGAGATAGCCGCCGCCACCGCAGTAGCTCACGTCCTGCAGCTGAATCAGAAGGCCGTCGGGATCCGTGAAGTACAGTTCCGGCGTGCCGCCCGGCGCTCCGCCGCGATTCTCCATGCGCATCGTCACGTACGACATCAACGGGCCGGCCCGGCCCGAGGCGTTTCCTCTTGGCTTGATGCCGTAGCTCTCGAGCGCCTTCAGGATCTTGTCTAGATCGAAGCCGTCCATGTTCAGACACGCGTGATCGATGCGCGCTTGTCGCGCCGACGCGGAAGGCGACGGCGGGCCGCCGGTGAACATGACGAACTGCACGCCCGGTCCGACGGCGAGTGCGGGCGCCGGACCCTGACGTGCGCGAATCGTGAAGCCAAAGAGGTCTTGATAAAACGCGTTCGACCGCTCCGCATTTGCGACGGCAATCGTGAAGTGACTGAGATCGCGGACCGCGAGCAGCCCGCGTTTCGGCGAAGGCTCCGGCGCCGATCGGCACACGTTGCCGAGCACGCCGGCGCCGCCGCAGTAGCTCACGTCCTGCAGCTGGACGACGATGCCGTCGGGATCGGTGAAGTAGAGCTCGGGCGTGCCTTCCTTCGCGCCGCCGGCGTCGGGCCCGCGCAGCCGTACGCGCGTCTTCATCGGACCCGCGTTCGATCCGCCGCTGCCGGCGTTGCTCGATGCGGCGGTGTCGCTGCGCGTGATGCCACGATCCGCGAGCGTTTTCAGAATGCGATCGACGTTGAAGCCGTCGACGGTGAGGCAGAAGTGATTAATCGCCGGCGCCGCATTCGCGCCGGCGCCGCTGACCGCGAGGAACTGCGGCCCCGCGCCGATTCTCAGCAGCGTCGTCGCGCCCTGCCGCGCCTGAACCGGCATGCCGAACAGTCCCTGATAGAAATCGACCGTGCGTTTGGGATCCGACACGGCGAGCGTCAGGTGATTCAACGCGCGGACGCGAATAGGCGGACTCGACGATTGCGCGAGAGCGCGTGGCGCGAGCAACAGCGCCGGCAGCGATCGCAACAGATCCCGGCGGCTGATTGCCAAAAGCATGGCGCATTATAGTGGTGAAGCTCTCCACCACAGAGGACACCGAGGAAAGGAGGCCTCGGTGGTGGAGCGGCTTCTTTCTGGCGCGGCCGGCATGTACGAAGTGGACATCCTGCTCGAGGACGATCATCTGCTCGCCGTGAACAAGCCGGCGGGCATCGTCATTCATCCCAGCTACAAGAACGTGGCCGGCACGCTCCTCGATGCGCTGCGCGCCTATGCGTACGACTGGCCCGCCGACGAGCGTCCGTCGATTGTCGGACGGCTCGACAAGCTGACGTCGGGCATCGTCATCGTCGCCAAGACCGCGGCGGCGCATACGTCACTGCAACACGCGATGGCCGCGCACGAAACCGAGAAGGACTATCTGGCAGTGGTGTACGGCCAGGTCGACGTCGCGAGTGGCGAGATCGGTTTGCGGCTCCGCCACGATCCGAAGGATCGCCGGATGATCATCGCTTCGTCGGACTGCGGCGTGACGAGCCTGACGAGATTCGAGCGGCTCGCGACCGTCGATGCCCCCGACGCGGGACTCTCGCTGCTGCGATGCCGGCTGGTGACCGGCCGGCGGCATCAGATCCGCGTCCACCTCGCCGCAAGCGGCTGGCCAATCGTCGGTGATCCGGTGTACGGCGAGGCGCGATGGTCTGCGGTCCACGATCCGGCGCTCGCAGCTGCGCTGCAGGCGTTTCCGCGTCAGGCGCTGCACGCGTGGCGCGTCGCCTTCACGCATCCGATCACGCGAGAACGGTTGATCATCGAAGCGCCCCTTCCGCGAGATCTCGAAGATTTGCTGCACGTGATCGGGTTACCGACGCTCGGCTAAAGCCTCGCGCTCCATTCTGCCTTTCCTACGCTCGGCTGAAGCCTCGCGCTCCACTTTTGTCTTTCCGCCGCTCGGCTAGAGCCTCGCGCTCCATTTTGCCTTTCCCACGCTCGGCTGAAGCCTCGCGCTCCACTTTTGTCTTTCCGCCGCTCGGCTAAAGCCTCGCGCTCCATTCTGCCTTTCCGCCGCTTGGCTGAAGCCTCGCGCTCCACTTTGTCTTCCACGCTCGGCTGAAGCCTCGCGCTCCATCTATATGAAGCCCCGCGCTAAGGTGTCAGCTGGCAGAATGGAGCGCGAGGCTTCAGCCGAGCGAAGACAGCGCTGCGACAGAAAGGAGCGCGAGGCGGCGGGGTCCTCACCGCGCGGATTTTGCGCGGTGGGGTGCCCGTTAGCCGAGCGATGGTAAGGTTTCACCCGCGCATGACGACGTCAACGGTCGATCTCGCGGAGTGCAGGAATTGCGGCGCGGCGCTGGACGGGCCGTTCTGCGCGCGGTGCGGACAGAAGGCGTCGCCGCTCAATCCGACGTTCGCCGAGTTCCTGCACGACCTGTTTCACGAGCTCGCGCACTTCGACGGCAAGATCGTGCAGTCGGTTCGCCTGCTGCTGACCAGGCCGGGCTTCCTCTCGCGCGAGCACTTCGAGGGGCGCCGCGTGCGCTACGTCGCGCCGATTCGACTCTATCTCGTGTTCAGTCTTCTGTATTTCGCCGTCGCGGCGTTCGCGCCGATCACGGCGGTGCGAGTCGGCGTGACGCCCGGTCCGGGCGACGATCCGCAGCAGATGGAGATGCGCCGGCAGGAGCTGCAGCATGCGGCCAACGAGGCGATGACGCACTGGGCGCCGCGCGCGATGTTCCTGCTCGTGCCACTCTTCGCTGGTCTCGTTTCGGTTGCCGCGAGGCGGTCGGGCCGAAACTACCCACAACATATGTACTTCGCGCTGCACGTGCACGCCGCCTGGTTCTGCGCGGGCGGCGTCGTGGCCGCGGCGCGCATCGCGGCGGTGCCGTACCTCACGCCAATCGTGTCGGGAGCGGCGACGCTCTACGGCGCTGTGTATTTCGTGCTGGCGTTTCGTCGCGCGTACGACGTGCCGCCGCTCAAAGCGATCGTGCGTACGGCCGCCGTGGGCGGCACGTACGCGATGGTCATGATCGTGACGCTGCTGGCGATCTCGTTCCCCGTCATCTTCCGCCGCTAGACGCCCGGCCGGACTTCAGCTCCTGATACAACTGTCCGACGAAGCGATCCGCGGTCATCGGTGTCGCGCCGGTCACCTTGGAATCCCATTCGCTCGTCGGCTTGGACGCCACCACTTCGTCCTGTGTCTTGTTCTGCTTGACGAGCGCGGCGACCTTGTCGCGGACCGCGATCATCATCGCCTTGTGCGCGGCGACGGCGTTCTTGTCGACGATCGCGCCGTGGCCCGGAATGATCTTCGTGTCGGGCCGTCCGGTCTTCGCGATCAAATCGAACCCGGCGAGCATGCCGTTCATCGTGCCGCCGTTGGCGCGATCGATGTTCGGGTAGCCGGTCGAGCGGTAGAAGTCGCCGGTCATGAGCACGTTCGCCGTCGGGAAATACACCATCGTGTCGCCATCGGTGTGCGCGACCGGAACCGGAATCAGCTGCACTTCTTCGCCGTCCATCCGGATCGTCAGCGGCGAGTCGTACGTGATCACCGGCAGCGCCATCGGCGGCGCGGGCGTGCCGGGCTGTCCCCCGGCGCCCGGCGCCGGCTTCAGCAGACGCGCGCGCAGGTTCTCGCGCGCGAGGATCGTCGCCCCCTGCTTCGCGATGTTCTCGTTGCCGCCGGTGTGATCGCCGTGCACGTGCGTGTTGATCAGAAAACGAATGCGGCCGTCGGAAATCTGTTTGATCGCGGCGACGATCTTCTCGCTGAGCGGCGCGAACTGCGCGTCGACCATCAGGACGCCGTCCGGGCCCGCGAGCACGCCGATCGTGCCGCCCTGCCCTTCGAGCGTGTAGAAGTTCCCCGCGATCTTCGTCGTCTTGATCTGCACCTGGCTCATGTCGGGCTGCTGCGCCGCTGCGCGCGCGACGCCCGCCATCACGACCGCCGCCGTCATCACGGCCACTCCCGTTTTTCTCATGGCGCGCTCCTCCATTTCTTGTCGCATACTATGCCGCATGACCGAGCTGAACGCGACGAGACGGCGATTCATGGCGCACTTTGCGAGCATCGGCCTGGGCGCGACGCTCGCGCCAGGGGTGATCTGGGCGCGCATGCAGGACACGGGCGCCAAAGCGATCACGCTCGACATGGTGGCCGACGCCATGAAGCTGTCGGGCCTCGAATTCACCCCCGACGAGCTCAAGTCGATGGTCGACGCCGCGAACCAGAACCTGACGCGTTACCAGGAGCTGCGCGCCATCCACATTCCGAACGACGTCTCGCCGCCGTTTCACTTCAGCGCGATCGTGCCGGGCATGGAGGTGAACAAGGCGAAGCTGCCGTTCAAATTGAGCGCACCCCCTGCCGTGAAGCGTCCGCTGAATCTCGAGGACGTCGCGTTCTGGCCCGTTCGCCATCTCGCCGAGCTCGTCCGAACCAAACAGGTGACGTCACTCGAGCTCACGGAGATGTATCTCGCGCGCCTGCACCGCTACAACGGCAAGTTGAACAACGTCGTCACCTTCCTCGACGACCACGGCCGCGCCGAAGCGAAGAAGGCGGACGCCGAGATCGCCGCGGGCAAGTACAAAGGTCCGCTGCACGGCATTCCGTGGGGCGCGAAGGACATCATCTCGGTCAAGGGCTACAAGACGACGTGGGGATCGCCGGCGTTCAAGGAACAGTCGTTCGACTACGACGCGAGCATCGTCGAGATGCTGCGCGACGCGGGCGCCGTGCTGATTGCGAAGCTGACGAGCGGCGAGCTCGCGAGCGGCGACCAGTGGTTCGGTGGGCAGACCAAGAGCCCGTGGAACCTCTCGCAGGGATCGAGCGGATCGTCGGCGGGACCTTCGTCGGCGACCGCCGCCGGATGCGTCGCCTTCGGCATCGGCACCGAGACGAGCGGATCCATCCTGAGTCCGTCCGCGCGGTGCGGGCTCGCGGGACTGCGTCCGACCTTCGGCCGCATCAGCCGCTACGGCGTGATGGCGTTGTCGTGGACGCAGGATCGTCTCGGCCCGATCTGCCGCTACGCGGAGGACTGCGCCATCGTCATGCAGGCCATCGCGAAGCCGGACGGCCGCGACATGAGCGTCTCCGACATCCCGTTCAACTGGAACGCGCAGCACGACATCAGGAAACTGCGCGTCGGCCTCCTCCAGCCCTCGTTCGACGAGCTGACGAACGCGACCGTGAAGAAAAACGCCGAGCACACACTCGACACGCTGCGATCGATCGGCGTCTCGAAATTCATTCCGGTGACCGTGCCCGACGCGCCGGCCAATGTCGCCGGACTCGGCGTCGAGTCGATCGTGTTCTTCGACGAGTACGCGCGGGCGGGAAAGATGAAAGAGGCGCGTGGCGGCGCGAGACCGAACGGGCGACTGATTCCCGCGGTCGAATATCTGCGGTCGCAGCGCGTCCGCATGATGATGATGATGCAGCTCGCCGACGCCACGAAGGAGGTCGACGTCTACGTCGTCGCGGGCTCCAACAATCCTGGTGGAGATGGCCGTGGTGGTCGAGGTCGCGGTACGGACGCGCCCGCGGCGACAACGACCGAGCCTCCGCCCCGACCACAGACGCCGACTCAGCGCCACTTCAACATGGCGAACCTCGCCTGCTATCCGGCGATCAACGTGCCGAACGGCTTCGTCGAGAACGGCGCGCCGACCAACGTCGTCTTTTACGCGCGCCCGTTCGGGGAGATGGACGCGATCGCGCTCGCCAAGGCGTATCAGGACGCGGCGGGATTCCATCTGAAGAAACCGACCGCGCTCGATACGTAATCAGCATCGCCGATTCATCGCCGGCGCGAGATGGCCTCGTAGACGTAATCAGTCAGCTCGCGCAGGCGTGTCGCCGCCTGGTCGCTGACGTTCACGGGACCGCTCTTCGGCAGCGAGGGGATCTCGACTGCGTGCGACGTGATCAGCGCGGCCGCGATGGTCGCCTTGGCTTGAAGCTCGCTCGCATCCATTGGGCGATTCTCCTTTGGGATCAGACTTCCGTTTCAGGAGCTCAGGAGACGGCGATCGCCTTCGTGGCCGACGAGCAGCTCGACGCCGCCTTCATCGAGCGGCGGCGCGCACGGTCGTGCGCCGTTTGCCGGAATCAAGTCTTTGGCGAGTACCGCCGCGGGCGGGTTGAGGTAGAGATCGCTTCGGTCATCATCGCGCGACACGCCGAACATCGCCGCACCGCGCGGCGATCCGGCCGCGAGGAAGAGATCGGTGAACGTCTCGACGATCCGTGCCAGATGTCCTGCCTGCACCTGTTCCTGCGACAGCGTGATGACGAACCAGGGAGACGATTCACGGTCGTGCTCGCCATCAGGACCGGCGGTCGCGTTTGTCGTCATGCGCCGTCTTCCACTATACGCCGTCGCGATCGTATGCGGCCGTAGTACTTTCTGTTGAAGATGCTTCGCGCGGTCGAGGGCATCGGCGTTCTGCTGCTGCTCTCCATTTTCTTTTCCTATCTGCTGGCGCCGGCGGTCGCGGGCGTCCGTCGCCGCGTCAGGACCCGCGGACGCCACCGGCCGATCTCGCGCGCGGCGGCGCTCGCGCTGCTGTACGTCGTTCTCTTCGTGCCGGCCGCGTTCGCGTGGCGGTTTGCGAGCGACGCCGTCGCGCACTGGGTGCACGTGACGGCGCCCGACGCCGTCGATCGCCTCTTCAGCGGTGCGAACTCGCAGGCGGTGGACCGCGCGATCGGGCGCGCGCCGCTGCCGTCGGGGACGCGCGTCATGCTGCGCCAGCGCGTCGACGCGGCGATCCGCTACATCGAGCGCGAAGCGCGGAGCACGCTGCACGATCTCATCGACGCGGCGCCGCTCGCGCCGTGGCTCGCCGTGGCGCCCGTCCTCGCCTTCTTCCTGCTGACGCTCGCGCCGGGATTCGCGCGCTCGACGCTGCGCATCGTGCCGCACGGCCACCTGCAGTGGCGCGCCGAGGAATACGCGCGCGACGTCAACAGCGCGCTCGCCGGCTACGTGCGCGCGCAGACGGCGGCCGGCGTCATCGTCGGCGCGATGTCGGTCGCGGGATTGGTCCTGCTGCAGGTGCCGTCGGCGGTGTCGCTCGGCGTCGCCGCGGGCGTCCTCGAGCTCGTGCCGGCCCTCGGACCGATGACCGCGTTTCTCGTCGCGATCACGCAGGCGGGCGATCGCCTGCTCGCCGTCGTCGTGTTTCTCGCCGCGCTGCGCGTCGTGCAGGACTACGTGATCTATCCGCGTCTGATTCGGCGCGGCATGCACCTGTCGACGACGGCCGTGATTCTCACCATCTGGGCCGGCGCCGTGATCGCCGGCGCCGCCGGCGTCATCCTCGCGATTCCCGTGGCGGGATTCCTCACCGTGAGCGTCCGCCACTGGCGGGAGTACCGCGAGATCGAAAAGCTCGTTCGCCGATCTGGACGCCCGTAACGGCTGATGGCTGAACGCGCTGACGCTGGTCGAGGCGCCGTAGCTCTCGCGGCGTCACTTCGACACAGAGGACACGAAGGACACAGAGCATTTTAGCTTTGTGTCCTTGGTGTCCTTTGTGTCGATCGGATGCAGCTATGAGCGTCAGCGCTGCCCGTGGAGCTCGTCGATGTAGTGCGCGCGGGCTTCCATCTCGGTGAGCCGCGCGGCGGCGTGTGCCGAGGCTTCGCCCCACAGGCGGCGCCGCTGATCGTCGGGGAGCGCGTGCAACTGCATCGGATCGAACCCGCGGGCACGGATGAATTCCTCGATCAACGCGCGCTCGAGACTGGCGTTGGGATCCTCAATCGGCGCGCGATCGATGTTCTGGGTCATGGGCACCTGCTCTCCAATGATTATGCGCCCGACCGGCCGGTGTGGCGTCAATACGTATCGAAAGCGTAGCCGAACTGCTCGAGCCGTGTTCGCCAGAATTCGACCCAGCCACGCTGTTCCGCGTCGAGCGCGCCGTTGATCGCGCCGCGATCGATCCGTTCGCCCTCGGGTCCCGCGCGCCGAACCGCCTCCAGAACGGACGCGATGGCGGCGGCGTAGTCGTCGGCGGGATCGACCACCATCCCGCGCCACCATCGCAGCGCTTCGTCGGAGCGGACCTGCCGCCAGTAGATGCTGCCGATCAGAAAACGCGCGTCGCTCGCGCGATAACCGTCCGGCGTCGTCGTGACGATGCCGGAGAGGATCGCGATGCGGATGCGGTCGTAGAACAGACGGAGATCGGCTCCGTCGTCGAGGTGCGCCATTGCGAGCTGCGCCCGATAGTAGCGCCGCGCGTCCATCAGCAGCTCGAACGCGTCACGGTTCGTCGCGCGCGTCCATTCCATGCGGCTGGCGCTCGCGCCGAGGAGCGTGACGAGCGCGTCGTAGCTGCCCTGCGCCAGCTTGTCGAGCAGGAACAAGAGCTCCGTTGTCGCTTTCGTCGACGGATGCTGCGCGGCGTATTTCGAGATGAAGCCGATGTAGTCGGCGTGGTCGGCCGCGATGCCGAGCTCGGTCCACAACCGCATGTCGGGAATGGCGGTATCGAGGTACGGCTGCAGCATGTTCTGATCGTTGTATCGGCGGAGCAGCAGCGGCAGGCGGCCGGCATCGGCGCTGTACTTCGTCGTCAGCTCGCGCACCGGCCGGAACACGCGCCAGCGATAGCGGCGCGACCACGCGCTGTCGACCACATCCTGCAGCGCGCGATCGCTCAGCACGAGCGGCGGATTGGGATCGGGCGGCGTTCCGGTGGCAAACGGATTGAAGAGACGCGTGCGGGCGCGCGCGCCGCGCTCGAGCACCGACGCCGGGTCGAGCGGCAGCCGCAGCGAGAGAAACGGGAACAGCGCCGTCTCGCGCGCCGCGATTTTGCCGAAATCGAATTTGAAGCCCTGGATGACCAGGGTCGACGCCGAGCCGCGATCGACGATCGCGTCGGCATCGTCGAGCGCGTCATCGGTCGAGGGTTGCTCCTGTTGAGCATGCACCGCCACCGGCGTGACGCGCACGGCTCGCCACAAGTACAACGGCGTCTGCATCACGGCGATCATCAGGACGAGCGCGTGGAGCGAACATGACAGCAGGTGCGAGATCGTGCGACGCGGCATCGCTTTTCGTTAGACCCCGAACGGTTCAAAAAGATTCGAGAAGAGTATGATGCGCACGTGAACTCTCGCTCGGCTAAAGCCTCGCGCTCCATTGAAGCCTCGCGCTCCATTCTCCTGGGGATGGCGATCGTCTGCCTGGCGCCGGCGGCCCTTCGACTCGCTGAGGCTCGCTCAGGGCAGGCCCAGCGGATGTGGACGCCGACGCACACCGCGTGGGGCGATCCCGACTTCAGTGGTGTGTGGAATTACGCGACGATGACGCCGCTCGAGCGGCCCCGGGAGGTTGCGGACAAAGCGGTGCTCACGCGCGACGAAGCGCTAGCATACGAGCGGCAGATCGACGAGCGCCAGCGATCGACGAACAACACGGCGGGTCCCGACTGGTGGGATCCGGGGACGCGTTTGCTGACGGACCGGCGGACTTCTTTAATCGTCGATCCGCCGAACGGCCGCGTTCCGCCGATGACGCCCGCGGCGGAAGCTCAGGCGATGGCACGGGCGCAGGCGCGGCGCGATCGCGGGCCGGAAGAGGGTCCGGAAGATCTGGGACTGAACGTGCGCTGCCTGAACTGGTCCACGGCGGGACCGCCGATGCTGCCGGGCGTCTACAACAACAACGTGCAGTTCGTGCAGACGCGCGACCACGTCGTCGTCCTCAACGAGATGATTCACGACGCGCGCATCGTACCGATGGACGGCCGTCCGCACGGTAGCGTCGCGCGATGGATGGGCGACTCGCGCGGCCGCTGGGACGGATCGACGCTCGTCATCGACACGATCGGATTCACGAGCAAGACCGGCTTCCGAGGCGCCGACGAGCGGCTGCACCTCGTCGAGCGGTTCACGCGCGTCGCCGCGAACACGATCGAGTACCAGTTCACCGTCGAGGATCCGACGGTCTGGACGCGGGCCTGGACCGCGTCGTTTCCGCTGCGACGGATCGACCAGCCGATGTACGAGTACGCGTGCCATGAGGGAAACGCGCGAAGCGTAGAGGGCATCCTCCGCGGGGCGCGCTTTGCGCGGTGAAGTTGGTGAATTGGTGAGTTGGCGAGTTGGTGACTTAATTCAAAATTAATTCACCAATTCACCAACTCACCAACTCACCAATTACTCTGTCGCCGTGGATAGTTTCTTCTTGTCCGCGTCGCTGAAGCGCGGCAGCGTGCCCGAGTCGATCGTCTTGCCCTCGTCCGAGATCGCCTGGAAGTGCATCGCGTCCTTGCTGAACTCGACGAGCATGAAGTGATAGCCGGTGTCGAACGCCTTCGCGGTCAGGTTCGTCTTGCCGACGTCGCCCTTCCGGACTTTTCCGGCACCGCCGGAGATGAAGTAGTAAATCCCCTTCTGCGGTTTGATGCGCTCGTAGAAATGCTCGTGTCCGCTGAAGACCGCGTCGACGCCGTACTTCAGGAAGAGCGGCTCGAGCTGCTCGCGCAGCTGCAGGTCGGAGCCGTGCGTGCCGCCTGACGAGTAGATTGGGTGGTGGAAGAAGGCGATCTTCCAATCCGAGCCGCTCGCCGCAAGCTCCTTCTCCAACCACTCCAGCTGCGGCTTGTCCATGTAGTTGCTGTCCAGCGAGAAGAAGCGCACGTTCCCTTTCGGCTTGAACGTGTAGAACCGCTTCTCGCCCATGTTGAACGACTTGTACATGCGCTCGTTCGGGTTGTCATGGTTCCCGAGCGTCGCATAGAACTTCATGCCCGAATCGAGCAGTGGCTTGTACGGCGTCTCGAATTTCTTGTTGAAATCCTTCGGGGCGCTGCCACCGTACAGGTTGTCGCCCATCATCAGCACGAACTCGTACGGAAACTTCTCGTGCGACGCGATGAGCTGTTTCGCGACGTCGTACTGCGCCGAGTCGCCCGTGCCGCTGTCGCCGATGATCGCGATCTTCAGCGAGTCCTTCGCGTTGGGCAGCGTGATGTCGATGGCCGCCGGCACGGCGAGCGCCGCGACGACGAGCGCGATGGCGATGAGCGGACGAACCGGATGATGGCAACGCATGACGGACAGCCTCCGCGTCACGAAATGGCGTTCGGGATGTAGTCGATGATCATGTTCGCGCGAACGTCGCGCAGGATGAGATGCTTGCCGACGAAGCGGTAGTCGACGTCCTTCGGCAGCGGCGGCAGCGACGCCAGCACGTTGGGCGGCACCGTCCCCAGCGGTTCCTTGTCCGGATACGGTCCGTTCACCTTGAACGTCACCGTGCCCGGCTTGGGCTGGTCGTCTTTCATCGCGGCTTTCGTCCCAGCTTCTTTCATCTCGGGATGCAGCAGCCGGCGAAAGTGCTCCGTGATCTCGGGCGTGAAGATATCGCCCTGCTTCGTGCCGGCGCGCGCCGCGCCGATGCGCTCGACGAGCGCCTGCTGCGCATCGCGGATCTTCGCGGGGTCGTCGGTCTTCTTCAGCGGCGGCGCGCTGTCGTCCGCCTTCTTGCGGAGCTCGACGTATTTGTCGACGCGCGCCTTGAAATCGGCGAGCACGGCGGCGTGCGGATTCGTCGCCGGCTTCTGCGCCGCCACGGTTGACGCGTGCGCCACCGTCGCGAATGCAAGAGCTGTGAGAAATCGGGTCATGACACAGTCTCCCGTCTGTCCAACAGACGCACGTCTCGTACCATTTGTAAAAAC
>Ga0114129_10005556_pt1 | contig 17834 bp, 12 predicted proteins | sample RhiMetdeltSRZDD1_FD_80071 | JGI IMG/M metagenome (GOLD analysis project Ga0114129, IMG submission 80071) | Populus rhizosphere microbial communities from Tennessee, USA - Rhizosphere MetaG P. deltoides SRZDD1 (version 2) (version 2) | ecosystem: Host-associated > Plants > Roots > Rhizosphere >...
AATCTGCCGGTGGCGTACTACCTTGCCGAGCAATGCCACGCGCTCTGCCAGGCGCGGGGGATTCCTCAGGGCGTGACCGTGATCACCAATGGATTGCTGCTGACGCCCGAGGTGGTATCCCGGCTCAAGCCGTACGGTCTTCGCGGCGTAAAGGTGACGCTCGACGGCGACCGCGAGACCCACAACCGGATGCGGCCGCTGCGCGGGCGTCAGGGCACGTTCGACCGGATTGTCGAGAACGTCAGGCAGGTCGCTCACATGGTGCCAATCACGATTGGCGGCAACTTCGACGAGTCGTCGGCGGACAGCTATCCGGCGCTGCTCGATTTCCTTCGCGAGCAGGAGTTCGCGGACAAGATCGCGAAGGTGAACTTCAAGCCGGTCATCAAGTCGTTCGCGGAAGCGGCGCCGAAGGGTGTCATTCCGCTGACCGTGGTGGGTGACGGGGTCAAGCCGTTGAACGGCACGTGCATGACGAGCGCCGGCGCCGGCTCACCGAAGGGCTCGAGCGTATGCGACTCGTGCCACTTCGTGGACGAGAAGATGTCCTTCCTGCGTTCAGAGACGCGCAAGCGCGGCTTTCCCACGCCCGACGGCGTCCACATGGGCCCCTGCGAGATTCACCGTCGTCACGCGCATACCCTCGGACCTGATGGGTCGCTCTACGCGTGCCCCGGATTCACCGGCGACAAGAAGGAGTCGACCGGTCACATCGACGGACGCGAGGAAACCTGGCGGCAGGCGGCTGCGGAGCGGTTCGAGCGGCTGAGCCCGCTCAAGGATGAGTGCGGGGACTGTTCCTTTATTCCCGTGTGCGGCGGCGGCTGTTCCGTGGCCGCGCACACCGAGCTTGGTGACATGCACGATGCGTCATGTCACAAGACTGCGTTCGACATGGCCGTCATCGGCCTGGCGGAACGCACCGTTGGGGCAATTTCGTAAACCTTAATCGGCCATTCACCAGAAACGGAGTAAACTCATGAAGATCACCGTCATCAAGAAGGCGACCACCACCCGGAAACCGCAGAATTTTTGCCCATGGGTCATCGAGGACGACGCGCCGAAGGGCGACAGCAAGTAGAGCGTCCAATCGGGCCACCGGCCCGAACCGTAGCCACTCTTAAACGCCGCGCCTTCTCCCCGTGGTTTTGGTGCGGCGTTATTTTTTTGGCTGCCGTCTCGGCCTGCGACGTCGCCGAGACTACACGTCCGCGAGCTCAGAACGTACTCACAATTGGCGTTCCTGAGGGAAGTGTTGCGGCCACAGGAGTCGGACTCGGCCAGCTTACCAGCACTCTTACCCTCGAAGGCCTCACGCAAACATCAACTAGTTCAGATGGAAGGGCGCTTCCGCGCCTGGCCGCTCGCTGGGCCTGGGAGAACGAAGGACGACGTTTGCGTGTGTACTTGCGCCCGGGAGTTCTGTTTCACGACGGGACGCCTTTCACGTCCACTCTGGCCTCCGAGGCGCTCACCCGAGCGATCGCACGTCCCTCGAACCGCGCGCTCTACTCTTCCGTGGTTGACGTCAAGTCAGTTCGAGCGGAGGGTGACCTACAGCTGGTTCTCGAATTGTCACAACCTTCGGCTTTCCTCCCCGAGGACCTAGGCCTCCCGCTGAGCATTGGGTCGGACATCGGGACAGGACCGTTTCGCCTTGTGCGCAGGGACTCGGATGGCGTGGAACTGGAACGGTTCGATCGCTACTACCTTGGCGCGCCTGAAATCGAGCGAGTCGTGGTGCTGCCTTCCGACAATCTCAGAACCTCGTGGACACGCCTATTGCGCGGCGAAGTTGACATGGTTACTGACGTGCCTCCCGAGGCCGTCGAGTTCATTCAAAACGACGACATCCAGGTCATCTCTTATCCGCGCGGTTACCAGTTCCTTATCGCATTCAACTCGGCTCAGCCACTGTTCAAGTCCGCGGCCGTGCGACGCGCCCTGAATGCTGCGGTCAATCGAGAGGCCCTGATCGCAAATGTGCTGCAGAGCAATGGCGAGCCCGCGACAGGTCCAATCTGGCCCGAGCATTGGGCCTACGATCGCACGATTCAACCATTTGGCTACGATCCTCGCAGCGCGATATCCATGCTCGAGGCTGCCGGCTTCAGGAAGCTATCGGTCGACAGCTCGTCCGACCGGCCGCCGGCGCGTCTGCGGTTCACGTGTCTCTTACCGGCGAACTTCACGCTGCTGGAGCGGATTGGCCTGGAAGTTCAAAAGCAGCTATACGACGTCGGCGTCGACGTCCAGTTTCAGGCGGTGCCGATCGAGGAGTACAACTTGAGGATTCGTGAAGGACGATTCCAGGCGGTCCTCGGTGAAATGATCAGCGGACCGTCATTCGGTCGGCCATTCCTGTTCTGGCGATCCGCGCGTCAATTCAAAGGTCTGAATGTATTCGGCTATGAGAACCCGGAAACAGAGCGACAGTTTCAGATTCTGCGCGCCTCGCTGAACGAAGCCGCGGTGCGCTCCGCGACACCGCGGCTGCAGCGGGCACTGCTCGACGATCCGCCGGCGTTATTCCTGGCATGGAGTGAGCGGGCGCGCGCGGTCCGGCGCCGATACGACGTCGGGAACTCGGATCGGGACCCTCTGTTTACCATCTGGCAGTGGACCGAAAACACCGATAGACGCATCGCTTCGACGCAGTGACCAAGATCTCTACCCGCTTCGCGCTGCTCCTGGCGGCGGCAGCCGTCGTGCCGCTGCTCGGCTACGGCGCCGTGTCGGTATATTCACTGCGAACCGGAGCCCAGCAGGCGGTCATCCTGGGCAACCTGAACGTCGCGCGCCAGGTGGCCGAGCAGATCGAGCTGTACGTCTCCGGCAGCGTGAGCATCCTCAAAGCGGTCGCCGCCGACCTGCAGCAGACTGGCCTTCTGAGATGGCAGAAGGACCGCATCCTCAAGAACTTCGTGTTGCAGTTCCCGGAGTTCAACGAACTCACCATCCTCGACGACAACGGCGCCGCCATCGTTTCCAGCCGGCTCGGCGCACCGACGGTGAGTGTGCCCGGATCGGAAGGTCTCAACTATCAGGGGGTGTTGCTTTCGAGATTTTCTGTCGACGACGACCTGCTGCCGACCGCAATCGTCGCTGTGCGGTTGAACGACGAAGCCGGCGGATGGCTGGTCGGCCGCTTGAACCTCGAAGAGCTTTGGCGCATGGTCGACCGCATTCGTGTCGGCGAGCGTGGCTACGCGCTGGTCGTCACCGGTGACGCGCAGCTGATTGCGCACGGCGACCCAGCGGCCAAGTCCCGAGTCGCACGCCGGGACGACGTCCAGGAACATCCGCTGGTGTCGCGGATCAACAATGTGCTGTCGCAAGCGGATACGACGGCATCGGCGCAGTACTCGGACGAGCGCGGCCCGGTGCTCGGCGTCGCCGCTCGACTCGAGTCGCTTGGCTGGACCGTCATCATCGAACAGCCGCGCGTGGAAGCCTTTGCCATTCCGATCCGGCTGCAGTGGCAGCTGGGGATCGCGATCGCCGTCGCGCTGATGGCCATGCTTGGCATCGGCTACGTCTGGGGTTTCCGGTTCATCGGTCCCATTCTCGCGTTGACTCGCGGGACGCGGGCCCTTGCCGAAGGGAAGCTCGATGAACGCGTGAAGGTCGAAACAAAGGACGAGATCGGCCAGCTGGGGCTCGCCTTCAACAACATGGCCGACAAGCTGGTCGAACTGCAGGAAGACGTCCGGAAGAAGGAACGGCAGGCGCTCTTCGGCCGCATCTCCATCGGTCTCGTGCACGACCTCTCGCACCCGATTCAGAACATCGGCAACAGCTGCAAGCTGATCGTCAAGATGTTCGACGATCTGGAATATCGCGAGAACTTCAAGCGGACGGTGGAAAGGGAGCTTGCCCAGGTCAAGCGGGTGCTCGACGACCTGCGGAATATTGCCCGACCGCTGCCGCTTGACCGGTTTCCGCTTGATTTGAATAAGACCCTCTCGGACCTTATCGAATCGATGCAAACGACCGCCGAACACGCAGGTATCACGATTGAAACCGAGCAGGTGCTCGGCACCCTGTGGGTCGAAGGCGACCTGTTCGCCCTGAATCGCGTGTATCGCAATCTGATCACCAACGCGCTTCAGGCCACTCCGCCGAGGGGCCGCGTCATCGTTCGCACAAACCGGGATGGCGACTCGTCGGTCGTCGAAGTGGCCGACACCGGCTGCGGCATTCCGAAAGAACGCCTCGATACCATCTTTGACGACTTCGTCACCACCAAGCGGCGCGGCCTCGGGCTCGGGCTGGCGATCTCGAAGAAAATCGTCGAACAGCTCGGCGGCACGATCAGCGTCGCCAGCGAGGTCGGCGTCGGCACGACCTTCACCATCCGCTTCCCGCTCACGCAGGCGCGTCCGACCACGAAGCTGGCGGCGGGGTAAAAAACAAACCCGGCGCGGAGCGCGCCGGGTCGGGGGAACTGTCGCGGCTGGGGACCGCGCCTCGTCTACTTCTTGGGGAGAACTGCGTCCTTCAGTTGTTTCGCGATACGGGCCTTGACGACCGTTTTCGCGGGAATCTTGATCGCCTCGCCTGTTGCCGGGTTCCGGCCCATCCGCGCCTTCCGTTTCTGCACGACGAGCTTAACCATACCGGGAAGCACGAACTCACCGGATCGTTTCAGCTCCTTCTCCGACAGCGCGGTCAGCTCATCGAAGAACTCACGTGCCTGCGTCCGCTTCACCTCAAAGCGATCGGCGAAATGTGAAAACAGTTCAGATTTGCCCATTCTCCGGGCCTCAGCCATCACGTCCCCCTTGCTGCGCGCCAACTCTCGGCCGCGGCGCAGTGGTCAGCGCGCTCACACTGCGGCGGAAACTGCGGCAAAATCGCGTAATGCTATCTCGCGCGTTTGATCGCTGTCAACGCGCAACACGGCAATTTCGGCCCAAAGTGCTAGAATTTCCGCCGCATGTCAAGCGCGCCGGCGATCGAGACATTTCCGAATCCCCGGCCCGGACGCGACTTCGAGATCGCAATCGACTGCCCTGAGTTCACCTCGGTCTGCCCCAAGACCGGCCTTCCAGACTTCGGCGCGATCCGCATCACCTACGTTCCGGGCGATCGGTGCATCGAGCTCAAGTCCTTGAAGTACTACATGATCGAGTTCCGGAACCGCGGCATCTTCTACGAGGCGGTGACGAATCAGATCCTCGACGACCTGGTGGCCGCCTGCCAGCCCCGCCGCATGACCGTGGTGGGCGATTTCTCGGTGCGCGGCGGCATCAAGACGGTCGTCACCGCCACCTTCCCGGCGCCGTGACCCACCGGGTGCCGATCGAGGACGCACTCGATCTGCATGCCTTCGCCCCGCGCGACATCAAGTCCGTTGTCGAAGAGTACGTGAACGCCGCGCACGAGGCCGGCCTCCGCGAAGTGCGCCTGATCCACGGGCGGGGCAAGGGCATCCAGCGCGGCATCGTCCAGCAGGCGCTCGAACGTCATCCGCTGGTCGAAGCGTTCTGGGACGCAGCCGAGTCGCACCTCGGCGCGACCGTCGCCCGGCTTCGTCAAAATTGACGACCGCGGCCCGGTCCGGGCTGGCAAAATCCGCACATTTTTCCCGGGAAGCCGTCGAATTCGGCCTCTTCATCACAGGAACGCTCCATGCACCCCTGCCGTGATACCCGTGGCCAACAGTTCTCTCCGCCCCGGCGACGTCGTGCGCATCCGCGACCAGCGATGGCGGATCGTCACCCATGCGCCGCTCGGCGATGCGGCGATCGTCGAGGCCGCAGGCTGCGACGCCAGGAATCGAACTATTCGAGCCAGCTTCCTTCTTCCGTTCGAAAAAATCGATCGCCTGCCTTCGTCGCCCGCGCCGCGCGTCGTTCGCCCGGGCCGTTGGCGTCGCGCCGTCCGGCGCGTGCTTGCGGACGCGACGCCTTCCTGGACGTGCCTTCGAACCGCTGCGCACTCGAATCTCACCCTCATCCCGTACCAACTGGAACCCGCGCTCGCACTCGTCTGCGGGCGCGGCTGCCGGGTTCTCCTCGCCGACGAGGTGGGACTGGGCAAAACGGTGCAGGCAGGCGTGATGATGGCGGAAGTCCTTGCGCGGCGCCCCGACGCGCGTGCCCTGGTGATCGCCCCGGCGGCGCTTCGCGATCAATGGCGCCGGGAGCTGAGCGCGCGTTTCCGCCTCGATGCGGACGTGCTCGATGCCGCCGGCATCGCGCGCATCGCCGCAGACCTGCCGCCGGCGATCAATCCCTGGTCGCTTCCGAAAGTCGTGGTGACGTCGATCGACTACATCAAGCGGCCGGAGGTGATGCGATCGATTGAGATGCTGACCTGGGACTTCGTCGCGTTCGACGAGGCGCACAACCTTGCCGGCCGATCGGATCGCGCCACCGCGGCGCAGGCGGTGGCGAGACGCTCCCGTGCCGTTGCGCTCCTCACGGCGACGCCTCATTCCGGTGACGAGGAGGCGTTTCGGAAGCTGTGCGGTATCGGCGACATGCGCGCCGCCTATCCGCTCCTGGTCTTCAGGCGTACGCGCGCCGACGCCGGCCTCGCGGGCCCTCGTCGAACAACTGTGAGGCGCGTGAAGCCAACGACGGCCGAACTCGCGATGCACACCGCGCTCATGGCATACGCCCGGCGCGCGTGGGCCGAGGCGTCGGGAGACACGGCCAATGGCGCAAGGCTCGCTATGACCGTCCTCACCCGCCGCGCGTGCAGCAGCGCCGAAGCGCTGGCGAGGTCGGTCGAACGTCGGCTCGCGCTTCTCGCCGACAGACCATCGCACGGCGTACAGCCTCACCTGCCCTTCGCGGAGTTGTCTGGAGACGATGACGAGCCTGGAGCGTGGTTGGGGTCGCGCGGCCTGCGCGACGCCGGCGAGGAGGGCGGCATGCTGGCCGGGTTGCTCGACCTTGCGCGGAAAGCGGCGGTGCATGAAAGCAAGCTCGCATGGCTGCGGCGCTTTCTGAGAAGGAGCCGCGAACCAGCCATCATCTTCACCGAGTATCGCGACACGCTCGCGACGGTATCAGCGGCATTGCCCGGCATCGACGCGGTGCAACTGCACGGCGGCCTGACGTCGCGGGAGCGCCGGGAGGTGCTCTCGCGGTTCACGGCTGGCAGCGCCCGCCTGCTTCTCGCCACCGATGCGGCCAGCGAAGGCCTCAACCTTCATCACCGATGCCGCCTCGTGATCAACCTGGAGCTTCCCTGGACGCCGGTGCGGCTCGACCAGCGCGCCGGACGGGTGGATCGCATCGGGCAGGCGCGCACGGTCCACGCGATCCGCCTGGTGGCGGCGGGCACCTGCGAGGAGTCGATCGTCGCCAGGCTGGCGTCGCGTGTTGACCGAATCAACGATGCGCTCGGCGCGGTCCCAAATGAAGCGCTGGTCGCGGAGTCTGTGCTGGGGGCAGGCACCGACGCACCCAGTCCTATTGGTCCCGAGGGAAGCATCACGGACGTCATCCGCGTCGACATGCGGCAGCCCGCCGCCGAGGAGACCGCGCGCCTCATGCAGGTCAGAGCATGGCTGCGCGATGCCAGCGACGATGAGGACAGCCGTCCTGCGATCACCAGGTTGCGGCCGCGGCCTGTGTGCCGGCACAGCCGCCTGTGGGCATTCCGACTCGTGATGACGAGCGCGGCCGCCGACGAAGTCCTCTGGGAAACCGTGGTTGGGGCGGCCCTCAGAAAAACTCTCGTTTCGGCGGCGGCACACGGGCTTGCGGCGCCTTCGCGGTCAGCGAGCGCCACGCGTGTGGCTCTCAGTCATGCTCGCGCCCTGAAGCACATCGTCGCTGAGGCCAGCGCCCACCAGCTGAAGAGGCTGGGCGTCGCACTAAGCCAACCGAAGGCGCTGTGGCTCCAGCGCGAGCTCGACCTGATCGAAAGCATCCGCCGGGAACACGCGCGCATGTCAGCAACGCTGCTGCAGCCCGGGCTGTTCGATCGCCGCACCGACCGGGCGGCCGCATCGCAGGCGGCGATGCTCGACGCGGCCCTGTCGCATTGCCGCGGTCGGCTCGAGGGCCTTCGCGCCTGGCGTGACCTCCGCGCAGAAGGCGGTGACCTTGCATTTGCCGTGATGCTCGAGTGACATGGCGGCCGGAGTCCGCGGACGGCTCGTCAGCGCCGCGTTCGCGGACACCACGCTGGCATCGCTTCCCGGGGCGGCGGATCCACCCGCGGCTGTCATTCACGACCTCGAGACATGGGTCGATCGCCGCGATGCCTCGTTCGGCCCGGCGTCGAGTGTTCGTGCGGTTGCAGACGGGGCGATCGTTCCGCTTCTCAAAATTCTTGGGTATACCGTCGAGCGGCGGCTCGACGAACCCTCACGGACCACCCTTGAGGCGCTGACCGCCTCGCGCGCCGCCGTTCCGGTCGTCATCGTCCCGTGGAACGAGTCGCTGGAACGTGCATGGCGCAGCGTGGTGCTCGAGGGCGTGCGCGCCGACGCCCGATGGTGCTTCTGCGCCAACGCCGTCTCGCTTCGCATTGTCGACGCTCATCACACCTGGTCGCGGCACTACATCGAGTTCGATCTCTCGCTGGCGTCCCGCGACGGACCGGCGAGGACGATCCTCTGGAGCCTGGCGCGAGCTGAGGCAATGTCCGGACCGGTGATCGTGCTGGATCGCGCCAGCGAGCTCTCGGCCCGCCACGGGGCGGCGGTTTGCAAGGCGCTCGGAGATGGTGTCCTGCATGCGCTGGAGCTGCTGATTTCGGCGCTGTCGTCGAGGACGGGGCACAGCCCGCTCGTCCTGTTCGACCAGTCGCTGACGATGCTGTACCGCGTGCTGTTCCTCCTGTTCGCTGAAGCGCGCGGTCTTGTCCCGATGTGGCACCCCGTCTACCGCGACCGCTACAGCATCGACGCCATCGTCACGACGCTTCTGGCCGGGCGGCCGTGCCGCGGAATCTGGCTCGCGGTGCTGGCGATTTCGCGGCTCGCTCACGCAGGCTGCGCCGCAGGTGCGCTGAAGGTCACGCCTTTCAATGGCCGGCTCTTCGCGCCCGCTCATTCGGCGGCGTTCGAAAGAACTCGCATTGACGACCGGGTGATGGGCGCCGCGGTCATGGCGGTCGGCACCACCGCCTCACCGGTCGGGCGGGCGCGGATCTCCTACAAGGACCTGGACGTCGAACAGCTTGGCGCAGTATACGAGCGCGTACTCGACTACGAGCCGGCCGGACCACGCACATCTCCGCTGACCCGCACCGGCGATGCCCGGCGATCGAGCGGCTCGTTCTACACCCCTCGCGCCGTCACTGCATTCCTCGTCCGGCATACGCTCCAACCGCTCGTCCGGGATCGGACCGCGGAGCAAATCTTCGAGGTGCGGATCCTGGACCCGGCGATGGGCAGCGGTGCGTTCCTGGTCGCGGCCTGCCGCTTTCTCGCATCCGCGGTCGAAGAGCGACTCGTGCTCGACGGCACGTGGCACGAAGGCGACATCGACGCCTCTGACCGCGCGGCATTGCGCCGCGAGATTGCGCAACGCTGCCTGTACGGCGTCGATCTGAACCCGATGGCAGTGCAGCTCGCGCGGCTGTCGATCTGGCTCGCGAGCCTGGCGTCCGACAAGCCGCTCACGTTTCTGGATCACCATCTCGTGGCTGGCAACAGCCTGATCGGCGCGAGTCTCGAGGATGTCTGGCGGCAGCCAAGCCACAGCATGAGCAACTCCCGCAGGCCGGAGGCATTGCCGCTGTTCGACGACGTGGCCGTGACACCGGTTCTGCGGGAGGCTGTTCGCACGCGTCTGAAGCTCGCGCGCGATCCGGACGATTCCGCGGCTCTCGTGCATGCGAAAGAGAAATCGCTCGCTGCCCTTCATGCCTCGCATTCGCCGCTTGGCCGGTGGTCGGCGGTGCTCGATCTCTGGTGCAGCGGCTGGTTCTGGGAGGAAGGACCCCCGCCCGACCCGGGCCTGTTTCGGGAACTCACGGACCGGCTGACCGGTGGCCGGGCTGCGCTGCCGTCCAAGTCCACGGACCGGTTTCTCAACCACTCAGCCGCGCTCTCGTCGCGCCACCGGTTTCTTCACTGGCGTCTCGCGTTCCCCGAAGTGTTCATGGACGAGAACGGAGATACGCGGCCGGACGGCGGCTTTGACGCCATCGTCGGGAATCCTCCCTGGGACATGGTCCGCGGCGACAGCGGCAATGCCGGCGTGCGCGCCGAACGCCGCCTCGAAGCACGTCAGTTCACCGCCTTCGCGCGGGAAGCCGGCATTTATCGCGTCGAAAGCCGGGCCCATGTCAATCGCTACCAGCTGTTCGTCGAGCGCGCCCTCCAGCTCGCGCGGCCGGGAGGACGCATCGGGCTTGTGCTGCCGTCCGGCGTCGTTACCGATACAGGGGCTGCACCGCTTCGCCAGCATCTCTTCGATCGGGCTGAGGTCGACAGGGTGACTGGCCTGGACAACCGCGGTGGGATCTTCGCGATTCACCGAAGCCTGCGATTCGTGCTGATGACCGCCACGGCCGGGACCTCGACGCGGCAGGTGGCGTGCCGGTTCGGTGTTCAGCGTACCGAGCAGCTCGAGAACCCGGGCAGCGACGCGCCGTTGATGATCACCCGCCAGCTCGTTGAACGGCTTTCCGGACGAGATGACCTTGCGATTCCGGAGATGGCCACTGAACGCGACCTGCGCATCCTCGAAAAGATTGCGTCGCGGCTGCCCTGGCTCGGCTCCGTGAACGGATGGAACGTGCATTTCGGACGCGAGCTGAACGCGACCGACGATAAAGGCGCATTCGTGCCGTTCACTGGCAGCACCCGTGCCCGTCCTGTGCTCGAGGGGAAACAGCTCGAGCCGTTTCGTGTAGCCGTCTCGACGTGCCGTTACGAGTTGGCAGGCGGCGGCGACGCTCGAGTGCCTCGCCGGGCGCGCCTCGCCTACCGCGATATCGCAAGCGCGACCAACCGCCTCACGCTCATCGCCGCGATCGTTCCGCCACGAGCGGTCACGACCCACACGCTGTTCTGCCTGAAAACGCCGCTCCCCGTCGATGCGCAACACGCGTTGTGCGCGCTGCTGAACAGCTTGGTGGCGAATTACCTGATACGGATGCGCGTCAACACCCACGTGACGGTCGCGCTAGTCTCACGCCTCCCACTGCCGGTCGTTCGCGAACGCGACGAGTCATTCGCCACGCTCGTACGCCTGTCCCGGGCGCTGGCCGCCGACGTCCGGCCGATCGACCAGATGCCGGAGTACCCCGAACTCCAGGCGGTCGTGGCCCGACTCTACGGGCTGACGAGCGAAGAGTTCGAACACGTCCTCTCGACGTTTCCGTTGATCCCCGTCGAGACCAGGGCACGGGCACTCCGTCGCTTTGATGAGGGGACATAACGTCTATCTAAACCACGACGGTCACGACGATCACGAAAACCCAGTCGTGTTCGTCGTGTCGTCGTGGTTGCTTGAATCACGTGCAGCCAATGCCGTGGAGTACGATATCGATCGAATGAAGCTCGAGCACATTCAGGGCGTCAACGCGGGGTATGTCGCTGAACTGTACGAGCGCTACCGGGCGAACCCGGAATCGGTCGATGCCGCCACTCGCGAGGTATTCGATTCCTGGATTCCGGCAGACCAAGCTCAGCAGGCCTCACCTCTTTCCGGAATCGATATCCACGTCATCGTCGGTGCCGCGAACCTCGCGGAATGTCTCAGACGCTACGGACACCTGGCCGCACAGATCGACCCCCTCGGCTCCGCACCTCCGGGCGATCCTTCTTTGTCGCCGAGCTCCCACGGCATCTCGGACGAGGACCTGAAGCAGTTGCCGGCGTCGCTGGTCGGCGGCGCCGTCGCGGAACGCTCGTCGAGCGCATACGAGGCGATTGAAAAGCTTCGCCGGATCTATTCCTCGACGACCGGCTTCGACTTCGCCCACGTGTTCGTCCCGGAGGAGCGGGAATGGCTCCGCGAGGCGGTCGAGTCGGGCCGGTTCCTGCCGCCGATGGATGCCGAGCATGCGCGGGCGCTGCTCGACCGCCTCACCGAGGTCGAGGCGTTCGAACAATTCCTTCACCGGGTCTTCCCCGGCAAAACGCGTTTCTCGATCGAGGGGCTCGACATGCTCGTCCCCGTGCTCGACGAGATCATCAGCGGCGCGGGCGATCAGGGCGTGCGGCACACCCTGCTCGGGATGGCCCATCGGGGACGGCTCAACGTGCTGGCGCACGTGATGGACAAGCCCTACGGGGAGATTCTGGCGGAGTACAAGGACTCTGTGCAGCGGCAGAACGTCCGCCTCGATCTGGGGTGGCGCGGCGACGTGAAGTACCACGCCGGCGCCACGACGGCGAGTCCGCGCGGCCAGATGTTCCTGACGCTCGTGCCGAACCCGAGCCATCTCGAAGCGGTGAATCCGATCGTCGAGGGGATGGCGCGCGCCGCCGGCACGCGCACAGCGGACCCCGGTCCATCGGTGTTCGATCCGGCCGTCACGCTGCCGATTCTGATTCATGGCGACACCGCGTTCCCAGGTCAGGGCATCGTCGCCGAAACATTGAACCTGTCCGGACTCGCGGGCTACGAAACCGGCGGCACGATCCACATCATCGCCAACAACCAGCTCGGTTTTACGGCGACGCCAGACGAGTCGTACAGCACGAGCTACGCCAGCGGACTGGCACGCGGTTTCAAGATCCCGATCGTCCACGTCAACGCCGACGACCCGGTCGCATGCCTCGAAGCCGCGCGTTTGGCGTGGGAGTATCGCACCCGCTTCCGTCGCGATTTTCTGATTGACCTCGTCGGTTATCGGCGATTCGGGCACAACGAGGGAGACGAACCGTCCTTCACGCAGCCGGTCACCTATAGAGCGATTGCGAGCCACCCTTCAGTGCGCGCGCTGTTTGCCGCTGCGCAGCAGCGCCACGGCCAGCTGGACGCCGATGACGCGGACGCGCTCGTGAAGAAAAGCTACGCCGCTCTCGAACAGGCGTACGAATCGCTGAAGACCAGCGATCCACCCCCTCCCGACACCCCGGCACCCGCGCCGCGTGGCATCGCCGCCAAGACCAACACTGCCGTCCCGATCGACCGCCTTCGCGCGCTGAACGAAGGGTTGCTGGCGCGTCCCGAGGGCTTTACCTTCCACAAGAAGCTCGAGCGCGCGCGCGAAAAGCGCCGGCTGGCGATTGGCGACCCCGGTAAACGGACCGTCGATTGGGCCACGGCGGAGGAGCTCGCGTTTGCGACAACCCTGGCCGACGGCATCCCGATTCGGCTGACCGGAGAAGATGTCGAGCGCGGCACGTTCAGCCAGCGCCACGCGGTCTTCCACGATGCGGAGTCTGGCGCGCGTTTCGTGCCGCTTCAGTCGCTTGCGGACGCGCGGGCGTCGTTCGAGATTCACAACAGTCCCCTCTCGGAGAACGCGGCGATCGGCTTTGAGTTCGGCTACAACGTCTACGAGCCGGGCTGTCTTGTGCTCTGGGAAGCGCAGTACGGCGACTTCATCAACGGCGCACAGGTCATCCTCGATGAATTCGTGACATCCGGCAGGGCGAAGTGGGGATTGATGCCGTCGCTCGTCTTCCTGCTCCCCCACGGCTACGAAGGCCAGGGACCAGATCATTCGAGCGCCCGGCCCGAGCGCATCCTCGCGGCCGCTGCCGACATCAACCTGCGCCTCGTCAACTGCAGCACGGCCGCGCAGTATTTCCACGTCCTGCGCCGACAAGCCGCGCTGCTCGAAGACGATCCGCTGCCGCTGTTCATCCTGACCCCGAAGAGCCTGCTTCGGCATCCTGCCGTCGCGTCGACGCCGCTGGAACTGGCGGAAGGCCGTTTCATGTCCGTGATCGACGACCATGATGCGCGGGCGCGGGCGCGGGACATCAGGCGTCTCGTACTATGCAGCGGCAAAGTGTATGTGGACGCCCACACCGCGGACCGGCGCGCGGCCGCTTCCGAGGTGGCGCTCTGTCGGCTCGAGCAGCTCTATCCCTTCCCCGCCGAGGCCGTGCAGCAGCTGCTCGCCGGATATCCGGCGCTGCAGGAGATCGTCTGGCTGCAGGAGGAACCCGAAAACATGAGCGGGTGGGAATTCCTGCGTCCGCTGCTCGAAGACGTGATCGGCAACCGGTTTCCGCTGCGCTACATCGGCAGGGCGCGCAGCTCCAGTCCCTCGGAAGGGTCCGCGGCCTGGCACCAGATCAACCAGAACATGCTGGTCGAGCAGGTCTTCGATCGCGCCCGTCAAGCCGAGGAACCGTCGATGGTTCTCTCCAAGCAAGCGTAGCCATGGCAAACATTGTCGTTCCGCAACTGGGCGAATCGGTGGTCGAGGCGCGCGTCGCGCGCTGGCTGAAAAAGGAAGGCGATCGTGTCGAGACCGGCGAGCCGGTCGTCGAGCTCGAGACCGACAAGATCGACGTCGAAGTCGGCGCCGACCATGCCGGAACACTCTCCAGCATCAAGCACGGCGAGGGCGACGACGTGAAAGTCGGCGAGTTGGTCACCACGGTCGACGAATCGGGAGGAAAGGTGGCGCAGGCCTCGAAGCCGACGGAGGCCGCGGCAAAGGCGTCACCGCCTCCGGCAAAGCCGGCGCCGTCTGAGCCTGCGTCGGGCAATGGATCACCGGCCACTGCCGCGCCGGCGGCAGAACCGTCGCGCGCGACGCCGACCGCCCGCCGCATTGCCACCGATCACAAAATCGATCTCGATGGCGTCAAAGGATCGGGAACTGCGGGTCGCGTTACAAAACGCGACGTCGAGAACGCAGTCGCACCGACCAGCAAAAGCAAGATCGCACCGACGGGCGAAGCGCAGATCGCACCGAAGCGCGAAGCGCGCATTGCACCGACAGACGAGAGGCCGATTGCACCGACATCCGACCGCCGGGAGGAGCGGATTCGAATGTCGAAGCGGCGGCAGACGATCGCTCGACGCCTCGTCGAAGCTCAACACACCGCGGCGATGCTGACCACTTTCAACGAAGTGGACATGAGCGCCGTGATGGCCATCCGGGAGCGCAAGAAGGAATCGTTCAAGAAAGAGCACGGCGTCGGCCTCGGCATCGCATCCTTCTTCGTCAAAGCGTCGATTGCGGCGCTGCGAGGGTTTCCGCAGATCAACGCGGAGCTCCAGGGCGACGAGATCGTCATGAAGCGGTACTACGACATCGGCATTGCCGTAGGCGCCGAGGGCGGCCTGGTCGTACCCGTGTTGAGAAACGCCGACCGCCTGTCGTTTCCGGAGATTGAGCTCGCGATTCGCGACTTCGCGGCGCGGGCCACCGATGGCACGCTGACGCTGGAAGATCTGATGGGCGGGACGTTCACGATTACCAATGGCGGGGTTTTCGGCTCTCTGCTCAGCACGCCGATTCTCAATCCGCCGCAGGTCGGGATCCTCGGCCTGCACAAGATCCAGGACCGTGCCGTCGTCCTGGACGGCCAGGTCGTGATTCGTCCGATGATGTACGTCGCCCTCAGCTACGATCACCGCATCGTCGACGGCCGGGAAGCCGTACAGTTCCTGGCGCGGATCAAGGAGTTTATTGAAGAACCCGCTAATCTCTTGTTGGTGAACTGATGAAGACCCTCGCGATCATCGTCGCCCTGTCGTGCGCGGTCGTGGCCGCGGCCGCGCAGACGCCTGCAACGGCGCCGCCGTTGGCGCCACCGGCAGCGCCACCCGACGTCGCCGCAGTGCCGGCCGACGCCGCCAAGACGTCATCCGGCCTGGCTTCGCGCATGATTACGCCTGGCGGCGGCACGGCGAAGGTCTCGCCCACCGATGTCGTCACCGTTCATTACACGGCGTGGACTCCCGACGGCAAGATGTTCGACAGCTCGAAGACCCGCGGCACGCCGTCGATGTTCCCGCTGAACCGGTCGCTCGTCGGCTGGCGGGAGTGCGTGCAGCTCATGACAGTGGGCGAAACGCGCCGCTGCTGGCTGCCGGAGACCCTCGCGTACCAGGGACAGGCCGGCCGCCCGCGCGGCATGGTGGTGTTCGACATCGAGCTGATCGACACACGCACGGCGCCCAACGTCGCGCCGCCCGACGTCAAGGGTCCGCCGGACGACGCCAAGCGGACGGCGTCAGGCCTGGCCTACAAGGTATTGAAGCCTGGCACCGGCGCGCGCAAGCCGGCACAGTGGGACAGCGTAACCGTTCATTACACAGGCTGGACCACCGACGGGAAGATGTTCGACAGCAGCGTCGCGCGCGGCATGCCGGCGGTGCTGAAGCTCGAGGACGTGATCAGGGGCTGGACGGAAGGCATGCAGCTCATGGTCGAGGGGGAGCGCACGCGTTTCTGGATTCCGCAGAGCCTGGCTTACAAGGGCGAAGCGGGTGCGCCACGCGGTATGCTCGTGTTCGATATCGATCTCATCAAGATCAACTGACTTTCTACCCGGGAATTGACCCGCAAACGTAAATCGAAAATGGCGGAGGAGACTATGCCTCATCGGAGGACGTTTATCAGGACGATGGCGGGTGCGGCGGCCGGGATGTTCGCCATCGGCCGTGGCGTGCTGGATGTCAGCGCACAGGGGCGGGGCGGCGGGCGCGGGCAGGGACCGCGACTGGTGGTGGAGCCGCCCACCGGCCCGGTGCAACGCCGTATCGTGCAAGTGGGAGGACGTCGCGTCCGCGTGGTGGATATTCACGCGCACGTCACCGTTCCCGAGGTCGAACCACTTCTCGTAGGGACTGAATTTAAGGGCCAGGGCGGCGGACGGCCCATGGGGAACGAACGCATCTGGGAAATGGATCGGCGCGGAATTGATGTGCAGGCGATCAGCGTCAATGGCTACTGGTGGTACGGGGTGAAGGATCGCGCTTTGGCCGACAAGATCGTCCGTGCGCATGACACCGGGATAGCGGCGTGGTGCAAAGCTCACTCGGATCGCTTCGTCGGCCTGTCTTCGCCCTCGATGCAGTTTCCAGACCTTGCAGCCGCGCAGCTTGACTACGCGGTCAAGACGCTCGGCTTCCGCGGCGCATCGCTTGGCGGACATGTCAATCTTGAATCCCTGGCCGACCCCAAGTTCGATCCGTTCTGGGCGAAGGCGAATGAACTCCAGGTGCCGGTCTTTGAACATCCCGGCGGCGCCGACAACGTCCTGAAACCGGATGCCTGGGAAGGAACCAGGGGCGCGCTCGGCAACATCATCGGCAATCCACTCGAGACGACGGTCTTTTTCTCCCACCTGATTCACGGTGGGACGCTGGACAAGTTCCCGAATCTGAAGGTCATCGGCGCGCATGGAGGCGGCTATTTACCGTCCTACCTTGGCCGTACCGATGTCGCCTGTGATGTTCGCGCCGGCGCCAATTGCCTCAACAAGAAAAGGCCTTCGGAATACTTCAAAGACCAGCTGCTCGTCGACACGATGGTCTTTTCACCCGAGGACATACGGCATCTGGTGGCGAAGTCCGGCCCGACCCAGGTGGTCTACGGAACCGACATTCCGATCTACAACTGGCCCGACGCGGTCGACAACGTCTTGAAGGCAGAGATTCCCGACGCTCAGAAGGAAATGATTCTCGGCGGCAACCTGGTCAAGCTGCTGAAACTGTCAGGCTCCTAGGCTGGGGCTCACTGTTCCCTGCCGGCGTGTGGTGGTCCTCGCGCCGGCGGGGTTTCGATTTCTCAGAGGAGACGGTCATGCTCAGAACCCGGATATTCATGATCACTCTCTCAGCGGCCTTCTTCGGCGCTCTCGGTAGCAGCGTCGCCGCGCATCACTCGGTCGCGCCGTACGACCGCGGCAGCATCCGTGAGCTCGAAGGCGTCATCTCGGGAATCAACTGGCGCAATCCGCACGTTCGGTTAACGCTGACCGTCACCGACGA
>Ga0114129_10005557_pt1 | contig 17832 bp, 17 predicted proteins | sample RhiMetdeltSRZDD1_FD_80071 | JGI IMG/M metagenome (GOLD analysis project Ga0114129, IMG submission 80071) | Populus rhizosphere microbial communities from Tennessee, USA - Rhizosphere MetaG P. deltoides SRZDD1 (version 2) (version 2) | ecosystem: Host-associated > Plants > Roots > Rhizosphere >...
AGACAAGAAACTGAAAGAAAAAAGAAAGTACTTCAAGATATCTGAAAACAAATTGTTGGCCTGTTAGATTTACTAGTTAGTAGCCTTAAGGCTCAATCGTTATATGTAAAAACAATCAACTCTAATCTCCCACGTATAAATCAAAATGAGGGTAAACAAGGTAAGTCCTCACGTACATTCAGTATCAGTATCAATAGGTCTCGCTTCCAACCCCAGTACTATTTTCAAATAAGTGAATTGACGATCAGTCAACACGCAATTATGAAATCAAGTTGACTGACTGACTGACTGAAATGTACCCATCTATTATTAAGAAGTGATTAATCTAGAATATATTTTCCTGCAGCGCGCGTGCATCATTCAAACATACGTCGAACATCGCCTTCTAGAACACCTGATTCACCATGTAATCTGTCTATATGCTTAGATAGACCTTCTTTAGTGTCAAATGGAGATTCGCAATAAGGACACGTCAATTTAGCTCGACTCGTATCTCTTACATAGGTAATTGTCTTCTGGTCGATTATGCACACAGGAGTACCCTCTAAAGCCGTGCCTTCCATTGACAGGGCTATTTTTTCTACCATTCTGGAGACTTCTTCTCTTGAAACAATTCCCAAAACTGCTGAATATGCATGCACCATTAACTGTCTTACATTTCGTTTATTCATAATAGACAAAGCTTCTCTTACTGTTGTGCGAGGATCTACCGCCAATACGGGACTCGTCATAATTTCTCTCAACCTCACCTTGCTCGGATTCCTGCCTTCAGCGATAATCTTGTATAGGATATCTGTTTTGCTCACTAGACCTACAACTTCCCCTTTGTGTGATGCTAACACACTGCGTTGGTTTCGCTCTTTAGTTAAAGTAATTGCTTCGGCAACAAACCGATCACTCTCTAAAATAATTGCATCACTATTCATTATGATTCCAACAGTTGAAGACATCAGTGATGGAATACTTTCAGGAATAGCTAGCCCATTTTGCACAATACTATATATTGTGTGATGTATTTATAGTTAAAGAGGCTTTAAATACAAGCCTAAGTCAAAATTACTGCAAATCTAGTTCTTTGTTCCAAACATTCTGAAGTTTTATAAGTTCCATAGGATCTGGATTCTTGATAATTGGTCTTGAAGCGTAATAGTTCTAAATATGATATATGACAACTGCTATGGATTTTTTTGAGGTTCTGATGTCGTTTATTATTCATATTATGCTGGCTGAATTAGCTATTGACAAGCAAAGCAACTACTTTAATATTAATTCCACATACTGTTCTGCCTTAATTCTTAAATGATGTAATTAATGAATTATTGATCATTTAATTGTCAAAAAACCACATGATACAATTTGGAGTACTTGTTGATTTCTGAGTCATGAAGGTTCGGGAACAAAAAGTTGGACCGAAAGCTTGATCCATTTGAATGCAAATAGTTTCCAAAAATTCTCAGGAATTATTATAAAAGATAGTCGTACCAGAACATAATGTTACTTCATAGGAATACTAAGATTATTAGAAGTGACAAACGGAATTACCTTTTCCAACATCAAGTAATCAAAGTTCAATTCCTCTATATCGAATGTAATCAATAGATAAAAGTTATCATTTATCGGAGCTACAACTCTAGTTAGTTTTTCATATTTCCCTAACGCATATAGGAGCTTTCCAATCTTCTCCTGAAATTTTACTCTAGATTTATGCCTATTTATTGCACTTAGAGTATATTCTTGATTCTCTTCATATGTCATGAGGGGGACGAGATCTTTTCGACGTTTTACTAAAAGTAATTCACCTTCAGATGACGCTACGCCTACCCATCTTATGGATTTGTCTAACGCTAAGACATTTAGAATAAATTCCTCTAAGACAGTATCTTTCGTTGACAATGTAACTATCAACTATATACAATTTGAATACATAATATTGTTTTCGATTTTGTCTAAAGTGGGATCTTTCGTGAATTGGACCTTCAATCAATTAATTAACTACTCGTCGCTGGGCCTTCGGCTTGGCGTCCGGAGTTTGACGGCTAGCCACGTATTTCACCGTCGCTGATCCCTTGGTAAGGTTCTCCTGCCATAAATATGACACTATCCAACTAAGCATAAGTGAAATGTTCTCTCTATACAACTATGCATAGATATTTTTGTCTTCAATCCCAATGTTTAACTTTACCAGCGAACTTAAATGAAATGAACCTACAATTAGGGTCCAACACCAAATATGAATCGAAAATCTTAGACTTGTAAATTTACGCGAGAATACCGTCATATAGTATTTGAAGTAATTTAAGTTTTTAGGGAAAATGATGTTTGTTCCACCGAAATATACGACTTGTAGTCATTCCACGGTCTTGCGTTTGTCGGATTCTTCTTGCATTTTCTCCTTTTTCCTTCTGATAAATCCTTTTATTAACCAGCGCAGCATGTGCGAAATTGTGGGCTGCTCTATCAATTTCCTGTTGTAAAAGCTTCTCGCACAATATTCAAGAAATTCAAAGTCTTGAGTTGAGATATTAGTCGAGGCGACTCGCTCGAGCTTGTCACCGATTGTTTTTCTTGGCAATATATCTAGTTTTAACTATTCATAAATTAAACTTTATGATTATCAAACTATGAAAAGATGTACAGGCTCAACCGATCTATAAAGCTTGTGTGTAGACAATCGAGGCATGGTCCGCCCCCCAAAGTAATCGGTTGCGTTCAGTTATTTATGCCGGCCAGAGTAAATGCACGCTGAATTTTTTATTTTGACAACTGGATTTGACGCCAGATTCAGTCCGAACCGCGAGTCAACGAAAACCGCTAAAAACCTATCTATCAAGTCATAGTGTTTGAATAGCACATTTAAACATACCTGTAAAAAGCCTAAGCACAATTTGTTGCCAACCATATATTCATATTCGGGTTGAGTGATTGGTCCTATGCAGTAAGTAAACTCTATTCAGATCATCGGATCGTTTCTCCAAACTAATTTGGGAATAAATGGATTTCATGGTTTGGTAGAAGAATTATAGTATGAATAGGGGGAAATTCCATCATGTACGCAGTTATTCTATTCTACCCAAGCATTGAACTTTAAGAAATATATTTAAAAAGACCGATTCACTTCAGTAGCCTATAGCATCTCACCTTTCAATGATTTTATCTTTAAATCTTTTCCATACACGCAGGTAATTTGCCATCATGTTTACTTCGATATTCAAGTAGAAGTTGGTTCTTCACCGTATCCGGTGAAGAAGTTAATGCATAGCTGTATCTCTTGGCTTGATTTATACACGGATCTGATAGAGACAATTGCAAGGATTCCTTTAGGCTATTGCCGCTCCCAATATAGAGAATTTTCATTCCTATGTGCATCTTGTATACACCTGGAGATTCAGGTAAAGAATTAAAGCTAGAATTCTCATAGTCCAGCCAAGCAGACCAATCCAAAGATTCTACTTTCTCATCACTCATAAGCAAATCAGTAATAACAATTTGTTATTAATGTTCTTTGGTCACTATCATGCACGATAATATACTACGGTACTTGTATGCGGATACTCAAATTCAATAATTCTGCGATTTAGAATTGATGATTAAAAAAATTCATTAGCATTTCCTCTTACTTTGTAGAAACAAAAAATCAAGTGTTTTTTAAGCTTGGGATAGTAAGAATTCTTAGAGAAAGAATCAGGTTCCGTATGGAAACTTTGCATAACTTTGAATGAGAGAATTGTGATATATGCGATTTTACAAGCAGGTTAGGTCGCTGGCTTGCTTGTCATGATTACTATTTGTCTGTAGATTTCTCTACTTCCACTTTGCATCTTGCTACAAATCCCGCAATGACTCCCAAAGCTGCTAGCCAGGGTGCCAGGGTTATCATCGCCACAGCACCTGCCGCCCCCCATGTCACTGGCATTGATAGAAGTAGCTTGCCTTTATCATCCCTCACAGTGATCCTTTTTACTCGGGCATCGCTGACTATCTCCTTAACCTTACCTACCAATCCTTCACCTGAGACCCGATACACTTCCTTCTCAAGTCCGGCCTGGCTGCCGCAACTAGGGCAGTATCTTGCGTTTGATGGAAGTTTTGATTTACACTCTTGGCATTTCTCCATGTTAATGCTCAACAACCTCATGATGAGGTGATGTCTTTAAACCTTTAGGTTTGAAACCACAATATCTATACAATAATCTGTCATCAGCAGAGACTGGTAGATCAGGTGATGTTCAACTTTTTAGCACAGTGGTTGTGATAATAACTTCTTCCATGTCCTAGACCAATAATAGTGTCGTCATCAGTAAATCGTATTCCACAAAGGCGACATTTTCCACCCTGTTTTCTTTCGATGAGCAAGAGAATGCGCCCTCTTAGGCCAGGATTAGAGTGATTTATTATTGCGTACCTACCCAATCTTTCCTACGAATCATTTAGGATTATTAATTATAATAGGCGTTTGGTAGAATCTTTACTAACGAGAGTAAATTTGCTGTAAATGCATCACTCATTAACTCTATTGAGGACGCACTTCTAAACGAGTAAGTTCGCTCTTGTGATAAATTATAAGGCTATGTCGAATTGTCATAAAAAATCTTGCAAAATATCTAGTTGAACTAAAGAGCCAGAATTATTGTACTAGATTCGATAAAATCTTGTCAGAACGGAGTTATTAAAATATCAATTAGATATTATCTAGTTATTAATAACATACCTATATATAGTTAATAATTGATCGTTGTGTTGGAAAACGCATGTCATTTAGGAATATGCACATCATTTCTGTACTTTTCATTTGCTTAACCTCCGTATTAATAACAAATGCATATTCTACGAGCTCCAATGATACCGAAGCGGAGAACATTACAATGAATGAGAGATCTAATGCACAGAATTTAACATTTAATAATGAATCAAAGATCAAGATTGTGGCTTCTTTTTACCCAATCTACGAATTCGTCAAGAAGGTTGGAGCAGACAAGGTTGATGTATCCACGTTAATCCCTGTGGGGATCGAACCGCATGATTTTGAACCTACCATTCAACAAATACAAGATGCAGAAACTGCAGATGTGGTAATATTCAATGGAGCGGGACTAGAAGAGTGGATTAATAGAATTAATACCAAGCAAATCGTCGATGCTAGTAACGGTACAAAATTGGTCCTGACTAATAATACCAATGAACAAAGGGCAAATTATGAACCACATATCTGGTTAGATCCAATTATGGCTGAAATAGAAGTTAAGAACATTCGCGATGCTCTTATTAGAGTAGATCCAAAAAATTCACAGTACTATACTGATAACGCCGAGAGCTTTATCAGAGATCTATCAACTCTTGACAGAGAAATAAGAACTAGTCTCTCATCTTGTAGTAAGGATGACTTTATTGCATTCCATAACGCTTTCACATACTTTGCAGATAGATACGGGTTGAAACAACATAGCATTAAAGGGCCTTCACCAGAAGGCGAAATTCTGCCACAAAGGCTAGCTGAAGTTATTTCTCTGGCGAAGAATCTCGGTCTCTCTATAATATACTCTGAAGATCTAGTCGATCCAAGATCTGCAGAAATAATAGCACAGGAGATTCCTAACGGAAGAGTGTTAGTGCTGAGTCCGATCGAAGGAATAAGTAAGCAGGATCAAAAAGAAGGAACCGATTATCTTTACAAGATGAGGCAGAACCTCAAGAACCTAATGGAAGGACTAGATTGTAAAACAAATTAAAACAGCAGAAACGAGAGCAACTATTACCAAAATCACGTTACTGTCTATTATGAACGTAGGTTAATCTTACCAAGAAATGTGTCAGTAAATGGAGGTGATTGTGTGAGGTTTGCTATCGGATTATACCCAGTGGTGGAAAAGTAAGAGTAGTCAATAAAATAATTACTCAAAGTGAGGTTTTTGTAACTCATATTCCGTGATGAGTTGTCAGCAACAGTAATTGTAGTGTTGTCTGGCGAGTAAATCTTCGTGAAATCATCCATCGTGAGTCTTATTGGTCTGACAAATTGAATATGTAGTGTATCTCCTATCTGATCCGTATGTATTACATGCAGTCAGTCATTACCGTTCTTATCTTGGTGACCGACACCAGCAGGAAGTATCTTATTTTCCACTGAACTCAGTTATCGCAAAGGAGACATCAGATCTAATCAATCCTTTTATGGCCGATAAGGACACCTGCGGCTACAGCAAAGACGATGATGGAGATGGATATGTAGATGACAATTGCGGAACTATGTCTCTTAATGTAAAGCACAACATGTCAGGTGCAGTATCTAATATAACCTCTATTTGCCATGAGGATTGTCACATAGATGGTCCAGAAGAAGACAATTTGGAGTAATATTAATCATATTTTTCAAAATAAGACATTCCTCGAACCCCCGAAGAACTAATTAAGTATGAATACTACTTATCTTGATTGCCCACTTATGATATAACAATCAAGAAGATCTTGATTGCAATTGACGGGTCTAAACCTTCATTGGATGCTTCAGAACAAGCAATTTCCTTAGCTGCAAAATATGAAGCAGAATTGATTGCGGTGCACGTAGTGTCTCCTGATGTGAGACATGGTTATTTGGAAGATGTAATAACACCTGGACTTCCAGCTTCTCTTAAAGAAGTAGTCGTCCTGGCAATGGAAAAAGGTCAGAAATACTTGGACGATGTAAAGCAAAATGCATCTGAGAATAAAGTAGAGGTTCGGACCGAGGTTTTGATAGGTGGTTCTTCGGTAGTAAAAGAAATTGTAGAGTATGCCGAGGAACATCAAATAGATCTAATAGTGATTGGAACTAGAGGCATTTCTGGAATTAAGAAAATGTTGTTAGGAAGCACTGCATCTGGTGTATTATCCTATGCTCAGTGTCCAGTCTTGATAGTAAAATAGGCTTTAAAAGAGTAAAGCCTTGGTTGCAGTTCTACCTATTTCAAAGATACTCTTAACTAGTAACGTCACCAGTAGCAGTAATTGTGTAGTTACCGATCCTTTCGAATGATACTATTGGAAGGAGTTTGAACGGTACAACTTCACCAGGTTTTAGTATAAGTGATTGGCTTGTAACAAAGCGATCAGATTTATTAATGGAAGCTCCCTCTTTGTCAAAAAATTCCGCAGACACCATCAGGTCATTAACATTAACAGTGCTATTATTTCTAATTTTTCCGGCTGTATCTGCTATCCCCGTGGGTGACTTTGTGACGGAGAGATCTTCAATTAGAAGACTAATCTTATCATTTTTTGTCATCGAACTGGTGGCATTGCTAGAATTCGATAACGACACATTGGAGCCTTGCGCATAGGCGTCTGATCGTATATCAATATCTTGTGTCATTATGCACACCACGAAAAATAATGCACTAGACAATCCGGAGAATAGATATTTTTTTTTCATTCTCATTAGCTGGATCGCTACATTATTTAAATCAGGCGATTTAGGCAACTTGTGATATGTTAAATAGTTGACTGCCCTCCGAGAATAATATAAAAGGTTTCTTGTAAGCGCCTAGCGCAGTGCCGTTGTTAAATGGTTGACTTGGCGGCAAACAAACAAACTTTTTAATCTGCCATACCAAACACCTATTCATCAGTAAAATCACTCAGTATCCTCCAGGGCCTTCATATAAAATGCCTGGTAAGCTAGTCCGTGAATTCATTAGTGACCCTATAAAAACATTAACAAGAATAGCTCACCGGTATGGTGATATATCATATTTTAAACTTGGGCGGGAACATGTTTACCTAATTAATAATCCTGATTTTATCGAAAAAATTCTCATATACGATCATCGCAATTTCAAAAAGGGTAAGAGATTACAGATCGCAAAAGGATTACTAGGAGAGGGATTAGTAACAAGTGAAGGTGAGTTCCACAACCGTCAAAGACGCTTAATACAATCAATATTTCTTCCGAAGCAAATTAAGTCGTACGGGGATATCATGACATATTATGCTACGCGAATGGGAAACAAATGGAAAGATGAGGCAATATTAGATATTAATCAGGAAATGATGGAGCTAACACTTGGTATTATATGTAAATCTGTACTAAATTACGACGTAGAATTAGAAGCCCAACAGGTTGGAAAAGCGTTGACCACTGTTCGTAACTACTCAAAGAGGCTACAGAATCCTATTGGCCAAGTGCTTGATAAAGTTCCCATACTTCCCAAGGTTAGAGGTGCTCGCAATGCATTACGGCAATTGAATAAGCTAGTGTATGATCTGATATTGGATCGAAGAGGAAAAGAAACTAAAAATGATGACCTTCTTGCAAAATTACTTCTTGCACAAGACACGGAGCCTGGAGAACACACCACTAGTCCTGAAAATGAAAATTCTTCCGACAGAATGTCTGATCAACAGGTAAGAGATGAAGTCATGACAATATTTGTCGCTGGTCACGAGACCACTGCTAATGCACTTACTTGGACTTTTTATCTTCTTTCTCAAAATCTTGATGTCGAGAGGCGTCTTCATGAAGAACTAGATTCTGTTTTCTCCACCAGTGATGATATCGATAGAGATGGTAACAAGATAGTGTCAACTAATGACATTCCAAAGTTACATTATACAGAAAAAGTGTTTAGGGAATCGATGAGATTGTATCCTCCTGTATGGACTATTGGGCGTTATGTCGAAAATGACTATCCGGTAGGGGGATACAACATATTCTCTGGTTCTTCAATACTGATGAGTCAGTATGTCATGCATCATGATCCAAGATATTATCAGGAACCGGACAGGTTCAATCCGGACCGATGGACCGATGAATTTAAGACTCATTTGCCAAGATTTAGCTATTTTCCGTTCGGAGGTGGAATAAGAGGATGTATTGGGGAGTCATTTGCCTGGATGGAAGGTATTTTGCTCATAGCTACATTATCACGAAAATGGGAAATGCGTAAGGTCCCAAGTCAACGTGTTAAACTGGATCCTGCAATAACCCTAAGACCAAAATATGGTATGAAAATGAAGCTTAAATTAAGAACATGACATGAAATTAGAATGCCGACTTTATATTAACTCAAGACTACTACAGTATCATACCACGTTATATCAATCATTAATTACTGAAATTAGAGAACATGCTTAATTCACTATTTTCTTATCTCAACCGTCTCTTCGCCATGTTCTATGAAATGGTAACAAAACTATAGGTGGGTCTATGGAATGCGTACAATCATAAAGTTACTAATCGCTATACATCCAGCATAAGTTTCAACGCTGCCACAGATAATGGAAAAACAACAGACAACTACGAGATAAAAGGCAATTTTCCTGCCCAGATAATTTTGGGGAATATTAACTTTTTAGAAATAAAAGAAAATAACGAGGGTGGCTTTAATTTTTCAATGGTCGGCACTTTACCAACTCCAGGAGCGGGATGTAATCCTGATCTGGACTCAGACGCTGAACTCATTGCTGGGTTCTGTAGTCCGGAAGGCGCCGCAACCGGCATTGTTTTTATTTCAAATGGGATAGATGATATGTTTACAAAAGGTAGTTTTAAAGGTGGCCCAGCTGATAAAGTATTCTGTACTCCCGGTGGTGGCATTCCTGCTCCTGATTGTAAGATAAAGATAGGAACGAGTGACAACAACAACATAGTTGGAACTTCAGGAATGATTGTATAGACGGAAAGAGGGGAGATGACAAAATCGCTGATTTTGCAGGTAATGACAAATTGAATGGTGGCGAGGGAAAGGACTCGCTAGCTGGAGCAGATGGTAACGATGAACTAACAGGCGGCCCAGGTCCAGATACCTTTGTGTGTGGTTCTGGGACGGACAAGATAACTGACTTTAATCCATCAGAAGGCGATAAGAAGACCAGCGACTACGGACAATTCTAATCTGATCTTATCCATTTCGTTTTGTAGATTATTTGAAGCATTGACCGTTAGATTTCGATCTTAAATAACTATATAATTGGATGATTATTTTTGGTCTTTTCCCAAATATCTGAAATAATTTCATAAACCGTTTGGTTTACATCTCCTTTGTACTTCTCCTCCCACAATTTTGCTACATATTGTCCTGGCGTACTTTTATTGTCTAATCTCGCATCGAGTACGTTCAGGAATTCAGAACTGATACCTAATTCTGAGAGACCTTTGCGTGCGAAGTCAAGTTGACTTCTTATTGTATCTACAACATTGAAATGAGTCTTGGCATTGTAGCCTGATCGAATAGCTGCAATTCTCTCCTCCCTTAATGAAGAAAGAGGTCTCAACTCTCTTCCTTCGTTAATCGCCCTACTCAAATAACCAATAAAGAATTCAGCCATTGCCATCAGACTTTTAGAAGTTGGTTGCACAGACATTATTCTGGTCTCTACTCGATATGACTCAGAGCCAATTCGTATTCTACAGTCGTCATGTCTTGATTTCTCAAGTTCAAAATAATCATTCGCAGTATTTGCTTCCCGCGAAGTGACATAGTCCATATAATCCTCAACTCCCTCCAGGTACCTGGGAATAGCGGGAAATCCGGAATTTTGCTGCTCTGATTGATCATACAAGTGAATTCTTGGCTCATGTAAAGAATAAACCCTTCCAGCAAAAAGCCGACTGTTAGCCCCCAGAACAATTGCAGAAGGAATTACATTCAATATGTGATTGAACATGATCGCAGTGTTCCTAGGATTCTTTCCTTGCAAGTGTAGATGAAAACCTTGAATTGCTGTAGCAATGCGGGATGCTCTAAATTTATCGCCATCAATTTCAACATCAGGGAGACTGTCCTGCCAACTTGCTAATTTGATGTACCTTGTCTTATCAGTAATTAGGCTCTCGTTCATTACTTCAGGCGAAGGATTCGCGCCTAGAAATACTGGAATGATCTCTCTTTCTCTGTAAGCCTTTTTGACAAACCTCTGAAGACTTTCGATAAACTGCTCGAATACAATATTGAGATATTCGAGATTATTCATTCCTACTGGAGAGGTCTTATATTCAAATTGACAACTTCCATATTCGTAGTCAATTTCATAAGTCGTTCCCTCAAGTTCCCTAATCAGCGGCCCCGCATTGACGGGAATACCCTTGTTGTCAAGTAAGCATCCTTCCACCTCTACCCCAACTCTGAATGTTTCATCAGCTTTTTCAGTATCTCGGTGGACTCTCAATTTCAACTCCTGCAGCTGCTGGTCAAGCCGATAATTCATTCATAGACTATATTGTGAAGAGGAAATTTAAGTTAAACTTCAAGGAAGTAGGTGAATTGATTTTCAGAGTTTTCTTAATCTGGCAAGGTTGAAATCATCGATCTTTAATACAGACGGCTGGATCAAGTATTTTGCAATTTGCAACGTAAAGATGGAGTTTAATGGGAACGATCTTCATAGATCATGGAGCTAGATGTTTTTGCTAGTATCACAATCTGATTTCCGCATACTACGAACCTTCCTTACGGACTCAACAGTTAAATTTGGAGTAGCCGTATTATGAAAGTGGGCAAAGACCAGATTACAAATAAAGACAAGCTCATAAAAGTAAAAGACTATAATCAAGCTTTTGAGCTAGTTAAACTTGCAGTATCAGCTGTCTTTGACATGAGGAGAGCTGGGTTAAGTCTTATTTTGCAGGGAATGCCAACAAGTTTAGGCGCATACCATATTCTCGGTTCCAACATTATAGTAGTTAACAAATTCATATTGGATGGAATAAGAAGACTAGCGAAATCTGTTGAAGAATATAACTCTTACTTGTTTACTGTCCTAGCACATGAATACCTTCACAGCTTTGGAATAGTTGATGAATACAAAGTTAGAAAAATGACACTAGATCTTTGCGAAAACTTCTTCGGTGAGGAACATCCTGCATATTTACTAGCAAAGGACCCATTAGCTCTGTTCCCACAACTTAGAATTATGCCCAATAAGGCATTTGACAATAAATTTGAAATCATAAAAGAATTCGACAAGAGCAATCAAAGCTATATTCAATAGTCCTATTGAGTCATACCAAGAACAAGGTGATCGGCAGGTTAGAACATACTTATGGTTAACAAAAAAAGGGTTATTTGGCAGTCGTACACTTTGCCCGAACTTTGAATGTTCCTTTCTCTCCATTATCCGCATTTAGTTTTGCTGTGGATCCTTCACCACATTTCCCTGAGATACTTATTTTTGTTGGCACATCGCTATCACATATATTATCAAATGCCTCTTCTCCCTTCAGACTATACTTACTTGAAGTAACACTTTCTTTGGTGATAATGCCACCTTGAGAACCATGATTTTTCTGGTCGATATTCCATTCAGCAAAAGTTCCATCATCCTGATAGAAGACAAAGAAACTAATCCTTGCATTTTTTACCTTTTCTCCATCAGGACAACTGATACTACCTTTGCCAACTCCTTTTAATTCATAGTCCTTGTCTGCGAAAGCAAGCTGCCCGTAGGAAGTCGTAGTCATCATTAGCCCTGCAGCTACAATAACTATGATAGCTAACTTAATTCCATTCGACTGTTCCATTTGATTCAAGAATAGGATTATATCTTTTAAGGGATAGGTCGAAGAGTTCGGAAATTTTTTAACTAGTGTACTTCAGAATTTAAAGAGGTAACATTATAGTGAATAATTTTTCCCGCACTAAAAGGAGAAAAATACATTCTCCTCTAAATTCTCTAGTAATTAGTCTTTACTGCGGTGGCGCTATTTCTCTAATAGATAAATTCTTGAAATCGTAGGTGACGCCAGTTGATTTGAATATAAACATGGGTGACCCCCAAGTTATGGCCGCACCCTGAGTTTTAGCATTACAGTGAGTCATGTCATCTCCCCAATCGCCAGTATCTACCAATTCTTGCACTTTTTGCCATTGATTATTATTGTCTTTGTCAACATAAGATTCCAACTTTACACTACCATCTGGGAGATTGTAGACGACCCCTTTGAACCCTACCCACTTGTTCATAATGGAGCCTATGCCGTCTTCCGAGGGGGGTAGTATGTCGTAATTTACATGCCACATTTCCTTTTTGAACTGGAATGTTCCTTCAAATCTGATATTGTTATGATAGGATGAACCACCACATCCATCCTGAATTGAGGTACTGTGTCTTACGCTTCTTGATACGAACGAGATGCCATCGCCGCTGTTAGTGGAGGTTACCTTGAAGTATCCAGTTACTTCAATATTTTTCCAGTCGGACGGTTGTAACCAATACCCTACTCTGTCCAATTCAGAATAATCGTAAGTGGCAAAATTACTTCTTTGCTGATCTGAGAGTAATCCAGCACTTTTGGTAAATACATCCATTCTAGTAGTTCCAGGAGGCACATGCCAGGTCCCATCAGCATTCTTTTCAATGTTTGCGCCATTTTCATCGAATTGCCCATCCTCTGGATTATTCGGATTAAAGAACCACGTTTCGCCGCCAGATGCGGTTGGATATATCATTTGAACCCCATCTGTTCCAACTCTCGGCTCCTCATTCATTTCCTGATTGACTCCTGTATCCATTCCCTCATGGGGTTCCTCATTCATTTCCTGATTGACTCCTGTATCCATTCCCTCATGGGGTTCCTCATTCATTTCCTGATTGACTCCTGTATCCAATTCAGACTGAGGGGGAGTATCAAAAGATGCATGTGAGCTAGAAGTTTTAATGTTTATTTCACTAATACTAGCAAAGTTGTTCTCGTTGTTCCCATTGACTGTTATCCTAACATATTTTGCATTAGCTTCAGGTGTGGTGTAAGATTCCGAACCACTTGTGGATCCCTTGCTTTTAGTCTTGAGGATAACTTCGTAATTCTTATTGTCTTTTGAAACAGAAACGATAAAGTTATACACTCTAGATTCCCCTTTGAACCACTGAATATCCAAACCGCAAATCGTCTTAGAATTGCCCAAATCAAGAGTTATCGATGAGGGATTATTCTGGTTAACCCACCTTGATTCTGGGTTTTTATCTATTGCATTAGAAGGTATGTAATTCCTATAATGTCCGAACGCCGTTGCTCCAGAAACTTTTGTTTCTTTAGAGCAGTCATTTGAAATGCTGTTTCCATTTTGTTTTTCAACCCCATTTGTATTTTCATGACCGATTGCATTTACCCTAACTTCAGCTATACTTGCATAATTATTCTGTGAATTACCGTTAATTGTTAACTTGATATACCTTGCCTCAAGATCTTGAAGATCATAACTATCAAGAGAAGACGATCCCTTACTTGTCGAATCAACGATATCCTTAAAGGAGGATCCATCTTTAGAAACTGAGATTACGAAATTATTCTGTCTCTGATCCCCCTTATACCATTGAACATCTACACTACAAAGAGATTTCTGAGTACCAAGGTCTAGCTGTATCCATGAACCCATTCCATAAGTGGACCATATAGTCTGATCATTAAGATCCCCTACAGCAGCAGCTGGAAAGTTCGGATCTGATCCGCTTGCAGAAAATTCCATTACTTGGGTTTGATTGCAAGCCTCTGAATTAGTAACAGAGTAGCCAAGTCGAATAGAGGACATGAAAAGTACAAAAATTAGGAAAAAACCTAAAATTTTAAACCCAGAGGCAAAATTTACTCTTTTCATGCTACTATTCTCCACAAACGTGGGGTCGCCGTCAAATCAAAGAAAATTTCATGAGACCGGTTGGTATATCTGATTATATCTACATTGATTAATATTAATAATTGTGCTTCCTCTATTTGTAAATGCACATCAAAAGCATATTTCCTTAATACTTATGGAAATCCATAATTTGTACTAGTCTTAGGTTATTAAATTCCAAAAGATAATTATTTAGCTTGTCAAGGAATAATAGCTAATTACTGGTACTAGAGTTAATGGTTACAATAATTAACTATAGTCGATACTTTCATGACTCCATTGATAGACTAGGCAGTCTCGCTTCGTCTAAGTTTGAATGTAGCATTTTAATTTGTGACGTTCCTAGCTTATTCTTGCAAAATAGATATCAGCGTTTTCTCTTCCATATTCCGTCCAAGCCAATCCACTGACGTTATTATATGAAATTTGAATTAAGGTGGGATTGAGGGAATTTCTTGCAGCTACCCTTAGTGGCTTTTCAAATGTATTACCTGAGTCAACACTCGTTGCCAGCATGATGTTGCTCTGACTTTCGGATTTTTCTACCCAGGCAACATATATCTTTCTTGAGTTATAATCAAGACCTATATCAGAAGGAGCCGAGGTTCCATTTGAATTGCTCAGATTAATCGTTTTTCCCAATTCTTTTCCGTGCTCGCCTATTTTCTTGAAAAATAAATCAAACTGACCAATTGTCGAATTAGTATCTGACCAGACGAGGTAGGTATCGTTTCCTAGTGTAATCGATTGAGCAAGTCTAGAGATACCTGGTGTATTACTAATATTTATTGTATCATCAAATGATTTTCCAAAATCGCTACTTCTCCTAAAAAAAATATCTGAGGCACCACTACTCGTCAGGTCGTCCTCCCAAAATATATAGACATACTTTCCATCTTCAGAAGACATGATTAAAGGGATTACTGAATTGTGTTCTCCCGTCATATTCTGGACGCTTGTCGCTGGAGTGAACGACAATGAGTTAAAAATTCGGGGTTGAAAATCTATCACACTCGGAACATATGAATCTTGAAAAGGAAGTTTACTTATTAATAATGGGGAGTCAAAGGTCAAGCCGTGATTAGTACTTCTGATAAAATATACTCTACAGACAGGGTCATCATGCTTAGGATCACAATCTGCATATGCGAGATAGAGGTTATTACTTTTAGTCGGTACCCTGATGTGAGGATCTATGGAGTCGCCGGCTGATTTGCTCAGATCAATTATGGGGCCAAAGACTTGGCCACTATCGTTGCTGCTCCTCAAAAAGACTTCAAAGTTATTTGGGTCATTCGCATTGCTTCCAACCCAAACTACATACACATAATTTTTATTTGAGGCAACTCTGGCAAGTGTAGGCCACACAGTATCGTTACTAATATTGAGAGTCTTACCAAATGTATTGCCATTATTAGAACTAGATCTAAAATATATGTGAGAGTTTGTAAGAGATTCATCCTCCCATGTCACATAGACATTGTTTCCATATGATGATATATCGGGAAGGTTTGAATCACCTATTATGTTACTCAAAATTGAGATATTACTAAAGCTAATTCCGCTATCATTACTACTTCTAAAAAATATATCACCCCTCCCATTAGCTGAGTTGCTAGTATCAGTCCAAACAACGTATATGAATTCATTTGATTGCAATAACTTATGATTAATCGAGTATCCATTATTATTACTCAAATTAAAAGCAAAGTAGTCAGCCAAGCCCGTGTCAGAAGAAGTCATGTAAATGGTTCCCAAACAAATAAGAGCTAAGATGAATGATTTCCTAGACAGTGATAACTCTTTAAACATCCAATGCATGTTTAAAAGATACTTCATTGGTTAATGTATGTTTTTGACATATCGATTAAATATTTCTTTAGAAAAATAATCAAATTTCCAGCTGGGTAAGACTGTTCCTGGTGGAAGGGTCGAAAATGACCTGCATTTAAGAAGCCTAAGTGCTGACCATCGCGTAAACTGAAGTTGAATAATTTGTACTGAAGACAAAATATGTTATGGTGCAGAGTTTGCCTGTCTTGATGCTGCCCGGGGAGAGGAGGACAGTGCTAATGAGATTCTTGGCAGATCGTACTAGAATTGATCTGTCTTTTTTTATTACATGTGACGATAGGTTGTCCTAAGAGAAGTTGTTCGGTAAGTTGCTCTGGTTACTACCTGGACTTCGCTGATTTAAGCCCCTTTGTCCACCTTCTGGATTATCTATTTTTACGAAGCCAGTATAAGTTACATATCTTCCATGATCGTATATATCTCTCACAAGTCGCGACTTTATAACTAGGGAGCTTTGAGTAGCTATCAAATGCGATATCATAAATTAAAACTATAATTAAGGACCTTATTTTGATACTCCCTCTGCTGAAGCAAGATCCAACATATTGGTAGATGATAGATAATATCAGGTAGAATATTACTAGAGAGGAGACATCAATTATAATTGACATTTACATACCATATGCCCGTTAAGGAGTTATCTTAGATTATTTAGAGAATGTGTTTAAGTAAAAATCACGCTTTTGCATAAATGTTTAAAGAATAGCTTTAAAATCGTGTCAGGTAGGCCGTCATTAAGACATTTCGTAGATATTAGATTTTCATTGCCGCTATCACGACGTAGTCTTTCATTAGGTTCTGTATCGAAGTACTTGGAAAACAGTTACAAAATTGGCATTGTTATAATGATAAGCATGTTTCCAATTTTTGGTTACTATATGTATAACACGTCACTTGCCATCTCAACTCCATTTGCGTTTTTGGATCCTTTCACTGGCTCTTCGTCTACGAATGAATCGGTGGGGGATAGCGCTATTAGCCCTAGTCCTGAAATAGAGGTTTGTTTTGACGATAAAGACAATAACGGCAATGGTGAAGTCGACGAAACCTGTAGTTCAGAAAGCATTATGAAATTATTAGAAGATATGATACCTTGTACCCCTGGGCTCGACGAAAATTGTGGCTTACCTAATACTTCAGGATCAGTAAGTGGTGACACCGCTCAGACCGGAAGTAATAGCCTACCAGAACCGGAACCTGAAATTTGTAATGACGATGAAGATAATAACGGGAACGGTAAAGTCGACGAAAACTGTAGCTTAGAAGGTACAACAGATCCAATAAAAGATATGATACCTTGTACCCCTGGGCACGATGAAAATTGTGGCTTATCTAATACTTCAGGATCAGTAAGTGGTGACACCGCTCAGACCGGAAGTAATAGCCTACCAGAACC
>Ga0114129_10005560_pt1 | contig 17830 bp, 18 predicted proteins | sample RhiMetdeltSRZDD1_FD_80071 | JGI IMG/M metagenome (GOLD analysis project Ga0114129, IMG submission 80071) | Populus rhizosphere microbial communities from Tennessee, USA - Rhizosphere MetaG P. deltoides SRZDD1 (version 2) (version 2) | ecosystem: Host-associated > Plants > Roots > Rhizosphere >...
ACCGACTCGATGCACGGTTGGGCGATCTCGGAGCGCATCCAGCAGATTTCACGCGACGTGCTGCAGATCAACCAGGGTTCTCTTTACCCGGCTCTGCATCGCCTCGAACACCAGGGATGGATCGACGCGGAATGGCGCGTCTCGGAGTTGGGACGGCGGGCGAAGTACTATCGCCTCACCGCTTCGGGCCGGCGTCAGCTTGCTGTAGAAGCGAGCGAGTGGGAGCGGATGTCAGGAGCGATCGACCGCGTCATGAAGCTCGCCTGAAGGCGCCGCCCAATCGGGCGGCACCCTCAGCTGAGCGCGCTCTTACTTCTTCGCCGCGCCTTCCCCGATGTCGAGCCGGCGTCCCCTCGAAGCTGGCGGCGCTGGCATCGTCACCTCCAGCACGCCGTCCTTGAAGTTGGCCTTCGCCTGCTCGGTGATCGACCCTGGCGGAAGTGGAATCACACGGCAGAAGCTGCCGTAGCTTCGCTCGGTGCGATAGTAGCCTTCGCGTTCTTCTTCGTGCTCGTGCTTCCGTTCGCCCTGGATCGTCACGGCGTCGTCGTCGATATCGACGGTCACGTCCTCACGTTTCAGGCCCGGCAGATCTGCCCTGATCGTCACCTCGTTGTTCTTCTGAAAGACGTCGATAGCCGGAGCCCAGGCGTCGGTGCCGGCCTCGCGCCGCAGCGGCGATGCCCATCGCCGTCCGAGGCCGAAGTCCTCGAACACCTGATCCATTTCGTCGGCCATGCGCTGGAACGCCCGGAACGGGCTTGCGCCCCAATCCCCCCGGTTTGTCAGGTTGCGTTCCTCTCGTCTCGGTGTCATCGCGGTCTGTCGTTCCGCCATACAACCTTCCTCCTTTCTGCCGAATTACTGGCGGACTGTGGTCGACGTACTGCTGGTGCAAGCACAACGCCATTGCCGTGAGCCCTAGGGACGGACACAAGAAATGTTCAGGTGTCTGAAATGTACATACCGACTGTTCGGGCGCTGACACTGGCGCGTGCGCGTGCGCAACCTCTTCGGCAGAGATTGGTATCTCGCTTGAACGTGATGAAGAAGTGAGGAGTGGGACGTGATTCGAAAGCTCAAGTCTGGTGAGTACCGCCTCTATTCGCGAAAGGTTGATCCGCGGACCGGACGTCGCCGCAATCTCGGCACGTTCGGCAGCAGAGCTGCGGCCGAAAAACACGAACGCGCGGTTCAGTATTTCAAGCGACGTGGGTAAGCGCCGCGCGTCGAGACCGGGCTCGCGCGAGCGCGAAGCCGAACGTCAGCGCGCCGCAGACTGCCAAGGTCGCGTACGGATGCAGGAATGCGTCCGTGTAGACGCTGCTTCTGCGCGTGTGGCCAGTCCAGTTGCGGCCACGCTCGCCACCATCGTCGGCCACTGGATCGTAGAGATTGTCCGGGCGTTTATCTGCGGGCATGTTGGTCCGCTGCGAGTCGAACGTCCATCTCTCCATATAAAGGTCCGCCAAGCGAGGCGCAAACCTGGCGGCGCTCAGTTTCGCGCCAGAGCCGCCAGCGATGAGTTCGCGAATGGGCCGCTGCGCCGCTTCGAGGATCACCTTTGAGACCACCTCTGGCGCGTAGACCGGAGGCACGGGTTGAGGCTCGACACCCAAGCGCGTCTTCGCCTTCTCGAAGAACGGCGTATCGATGCTCGCCGGTTTGACCAGCGTCACGGAGATCGGAACGCCTTCTTCCTCCAACTCCATCCGCAGCGCGTCGGTGAACGCCTTCAAGGCATGCTTCGCCGCACAATAATTTGCCTGCAGCGGAATCGCACGATCGCTGAGCGCGCTGCCGACGTTAATCAACGCGCCGCCGCGGGCGCGAAGATGTCGAACCGCGGTAATCGATCCGTACACCTGGCCCCAATAATTCACGTCCATCTGGCGCCGCATATCCTCGACGCGCAATTGCGTGATTCGGCCGTACATCGACACGGCTGCGTTATTGACCCACGAATCGATACGGCCGAACTCCTTCAATGCAACGTCTGCGACGTGTTCGACCTCGCCGCGATCGGCAACATCGGCGACGACGTGAATTGCGCGTCCACGACGATCGCGAATCTGCTCGACAGCCTTCTGCAGGTCGCGTTGATTGCGCGCGACCAGCACAACAGCGGCGCCCTGTGCGGCAGCCTGCTTGGCCGTCACAAGACCAATGCCGCTCGACGCGCCAGTAATCACTATTACCTGCTCGGCCAGTGGAAGGAGTTCGATGTCCATAAATCACTACAAGGATTTGGGGTACTCGATCAGTTCACGCTTCTGGTCTGCCGTGGAACTGCAATTTGAAATGACCGTCGTAATGTCTCCAGCAAGATGCAGGCCGTCGCGGCCGTGCACCGTAGAACCACGGATGACACGGATACGTACAGCCACGGATAACACGGAAAACACAGAAGAGATCCGTGTTGTTCGTGTAATCCGTGGCAAGGCTTTCTCCGTGGTAATCCGTGGCAAGGCTTTCTCCACATTATCCGTGGCTAGAGCTTTTGCTGTAATCCGCGGCCCTCGCGCGGTAGTAAGCCGTCCGCACGAAGCCGCCAAGCACCGTGCCGTCGCCGCTCTTCACAGCGTTCGCAAAACCCGCATCGGTCAGCATCCTGAGGATGGTGCGCTCGTCGTTGTCAACGAGCCGGCGATGCGAATGCAGCAGAGATAGACGTGAGCGGTGACCCTCCGGGCGAGGTCCTTCGAAGTCCAGAAGGTGGAATGTCCCATCGGCCCTCAGCACGCGCCGGATCTCGCGCAAAGTTCGTGCCTTCTCATCGCGTGTGAGGTGGTGGAACATGAACGGCGAGAACACGCGATCGAACGATGCGTCGGGATAGACGAGCACGTCGGAGAATCCGCGATCGAACTGGATGCGCGCGCCAACACGCGGGGCCTTGCGCCTCGCTCGAGCAAGCGCTTTCTCGTCTGGATCCACCCCGACGATTTCTACGTCAGGGAACAACTGCTTGGTCAGGACGACGAGACTCCCGGTTCCACATCCGATATCGAGCACGCGGTGGCCTGGTCGAAGATCTGCCTGGAGTACGAGGTCCCGCCTCGCCCGATCGAGCCTGAGCAGTGTGGTCAGCGGGTCGTAGATCGGCAGCAGCCACTCGACCCCCATGCCCGGAACGAATGGCCGTCGCAATTCGCTGGTCGCCGTAATCTGCTCTGCCATGGCATTGCCTCCCTTTTCTGAACATCTGTTCTGTAGTACACAAACGACCGTTTCAAAACATCGTGTTCAATAGCGGCGGCGAGAGCCAGTACGGTGGGCGGTCATCTGTCCGCAACGGAACAATCGTCGGTCGTCTGTTCCAGAACGTGAGGTCTGAGGTGGTGCAAAGGCGAGATCGGCGCGTCGAGCGTACGCAGCAGTTGCTTCGAGAGGCGCTGCTGTCGCTCATTCGAGAAAAAGGGTTTGAAGCGTTGACCGTCCAGGAGATCATCGACCGCGCGAACGTCGGTCGCGCGACGTTCTACGCGCATTTCGACAACAAAGATGACCTGCTGCGGAGCGGGTTCGACGAGTTCCGTGCGTCGCTCAAAGCGGGTCAGCGCGATGCGCTGTCGTACGGACGCAACGTCGAGGATCGCGTGTTCGCCTTCAGCCACGAAATCTTCAGCCACACAAATGAGTATCGCGACGTGTTCCGCGCCATGGTGGGCAAGCGCAGCGGCGCTGCTCTGCAGCGGCTCCTGCACAAACTGTTGGTCGATCTCGTGCGCGAGGATGTCAAACAGACCGTGGCGCGAGCCGGAAACGACTCGGTACCGGCCGAGGCCGTCGTGCAATTCATGGCCGGCGCTCTCTTCGGCCTGCTCATGTGGTGGCTGGATGGAAGACCGCGTCTATCCGTTCCTGAGGTGAACGCCCTGTTCCGCCGGCTCGCGGTACCAGCCCTGAAGGCCGCGCGCGGGTGAAACAAACGGGGCACCTCAATTGCACGCCGATCCCGCGGAGGGACGATGGCCATGGAACAGGACGTCATTTGCGGGATGGAGGTCGATCCGGCGAAAGCGGCAGCGACGAGCCAGTATGGCGGGAAGACGTACTACTTCTGCTCGAAGAGCTGCAAGACAAAGTTCGACGCGAATCCCGCACAGTACGTGAAGTGACAGCGAGCGACTGATCCATCCCGGCGGCCGAGTCGGGTCCGCACGCTCGGGGTATACTCGGTTCGTGAGTTGGCGAAACAGGATCGCGACGCTGCTCCTGCTGGTGCTCGTCGGATTGCCGGCGGGAGTAACGGTCTGTGCCATGGCGTGCAAGGTGGGCTCGACGCCACCCTCTCACCATGGTTCAGGGCGGACGTGCGACGAGCCAGCGCGACAGTCGTCAGGTCCATTGGTTAGCAATGTTTCACGACACGATTGCGCCACGCACGATGCTGCGATCCGGTCGGTGGCGACGACGGCGGCTGAGCGAGCTGACCTCAGCGCCAAATCCGCACCGAGTACGCCTGGCACGACTCATTCGGAGTTCGTGATCCTCGTCGGTACGGAATCCGCAGCCGACCACACCGCTCCACCCGGTACAGCCCCTCCGACAACGACGCCGCTCGTCCTGCGCGTCTGATTTCCGTCTCGTAAGCGCATCACGCGCCGGACAACACGTTCGCACGGCCTCGAACCGTCTGATGCCGTCGTGCGGTCGCACATTTTCGTGTTGTTGAAAGGGGATTGCCATGCGAGCTACGTTTCGCGCCTTTGTCATCCTGGTCGTCATCGTCGCGGCGATCGCTGGTGCGCTCGCCTACTCGATCGCGCGTCGTGGGTTGAGTGCACATGCCGAACCCAGTCGTGCCGAAGAGATCGTCGCGCGCACCATGCGGAAGTGGGCAACGCCTGCGTCGGTGCGCGATCGGACGAATCCCGTGCAGCCAACCGCTGAAGTACTCGAGGAAGCGCTGGCGCATTTCGCCGACCACTGTGCCACCTGCCACGCGAATAACGGCAGCGGTGACACCACCATCGGTCGAGGTCTGTATCCTCGCGTCCCCGATATGCGCACTGCGACGACGCAGTCGCTGACTGATGGGGAGCTGTTCTCGATCATCGAGCATGGCATCCGCCTCACTGGCATGCCCGGATGGGGAAACGGGACAGCTGAGAGCGAGCAAGAAAGCTGGGCTCTGGTGCACTTCATCCGACGGTTGCCGAAGATCACGGACGAAGAGATCGAGCGGATGGAGGCATTGAACCCCAAGACGAGCGAACAATGGCGCGAAGAAGAGGAGGCACGACGCTTTCTCGCGGGCCAAGACGCGAAGCCGTCCACGACGGCTCCACCTCACAAGCATGAGCACTCAAAAAAGTAAACCCTCGCGACGGACATTCGTAAAAGGCCTGGCTACTGGCGGAGTCCTCGCCGGACTCGGACTGTGGCAAGAAAGCGCGTGGGCGCAGGGAGCGCCACAACGTCAGCCGACCGGTGTGCTGACCGGGACCGATTTCGACTTGAACCTTGGCGAAACACTCGTGAACTTCACCGGGTCGCGACGGATCGCTCATACGGTGAACGGCTCGCTCCCGGCCCCAATCCTCCGATGGAAGGAGGGCACGACCGTGACGCTGCGCGCGTCGAATCGCCTGCCGCAGAGCGAGGGCGACGCGTCGATTCACTGGCACGGCATCCTGTTGCCCGCCAACATGGACGGCGTCCCGGGATTGAGTTTCAACGGCATTCGCCCAGGTGACACGTACGTCTACAAGTTCAACGTGAAGCAGGCTGGCACGTACTGGTACCACAGCCACTCTGCATTTCAGGAGCAGCTGGGGCTGTACGGCGCGCTGATCATCGAGCCGCGTGATCCGGATCCGGTCAAGTACGACCGTGAGCACGTCATCCTGCTCTCCGACTGGACCGACGAGAATCCAGAGCGCGTATTCGCCAAGCTGAAGAAGCAGTCGGACTACTACAACTTCAATCAAAGAACCATCGGAGACGTCTTTCGCGACGCGCGAACGCAAGGTCTGGGCGCCACCATGTCAGATCGCATGGCTTGGGGCGAGATGCGAATGAGGCCGACCGATCTCGCCGACGTGTCGGGGTACACCTACACGTACCTGATGAACGGCACCACGCCTGAGGGGAACTGGAACGGGCGGTTCAAGCCGGGCGAGCGGGTTCGGCTGCGGTTCATCAACGGGTCGTCGATGACCTACTTCGACATCCGTATTCCGGGTCTGAAGATGACTGTCGTCGCGGCAGACGGGCAGAACGTGCATCCAGTCACAGTCGACGAGTTCCGTATTGCGGTAGCCGAAACCTTCGACGTCATCGTCGAGCCAAGCGGCCAGGACGCTTTCACGATCTTCGCGCAGTCGATGGATCGCACCGGGTACGCGCGGGGCACGCTGGCCGTTCGTGAAGGTCTCAGCGCGACGGTGCCCGAACCCGACCGGCGTCCACTCCTGACGATGGCCGACATGGGCCATGGCCGGCACGATGCTACGGCTCACGATATGAGTGCGGCGGCGGGACATGCGGGTCACAACATGGCCGCCATGGAGATGCAGCCGCATCCGCCAACAGAAGACGGCAATCCGCTGGTCGACATGCAGACGATGTGGCCAACCTCGCGCCTCGACGACCCGGGCATTGGGCTGAGAGACAACGGACGCCGCGTCTTGAGTTATGCGGACCTCCGAAGCCTGTTCGAGGACCCGGACGGCCGAGAACCGAATCGCACCATCGAGTTGCATCTGACGGGACACATGGATCGCTTCGCATGGTCGTTCGACGGACTCAAGTTCTCGAACGCGAAGCCTATTGAACTGACGTACGGCGAGCGGCTCCGCATCGTGCTCGTCAACGACACGATGATGGCGCACCCGATTCACCTCCATGGCATGTGGAGCGATCTCGAGAACGACGACAACCAGTTCCAGGTGCGAAAGCACACCATCGACATGCCGCCGGGCACAAAGCGGTCGTACCGCGTGCGGGCCGACGCTCTTGGACGGTGGGCGTATCACTGCCATCTGCTGTTCCACATGGAGGCGGGGATGTTCCGTGAAGTGCGGGTCAACGAATGAGCAAACCGTCTATTCGCACCGTGCTTGCGGCCGTTTTCCTCCTGGCGAGCGTGTCTGGTTCGAACGCTCAACGAACAACCCAAAATCGCGCGGACCACAACCACGAACAAACGCAACAGCCCAAACCCGCGGCTGGTGGTCAGGACGATCACGCGGCGCATCGGAAGCCGGCCGAACCGAAGCAGTATCCGGCTGACATTCCGCCCGTAACCGAGGAGGATCGCGCCGCCGCATTTCCCCGGCTCGAAGGCCAAGGACACACGGTCCACGACAGCGCCATGCACTACTTCGTGCTGTTCGATCAACTCGAGTTTCAAGCGGGCAACGGCGTTTCAGGCCTCAACTGGGACAATCGGGGGTGGGTCGGCGGCGACGTGAACCGTTTCTGGTTCAGGACCGAAGGCACTGCTGAAGAAGGTGACTTGGAAGAAGGCCAGATCCACGCACTTTACGGCCGTGCGATTCATCGATGGTGGGACGTGGTCGCTGGCGTGCGGCAGGACTTCAGCCCGGATCCATCACGAACCTGGGCAGCAGTCGGGATTCACGGTCGCGCGCCGTACTTCTTCGAGGTGGAAGCGACTGCCTACATCGGCGAATCAGGCCGGACACACTTCCGGTTCGAGACCGAGTATGAATTGCTCCTGACGAATCAGCTCGTTCTCCAACCACTCGTGGAGCTCGAGATTTACGGCAAGTCGGATCCCGAACGGCAAATCGACGCAGGACTGAGCTCAGGCGAGTTCGGCCTGCGCTTGAGATACGAGATCCGGCGGGAGTTCGCGCCGTACGTGGGCATCACCTGGAATCGCAAGTTCTTCGGCACCGCCGATTTTGCAGAGGCAGCAGGCCAGAGGACCGGCGGCGCGCGTTTTGCGACAGGACTTCGTATATGGTTCTGAACATGGTTCAACGCATTATCCTCGGGCTGATCGTGCTCATCAGCCTTACCGTTGCAACGAGCTCCGTCGTCGTCGCTCACGAGGGACACGACCACAAAATCATGGGCACGGTGACGATGGCAACGGCGGATCACGTCATGCTCAAGGATAGGGACGGCAAGGACGTTACGGTAAAGGTGACGAAGGACACCAAGATCAAGGCAAAGCCGGCTGTGAAAGTAGAAGAGATCAAGGCGGGCACACGCGTCGTCGTCACGGCGGTGCAAGAAAAGGACAAATCGTTCACCGCGAAATCGATCCAGGTGGGCGCCTGAAAGCACGCCATTTCTCCGACGTTGACCTTGGAATCGTTCCAGGCCGTAACCTGAAGGACCTGGTTTTCGAAGGAGGTCATTCGTGACGATTCTCGCGTTCATCGCCATCGCGATCGTGTCAGGCGCCGCCCATCAATCACACCCCAGCGACGTCGATCGCCGTGGCGCTCACGTCATGGGCTTTGATCAAACCAAGACGGTCCATCACTTCCTTCTATATGAGGACGGCGGCTCCATCGACGTTTCGGTCAAAGATTCATCCGACAAGGCGAATCTGGACGCCATCCGAACGCATCTGTCGCACATCGCTTCGATGTTTGCTGCAGGCAATTTCGATGCGCCGATGCTCGTCCACGACACAACCGTTCCGGGCACGTCTGAAATGGCGAAGCTGAAGAACCGTCTCAATTATCGGTTCGTGCCGACGGCGAAAGGTGGACGCGTCGACATCACGACGATGGATCCAGATGCGCTGGCGGCGGTTCACAGATTCTTGCGTTTTCAGATCTCCGAGCACCACACCGGCGATTCAACGACAATACGGAAGCGATGAATCCCGCTCACACTCTCACCCCCAGCCAGGTCGCCCGGGCGACTGGCGTCAGCCCGGACACGCTGCGGCACTACGAGCGACGCGGACTGCTCCCCAACCCGTTGCGGACCAAGGCGGGTTACCGACGCTACTCGCAGTCAACCGTCACTCGCGTGGAGCTGATCCAACGCGCGCTCGTAATCGGGTTCTCGCTGGAGGATCTCGGACACGTGCTCGCCGAGCGAGATCGCGGCGGTGCTCCGTGTCGCAAGGTCTTAGCGTTGGTGAAGGAGCGACTGGCGGGGCTCGAGGAGCGGCTGCGCGAACTCAGAGCCCTGCGAGGCGAGCTGGTCGCGCTAGTTGCGAATTGGGAAGATCAGCTCGACAGGATACCTGCTGGAACGCCGGCGAGATTGCTCGAGGGTCTCGGCAACCGCCGGGTCATTGAGGATGGCCGACGGCGAAAGCGACGACTTCACGTCACACGCAGTGCGACGATCGGGTCCACTTTCATCGCGCGTCGTGCCGGGAAATAGCAGGCTGCAGTGGCGACTGCGGTGAGCAACAGTGAGACAGCCAACGATGTCCACGGATCAGTCGCGGTCACGCCGAACAGCAAGCTCGAACCGGCCCGCCCCAACCACCACGCTCCCGCCAGCCCGAGCGCGAGACCGGTCAGGCTGAGCATCAGCCCTTCGCCGATAACCATGCGGAAGATGTCGCCGGCCTGTGCGCCGATCGCCATGCGCAAGCCGATTTCCTGTGTGCGCGTTGCGATGGAGTACTGGATCAGTCCGTAGATCCCGACAGCGGCCATCAGCAGCGCCACGACGGAGAAGCCGGTCAGGAGCGACGTTTGAAAGCGGCGCTGCGCGAGGTAGCTTCCAAGCCGCTCGTCCAGCGTCGTCACCCCATAAATCGGCGCATGCTTCTCGACGTGACGGACCGCCGCTCGAAGTGCCCCCGCCAACGCCAGCGGATCGTCCGAGGACGTGCGGATGAGAAGGTCTGCGTTTTGGGGAGGTTTTTGTGTAAGCGACTCGAAGATCTGCGGGACCGGCTCCCGTTCCTGCCCCTGCACCCGCATGTTGGCGACCACGCCTACGACCGTGTACCACGCCTGGTCGGAGTCGCTGGGGCCAAATTTGAATCTTCTTCCGATTGGATCGCCCTTGGGCCACAAGCGGCGAGCCATCACATCGTTGATGATCGCCACCGGTGCCGCATCTGGCCCATCACCGATCGAAAAGAAGCGACCCCGGAGCAACGGCGTCGCGAGTGTCGTGAAGAAATTCGCGCTGACCTCGTCTCTCGCGAGCCGCACGCGCTCCGACGTCGTTCCGTTGTCGCCTTCGACCGTAAGGACCTGTTCCCTGGGATGACCAATGAACATGTCGCCGACGATGCCGGCGCTCTCCACACCGGGAACCGCCTGAATCTGCTCGAGGACACGCTGGTACAAGTCGATCCGCTGAGCGGAGGCGCTGCTCGCCTCGCGCGCCGTCGCAGCCTGCAAGGCCGTCGGAGCGGAGAGCTCCATCATGAGGACCCGCTCAGTCGTAAATGCCGGATCGATGTTCTTGACGTTCCACCAGCTTCGCAGCAAGAGACCAGCGCCGATGAGCAGGACGATCGCGAGCGCAAACTCCGCGACGACGAGGGCGCGACGAATTCGACGAGTGGCCGCTCCGCCCGAGACGCTTCTGCCACCCTCTTCGCCGGCCAGACGCAGATCGCGGCGCATTGTCGTTATCGCCGGTGCCAATCCCACCAGGATTCCCGCGAGAAGCGAGATGGCCAAGGCCCAACCGAGGACGCGGAGATCGAGGCTCACCTCATTCAAGCGCGCCAGGTTGTCTGGGCCGAAGGCACGGATGAGGCGAATGCCTCCGAAGGCGAGCAGCGTACCCATCAATCCCGAGACGGCAGCGAGTAGGACGCTTTCGGTGAGCAGCTGCCTCGCGATCCTCCCGGCGTTTGCTCCAAGCGCAGCGCGGACGGCCATCTCACGCGCGCGGGCGATGCTGCGCGCCAGCGAGAGGCTCGTCACGTTGGCAGCGGCGACGAGGAAGACGCAAAACACGGCGCCGCCGAGCACCCACAGCGCCAGCCGCGATTGAGGTCCGACCGTGTACGCACTCATGGGGACAACGCCGATTTGCCGGTTTCTCTCGGCGGCCGGCAGCCGATCGTTGATGCGGCGGGCGATTGTGCTCATCTCGGCCTGGGCCTGGTCGAACGTCACGGCCGGTCGAAGTCTTCCAATAACGAACCATGCCTCTCTGCCACGGACGCTTTGGTGCGTCGTGTGCGGCTCCCACACGTCTGCATCGAGCCTCGCGACTTGGAAACCAACAGGGAGGATGCCAATGACTTGAGATGGAACGCCGTCGAGCACGATGGTCGCGCCGACAGCATCGCGGGAGCCCGCGAATCGCGCTTGCCAGAAGCGATAACTGATGAGGACGAGACGTTGCTGCCTCTCGGCTTCTTCGGTTGAAAAGCTCCGTCCGTGCAGGGGATGGATCCCGAGGAGCGAGAGCAGGTTGGGAGAGATGCTGGCGCCAGAGATCTGTTCCGCGCCGTCTGCTCCCAACAGCGTCCTGGACACGGCATCGAAGGTGGCCATGTCCGCAAAGCTCTGACTTTGACTCAACCATTGTTCGACATCCCAAAGAGCCGACCTGCTCTCGCGGAGGTTCTCGGTCGGATCCTCGGTCCACACCATCGCTAATTGTTCCGGGGACCGATACGGAAGCGGCCGGAGCAGCACGGCATTGAGGACACTGAACATCGCGGTGTTGGCGCCAATCGCCACCGCCAGTGTGAGTACAGCCGTCGCGGTAAAGGCGGCACTCTTGCGGAGCGTGCGACACGCATAGCGGAGATCACGCGGCACTTCCTCCAGCCACATGAATGACCGCACATCCTGATGCTCCTCCTTGGTCTGCGTCACGCCACCGAAACTACGCCGAGCGGCGCGGCGCGCCTCCTCGGGAGAAAGGCCCCGCCGGACGTACTCCTCTGTCGCTTCAGCCAGATGGCTGTTGATCTCGTCCTCGATCTCGCGATCCATCTGTCGAGCACGGAAGAGGCTCCACAGCCGGAAGAGAAAGATGCGCAGGCGCGTCATGTGTTGGGAGCCTACACCTCACATGTGTTGACAGTCAACCGGTGATGCTTGACTTGGGTAAGCCCGTAGGCTAGCTTGTTCTAGGCCTAGCGCAAAATAGTGTAGACGTGGCGGGCCTCACGACCGGTGCCCTTCCCCATGACCCAGCCAAAACCGCGAGATCTGTTCCCCGGTGCCCTCGAAATGATGATTCTGCGCCTCGTGCAGCAGGAGCCGCTCCACGGCTACGCGCTTGTGCAGCGCATCAGGCAGGTCTCGAACGACTTGCTTCAAGTCGAGGAAGGGTCGCTCTATCCAGCGCTGCAGCGCCTGCTCAAAACCAAACTGCTCCACGCCGAGTGGGGCGTCTCAGCGACGAACCGGCGGGTGCGGATCTACCGGATCACTCCCGCGGGGCGCAAGCACCTCGCCGCGCAGGTCTCGAGCTTCGAGCAGATGCTCGAGGGCATCTCGCTGGTGCTCGCACTCGGTGACACCCGATGAATCCGTTCGCGAGGTAGCGGCGCGATTCAGCTCAGGCGAGAACTTTGCACCGTCAGCGCGGGACGGCGGTCCGTCACGTGGAAGGCATCGGTGCGGACGACACGCCGATCGCCGTGAGCGAACCCGAGTTTCCGCTCAAGGCCACGATGCTCACGGGCGCGTGGCTTGCGCCCGCAATCGCGTCGAGATCGCGCTGAACGGCGACGGCACGTGCCCTCGATTGTGGGAGGATCTCCGATCCGCCGAGCGCCTATTCGGAAGAGATCACCCTTGCAGGCTTCCGACAACGCTCGTGGCTCGAGCGCATGGCCGAGCGCGCCTCGAGTCTCATCGGGAGGCTCCTCTAGCACGGCACGGAACACGCAGCGACTACGATTGGCTCGGGCTTCGCAACCGCGCAAGGAGCACGTCGATGTCGGCACTGGCTGCCCCGCGTGGCCGCAGGATCGTCGGCCTGCTGAGACGGGTATGGGCTGAATACCAACATGACTACGCGGGGTATCTGGCCGCGGCGATGGTCTACTACGCGCTCGTCTCGATGGTTCCGTTGATCCTGCTCCTGCTAGCCGGGCTGGGACTGTTGCTGCGCTTTTCCGATGTCGCCGCCGCCGCAGAGTTGGACCTGCTTCGCGCCATCGAAGCGAATCTGGGAACGCGGCTTCGGATAACGATTGGTGAACTGCTTGAACAGTTACAGCAGGGGTCAGTGATCGCCACGTGGATCAGCGTCGGCGCCTTGCTGATTGCGGCCACGGCGCTTTTTCGTCAGTTGCGCCTGAGCTTTCGCGCGATCTGGAAGTACAAACCGCCGCTCGTGTCGGGCAACGTCCGGCTCGTGATGCGCACGACGGTCCTCGAACAGGCCTTCAGCTTTGCACTGGTTCTCGTCGTCGGCGTTCTCCTCCTGGTCGCGCTCGTACTGCTTGCGATCGTTCAGTGGCTTGGTGGGCACCTGGAGCGGCTGCCGTGGATCCCCGATGTCGGCTGGATGGTCGCCCTGCCGAGTACGCTCATCATGCTCGTGCTGACGTTCGCCGCGCTTTTCCGGTTTGTCCCACCGGTCCGAATTGGCTGGCGGCATATCGGGATCGTTTCTGTGGTCTGTGGGATCGCATGCCTGGTCGCGTTTGAGGTCCTCGCGCTCTACTACGCCTTTTTGCCATCCAGATTCAGCGCGTGGGGTGCAATTGGCGGACTGTTGATGATCATGCTGTGGATGAACGTCGTCAGTCAGATTCTGTTTTACGGCGCAGAGGCGTGTAAAGTCATGTCCGCGGCGGAGGGGTCGAGTGCGGCATTCTGATGCGTCACCCCGCGGTATTCGACGCCCGAACCCACGTTATGTCGTGACGAGCACGCGTCCAACTTCGATTTTCACCGAGGGGCTTCGCCCCTCGGACTCCCCTACTGGCTCGCTCGCGGGGACCCCACAGCCCCGCTCCGCTCGCCAGGCTCACTCGCATGCGCTCGTTCGCCCCTACTGGCTCGCGCCGTGTCAGAACGATCCAAAGAACGAACCCAATATCAGGACAGCAGCCAAGCCGATTAAGCAGCTGACGATGACGGTCATGACCATGTCGCCGTAACTTTCACGGTGAGTCGGACCGCTGATTTGCAGCAGCAACGGCGCGTGCTTCCGGATTCGGACAGTTCTCCGAACGAATAATTGCGCCAGTACTCAAACGCCGAGTTTGTCATCGCCAGGAGAGGGCACGACTCTTCTGCACACGGCGGCGTCCGGTCCGTCCTGTGCTGCGTTGGGAGCGGGGGAATCCCGTGTGGCGCAGCCGAGCGGTGGTTCGACCGGGTTCGTGCATCGACGACTCGACGGATGTCGACTCGAATCCCTGCACGGTGACGCGCTCGAGCGGCGCCGGCAGCAACCGCTGAATGTCGCGCAGCAGCCCCGAATCAGCGGCCGACACGAGTGACACGGCACGCCCGCTGCGTCCTGCCCGGCCGGTGCGACCGACCCGGTGAATGTAGTCTTCCGCCACCAGCGGCAAGTCGTAGTTGATGACCAGCGGTAACTGTGCGATGTCGAGTCCGCGCGCGGCAATATCGGTCGCCACCAGCACGTGGACACGGCCGGCCTTGAAATCACCCAGTGCCCGCGTTCGCGCTCCCTGGCTCTTGTCGCCGTGAATGACCGCTGTCTTGATGCCGGCGCGCTCGAGGTGCTCGCCAACGCGATTCGAACCCCGTTTGGTTTTGCAGAAGACGAGCGCTTGACTCCCGGCCTCCTGCGTCAGCAGGTGTGTCAGCACAGCGCGCTTCTGATCGACGGCGACCGTGTGCAGGTGGTGCGTCACGGTCGGGGCGACGGCCTGCCCGTCCGAAACGTCCACGCGCGCGGGAGTCCGCGTGAATTCGGCGGCCAGCCCGACGACCGCGTCCGACAGCGTCGCAGAAAAGAGCAACGTCTGGCGTGAGCGCGGGAGCGACGCGATCACACGTCGCAACGCGGGCAGAAAGCCCAGGTCCAGCATCCGGTCGGCCTCGTCCAACGTCAGGATTTCGATGGCTGTTAAATCAACCGTGCGCCGCTGCATGTGATCGATCAGCCGGCCCGGCGTCGCCACGACGATGTCGGCGCCGTGCCTCAATGACTGGATCTGCGCTCCCATACCGACACCGCCGAAAATCGCCGTGACGCGGAGTTGCGCCGGCGCACCGTAGGTGGAGAGCGACCGATGGACCTGGGCCGCCAGTTCGCGCGTCGGTACGAGGACGAGCCCTCGCGGACGTCGAGACCTGCCGCCGTCACGGCGCGCGACGATACGCTCGATCATCGGCAGTCCGAAGGCGGCCGTCTTGCCGGTCCCTGTCTGAGCACGCGCGAAGAGGTCTGTTCCTGTCAGGACAGCGGGAATAGCACGGGTTTGAATTGGGGTGGGTTGCTGATAGCCAAGGCGCGCCAGTGGAAGACACAGCGAGGGCGTCAACCCCAGTTCCGAGAATGACATTGAAATGGTCCTTCAGACCCGACGCGATTCCCAGCGGCGCAGTAGGGCAAACATGTAGCACCGTCGCGCCACCATGGCGTGAAACAGTGCGTCGGAGCCGAAGCTCCGGAGCGGATTCGTCTCGTAGCTAAGCTGGATGTGAGGAGAAGCGGGCCAGAAGGGGCTCGTTACGCCTACAGGTGGCAGAGCGCGTGGGAAAATCCTATGCTGATCATAGCATGAACCGCGCGTATACGGTCGACCCGTGGTATGGTGATGGATTCGCCGCGTACCCGCCGTTCATTGGGAGCGTCGCCGCGCGACAGAGGAGTGAACGTCATGGGTCGCAAGCTGTACGTCGGAAACCTGCCGTACGAAGTTGGTGAAACCGAGTTGCAGGAACTGTTCGGCCAAGCCGGGTCGGTGGACTCAGTCACGGTCATGCGCGATCAAGCGACCGGGCGGGCGCGCGGATTTGCGTTCGTCGAAATGAGCACGGACGAGGAGGCGCAGAACGCGATCACCGCGCTGAACGGGACGCAGGTTGGCGGCCGAAATCTCACGGTGAACGAGGCGCGCCCGAAGGAGGCGCGCAGCGGTGGCGGTGGCGGTTTCGGCGGCGGCCAGTCGCGTCGTCGGCGCGAACCGCGTTGGTAGCAGTGCGCGACCGGACAATACCCGGCGAGCAGCTCGAACCGATCTTTAGCTAGGTGCACCAGCGAGGCGACGATGACGATGATGAACGGTACGATCAAGCGGCTGACCGACAAGGGATTCGGCTTCATTGCGGCAAGCGACGGCAGCGAGTACTTCTTTCACCAGTCCGCCTGCGCCGGCACGCGCTTCGACGAGCTTCGCGAAGGCCAGCGGGTGACGTTTGAGCGCGGACAGGGCCCGAAGGGCCCCCGCGCCGAGAACGTTCGCGTCGCGGAATAGCCGTACCTCAAGCCTTCTCATCAACTGCTCGGCTTCGCGGCGTCTCCTCGTCACCTCGTCGTTGACGCCCGCGGCACCTCGCACCCTTGACACCGTCTCCCCGGTCGGGGGACACTAGCGCCTGCTTCCATAGATGGTCTATGCAAAGGTAGCCTGATGAAAGCGCGGAAGAGTAAGAACGAGCTCCTCCCCGGCACGCTCGAGATGCTGATCCTGAAGACGCTATCGATCGAGTCGATGCACGGCTACGGCATCGCCCAGCACATTCAGGTGATCTCGGCGGACGTACTCACCATCGAAGAAGGATCCCTCTATCCCGCGCTGCAGCGGATGCTCGTCAAGAAATGGGTGTCGGCCGAATGGAAGACTTCGGCCAACAACCGGCGGGCGCGGTTCTACACGCTCACCTCGGCCGGAAAGAAGCAACTCGGCGTCGAGGAGTCGCGATTCTCCCAGATGTTCGGCGCGATCATGCGCGTGATGAAGACAACGTAATTTCGGGGGTTTCCGGGTCTGACTCCGTCAGGGGGTGCCGTGGGTTCTCTGCTCCGACGTCTGCTCTTCTTCTTCCGCCGCGATCAATTCGATCGGGATTTAAACGACGAGCTGCGCTTTCACGAAGAGATGAAGGCGCAATCGCTCGCCGTGGACGACGACATGAACGGCGACGAGGCGCGGGCCGCGGCGCGGCGGCGGCTCGGCAATCCGCTGCGTCTGCGCGAACAGGCGCGCGAGCCATGGACGTTCGCGACGATCGAAACGCTCACCCAGGACGTGCGTCACGCGCTGCGATTGCTGCGCCGCGATCCGGCGTTCACCGTGACGGCGCTCGCCACGCTCGCGCTCGGCATCGGCCTCAACACCGCGATTTTCTCCGTCGCCTACGGCGTGCTCTGGCGGCCACTGGCCTATCCCGATCCCGATCGCCTCGTCATCCTCTCGTCGGCGCAGCAGACCGGCACAGGCGTCAGAACGTTCTCCAGCTGGACGCCGGTGACCTACGAGGCGCTGCGCCCGCGCGTCACCACGTTCGATCATCTCGCGGCCTACGCCTCGAACGACGCGCAGCTCACCGGGCGCGGCGAGCCGTTGCGGGTGAGCGCGCTCGACGTGAGTCCGAACTTCTTTGCGACGCTGGGCGTCACCCCCGCTCGCGGCCGCGCGTTCCTCACCGGCGCCGCGGCGGCAGACGACGATGGCACCGCGATCGTCAGCGATCGACTGTGGCGTACGTCACTCAATGGCGATCCGGCGATCCTCGGGCAGTCCATCACCCTCGACGGCCTCCCACGCACCATCGTCGGCGTGCTGCCGCCGGACTTCAGCTTCAGGCCGGTGATCCGGATCGGCGCGCTCCCGGAAACGGATATCTTTCTGCTCAATCGCTGGCCCGGCGATCCCGGGAAGAGCGCGTTTCTCTTCCTGCTGGGACGGATGAAGTCAGGCGTGACGCAGGAACGCGCGGTCGCGGAATTGACGGCGCTGGTGAACGACCCGTCGATCGCACCCTCCGGCGCACTCGCGACCGAGGGCATACTCGCA
>Ga0114129_10005563_pt1 | contig 17826 bp, 14 predicted proteins | sample RhiMetdeltSRZDD1_FD_80071 | JGI IMG/M metagenome (GOLD analysis project Ga0114129, IMG submission 80071) | Populus rhizosphere microbial communities from Tennessee, USA - Rhizosphere MetaG P. deltoides SRZDD1 (version 2) (version 2) | ecosystem: Host-associated > Plants > Roots > Rhizosphere >...
AAGCGCTGGTATTGGTTGGCGGTCGTTCTGGCCGCTCTGGCGCTTGCGTCCAAAGCGATGGCGGTCACGCTGCCGGCGGTCCTGCTGATCCTCGACGTCTATCCGCTGCGTCGTCTCGGCCGTGGCCGGTGGAATCGCTGGGACATCTGGCGCGAGAAGATCCCGTTCGTCGCGTTGAGCGCTATGGCGGCGGTGCTCGCCGTCGTGGCGCAACGCTCGGTCGGAGCGCTCAGCGACCTGGGCGGCCTCGGAGTCGTCGACCGCGTGGGTCTCACGTGCTACGCGCTCGTCTTCTACGCGTGGAAGACGCTCGTGCCGACCGGCCTCGCGCCGCTCTACGAGGCGCCGTTTGACTGGGCGGTGTTACGTCCGTGGTTCGCCGGCAGCGCCGTGGTCGTCGCGGCCGCCGCGGCGTTGGTTATCCGGCGGCGGCAGTGGCCGGGCGTGGCCGCAGCCGGCGCCGCGTTCGGGGTGCTGCTGTTGCCGGTGCTTGGGCTGCTGCATTTCGGCGTGCACATCGTCGCCGATCGCAACACGTACCTTGCCGGCCTGGTCCCGGCGCTCCTCGTCGGCGGCGTGATCCTGCGTCTGGTTGCGGCGTCGTCAGTCGCCACCAGCCGAGCGGCGATGATCGCGGCATTCGCGATCGTTGCGGTGCTCGGCGTGTTGACGTGGCGCCAGAGCCGTCTCTGGCACGACTCACGGACGCTCTGGACTCACACGCTCGACGTCAGCCCGTCCTCCATTGCTCACGCGAAGGTCGGGGTATTGCTCGAAGAAGAGGGCAGGACCGAAGAGGCGATCGTGCACTTCCGCGAGGCGCTGCGGCGGCGCCCCGACAACGCCTTTGCCGAGAACAGCTGGGGCATCGCGCTCGGCAACGCGTGGCGATTCGACGAGGCTCTCGATCACTTCGAGGCCGCGCTGCGCCTGAAGCCCGATTACGTCGAGGCGCGGCGCAACGTGCGGCTGACCCGCGAGCGGATGACGAACCCGGTCGCGTATCTGCAGGCGCAGCGCGCGTACCGCGAGGGCCTCGCGCGACAGACTCTGCGCTGACCCCGCGTGACGTCGCGCGTTTAAATGATCGCGAGCTCGTGCGCCTGCTGTTCGAGACGCCGATCGATCTGCGCGGCGGCGTCGAACGGGCCCTGGAGCAGTCCCCAGCTCGCCATCCAGTCCCACGCCCAGCGGGCTTCGGCCTCGGGGATGGGCTCGGGCTCCTTCAACTGGATACGGCCCAGGTTGAAGTCGTCAGGAGCGAGCGACGTCACCTCCGAGTGCCCGGACCAGTCACGGATGAAGTAACCGACGTACCGTCGCTTGTCGGCCTTGATGCGCCGGACCGCTCGCGTCAGCGCTCGGAGAAGCGCTGCGTACGCCTCGACGCTGACGCCCGGCACCGCGACCCAGGTGCCGTGAAAGAACGTGGTAGACACGAGGCGACAGCCAGCCTTCTCGGCCACGGTGATCCAGGGCTCCTGAAGCACGGTCGCCTCGAAATCGCCGCGCATCAGCCTGGCGAATCGCTCCGCGGGACTCGTTGCGGCGGCACAGGTGGTGATCGCTTCGCGCGGCATCGCGCCCTCGAGCATCTGCAGCCCGGCGTACGCGGTGCCGTTGCCGTAGTCGAGCGCGACCGGCTTTCCGGCGAGCTCCTGCGGTGTGTAGACACTCGAGGTGGGCGCGACCACCAGGGCGCCGCAAACGATCATCGCCCGCCGTCCGACCTGCAGCGCGCCGACTGAGCTTTCCGCCACCCGGCGGTTATTGCCGCACTCTCAGGCCTGGAACATCTCCGCGTCGCCACGCGCCATGAGCTTGCCCTGGTTCGTGGCGGGCTTGTGCGGCGTGCCTTCGGCAGCGGAACGGATCTCGTCAGGGGGCAAGGCCGCGATTCGAAGCTCGAGACCCTCCGCTTCGAACAGACCCTCGTCCCTCGCGACGAGAACATCGAGACCCATGAACGCCATCACGCGCTCGATGGTCAGAGTCATCGCCATGGGCACCCTCCCTGCGCGACCGCGCGCGGGACTTACTCGGGTCGGAAGCTCTGCGTACCGACCCAGCCGGTCTCGGAGACGTCGACGGTGACGCCATCCGGGCCGGTGTACTTCACCTCGACGTTGCCGTAACGCTTGGCGCCGCCGTCATGGTGTCCGCCCACGCCCAGCGCCTCGTTGATGTCGTCACGGCGCGGCGCGTTCGCGGCGCCGAGCCGTTCGGTGGTGTCGTCGAGGTCGTCCACCTGGAACCCGAAGTGATGGATGCCGGACCAGCCCTTGCCACGCTCGACTCCGGCGACTTTGTCGTTCTTGAACTTCAGGATGGCGAGATTGATATCGCCGTCCGTGAGGTAGTAGCCGGTCGTGTTCGGATTGTCGATGCGGCCGACCTGCTTCAGGCCGAACACGTCGACGTAGAACTTGGCGGTCGCATCGGGGTCCTGGGACGAAATCGCGATGTGCTTGATCTTCGCCATGGTGGCCTCCTCGGGCTTGGCGCCTAGCATACCGCTATGCGGGCGATCGTGTAGAGTGTCCCGGCCGGCCGACGGCACGGGGAGGGGACGATGCGCAATGGGTGCGTGGCGGTGGGCGTGGCGCTGCTTGTCGTCATCGGGCTCGCCAGCCAGGCGGCGGCCGAAACGATCAACGTCTACACGGCGTGGCCGGAGTCGCTGTCGCAGCCGATCTTCAAGGCATACACCGCCAAAACCGGGGTTCAGGTCAACTTCATCCGACTGTCGACGGGCGAGCTCGTGGCGCGCGCGACGGCGGAGAAGAACAATCCGCGCGCCGATGTGATCTGGGGCGCGCCCGGCGACGGGTTCGCGGCGGCCAGGGAGGCCGGCATCCTCGAGCCGTACCGCCCGCCGACGTGGGATCGGCTCGCCGTCGAGCTGAAGGATCGCGAAGGGTACTACACGGCCGTGGCGAAGAACACGCTGGTATTCATGTCGAACGCCAAGCTGCTCGGCGAAAAAGGCCTCAAGCCGCCGGCGTCGTGGAACGATCTGCTCAATCCCGCCTACAAAGGTCAGATCCAGACCGCCGACGCCCGCACGTCGGGCACTGCGCTCACGCGGATTCTCTCCATCTACTACGCGTTCGGGCGGGACGAGGACAAGGCATTCGACTACCAGAAGAAGCTCAACGCCAACGTGCAGGTCTACACGAAGAGCGGCGGCGGCTGCACGATTCCCGCGGCGCTCGGCCAGGCCATCGTGTGCATCGCGCACCTGCCCGACGCGATGGAGGCCAAGAAGAAGGGCTACGACATGGTCGTGACCTTCCCGAAGGAAGGCGTGGCCGCGGTCATCGAGGGCGTGGCCCTCGTGAAGGGCGCGAAGAACCGCGACGCGGCGACGAAGTTCATCGACTGGACCTTCAGCCGCGACATGCAGGACCTGCTCGACAAGAACCAGGTGTACATGCTGCCCACGCTGCCCGGCGCGAGCGTCGAGCCGAGCGTGCAGAGCCTGATGAAGGAAGCGAAGCTGCTCGCCGTCGATCTCGACTGGGTCGGCAAGAATCGCAAGCGTCTCGTCGAGCGCTGGGTCAACGAGGTCATCAAGGAGTGAAGCGCGATCCGGTCGTCGCCCCCGCGGTGTTGCTCGTGTGGGCGGCGGTGGCGCTCTTCGTTCTCTACCCGCTCGGCCGTCTGCTCGTCGTCATATTCTGGAACGGCGGCCCGAGCCTCGACGCCGTGCGCGGCCTCGTCGGCGACTGGACCCACCGCGCCGCGCTCGTCAACAGCCTCCTGCTCGCGGCGCTGGTCGGAGTTGCGGGAACCGCGCTCGGCCTCGCCTTCGCGCTGCTCGCCGTCCGCTCCAATCTGCCGCGCTGGGTCGGGCGCGCGCTCGACGCCATTGTCCTGCTGCCGCTGATCTCGCCGCCGTTCACGGCGGCGATCGCGCTCATCTTCGCGCTCGGCCCGCGCGGCTTGGTGTCCTACCACGTCTTCGGGCTCACCAAGGTGAACATCTACGGTCTCTGGGGCACGCTGCTCTCCGAGACGCTGACCTACTTCCCGATCGCGTATCTCACGCTCAAGGCCGTGCTCGCCAACGTCGATCCGAATCTCGAGGACTCGGCCTTCAGCCTCGGAGCCCGGCGGTGGCGAGTGTTCCGGATGATCACGCTGCGCCTGGCCACACCCGGCGTCGCGAACGCGTTCCTGCTGGTTTCGGCGGCGTCACTCGCCGACTTCGCCACACCGCTCATTCTCGGAGGCACGAAGTTCCCCGTGCTGCCGACGCAGGCGTTCTTGCAGATCACGGGGCTCTACGACATGCGTGGTGGTGCCGCGCTGTGCTTCCTTCTCCTGGTACCCGCGCTCGCCATCTTCGCCGGCCAGCGCTGGTTCACGGAGCGCCGCGGCGGCTCGTTCGTCACGGTGACGGGCAAGGTCGGCGCCGCCACGCGCGTCAAGACGCTGTCCCCCGCCGCGGTGGCGGCGCTCGTCCTCGTCTGCGGTGTGGTCGTGGCGCTGGTGCTGGTGTGCTATCTGCTGATCTTCGCCGCCTCGATCGTCCGCGGGCTCGGCGCCGACAACAGCCTTTCGCTCGCGCACTATGCCCACGTCTTCAGCGGCGGCCTCAAGGCGGTGCGCGACACGCTGGTGATCGCCGTCATCTGTATGCCGGTGGGCGGGCTCTTCGCGGTCGTGCTCGGATTCCTCGTGTCTCGGACAGAGTTCCCCGGGCGGCGCACGCTCGAGTTCGCCGCGATGATCAACTATGCGCTGCCCGGCACCATCGTGGGCATCGCCTACCTGGTCGCCTTCAACGATGCCCCGCTGGCGCTGACGGGCACCGCGTTCATCCTCGTGGTCTGCTACGTCTTCCGCTACAGCCTGGCCGGCACGCGGGCCACCAGCGCGGTGCTCGCGCAGATCGACCCGTCGATCGAGGAAGCCTCAGCGAGCCTCGGCGCGCGGCGCGATCTGACGTTCCGCCGCGTGGTGCTGCCGCTCGTGCGGCCGGCGCTGCTCGCGGGCATGACGGTCCTGTTCATCCGTGCGATGACGGCGATCAGCGCCACGATCTTCCTCGTCTCGCTCGACTGGTCGCTGGTGACCGTTCGCATTCTCGAGGGCATCACCAATCTTGAGCTCGGTCAGGCATCCGCGTTCTCCGTGGTCGTCATCCTGCTGGTGTATCTCGCCGTCGCGGTCGCCAGTCTGACGATGCGGCGCCTGAACGCTGGCAGCGTCGGCCAGGCCGGCGCGCTGCTGGGCGGGTGATGCGGGCGCTCACCGAAGTCGGCGCCGCCGGCGGCCAAGCGGAGCGCGGGAAGCGACTGACGCTCGAGCACGTGTCGAAGCGCTTTCAGCGGGAGGGGCAAAGCGCCCACGCGGCCGTGAACGACGTCACGCTGACCGTCGAGCCCGGCGAGCTGCTCACGCTGCTGGGCCCCTCGGGCTGCGGCAAGACGACGACCCTCCGGATGATCGCCGGCTTCGAGCAGCCGGATGCCGGCCGCATCAGCATCGGCGGCGACGACGTCACGACGCTGATGGTCTATCGCCGCAGCATCGGCTTCGTCTTCCAGAACTATGCGCTCTTCCCGCATCTCACGATCTTCGAGAACGTGGCGTATGGCCTGCGCGTGCGCCGGCTGCCTGAGCCGACCATCCGCGCTCGCGTCGGCCAGGTGCTGGATCTCGTCGGCTTGCCGGGCTACGAGCGCCGCTTTCCGAACCAGCTCTCGGGCGGCGAGCAGCAGCGCGTGGCCGTGGCGCGCGCGGTCGTGGTCGAGCCGCAGCTGCTGCTGTTCGACGAGCCGCTGTCGAACCTGGACGCGAAGCTGCGCGTGCAGATGCGCGCGGAGCTGTCGCGCCTGCAACGGCAGCTCGCCATCACAACCGTGTACGTGACGCACGATCAGGAGGAGGCGATGGCCATCTCCGACCGGATTGCAGTGATGCACCAGGGCGCCCTGGCGCAGGTCGGCACCGCGGAGGAGCTTTACAGCGCCCCGCGCTCGGCGTTCGTCGCGCAGTTCATCGGCCGGGTGAATCTGGTCGAGAGCCGCGTGCTGGCTCGCAGCGGCGGCCGAACGGCCATCGGGCTTTGGGATGCGTCGCTGAGCGTGCCGGGCGGAGACGCGTACGCAGTTGGTCAGAGGCTGTCGCTGCTGCTGCGACCGGAATCGCTCACCCTCGTGCCGGAGTCGGCCAAGGCGACTGAGAGTGAAGTCGTGGTGCCCGGCATCGTTCGCAGCCGGACGTTCCTCGGTGAGAAGGTCGAATACGCTGTGGAGGTCGGCGGCGCGCTGCTGCAGATCGTGGCCTACGATCCCACGCGCCGCGGGGTCGTCGACGTCGGCGCGCGAGTCGGCGTCGCGTGCGACGCCACCGCGGTCCGCGTGCTGGGAGCCGAGTCATGACGCGGTGGCCATCGCGCGCAGCGCTCGTGCTCGGGGTCCTGCTCTTCACTGCGGCGCCCGCGGCGGCGCAGTCGTGCCGCGCGCCGCGGGTGCCCGTCGACACGAGCGTTGGCATGAAGTACTGCGCGGACGCCGCTTTCGATCCGATCCTGGCGGCCCAGGTACAAAAGATCCGCGCCGACGTGCGCGCGGCACGACAGGCGGGGCGTCTCATCGTGTACGCCAGCACGCCGATCAGCCCGCGCGGCGGCGGCCTCGAGAAGGTCAACGTGGAGATCGCGGCCGCGGTCAAGGCGCGGCTGGAGAAGACCCTCGGCGCGGGCGCGTGGGTGCTGGATCCCGGCGCCTATCAGCTGACGAGCGTGGACGGCAAGGCGCCCGGCGGAGGCGAGTACATGGTGATGTGGACGCGCGTGCTCGGCGGCGACGACGGCGCCGGGCGCGACATCGACATGGTGCATTTCACCGGGCCCGAGGACATGCGTGCCTTCTTCGGCTGTGCCGCGGACGACGTCACCGGATGCCTGGAACGGTGGCTGACGAGCCGCGCGGCGGCGGACGCCGCGCTGCGCCGCGCGGCCGACGATCCGGAGGCACGCCGCGCGTTCGTCCGTTACTATGCGATGCGCGCCTCCGCGGCGTACTCCTCGGGGGCCCACGACGAGTGGAACATCGTCGTGCGGATCAATCGTAAGCGGGCGCTGGGTGATCAGATCGCGGTTTTCTTCGACGGCCGCGCGGTCCCGCCCTCCGCGATGGAGACCGAGATCGCGCCGGGCTACGAGGTGCGCTGATGGCGGAGTTTCAGTTCAATCCGATGGAACCCGAGTTCATCGCCGATCCCTACCCCATGTATCACCGGCTACGAACCGAGGATCCGGTCCACCACAGCGCGCTCGGCTTCTGGGTCCTGACCCGCTACGAGGACGTGGTGACGGCGCTGCGCGATCCGCGCCTGGCCAAGGAAGCCATCGCGCCGTTCGTGGCGGCGCGCTTCGGCGCGCCACTGCCCGCGATGGGACTGTCGATGCTGGATCGTGATCCGCCCGACCACACGCGCCTGCGCGGGCTCGTGAGCAAAGCCTTCACGCCGCGTGTGGTCGAAGGACTGCGGCCGCGGATCCAGGAGATCGTGGATGGGCTGCTCGCCGGCGTGGCCGCGCGCGGATCGATGGACCTGATCGAGGAGTTCGCGTACCCGATCCCCGTCGCCGTCATCTGCGAGATGCTCGGCGTGCCGATCGAAGATCACGAGCGCTTCAAAGGCTGGAGCATCGACATCGCGCGCGGCCTCGACCTCATCTGGCTCGGCCCCGACTCCGATGTCGGACGGCGGAGCGTCGCCGCGCGGCAGGCGCTCGCCGAATACTTCCGCGGGCTCATCGCGCAGCGCCGCGCGGCGCCGCGCAACGATCTGCTGTCCGGATTGATCGCTGCCGAGGAAGCGGGGGACAAGCTCAACGAGATGGAGTTGCTCGCCACGTGCATCCTGCTGTTGATCGCCGGCCACGAGACGACCGTGAACCTGATCGGCAACGGGATGCTGGCGCTGCTGCGCCACCGCGACCAGCTGGAGCGGTTGCAGCGCGACCCCGGGCTCATCGCGAGCGCGGTGGAGGAGCTGCTACGGTTCGACGGGCCCGTGCAGCGCACGGCGCGCATTCCGAGCGAGGACGTGACCATCGGCGGCCACACCATCGCCAAGGGCGAGATGGTGATGCCGTTCATCGGCGCCGCGGATCGCGACCCCGCGCAATTCCCAGATCCCGACCGACTCGACATCGGGCGCTCCGACAACCGCCACATCGCCTTCGGCTGGGGGATCCACTTCTGTCTCGGCGCTCCACTGGCACGGATCGAGGGCCAGATTGCCATCAACAGCCTTCTCCGCCGCCTGCCAAAGGTGTCGCTGGCCACCGACGAGCCCGAGTACCGGTCGAGCCTGACCCTGCGTGGACTCAAAGCCCTCCCCGTGGCGTTCTGACTCGTTAACATTTCTTAACCGTCCGTGACGTGCGGTGGCGCGTGCATGGGTGTTCAATGAGACCGTGGCTTCGCTCAGCGCCCAGAGCCCGGTGACGCGCGTCCTTCTCGTGGACGACGACGCCGAGCTCGCCGAGCTCGTCGGCGAGTATCTCGGACGCGAAGGGTTCTCGCTCGAGGCCGAGGCCGACGGCACGCGGGCGGTCGATCGCGTGACGTCGGGCGATCACCAGCTCGTCGTTCTCGACGTCATGCTGCCCGGGGTGAACGGGTTCGACGTGCTGCGCTCGATCCGCGCGGCCTCGCGCATTCCCGTGCTCATGCTCACCGCGCGCGGCGACGAGGTCGATCGCATCGTGGGCCTCGAGCTCGGCGCCGACGACTATCTCTCCAAGCCGTTCAATCCGCGCGAGCTCGTCGCGCGGATCCGCGCCGTCCTGCGGCGTACGCAGCTCGACGCGCGTTCCGCCGGCGATCGTCCCACGGAGCGTCTCAGCATCGACGATGTGCTCGTGGACATCAGCCGCCGCACGGTCCGGCGCGGTGACACGCTGGTGGAGCTGACCGCGGTGGAATTCGCGCTGCTCGAGCTGCTGATGCGTGCAGCGGGCACCGTCGTCCGCCGCGACGACCTGGCCCGCGGCGCGCTGGGCCGCAGCCTGCTGCCGTTCGACCGGAGCATCGACGTCCACGTGAGCCGCGTCCGCAAGAAGCTCGGGCCGCGGCCCGACGGCGGCGAGCGCATCGCCACCCTGCGCGCCGTCGGCTACCTCTATACACGCGCAGGCGTGCCGAGCGAGCGCTGATGGTGCGCGGCGTCTTCGTCAAAATCTTGTTGTGGTTCTGGGGCGCGCTCGTGCTCGTGGCCTTGGCGCTCGAGCTGACGATCACCGCGACGTCGACGCCCGTCGAGGTGCGCGTCGCCCGTTTCAGCGACGGCGTGCTCAATGCCCGCGCGCGTGACGCAGTGACGATTTTCGATCGCAAGGGACCGGGCGGCCTCGCACACTATCTGCGCAATCTCGAGCGTGACACCCGCATCCACGCGATCCTGCTCGACTCGGACGGGCGTGACGTCGCGGGCCGCTCCGTGACGCCGAAAGTCCTCGCGGTGGCCACGCGTGCGCTCGACAGCGGCCAGACCGAGATGGAAGCCGACGGCCAGACTGCGATCAAAGCGCGTGCGGTGGTGGTGAATGATGGCCGACGCTTTGTGCTGGTCGCGTCGTTGCCGATCGGCCTCATGCGACTGCTCCACGACGGGCCGACCGCGCAGGGGCTGCGCCTCCTGGCGGTGCTCGCGACCGCCGCCGCGGCCTGCTATGGCCTCGCGCGCTACGTGACTCGCCCGCTGGCCATTCTCCGCAGCGCCACACGCGCGCTCGCCCAGGGCGACCTGGCGGTGCGCGTCGGACCCACGATGGGCCGCCGCGCGGACGAATTCACGGAGCTCGGTCGTGACTTCGATCGGATGGCGGGACGCCTGGACGCCCTGGTTACCGCCGAGCGCCGGCTGCTGCGCGATATCTCGCACGAGCTCCGCTCACCGCTCGCGCGCCTGAACGTCGCGCTCGGGCTCGCGCGGCAGCAAACGGGCGCCGACCAGGGAGCGCTGGACCGCATCGAGCGCGAAGCCGAGCGGTTGAATCTGTTGATCGGTCAGCTGCTGATGCTGGCGCGGATGGAGAGCGGCGTCGCCACCGTCGTTCGAGAGCCGCTCGATCTCATGGCGATCGTGCATGAGGTCGTGGAAGATGCGGCGTTCGAGGCCAAAAGCCGGGGCCGGAGTGTGCAGATCACCGAGACGTGCGAGGCGCTCGTGTCGGGCGACCCCGAGCTGCTTCACAGTGCGGTGGAGAATGTCGTCCGCAACGCCGTGCGCCACACCCGCGAGGGCACCGCCGTCGAGGTTAGCCTGCGCCGGCAAGGTGAGGCGAGCGTCGTGATCCGCGTGCGCGACCATGGTGGAGGGGTCCCGGAGCAGGCGCTGCCGTACATCTTCCAGCCGTTCTACCGGGTGGGCGATGCCCGCGAAAGAGGCACTGGCGGCGTGGGCCTCGGCCTCACGATTGTGCATCGGACCATCCGGCTCCACGAGGGCATGGTGTGCGCCGTCAATGTTCCCGAAGGTTTGGTCGTCGAGCTGACGTTGCCCGCCCGGTTCGCCTAGCCACCTAGCCACAGCAAGATCTCGAAACAGCAAGTTCGCAACAGCAAGTTCACAATTCTTGCCGAACTCTTAACTGCGGGGGTCTGCTGCGCCCGGTACACCGGGAGTCAGGAGGTATGCCCGCATGCAGTCGAGATGTCCCCAGTCGTGATGTTCGTCTCGATCACTCTGATGCTCGTGACGCCCGCGCTCGCGGCGGACGAAAGCGCGGCACCCGGAGCAGCGCCGAGCGGCACCCAATTCTGCGTCTACCTGGACGGCCGCACCGACACGCCAGAAACGGGCCCGCTCCCGTGTAACACCTCGCGTCGGTACATGCTCGGCACGTCCGGATTCGGCAGCTCGCGCGTGCCCGCCGACTCCGAGTTCAGCACCAGCGGGCCAAAGTCTCATCTCGCGGCGCCGCCGGCCTCGGGCATCGATTCGACCGAAGGCTCGGCTCCGCTCGAAGGGACGCTCGCATCGCCGCCCGCGCCTGATTCGCACTTCGATTCGCACTTCGATCGGAACACGGACATTCAGGCGCCGTGACGCGCGCGTGGGCATCGGGAGCTCTCGCCGCGGTGGTGATCGCCGCGAGCATCGTCGGCGTCGTGCGCGCCGACGTGCCCGAGCCCGAGTATCGTGGCCACGCGATCGGCACGATCCGCTCCATCGATCGGGCCGACAACGTGGTCACGATGACCGACGGCCTGCGGCTGCGCGCTCCCGACGCCCACGTCCTCGAGGACCTGCAAGAGGGCGATCTGGTCAAGGTCGATTTCGCTCACGAGCGCGGTGGATGGGTCATCAGGACCATCGAAGGAGCGCTCGCCGACTCAGAGCCGGCGGACAGCGGCGGTGAGTGATCGCCGGCGGCGGTGGTGGGCGGTGCTCGGGGCCGCCGCCCTGCTCGTCGTCGCAGGCTACGGCATCGTCCTCAAGGCGCGCGGCGATGCACCGAGGCCGCGCACGCCTGCCGCGCCGCGTCCGATCGTCGTCGTGACGACGCCGGCAACCACGCGCGACGTCGGCGTCTATCTCACGGGGCTCGGTAGCGTCACGCCGCTCAACACCGTCACCGTACGCTCGCGGGTCGACGGCCAGCTGATGAGCGTGCGCTTTCAAGAGGGCCAGCTGGTCAAAGCCGGCGACCTGCTCGCGGAGATCGATCCGCGGCCGTTCGAGGCGCAGCTGATGCAGTTCGAGGGCCAGCTGGCGCGTGACCGTGCGCTGCTCGACAACGCGCGCGTCGACCTGTCGCGCTATCAGACCCTCGTCGCGGACGACGCGGTCCCCAAGCAGCAGCTCGACACGCAGGAATCGCTCGTGCGCCAGTACGAGGGCGCCGTCAAGAACGACCAGGGTCTGATCGACAGCGCGAAGGTGATGCTCGTCTACTGCCGCATCACGTCGCCGATCGCCGGCCGCGTGGGCCTCCGCGCGGTGGATCCCGGCAACATCGTGCACGCGAGCGACGCCAACGGCATCATCGTCGTCACCCAGCTGCAGCCGATCACCGCCATCTTCACGATTCCCGAGGACAGCATTCCGCCCGTGCTCGATCGGCTGGCGCATGGCGTGCCGCTGCCCGCCGACGCCTATGACCGCGAGCAGCGACACAAGCTCGCGACGGGCACGCTGCTCACGATCGACAACCAGGTCGATCCGACCACGGGCACGGTGAGGCTGAGAGCCGTCTTTCCCAACACCGACAACCGCCTGTTCCCCAGCCAGTTCGTCAACGTGCGGTTGCGGCTCGACGTCAAACACAACGCCACGGTGACTCCGGCGGCGGCCGTGCAGCGCACCACGCGTGGCACGTTCGTGTACGTCGTCATGCCGGGACAGAAGGTGGCGGCGCGCAACGTCACCGTCGGCGTCGCGGACGGGGACGACGTGGTGATCGAATCCGGACTCAAGCCCGGCGAGCGGGTGGTGGTGGATGGCGCCGATCGTCTGCGCGATGGCGCGACGGTGACGGAGCGCGTCGAGGGCGCCGGCGGCCCCGCGGGCGGGACGTCGTGAACCTGTCGCGTCCGTTCATTCTGAGACCGGTCGCCACGACGCTGCTCATGGCGGCGCTGCTCCTGGCCGGCGGGCTCGCCTATCGGCTGCTGCCCGTGTCCGCGTTACCGGAAGTCGACTACCCCACGATCCAGGTCGTCACGTTCTATCCCGGTGCGAGCCCCGACGTCATGGCGTCGTCCGTCACGGCGCCGCTGGAGCGCCAGTTCGGACAGATGCCCGGGCTCAACCAGATGACGTCCACGAGCTCGGGCGGCAGCTCGGTGATCACGCTGCAGTTCGTGCTGACGCTCGGGCTCGACGTGGCCGAGCAGGAGGTCCAGGCAGCGATCAACGCGGCCCTGACGCTGCTGCCTCAAGATCTGCCGACGCCGCCGGTCTACAGCAAGGTCAATCCCGCCGACGCGCCGATCCTCACGCTGGGCCTGACGTCGTCGACGCTGCCCTTGCCGCGCGTGGAAGATCTCGCGGACACGCGGCTCGCGCAGAAGATCTCGCAGCTGCCCGGCGTCGGCCTCGTCACGATCAGCGGCGGCCAGCGGCCGGCCGTCCGGGTCCAGGCCAATCCCGCCGCGCTCGCGGCGTATGGGCTCACGCTCGAAGACCTGCGCGTGGCGGTGGCCAGCGCCAACGTCAACCAGGCCAAGGGCAACTTCGACGGGCCGCGGCAGGCCTCCGTGATCGGGGCCAACGACCAGCTGCTCACGAGCCGCGACTATCGGCCCCTGATCGTCGCGTACCGCAACGGCGGGCCCGTCGTCCTCTCCGACGTCGCCAACGTGATCGACGACGCCGAGAACGTGCGGCAGGCGGCGTGGATGAACACCGGGCCGGCGGTGATCCTCAACGTGCAGCGGCAGCCGGGCGCCAACGTCATCGCCGTGGCCGACCGCATCAAGGCGCTCCTGCCGCAGCTGCAGGCGTCGCTGCCGTCCGCCGTGCAGGTCTCCGTGCTGACCGACCGCACGGTCACCATCCGCGGCTCGGTGAAGGACGTGCAGCTCGAGCTGATGCTGTCGATCGCGCTCGTCGTCTTGGTCGTCTTTCTCTTTCTGCGCACGCTCGCCGGCACGATCATTCCGAGCGTCGCGGTGCCGCTCTCGCTGATCGGCACCTTCGGCGCCATGGTGCTGCTCGGGTTCAGCCTCAACAACCTGTCGCTCATGGCGCTGACGATCGCGACCGGCTTCGTCGTCGACGACGCGATCGTCATGATCGAGAACATCGCGCGCTACCTCGAAGCGGGCGAGACGCCGCTGGCAGCCGCGCTCAAGGGCGCCGAGCAGATCGGCTTCACAATCCTGTCGCTCACGATCTCGCTGGTGGCCGTGCTGATCCCGCTGCTGTTCATGGCCGACGTGGTGGGGCGGCTCTTTCGCGAGTTCGCGATGACGCTCGGTATCACGATCATCATCTCCGCCATCGTCTCGCTCACGCTGACGCCGATGATGTGCGCGACCCTGCTGCGTCACACGCCGCCCGAGCGTCAGGGACGGCTCTACCGGTGGTCGGAGCGTGTGTTCGCGACGATCATCGAGCGGTACGGAACGAGCCTCCGCTGGGTGCTCGCGCATCAGCCGGCAACGCTGTTGGTGGCCGTTGCCACCCTCGTGCTGACCATCCTCCTCTACGTCGTGGTGCCCAAGGGGTTCTTCCCGATCCAGGACACGGGGGCGATCCAGGGCATCTCCGAGGCGCCGCAATGGATCTCGTTTCCGGCGATGGCCGAGCGCCAGCAGGCGCTGGCGCAGGTGATCCTGCGCGATCCGGCAGTGGCGAGCCTGTCGTCGTTCATCGGCGTGGACGGCACCAACGTGACGCTCAACAGCGGGCGCGTGCTCATCAACCTCAAGCCGCTCGCCGAGCGGCGTATCAGCGCCAGCGACGTCATCCGGCGACTGCAGCCGGCGCTCGCCCACGTCGACGGCATCACGCTGTTCATGCAGCCGGTGCAAGACCTCACCGTCGAGGACCGCGTCAGCCGCACGCAATTCCAGTACAGCATCGAGGATCCGGACGCGCGCGAGCTGAGCGAGTGGGCGCCCAAGCTCGTCGACGCGCTCGCGGCGGCGCCCGAGCTGCGCGACGTGAGCACCGACCAGCAGGACGCCGGCCTCGGAACGCGTCTGATCTTGGACCGCGCGACGGCCTCGCGGTTCGGGATCACTCCTCTGGTGATCACCAACACGCTCTACGACGCCTATGGCCAGCGCCAGGTCTCGACGATGTTCACGCAGCTCAACCAGTACCGGGTCGTGCTCGAGGTGCAGCCGGCCTTCCGCCAGACCGCCGCCGGCCTGCGCGACATCTACGTGCGCGGTAGCAACGCCGGCCAGCCCGTCGTGGTGCCGCTGAACGCGATGATTCAGGCCGAGCCGGTCACGGCGCCGCTGGCCATCACCCGCCAGGGGCAATTTCCGGTGGTCACCCTCTCGTTCAATCTCGCGCCGGGCGTCTCGCTCGGCGACGCCGTGCGCGTGTTCGAGCGGACGACGCAGCAGCTCGGGCTTCCGGCGAGCATCCAGGGCGCCTTCCAGGGGACGGCGCAGGCCTTTCGGGCGTCGCTCTCGCGCGAGCCGCTCCTGATCCTCGCCGCGCTCGTCGCCGTCTACATCGTGCTCGGCGTGCTGTACGAGAGCTACATCCACCCGCTCACGATTCTCTCGACGCTGCCGTCGGCCGGCGTCGGCGCCATCCTGGCGTTGCTGCTGTGTCGCACCGAGCTCAGCGTGATCGCGCTCATCGGCATCATCTTGCTGATCGGCATCGTGAAGAAGAACGCGATCATGATGATCGACTTCGCGCTCGATGCCGAGCGCCGCGAGGGCAAGAGCCCGGTGGACGCCATCTATCAGGCGTGCCTGCTGCGCTTTCGCCCGATCATGATGACGACGTTGGCGGCCCTGCTCGGCGCGCTGCCGCTGGCTATGAGCGAAGGCGTGGGCGCCGAGCTCCGACGTCCGCTCGGTATCTCGATCGTGGGCGGGCTCATCGTGAGCCAGATCCTCACGCTCTACACCACGCCCGTCATCTACCTCGCGTTCGACCGGCTCGCGCGCCGTATGCGCCGGGCGTCACCGCCGAGTGAGCCCGCGTGAACATCGCCGAGCCGTTCATTCGGCGACCGGTCGCGACGACGCTGCTCACGCTGGCGCTCGCGCTGAGCGGCGCGCTCGCGTTCGGTCTGCTGCCGGTGGCGCCGCTGCCGCAGGTCGATTTCCCGACCATTCAGGTGCAGGCGGCGCTGCCGGGCGCCAGCCCCGAGACGATGGCGACGTCGGTGGCGGCGCCGCTGGAGCGCCGGTTCGGCCACATCGCGGCGCTGACGGAAATGACGTCGACCAGCAATCTCGGGTCGACGGCGGTCGTGCTGCAGTTCGACCTGAATCGGGACATCAACGGCGCCGCTCGCGACGTGCAGGCCGCCATCAACGCGGCGCGCGGCGACTTACCGACCACGCTGCCGAACAACCCAACCTATCGCAAGGTCAACCCCGCCGACGCGCCGATCCTCATCCTGGCCCTGACCTCGACCACGCTCGGCCGCGGCAAGATGTACGACGCGGGCTCCAGCATCCTGCAGCAGAAGCTCTCGCAGGTGCCGGGCGTCGGCCAGGTCATCGTGGGCGGCGGTGCGCTGCCCGCGGTACGGGTCGAGCTCAACCCGCTCTCGCTCAACAAGTACGGCATCGGCCTCGAGGACGTCCGCGGCGTGCTCGCGGCGACCAATGTCAACCGGCCCAAGGGCCAGCTCGCCAACACCGCGCGCGCGAGCGAAGTTCTCGCCAACGACCAGCTGTTCAAGGCCGCGGACTACGTGCCGCTGATCGTCGCGTATCGCTCGGGCCGGCCCGTGGTCCTCTCCGAGGTGGGCGACGTCGTCGACTCGGTCGAGGACGTGCGGAACATCGGCCTGTCCAACAAGGACCCGGCCATCGTCGTGGTGATCTTTCGTCAGCCCGGCGCCAACATCATCGACACCGTCGACAACGTGCGCGGCCTTCTGCCGCAACTGCGGGCCTCGGTGCCGGCCTCGATCAATGTCGACGTGGTGCTGGACCGCAGCACGACGATCCGCGCCTCGCTGCATGACGTCGAGCGCACGCTCGTCATATCGGTCGTGCTGGTCACGTTGGTGGTGTTCGTGTTTCTGCGCAGCGTACGGGCCACCCTCATTCCCGCCGTCGCCGTCCCCGTCTCGCTCGTGGGGACGTTCGGCGCCATGTACCTGCTCGGCTTCAGCCTCAACAACCTCTCGTTGATGGCGCTCAGCATCGCGACGGGCTTCGTCATCGACGACGCAATCGTGGTGCTGGAGAACATCACCCGCTACCGCGAGGCGGGGCACACGCGGCTCGAGGCCGCGCTCCTCGGCGCCAAGGAGATCGCCTTCACCGTGCTGTCGATCAGCGTGTCGCTCGTCGCGGTGTTCATCCCCATTCTGCTGATGGGCGGCGTGGTCGGCCGGTTGTTCCGCGAGTTCGCGGTGACCCTGTCGATGGCCATCGCGATCTCCATGTTCGTGTCGCTGACCACGACGCCGATGATGTGCGCGACGCTGCTGCGCCCGCACGGCGAGGAGCGTCACGGCCGTTTGTATCGGTGGAGCGAGCGCGGATTCGATGCGCTGCTGCGCCTCTACGACGCCACGCTGACCCTGGCCCTGCGTCATCCGCGCGGCGTGCTCTTGGTCGCGCTCCTCACCGTCGTCATCAACGCCTATCTCTTCGTCGTCGTGCCCAAGGGGTTCTTTCCACAGCAGGACACCGGCCGCCTGACCGGCGTCATCCAGGCCGCGCAGGACACGTCGTTCCAGGCGATGCAGAAAAAGCTGACCCAGGTGGTCGGCATCATCGCCGACGACCCCGCCGTCGACAACGTCATCGGCTTCAGCGGCGGCTCGGGCGGCGGCGGCGCGACCGTGAACACGGCACGGATGTTCGTCGCGCTGAAATCCCTCGAGGAGCGCGGACACCTCACGGCCGACCAGGTGATCACGCGCCTGCGCGGCAAGCTCACGGTCGTCCCGGGCGCGCCGACGTTTTTGCAGGCCGTCCAGGACCTGCGCATCGGCGGCCGCGCGAGCAACGCGCAGTACCAGTACACGCTGCAGGGCGAGGACGTCAACGAGCTGAACTCGTGGGCGCCCCGCGTGGCCGAGCGCCTGCGCACGCTGCCGCAGCTGGTGGACTTCAGCAGCGATCAGCAGAACCAGGGACGGCAATCTTCGGTCGTGATCGATCGGCGCACGGCGTCCCGGCTCGGCCTCACGCC
>Ga0114129_10005565_pt1 | contig 17822 bp, 16 predicted proteins | sample RhiMetdeltSRZDD1_FD_80071 | JGI IMG/M metagenome (GOLD analysis project Ga0114129, IMG submission 80071) | Populus rhizosphere microbial communities from Tennessee, USA - Rhizosphere MetaG P. deltoides SRZDD1 (version 2) (version 2) | ecosystem: Host-associated > Plants > Roots > Rhizosphere >...
GGTCGACACCGGTCCACGCCGACGACACGCTGCCCTCGGTGCTGATCTCGCGTCAACTCTCCGAAGGCGAACACCTCTCGGTCGGCGACGTCATCCGCCTTAGCGCATCTGACGACGGCAGCAGCGTTCAGCAGTTCCGCATCGCCGGCGTCTATGAACCAACACCCGATCCGGCCAGGTTAGGTGCCGTCATTCGAGAGGTCCAGCTGCACCTTCCTGACCTGCTCAGCCTGACACGCGACCCGTCGGCGCCGAGCGGCAGCGAATACGTGCAGACGATCAACGTCGCGCTCGTGGATCCGGCAGACGCGGACGCATTTTCACGCGAGGTCCGCGCACGGATGCCGGGCATCGATGCCCAGCCTGCCACCGGAGCGGCCGAATCGACCGGCCCATTCATCGTGCTGCGCCGCTTTCACCTGGCGATCGCCATCGTCACGATCGTCGCATCCACGGTGTTTCTGCTGGCGCTCACGATCATGCTCGTGGACGAACGGCGGGCCGCAGTCGGCGTGCTTCGGCTGATCGGATTGCCGATCCGCCGAATCCTGCTCCAGCTGCTCATCGAAGGGGTGTTGATCGCCGTCGTCGGTTCGATGTTCGGTCTGGTGCTCTCGCTGTTGTCGGAGGGGATCATCAACCGGTTCTTCCAGTGGCGCTATGACACCGCGCTCGTCTTCGTCCGCATCACGCCGCAGGTCGCGGCCATTTGTGTGGCGATTGCCATCCCGCTCGGTGTCTCGGCTACCGTCGTGGCGTCGTGGGCACTGCTGCGGCGCAATGGCCTGCGGCTCGCCCGCCGATGAACGCGATGGGCTTTGCGTGGCGCAGCCTGGTTCGCCAGCCCGCGCGCGCGTCACTCGGCGTACTCGGCGTCGCTGCTGTCGGTGCGTTGCTCTTCGACATGCTGTTGCTGTCGCAGGGACTCGTGATTTCGATGCGCGGCCTTCTCGAACGAACGGGATTCGATCTCCGGGCCACCGCGACTGACGCGCTGCCGGGTCAGGGACCACTCATTCCAAACGCCGTTGAACGCACGCAGGCGATCTCACAACTGCCTTCAGTGCGCTCGGCCATCGCACTGCGCTTTGCGAACGCGGTCGTGCTCGCCGGCGGACCCCTCGGCGTGTACACCACGTTTCAGGGGGTCGCAGGCTCCGGCGCTGCGTATCCGTGGACGATTCTTCGCGGCCGCGACATCACGCCCGGGCGTCCTGAGATTGTGATCAATGAGAACACATCGACACGCACGCAGCTCGCCCCGGGATCACGCGTGATGCTGCGCGCATCCTGCACCCATCAGGAGCAGGCGCTTCCACCCGTGCCATTCATCGTCTCGGGGGTCGCGCAGTTCCCGTTCGACAGCCCGAATGGAACCACGATCGCCACGTCGCTCCAGATGCTGGCGACCGCGTGCGGCGGGAACGAATCGAACGAGGCGGACGTCATCATGGTCGCCTCACAGGAGAGCGCCGGACCCTCTGCGGCCGTCTCTGACGTCGCGAAGCTCCTCCCGGACCTCTATGTATTGAGCAACGCTGAAGCCGTAAACCGGTTCGAGCGCGGCGGTTTCACTTACTTCCGCCAGATTTCCACCGTATTGACGGCGGTGACCCTGTCTTTTGCGGTGCTGCTGATCACCGTCCTTCTGACCGTCTCGATCAATCAGCGCCTTGGCGAAATTGCGGCCCTGCGCGCGCTTGGCTTCTCCCGATGGCGCGTCGTTGCCGATGTGTTCTGCGAATCGGTGCTGATCGTGGGAGGTGGTGGTCTGCTGTCGCTGCCAGTCGGCGCGCTTCTCGCCGTCGGGCTCGATCGCATCTTGAAACGGATACCAGGAATTCCTGCGGACGTTCATTTCTTTGTGTTCGAGCCGAGTGCTCTCGAGGTTCATCTCCTGCTGCTTTCGGCAACCGCGGTCGTGGCGGCGCTCTACCCGATTCGCATCGTCGCGAAACTCCCAATCGCCGCAACTTTGCGAGATGAGGTGGTCGGGTGACCAACACGAACGGCCACATCGTCGAGGCGAGCCACATTAGCCGCATCTTTCCGATGCCGGCCGGCCCCGTGACCGCCGTCGCCGATGTGACGCTCAAGATTCTGCCTGGAGATCACATCGCGATCCGCGGTCCTTCCGGCTGCGGAAAATCGACGCTGCTGCACATGCTCGGGTGTGTCGAGCCGCCCTCCGGCGGCACGCTGCTCTTTCGCGGTGACGATGTCACGAAGCTATCGGACCGGCAGCGGAGCCTGCTGCGTCTGCGTCAGATCGGCTTCGTGTTTCAGCGGTTCTTTCTGCTGCCGATGCTCACCGCTGCGGAAAACGTCGAGCTGCCACAGTCGGAGGCAAATGTTCCGAAGTCGGAGCGCCGCCAGCGTACGCAGGAGCTGCTGGAGTACGTCGGCCTCGCGGCACGCGCGGCTCACCGGCCATCGGAGCTCTCGGGTGGCGAAATGCAGCGCGTCGCGATCGCACGCGCGCTCGCGAACAAGCCGGGCTTGCTGCTGGCGGATGAACCGACCGGTGAGCTGGATCGTGCAACCGGTGAACAGATCGCTTCTCTCCTCGACCGCGTCAACGCGGACGGCACGGCGCTGGTCATCGTGACGCACGATCCGGCGCTCGCCGAGCGGTCCACGAGGATTCTGAGCATGCGGGACGGACGGATTGAAAGCGAGTCGGCATCCGCATGATCGGCAGGCTCGCGCTGCGCTCGCTGACGGCACACCCGGTCCGCTCGGCGGTCCTTGCCGCCGGTTTCGGCGTCGGTGTCGCCGTGATGGCGATTCTGCTGGGCGTCGCCGAAATCGTGCTCACACAGGCAAGGTCTCCCGAGCTGGTCGGCGGCGGCGATGTCGTCATCCATCTCGAGCCGTCGGTGCCCGCACGCATGGTGATGTCGGGGGCGCTTCAGTCCGATCAGTTGCGCAACCGAATCCGCGCGGCAGGCCCGTCGCACTCGGCGGCGTTGTACCTGATTCGCGACGACGGTCCCCTCCGCGTAGACGCCCACGGCGGCATTCCCAGCATCGAGAAGGCGATGGGCGATTCAGAAGTCGCGTCGAGTCGCCAATGGCAGGACACCCCGGAAGACGTCGCGTGGACTCAGACGAGCCCCGAGGACGTGCTGCGGCAGATCGACCGGTTTCATGAGATCCCGAACGCGCCAATATGGGAGGACTCGTGGGCCGAGTGGTTGTACTTCAACGGACGCGCGCGTGACGCCCGGTTTTATCTGACGTTCATGGTGGGCCCACGGCAGCCTGATGGTGGACGTCAGGCAGGCGTCCGGCTGCAGCTCGATCGCGGCGGGCGTGTCGAGAACTTCAGCGCGTCTGCACAGCTGGCCGAAGCCGATACGAAACGCGCCCCGGAATTGACGATTGGCGCCAATCACGTTCGATTGGAAGGGGTGCGGTACGTCATCGATCTGGATCTTCGCGGTGAGGCCGGACGCTCCGCGCGCGGACGTCTCAGCATCGAAGCATCACCGGGGCGCCTCGTGCCTCCAATCGAGATCGGTGGCGCTCACGGTTGGCGAACGGGGTATGTCGTGCCTGTTATGTCAGGAAACCTTGACGGGACGCTCGATGTCGCAACCGAGCGCATTTCATTCGCCGGCGGCGCGGGGTACCACGACCACAATTGGGGATTCTGGCGGGGCGTCTCGTGGCAGTGGGGGCAGGCGCAGCAGGGCGACCTCTCGCTCATTTATGGCCGCGTATTCCCTCCTCCCGATGCTGCCGACCCGAATCGAATCCCCGGCTTTGTTGGCGCTCTGGGACCTGACGGCCCGCTCGGCTACGCGACAGACGTGACGATCGACGAGATGAATGACGCGAACGGCCGGCCGCGCACCATAACCGTGACCGCCCGCAGTCGCCTGCTCGACGTGCGCATGCAGTTCCAGGTCGGTTCGGTGGTAATGACGCGGATGACTCAGGGGACGCTGGCGAGCGGGTTGAGCTTCCTTCAGATGCGAGGACAATACACGGTGACCGGGCATGCCGGGGAACGCGAGATTGACTTCACCGCTCCGGGATCGGCTGAGACTTTCCGGGAAAATCCCAAGCTCCAAATCCCAAATCCCAAATCACAATAAAAAACACGAGCCGTGTTTGGGTTTTGGGATTTGGGATTTACCGCAGATCTAAAGCACGTCGCGCGGCGATCTGTGCGCGGCCGCGACGACGCGCGAGCGTCTCGAGTGTGGCGGCAAGCGGCAATTCGGTTTGCGTGGCGTTCCAGCCTCGCGCGAGCTGTGCGGCGACGATGCGGCGCCTGTCCATTTCCATCCGGAAGCAATCGAAACACAGCGTGCGAGGACGCTCGATTGAGGGGTCATCGTCCTGCTCGTCGCGGAACCCGTACCGCGCCTCGCGCGCGCTGCATGCCGCACAGAGACGGGGCGGGTGTGGCGGGTGGGGCTGCGCCGCGCGGCCACGTGCCTCGTCGGCTCCGCTTGCCCGCCTACCTGCCTCACTTGCCCTACCCGCTTCACCCGCCTCGTACAGTGCCAGCTGCATGATCCGTCTCCTCTATTGAGACCAGACTATGCAAGCCCTATGACAGACTAGGTCAATGCCTGCTGTACGGGAGACGACGGCCGAGGACGAACTGTTCCGCCTTCCGCTTTCTGAGTTCACCCCGGCCCGAAACGCGCTCGCCGCGAAGCTGAAAAAGGACGGCGACTCCGAAGAAAGCGAGCGGATCAAGGCGCTCTCGAAACCGCCGGTTTCCGCATGGGTTGTCAATCAGCTGTACTGGAAGCACCGCAGTGCATTCGATCGACTGTTTGCGGCAGGCGACGAGTTCCGGAACGCGCAGGCGGCGCAGCTTGCCGGTAAATCGGTGGATTTACGCGTGCCGCTCGACGCACGACGCGAAGCACTCGGCGAGCTGACGAAGCTCGCGGCCGAGGTCTTGCGCGAGGCGGGGCACCCGGCGTCTCCCGACATGATGCGGCGCATCATGACGACGCTCGAAGCGCTCGCCACCTACGGCAATCATTCCGGTGCCCCTCCTGCGGGCCGCCTGACCGCCGATATCGACCCTCCAGGTTTTGAGGCGCTCGCGGCGCTCGTCCCGACGGGAACCCATCGTCCAGGCGCTGCGAAGGAACAGGCCGCGCCGCGTGTGATCCCATTCAATCAACCAAAGCCCCAGCGGGGGACGCGCAAAACTGGTGACGACCGCGAGGACTCGCGGCGCGCGGAACAGGAACGGCGCGAGCGACAGAACGAAGCGCGAAAGGCCCTGCGTGAAGCCGAGCGTGCGCTCGTGGAGGCGCGACGCGCCGCGGAGCGGGCGCGAGCTGAAATGAAGGAAGCCGCTGCGCGCGCCAAGGCCGCCGAGAAGGATAAAGCAGCGCTCGAGGCGCGTTTCGAAAAGGTGTCAGCAGCCGCTGAATCCGCGCGTCAGGCGGCGCGGCAGGTGGCAAGCCGCGCCGAAGAAGCTGCACAGGCCATGGACGATGCCGAGCGCGCGGTCGCCTCAGCGCGCGAGCAGCTCCGCGAGGTCGACGGTTGATCTAAGGTCCGCCTGAAGGCGGACCCCACCAATCGCCATGCTGACAGTGGGGTCCGGCTTCAGCCGGACCTTCTGCTTTCAGTCGGACCTCCCACTCCCATCTCACCCGTCCAGCGCGGCGCACCCGGAACTTCGATATGGAACTGATCCAGCATTCGAAGCACCGTGTGATCGATCACCTCGTCCAGCGTGCGCGGGTTCATGTAAAAGGCCGGCACAGGCGGCAGAATCACGGCACCCATTCGCGCCAGCCTCAGCATGTTGTCCAGGTGAATCTCGCTCAATGGCGCTTCGCGCACAGAGAGCAACAGACGACGTCGCTCCTTCAGGGTGACGTCTGCCGCCCGATGCACGAGGCTGTCGCCGTAGCCGTGCGCGATCGCTCCGAGCGTCTTGACACTGCAGGGCGCGATGATCATCCCCTCGGCCTGGAACGACCCGCTCGCGATCGCGGCGCCCATGTCGGTGGGCGCATACACCTCGGTGGCCAGCGCCTCGACCTGTTCGCGTGAAAACGGCGTTTCGTGCAGCAGCGTCCGGGCACCCCATTTGCTGATGACGAGATGCGTTTCGACGTGCGCTTCGCGCAACCGCTGAAGCAGGCGCACGCCGTAAATGACGCCGGTCGCACCCGTGATGCCGACTATGAGTCTCATAAATCCCAAAACCCAAATCCCAAATCCCAAATCCCAAGTTCCAAACACGGGGCCACAGAGACAGCTCGTTACCCCTTTTGGGATTTGGGTTTTGGGATTTGGAATTTGGGATTTACATACAGGCTATTATCGACCGAATGCTTCGTCGTCAGCGGTCCGGTTCCGTGATCTGCAGCTCGTGCGGCGTGCTCGTCGGCATCAACGATGACAGATGCTACAACTGCGGGCGGCGCAATCCCGGTATGTGGGGCTACGCGCCACTCCTGCGGTCGCTCGGCGCCGACCTGGGCTTCGTTCCCTTCGTCATCGGCACGTGCGGGATTGTGTACGTGCTCACCCTCATCGCGTCGCGCGGTGCCATCACACAGGGCGGCATGTTCTCATTCCTCGGGCCGAGCACCCCCGCGCTGATTCTTTTCGGGGCAAGCGGCGGCGTGCCCGTGTTCGTCCTCGGACGATGGTGGACGGTGCTCAGCGCGGCGTGGCTTCACGCGGGCTTGCTGCACATCATGTTCAATATGTTCGCGGTGCGGCAGCTCGGGCCACCCACGGCCGATTTCTATGGGCCGGCGCGGACCATCATCATCTATACCGCCGGCGCGATCGCGGGCTTTGCGTTGAGTTCGTTCGCCTATGAGTTTCTTCCAAACATCGACCTGGGAATGATCCATCTCGGTGGAAGCTCGTTTACCGTCGGCGCATCAGCGTCAATCTCCGGTTTGATAGGCGCCCTGGTGTACTACGGTCGACGCACGGGCAGCGCCCTCGTCAGAACCGAGGCCACGCGGATGGTCGTCATGCTTGTGTTTTACGGATTCCTCTTCCGCGGCATTGACAACTACGCGCACGCGGGTGGGTTTGGCGGCGGCTACCTCGCCGCGCGCCTGCTCGATCCGCTCAAGCCAGAACGCGGCGATCACGTCATCATTGCGATCTTTTGCCTGGCGCTGTCGGTTTTGTCGATCGTCGTCTCTGTCATAACCGGCGTACGTATCTTCTGATCAAGCCGTGGCTGTCGAACCTGCCTGGAACGAGTACTACACCGACGAGATGGATGCCGCCTGGCTGTACCGGGCGCTGGCACGCGTCGAGCGCAACGTGCAGCGTCGCGCCATCTTCGAGAATCTCGCGAAGGTCGAAGACGATCACGTGGAGCGGTGGCGGTCGCTGTTTCACGAACATGGCGGCGAGGTGCCACCGCATTCGCCGTCGATTCGGTCGCGGATGCTCGCAACACTAGCGCGCATCCTCGGATCCGGGGCCGTACTGCCGATCATCATCGCGGAAGAGTCGCGCGAAGTCGGGTCGTACCTGAGGCTCGCCCGAAAATCCACGGACAAAACGACGCACGATACGGCGGTCGCCATTGCAACTGAATCCGCCGAACATGCCCAGCACCTGTCGTCGTCGATCGGCCGCGAGGGCGAACCGTGGCACGGACTTGCCGCGGGCGGGTATCTGCGCAGCGTCGTGTACGGATTCAACGACGGGCTGACGGCGAACTTCGGCCTTGTGGCCGGCGTGATCGGCGCCAGCGTTGAACCGCACCTCGTCGTCGTCACCGGCGTTGCAGGTGCGCTCGCCGACGCGCTGTCGATGGGCTCGAGCGGCTACCTTGCGGCGAAGAGCGAGGCCGAAGTCGCGGCGCGCCAGGTGGCGATTGAGCGTGACGAATTGCGGTTGATGCCCGACCTCGAGGAAAAGGAACTGGCGCTGATTCTCGAAGCCAAAGGGTTGACCCCGGAGAACGCGCGCGAATCGGCGGAAGCGATGATGCGCGATCCCAAACGGGCACTCGAGACGAAAGTACAGGAGGAACTGCGGATTCAGCCGCCGTCGGTGACTCCGCTGGCGGACGGCCTCGTCACGGGGACGGCCACGGCCTTCGGCGCGGTCATTCCCTTGATCCCGTTTCTGACGCTTCCATTGGGCGCGGCGATCTGGGTGTCGCTGACCATCAGCATGCTCGCCCATTTTGCCGTTGGCGCAACCCGCAGCATCTTCACGGGCCGCAGCGTCTGGGCCAGCGGACGCGACATGTTTCTCGTGGGCTTCGGCGTTGCCGCTGCCGGCTATTTCATCGGGTCGCTGGTGATCAAATTGTGAGGCAGGAACCGGGAGCCCGGAGTCGGTAGCCGGTAGCCGGACGCGATGACTGTGATCAGAGGTCTCATCGGCGTGCTCGTTGGTCTCGCCGTCTCCGTTGGCTTCGTGCAGTTTCTCGAGCTGATGCTCGCCAACGCCATTGCCGGACGGCCGCTCCAGTCGATGGAGGACTATGCCGAGGTGCTCAACGCTTTGCCCGTTCTCGGCATCCGGCTCGTGGTGACCTCGTTCATCGCACTGCTCGGCGGGTATCTCTGTGCGAAACTCGCGGAAGCCGACGAGATGCGATATACGTTGATCGCCGTCATCTTCCGCATCGTGGCGATTGCCGGTGGAAATGCCGCCGGTTACATGCCACGGACACCCGCGTGGGCGCTCGCGGTGCTGTTGACGGTATCCACGGGTGCGATGCTCGCCGGCGGTGCCATCCGCGCCGCCGCGGCGGCAGCCGGACCGCAAAGGAGAGAGGACCGTTGAGACTTGCGTATCAGGGCGAGCCCGGCGCATACAGCGAAGCCGCGGCGCTTCTCTACGGCGGACAACACGTGGAAACGATGCCATGCAAGAGCTTCGACGAAGTGTTCGAGGCTGTCGTGAAAAAGCGCGCGACGCACGTAGTGGTACCGCTCGAGAACTCCATCGGGGGCACCATTCACCGCAACTACGATCTGCTGCTCGAGCACGAAATCATGATCACCGGCGAGGTCGAGCTCGACGTCGTCCACTGTCTACAGGCGTTACCGGGCACAAACATCGCCGACGTGAAAGTCGTGTACTCGCATCCGCAGGCGCTCGCCCAGTGCGAGCGCTACCTGAAGGATCTCGGGGTCACGGTTGAAGCCGTGTACGACACGGCTGGCGGCGCGAAGCTGGTCGCCGAACAGCGGTTGACAAATGCGGCCGCACTCGCATCGCGGCGGGCGGCCGAAGTCTTCGGGCTCGAAGTGCTGCAGGAAGCGGTGCAGGACTATGAATACAACATCACGCGATTCGCCATTATCGGTGGCGTTGCCGGCGCCGACGCGGACAAGACGACCATCGTGTTCGCGCTGCCCAGCACACCAGGGGCGCTCTTCAAGGCGCTCAGCGTGTTCGCGCTGCGCGATATCAATCTGACGAAGCTCGAAAGCCGACCCATCCGCGGCCGCCCGTGGGAGTACCTTTTTTACGTCGAAGTCGACGCACGCCGCGATGACATGGCGTGCTCGCGCGCGCTGATGCACCTCGCCGAATTCGCGAAATGGACGCGCGTGCTCGGCACGTACAAGGGATGGCAACGGGCGAGAGACTGATTTGCGATTTGTGATTTGTGATTTGTGATTGACGTCGTCGGTGTAGGCGCGAATTCAGTCGACTTCGTCTATCGTCTTCCTTCGTTTCCCTCGCCCGAAAGTTCCTTCGCAAAGCTTCGAATCAGTGAACATCTAATCTCCTGCGGAGGTCAGGTGACGACGGCGCTCGCGACGTGTGCGGCGATGGGACTGAGCACCTCGTACGTCGGAACGATCGGCTCAGATCGTAACGGCGAACAGATGCGCGAAGAACTGCACCGGCGTGGCATCGACACCACCTACGCAATCGCCAGAAACACCGCCAATCCATTCGCGGTCATCCTGCTCGACGATCGTTACGGCGAACGCGTGGTCCTGTGGCATCGCAATCCGGCGGTCGTGCTGTCATCTGCAGAAGTGGATCGCAAGGCCGTTACGATTGGCCGGTTGCTCCACGTCGACGATGTGGACGTTGCGGCCAGCATCCAGGCAGCGAATCTGGCTGTGGCCGCTGGAAAGCCGGTCACCAGCGACATCGAGCGGACAACGGATGATGTCAGAGCGCTCGTCGACGCCGTCACGATCCCCATCTTTGCGGAGCATGTCCCGGCGGAACTCACCGGCGAGACGAATCTGCCGCGCGCGCTGGAACGGCTGCGCCGGCCCTATCACTCGATGCTCTGCGTCACACTCGGGGCTCGTGGCGCACTGCTGCTTGCCGGCCACGAAGTGATTCATGAACCTGGAATCAGCGTGCAGACCCTGGACACGACGGGCGCCGGCGACATCTTCCGCGGTGCGTTTATCTGTGCGCTGCTGCGCGGCGACCAGCCGCGCGACATCCTTCACTTCGCAAACGCGGCGGCGGCGATCAGTTGCACGAAGCTCGGGGCGATGAACAGCGTCCCCGCGATCGAAGAAGTGCGCGCTATCGCTTGAACGACGATTGGTTCCTGTAAGATCCGCTGCCGATATGCGGCTGACCGAGCGCAAGGCATGGATCCTGTTCGCGTCGCTGGCGAAGGCCGACCGCGGTCTCGCGACCGCGTGGTGGATTCTTCTGCTGCTCCGCGGCACGCTGCCGGCCGTGTTCGCGATTGCGATGGGCGTCCTGGTCGGCGCCGTGGAGCATGGCAGCGCGCTCGCCGGGCCGCTCGGGCTGACCGGCGCGATCTTCATCGCGCTGCAGGTGGTTGGTCCGATCCATCAGGCGATCAGCTCGAACCTGGGCGACCGCACCGCCGCGTGGCTTTACGATCGCCTCACCGAAGCATGTGTGCGTCCGCCTGGCGTCGGCCATCTCGAAGATCCAAAGCTGACCAGCGATTTGACGGTCGCGCGCGATTTCGATCTCGGCATGACCGGCCCGCCGCTCTCGATCTCGATCGACTTCATCGCCAACGGTATGGTCGAGATGATCGGAGGCGCCGCGTCGGCCGTGATCCTCGCGTTCTACGCGTGGTGGGCCCCGATCGTGCTCGCGGGCGGCTGGCTGGCGACGCACTGGCTGCTGCGCGAGAGCGCTGTCTGGAAGGACCGCAACACCGACGAAGTCCGGGCAGCGCAGCGCGACGCCGACTACGCGTACCGGCTCGCCGTCGATCCGCCGGCGAGCAAGGAGCTTCGCCTGTTCGGCCTCGCCAGCTGGACGCTCGAGCGCTTCATCGCGCGGCGGACGAAGCTGCACGATCTGCAGTACGCCGCGACGCGGCTGCGCGAGAAACCGGTCGTCTGGAGCCTCCTGATCGTCCTGTCGGCGAACGTCATCGTCTTCGCGTCACTTGCGAGCGCCGTGGCGAACGGGCGGATCACGCTCGGCGAGGTCGTCGTCTATCTGCAGAGCGCTGTCGGTGTGTCAATGATGGCGTTCGGCGGATTCAGCTGGGCGCTCGATGGTGCCGCCGCGCCAGTGCAGGCGGTATTGCGTCTCGAGCCTGCGATGCGCCCGGCCGGGGCGCTGACCTCTGGCGATCGCTCCGCAGCGGGCACGCCTGCGACAACGATTCGGTTCCGTGATGTCTCCTTCGCATACCCGGGCGGCGCGCCGGTTCTCGAGCATTTCGACCTCTCGATTCCTGTCGGCACCTCACTTGCGATCGTCGGCCAGAACGGCGCCGGCAAGACGACGATCGCGAAACTGCTGTGTCGCCTCCACGATCCGCAGGGCGGCGCGATCGAGATCGACGGGATCGACATGCGCGATCTCGATCTGAAGTCGTGGCGCTCGCGCGTGACCGCGGTCTTCCAGGATTTCATGCGCCTCGAGCTGCCGCTGCGCGCGAACGTCGCTCCGGCGGGCGCGCCGGATGCGATCGTCAGCGCCGCTCTGGAATCCGCAGGCGCCGTGGATCTCGCCTCGCTCGACACCGTGCTCGCACGCGGCTACGACGGCGGCACCGATCTGTCGGGCGGACAGTGGCAGCGGGTCGCGCTCGCTCGTGCGCTTGCCGCCGTCACACTCGGCGCGCGTGTCGTCCTGCTCGACGAGCCGACGGCGCAGCTCGACGTTCGCGGAGAAGCGGAGATTTTCGATCGCCTGCTCGCCGCCACACGGCGGTGCACGACAATCCTGATCTCGCACCGGTTCTCCACGGTCCGCCACGCCGATCGCATCTGCGTCCTCGAGCACGGCCGCGTCATCGAGCTCGGCACGCACGACGAGCTCCTGGCGCTCAACGGACGCTATCGCACGATGTTCGATCTGCAGGCACAGCGCTTCTACGTGGCAGAAGACGAGGAGGGGATCACATATGACGCCCTCTCCTGAACGGCGCGATCAGATCGAGCCGCTGCCACCCACGCTGTCGTCGATGTGGCGACTATGCAAGCTCGGGTATCGCCACGAGCCACGGCTGATGCTCGCCGCGTTCGTCCTTTCGCAGCTCGCTGCGCTACCCGACGCGCTGTTGGCGCTCTGGCTGATGCTCCTCGGCACAGGGGTCCTCGAGCACCGATCGGGACTCGTCCTCGGTGCGGCGATCGGTCTCGCCGTGTCGGCTACCGCGACATGGTTCTTGCGCACTGCCAGCACGCGCGTGCAGCGGCGGTTCCGCGACAAGGTGACGATCGCGCTCGAATCGCACGTCGCACGACTGCAGGCGACGATCTCCACGATCGCCCATCAGGAGCGGCCGGAACATCTCGATCGCCTCTCGATGCTGCGCAATCAGGTCTTCGTGCTCGATCACATGTACATGTCGCTGTTCTCCACGCTCGGCTGGATTCTCCGGCTCGGCGTGACGCTCGCGATGCTGACGGCGGTGCACCCGGCCCTGATCGTCCTCGCCGCGTTCGCGATCCCGACGGTGTGGACGTCGACGTGGAGACCGGCCGTCGAGCGGATCGCGATGGAGCGCGCATCGCAGTCCAACCGGCGCGCGCGTCATCTCTTCACGATCGCGACGACGGCGTCGCCAGGCAAGGACGTGCGGATCACGGGCATCGGCGATCAGCTCCTGATCGACCGGCGGCGGGCATGGGAGCGCGGCTTCACGCCAATCGCCGCGGCGCGATGGGCGAGCGCGTGGTGGCATACGCTCGCATGGGCCATCTTCGGCGGCGCGTACGTCGGCGCAATTGTGTTCGTCTCGTACGGGATCGGTGCGCCGCCGGCGAGCGTGCTGCTCGTCCTCGCGGCGGGCGCGCGGCTGTCGTGGTACATCGCCGCGACCGTCGGCGAGATCGGATTTCTGCGCGGCTTCTGGAGCGACGGGGCGCGGCGTCTCGCCTGGCTCGAAGACTACGCTGCACGGATCGCCCGGTCCGCCGACATGCCTGTTCCGTCCGTGCTTCGACGCGGCATCCGTCTCGAGCACGTGACCTTTTCGTATCCGGGCACCTCACGCGTCGTGTTGGACGATGTGTCGCTGACGCTGCCCGCCGGCGCGGTCGTCGCGATCGTCGGCGAGAATGGCGCCGGCAAGACCACGCTGGTCAAGCTGCTGGCGAAGATGTACGAGCCTTCGTCGGGATCGATCACCATCGACGACACGCCCCTCGCGCGTGTGGCCGCCGACCAGTGGCGCGCGCAGCTCGCCGGCGCATTCCAGGATTTCTTCCGCTTCGAGTTCCGCGCGCGGCAAACGGTCGGTCTCGGCGACGTGCCGCGTCTCGACGACGACGCCGCGATCGTCGGCGCCGTCGATCGTGCCGGCGCGGGCGACGTCATCGCACGTTTGTCGTCGGGAATCGAAACCCAGCTCGGTGCGACGTGGCCGGGCGGCGCGGAGCTGTCGTTCGGTCAGTGGCAGAAGCTCGCACTCGCACGCGGCTTCATGCGAGAGGAGCCGCTGCTGCTCGTGCTCGACGAGCCCACGGCCGCGCTAGACGCGGAAACCGAACATGCGCTGTTCGAGAGGTACGCAGCCGCGGCGCACGGGGATGCGAACGGAAACGGTCGCATCACGGTCCTCGTGTCTCACCGCTTCTCGACCGTCAGGATGGCAGATCTGATCGTCGTCCTTGATGGATCGCGGCTCGTCGAAGTCGGCACGCACGACGGGTTGATGGCGAAGCGCGGACAGTACGCGGAGCTGTACGGCATCCAGGCTGCGGCGTACCGATGAACGCCGGTGGTTAGCGTTTGAACAGCACGAACCCGAGCGGCGGCACCGTGATCGACATCGAATACTCGAAGCCGTGCATCGGCCGGTGCCCGGCGTTCGCGCCGCCGCCGTTGCCCATGTTACCGCCGCTGTACCGCGCACTGTCGCTGTTGAGCAGCTCACGAAACCAGCCACCATCGGGAACACCGATGCGGTAATCGAGGCGCGGCACCGGCGTGAAGTTTGTGACGATGACGGTGTAGTCGTCGGGATTTTTGGCGCGCCGGACGAATGACATCACGCTGTTCTCGTTGTCGCAGCAGTCGATCCACTGGAAGCCGGCGTAGTCGAAATCGACCTCATGGAGCGACGGTTCGTGTTGATAGGTGTGATTGAGGTCCTGCACCCAACGCCGCAACCCCTGATGCTCGGCGTACTGCAGCAGATGCCATTCGAGGCTCGAGTCGTAGTTCCACTCGCACCACTGGCCGATCTCCGCGCCCATGAACATCAGCTTCTTGCCCGGATGCGTGAACATGTAGCCGTAGAGCGCGCGCAGATTCGCGTGCTTCTGCCACAGGTCGCCAGGCATCTTGTCGAGCATCGCGCGCTTGCCATGGACCACCTCGTCATGCGAGAACGGCAGCACGAAGTTCTCGGTGAACGCGTAGAGCATCGAAAAGGTGACGCGATTGTGGTGCCAGCGGCGATGCACGGGATCCTCTTTGATGTACTCGAGCATGTCGTGCATCCAGCCCATGTTCCACTTGTAGCTGAAGCCGAGGCCTCCCACGTACACCGGCCGGCTCACCGCCGGCCAGGCCGTTGACTCCTCCGCAACCGTGATCGAGCCCGGCACGCGCCCGTGCGTCAAGACATTGAGCTGCTTGAGAAATTCGACGGCTTCGAGGTTTTCGCGCCCACCGAACTGGTTCGGAATCCACTGGTCGGCGTTGCGCGAGTAATCCAGATAGAGCATCGACGCCACCGCATCCACGCGCAGGCCGTCGACGTGAAACTCCTCGAGCCAGAAAAGCGCGTTGCTGAGGAGAAACGTCCGCACTTCGTTGCGGCCGTAATTGAAGATCAGCGTGCCCCAATCCTGATGTTCGCCCTTCCGCGGATCCGCATGCTCGTAGAGCGCGGTGCCGTCGAACTCCGCGAGACCGTGTCGATCTTTGGGAAAGTGACCAGGGACCCAGTCCAGAATCACGCCGAGCCCATGACGATGACACTCGTCGACGAAATAGCGGAAATCGTCCGGCGTGCCGTATCGGCTGGTTGGCGCAAAAAAGCCGATGACCTGATACCCCCATGAGCCGGCAAACGGATGCTCCATCACGGGCATCAGCTCGATGTGTGTGTAGCCCATCTCGCGGATATACGGGACAAGCGTGTCCCCCAGCTCGCGATAGCTCAAAAACCGGTTCCCTTCTTCTGGAACCCGGCGCCACGAGCCCAGGTGCACCTCGTAGATCGACATCGGGCGCTCGCGCCAGGCTTCAAATGACGGGCGGTCGCGCATCCATTCGTGGTCTCGCCACTGATATCGCTCTTCAAAAACGACCGATGCCGTGTTCGGCGGGATCTCGAAGTAACGCCCATAGGGATCGGTCTTGTGGAGCAGATGCCCCGCCGTCGATCGAATTTCGAACTTGTAGCAGCTCCGCTCGGGGAGCTCCGGGATGAAGAGCTCCCAGACGCCCGACGGCACCAGCTTGCGCATCGGATGCACACGGCCGTCCCACCGGTTGACGTCACCGATGACGCTGACCCGCTGCGCGTTCGGTGCCCAGACGGCGAAGTGAACGCCGGTGAGGCCGTCAACGGTCAATCGCCGGCTGCCGAGTTTCTCCCAGGCCCGATAGTGCGTCCCTTCCGAGAGAAGATGCAGGTCGAAGTCCCCGAGGACCTGACCAAACCGATACGGATCGATGAACTCGCGCGTCGTAGCGCCTTCGTGCACGCGAAGGCGATAGAAGAGATCTCGAGGGGACCGTCCGTCCGCATCAATAAAGAGCTCGAACAAGCCGTCCCGATGCCGCCGCTCCATCGGCATCGCGCGATCTCCGACCACGAGCTCGACACCGCTCGCCGAGGGCTGCATCGTCCTGACGACGATGGCCGGGCGGCCGTTGTGTGTGGCCGCATGCGGTCCAAGAATGGCGAACGGATCGTCAGCGGTTCCAGTGGCGACCGCATCAAGCATGTCGTCTTCCACGGTGCGAATGCCGCCGGTCATGGGCGAAATTGTACCGCGCGGGAGTGATATCCTCTGTGACTCACATGTCCGAAACCTACGCGCACTTTGTGACCAATGAAGGGAATTTCACCATACGGCTGTTTGACGAGCAGGCGCCGAAAACTGTCGAGAATTTTGTCGGGCTGGCGGAGGGCACCAGAGAGTGGAGTGACCCGCGCACCAATCAAAAAGTGCACAAGCCCTACTACAACGGCACCATTTTTCATCGCGTTATCGACGGGTTCATGATTCAGGGCGGCGATCCGCTCGGCCAGGGTATCGGCGGCCCCGGCTATAACTTCGCAGACGAGTTTCATCCGAAGCTGCGGCACAACAAGGCGGGCATCCTGTCGATGGCGAACCGCGGGCCGAACACCAATGGCGGCCAGTTCTTCATCACGCTCGGACCGACGCCGCACCTCGACGATCGTCATTCTGTATTTGGAGAAGTGACCGACGGCATGGATATCGTGAGCAAAATTGGCCGGACGCCGACAGGCGACCGCGATCGGCCGAAAAAGGACATCATCATTCAGCAGGTGACAATCGAGCGTCGTTCATGACACTTGAAGAGAAGGGGTTAGGGGGAAGGGGGGGAGGGGCGCCTTGATACTTGTGACTAGACCACCTCTTCCCCCTTCCTTTTCCCCCTTCCCCCTTCCCCCTGCCAAGTTCCTCAATGACCTCCGATCCAAATTCACTAATGCCGCTCGTGTACGACGAGCTCCGGCGAATTGCGGCGGGCTACATTCGGCGTGAACGGCCGGGGCAGACGCTGCAGGCGACCGCGCTCGTCAACGAAGCGTTTGTGCGGCTGGCGTCCGAACAGCCGCGATCCTTCGCGAACCGTCAGCACTTTGTCGCCATCGCAGCCTTGTCGATGCGGCAGATTCTCGTGCAGCGGGCGCGGGCCCGCAAAGCCGCAAAACGCGGTGGCGCTCCAGACCGGGTGACGCTCGACGAGGGTCTCGTGTCGGCCGAGCCACCCGGCGTCGACGTGCTCGCGCTTGACGAGGCGCTGACCCGGCTCGCGGCCCTCGATCCGGAACAGGCGCGCATCGTGGAGCTCCGATATTTCGGCGGCCTCACCGTCGAGGAAACGGCGGAGGTTATTGGAGTATCCCCGGCCACGGTGAAGCGCCAGTGGGCTATGGCGCGCGCATGGCTGAAACGCGCGGTCGACACCGCGCCTGATCACGGCGCCGATGCATCCCTGTGACACGCGAACAATGGGAGCGCCTGAAGGTTCTCTTTAGCGGCGCACTCGAACAGCCCGCCGAGAGGCGCCACGAGTGGTTGACACTCCAGGCGCAAGGCGACGAGGCGCTCGTCCGCGAGGCCGGAGCGCTCTTGGACGCGCACGACACGGCCGCAGGTTTTCTTGAAGAACCGGCAGTTGTCGACCCCGCCGATCTGGCCGCCGTCGACGAGCTTCACACCGGGACGCGCATCGGATCCTATGAGATCGAGCAC
>Ga0114129_10005567_pt1 | contig 17818 bp, 17 predicted proteins | sample RhiMetdeltSRZDD1_FD_80071 | JGI IMG/M metagenome (GOLD analysis project Ga0114129, IMG submission 80071) | Populus rhizosphere microbial communities from Tennessee, USA - Rhizosphere MetaG P. deltoides SRZDD1 (version 2) (version 2) | ecosystem: Host-associated > Plants > Roots > Rhizosphere >...
ACCTGAACGGCACCGTCTCGCCGATCACGCCGTTCCCAATGCGCACACGCCACGCCTCGCGGTGGCTTCGGACGGGAGCGCGACCGTGTCCTGGGCGGCGCACGCGGGCGCCGCGGTCCAGATCCATGCGCGACGCTACGTTCCGGGGCGCGGGTGGATGGGCGACGAGCTCGTGGGTGTCGGCGAGGGCAACGAGACGATGCCGGTGGTCGCGACGAACGCGGACGGCGAGATCGTCGTGGCCTGGCGGCAGGCAGACCTCACGCGCTGGCGATTGTGGAGCCGGCGCTTTCGCGCCGGTGTCTGGGAGTCCGCCGTTCGTATTCCGAATGACGAGGGCCGTCGCGTCGATTCACTGGAGCTCGGCATGGACGACGGCGGTGGCGCGCTCGCCCTGTGGACGCTCCCGGAACCAAGCTCGCGGACCTCGCTGTGGGCCAGCGGGCGCGAGGGGAGATCACGATGACGGTGCGCGCGCCGCTCTGGCTGGCATTGTGCTGCGCCGGCGCGTGCGGCGGAGTCGAGCCCACGACGTCGGGTCCGAGCCCGGTGCCGACGCCGGCACCGACCCGGTCGGCTCCCCCCTCGATGGCGGTCGGTGAGGCCGGCCGTGTGCGTTACGTGGACGGCGTGGCCGTCTACGGCGGCGCCCCGAGCCTGGTGAGTCTCGACGACGGCCGGCCGCTGCTCGCCTGGATCTCGGAGGAACCGGGCGGCACGCGGATATGGTCGACGCGCCCGCGCCGCGACGACACCTGGCCGCCGGCCCAGGCGGCTCCGATCGACTTGCCGGGCACATCGGCGCGGCTCGCGATCGTTTCCACGCACGACGGTGCCGTGGTCGTGGCCATGCAGAACGACGGCGGCGTGAGGAAACACTGGACAGTGCCGATCGACTCCAGCGGCCGGCCTGGGGCCGCCACGCCCATCGATCTCGGCCTCAACGCGAACTTCGAGTTGAGCCGGGACGAGCGCGGCTCTCCGCTGCTGGCCTGGGCACCGTCGCGGGAGCGCGCCGTGTGGATCAGCCGGTACGACGGCGCGCATTGGAGCGAGCGCGAGCAGGTGGGTACGGACGAGACGGGCGCCGGTCTGTTCGACGTGCATGTGGTTTCGAACGGCCTCGGTGCGCTGCGGCTGTTGTGGGTGCAGGACCTGAGCGCGCACCATCCGCACGCCCGGCTCGTCGGCCGGCGATGGACGCCGGGAGGTTGGACGCCGCCGGTGGCCGTGTCGGGCACCGTCTGGTACATCGACGATGTCGAGGCGGCCGCCGGTCCAGCCGGCGATGTCGTGGCGACGTGGACGTGGTCGATCGGCCCTCCTCCGTCGACCTTGACGGGGGCCTATGGTCCCCGCGACTCGGAATGGCGGCCCGATGGGCCGTCCGTGCCGCACGTCGCGTCGGTCCGCGCGCTGGGTGTCGACCGGCGCGGCGACGCGGTGGCCCTCGTCGTTCGGCCCGAAGGGGACTCCGACGTGTTCCAGGCGCCCGCCGGTATTTGGGCGAGCCGCCGCACGACAGCCGGATGGACCCCGCTGGAGCGCATCGAGACCCACGAGGGCGCCTGGCTTCCCGCCGCGCCGCAGCTCGCCGTTTCCGGCGAGGGCGCGGCCCTCGCCGCGTGGCGCGCCGCCGGCGGGTTATGGGTGAACCATAGGACTCGCGACCGCGGGTGGGCCATGGTCCGCCGCGTCGGAACGGACGTCTCCGGCGACGTCCTGGCACACCACGTCGCGATGGCGCAGGAAAACGCATGGGTCGCGTGGTCGGCCTACGACGGCGCGCGCATCACGGTGTGGGCGGCGCGGATCGACACGCGCTGACGCGGCATGCACACGGAGAGGTGGTGTCTAATACACGTCGTGGAAGAGCCGCGGCCGGCGCGCCCGCTCGTCGACGAGACGACACTCGATCCCCGCGCGCCCTTGCCGAGCCTGGCGCGGCCCTCCGGCGCGGGCGCACGCTTCCTCGCGATCTACGACATCGGGCGGCAGCTCCTGGCCCCGCGCGACCCCGCGCAGGTCATCGCCGCCATCCAGGACACGATCGTCGCGCACCTCAATCCCGACCACGCCTGCATCCTCGCCGTCGACGGGGGCCGCTATCGTGTCCTGGCCGCGCACGGCCTCGACCTCAGCGGACCGCCGGCGGGCTGGAAGCTCAGCCACACCGTGCTCGAGCGCACGAGCGAGAGCGGCCTGGCCGTGCTCGGCTCCGACGTGCAGAAAGACGCCGACCTCCAGGGCTCGGAGAGCATCCAGCGGTTTCGCATCCGCTCCGTCATGTGCGTGCCCCTCGGCGGCAAGCCGGTGCGCGGCGTGATCTACCTCGACAATCGCGGCGACCGGCGCGCGTTCACGCCGGAGGACCTCGAGTTCCTGACCGCCATCTCGCTGTACTCGTCTCTCGTCCTGGAGCGCGCCCAGGACCACGAGCAGACCGACGAGCGGCTGCAGATGCTGCAGGGCGAGCTGCTGCGGCACCGGATCGTCGGACGCTCGCCGGCGCTGCTCACGGCCTACGACACGCTGAAGCGCCTGGCCCGGGGTGGCGCGCGCGTGCTGCTGCGCGGCGAGACGGGCACGGGCAAGGAGCTGTTCGCCCGCGCGTATGCCGCGAACAGCGGCCGGGAAGGCAAGCCCTACGTGCCGGTGCCGATACCCGCCCTGGCGCCGACGCTGGCGGAGTCGGAGCTGTTCGGCCACGTGCGCGGCGCCTTCACCGAAGCCACCCGCGACAAGAAGGGCCGGCTCGAGCTGGCCCACGGCGGCGTGCTCTTCCTCGACGAGGTGGGGGACGTCGAGCTCTCCCTGCAGGCGAAGCTGCTGCGGTTTCTCGACTCCGGCGAGTTGTACCGTGTCGGCGACACCGAGCCGCGGCGCATCGACGCTCTCATCGTCTCTGCCACCAACCGCGGCGTGGAGAAGGAGGCCGAGCGCGGCGCCTTCCGCGGCGACCTGCTCGCGCGTCTGGGCCACGTCGTCGCGGTCCCGCCGCTGCGCGAGCGCGCGGACGACGTGCCGCTCCTCGTCGAGCACTTCCTCGGCCGGCACGACCCCTCGCCGCGGAAGACTTTTGCCCCCGAAAGCCTCGCCGCCCTCGCGCGCCACGACTGGCCCTTCAACGTGCGCGAGCTGCAGCAGGTGGTCGAGCGCGCGGTGTGCCTGGTGGACGGCGACGTGATCCTTCCCACGCACCTGCCCGACTACCTGCGGCGGCACCTGCCGGCGGCCGCTCACGCCGCCGGACCCGCCGACGAGCCGCCGCGCCCGATGCGCGAGGCGATCCAGGATCTCGAGAAGGCGCAGATCCTCCGTGCCCTCGAGTACACGAAGGGCAACAAGCGCCGTGCCGCCGAGATCCTGCAGATCTCCGCCGATACGTTTTATCGGCGGCTGGAAGAATTCGGCCTCGGCACCGACTAGCCCATGTCCGCTCCGCTCGCCGCGGGCACGATCGTCGCCGGCCGCTACGAGATCCAGGGCGTCCTCGGCCACGGGGGGATGGGGATCGTCTACGAGGCGCACGACCGCATGCTGGACGAGGCGGTGGCCCTCAAGGTCATCCGCGACGAGCTCGCGGACGCGCCCGGCGTGGAGCAGCGCTTCCTCTCCGAGATCAAGCTCGCGCGGCGGGTGAGCCACGGAAACGTGTGCCGGATCCACGAGTACGGCGTGGACGGCGGGCTGCGCTACATCTCGATGGAGCGCGTGCGCGGCACGGATCTCAAGCGCGTCCTCAAGGAGCGCGGCCCGCTGCCGCCCGCCGAGGTACTGAAGGTCGCGCTCCAGGCCGCCTTCGGCCTGGAGGCCATCCACAAGGTCGGCATCGTCCATCGCGACCTCAAGCCGTCGAACATCATGCTCGACGCGAGCGGCGACGTGCGGCTCATGGACTTCGGCATCGCCAAAGGCGTCGCCGGCGGGGCCCAGGGCGACACCACCGGCACCGGGTACATCGTCGGCACGCCGGAGTACATGAGCCCCGAGCAGGCGCGCGGCCGTACCCTCGACGCCCGCAGCGACGTGTACAGCCTCGGCATCGTCCTCTTCGAGATGCTCGCCGGGCGGGTGCCCTTCGAGGACGACACGCCGGTGGGGACGATCCTCCGGCAGATCGACGAGACGCCCCCGCTCGGGGAGAAGACGCCGCCCGGGATTCCCGCGGGATGGGGTCCGGTCCTGCGGCGCGCGCTGGCCAAGAAGCCGGACGATCGTTTCGGGAGCGCACGGGAGCTGGCGGACGCGCTGCGCGCGGCGCAAATGGGCGGGTCGAGCGCGGCGCGGGGCACCGCCAGGCTCGCCGTGCCTCCCGTCCGCGCGACGTGGATCGCGGCCGGGACCTCGGCGATCGTTGCGCTTTGGATGCTCTGGCCGCACCCGGCGTCGGCACCGGCGCCGGAGTCGTCGATCGCGCCGCCGGTGGTCCCGCCCGCGCGCGCGACGATCCCGGCCGTGCCTCCCACCGCCGCCCCGACTTCGTCCGGGACGGTGAAGCCCGCGGTCCCGCGCCTCGCGCTGGCCATCGCCGTGCCGACCCTGACGCCGCCCCCGACGGCCATCGAGCCGCCGGTTTCGGTATCGCCCTCACCCGCGCCCGCCGCTTCCGACACACCCACTCCGCCGTCCACACCTACGCCGCCGCCCCCCACGCCGCTGCCCGACACCGGCGACCTGCAGCTCGACGTCAAACCGTGGGCGCAGGTGACGATCGACGGGAAGCCTCACGGCCAGACGCCGCTGCCCAAGATCCGCCTGGGCGTCGGTCCCCACGTCGTCGTGCTCGTCAATCCCGGCTACAAGGTCTTCCAGCGCAAGGTCACGATCCGTCCGGGCGAGACGTTCACGTTGGCAGTCGACTTCAAGCTCGACGGCGTCCTCAAATCGAACTAGACGATGTATCGTCTGCCCATGCGACGGTGGGCGGCTTCGATCCTTTGCGCGGTTCTCTTCCCCCTGGTCGTGCGGGCGGCGCCCGCGCCCGCGGACGTCGCATCGGGCGTCCGGCAGGTCAAGGAGGGCGATCTGGAGGCCGGGGTCGCGACGCTCGAAGCGGCGATCCACGCCCTTGCGAACGATCGCAGCCGGACGCGGGACGTCGCCCGGGCGCATCTGTACATCGGCATCGCGAAGGTCGGCCTCGGCGACATGCCGGCGGCACGCACGTCCTTCCAGCAGGCGCTGGCGCTCGATCCCAGCCTGCGGCTGACGAGCCTGGAGTTCTCGCCGCGGGTGGTGAACGCGTTCGACCACGCGCGGCGGGACGCACCACCGTCGACCTCGAAGTCGGGCCGCTCCCTGGTGCCGATCGTGGCCGTCGGCGCCGGGGCGGGAGCCGCCGGTTTGATCTTGATCGCCACGGGCGGCAGCGACGGCAGCGAGGACGCGCGCGTGCGCTTCACGGACGCGCAGTTCGCCACGCCCACCCTCGTCTGTTCGAACGGGATGCGCGATGTCGCCATTCCCGTCAGCATCCTCGTCAATGCGACCAACAGCCGCGACGACGCGGTGACGATCTCCGGGGTGACGAGTGTGCTCACGATCGTGTCGTCGTCGTTCAGCGACGAGATCGGCTTCCTCTCGCGCCGGCCGACGTCCGTGACGCCGGGAGGAGTGGCGCCGCGTTCGACGATGACGCTGCGTGTCGATACCACCCTCCTGTGCACGAACGACTTCGGCAACCCCGAACGATCGAACACCTGGTCGGCGGAGATCGCGATCGCGTCGAGCGTGGCCACGTCGACGCTCCTGACGGCGAACCTCCTGCGGGTCGAGGTTCCGTAGCGGGAATATCCCGGCCCGCGGTGTCGTTCAAGAGTCCGAGGCCCCGCGCCTGCTATCCTTGGCCTCGGACTCGATGCTGGAGAAGATCGGCCGCTATCGAATCGTCAAGAAACTCGGCGAAGGGGGCATGGGCGTGGTCTATGCCGCCCACGACGACGATCTCGACCGCCCGATCGCCCTCAAGCTGATCCGCCAGGACGCGCAGGACGAGCAGGCCTGCAAGCGGTTCCGCCGCGAGGCCAAGGCCGCCGCCAGCGTCAACCATCCGAACGTCTGCCAGCTCTTCGAAATCGGCGAGGACCCGAGCGGCGCGCTGTTCCTGGCCATGGAGCTGCTGGAAGGGGAGCCCCTCGCCGAGCGGATCCGCACCGGACCGATCCCCCTCGCGGAGGCGGTGCCGATCGCCCTCGGCATCCTCTCCGCGTTGACCGCGCTCCACGGGCGCGAGATCGTCCATCGCGACCTCAAGCCGTCGAACGTGTTCTTGACTCCGCACGGCGTGAAGCTCCTGGACTTCGGGCTGGCCCGCGCGATCAAGCCCGCGGAGGGGACGGGCGACCAGACGCAGAGCCAGGTGACGCAGGCGGGTTTCATCGTCGGCACGCCGCGCTACATGGCCCCCGAGCAGCTCAAGGGGCACACGATCGATCACCGCGTCGATCTGTTCGCGGTCGGGGCCGTCGTCTTCGAGATGCTCACCGCGCGCCATCCGTTCCGGGGCGAAGGGCTCGTCGACATCCTCTACGCCATCGCCCACGAGCAGCCGCCGGCGCTGGCGGGATCGCCGGCCATCGAGGCCGTCGATCGCGTGGTGCGGCGGGCGCTGGCCAAGCGGCCGGAGGAGCGGCCCGAAAGTGCGGCGCGCATGGCTCAGGAGCTGCGCGAGGCGCTGCTGCTCGAGGACTCCGGCGCCTCCGCGAAGGTCCACACGATGACGCGTCTCATCGTGCTGCCGTTCCGCATCCTGCGGCCGGATGCCGACACGGACTTCCTTGCCTTCAGCCTGCCCGATGCGATCACGGCGGCGCTCTCCGGCCTCGGCTCGCTGGTCGTGCGCTCGAGCGCGGCGGCGGCGAAGTTCGGTTCGGAGGCGCCCGACCTCAAGCGCATCGCCGGCGAGGCCGACGTCGACGCCGTGCTCACTGGCACCCTGCTGCGCGCCGGCGAGCAGGTGCGCGTGAGCACGCAGCTGGTGGAGGCGCCGGCGGGGACGCTCATCTGGTCACACACCGCGCAGGTCACGCTGTCGGACATCTTCCAGGTGCAGGACGATCTCGTGAAGAAGATCGTCGAGTCTCTCTCCGGCCCGCTCAGCGCCCGCGAGAGCAAGCGGCTCAACCGCCACCTGCCCGCGAATGCCCGGGCGTACGAGCTGTACCTGCGCGCCAACAAGCTCAGCCTGGAGCCGGCGAGCTGGGACGTCGCCCGCGAGATGTACGAGCAGGCCATCGAGGAAGACCGCGAGTTCGCCCCGGCCTGGGCGCGGCTGGGCCGCGTCTACCGGCTGCTCTCGAAGTACGGGCGGCCCGACGCCACGCAACACACGGCCGCCGACGGCGACCGCTATCTCGCCATGGCCGAGGCCGCCTTCAAGCGGGCCCTGGAGATCGATCCCGACCTGCCCCTCACGCACCACCTGTGCGCGTTGCTGGAGGTCGAGGCGGGGCGGCCGCAGGAAGTGCTCCTGCGCCTGCTGCAGCGCGTCCGCACGTGGAGCCACGACGCCGAGCTCTTCGCCGCCCTCGCCCACGTCACCCGTTACTGCGGCCTGCTCGAGGCGTCGCTGGCCGCCGACCAGCGGGCGCGCGCGCTCGATCCCGGCGTTCGGACGAGCGTCAGCTACACCTACTGGGCGCTCGGCGAGCACCACCGCGCCGCCGAGATCGACAAGGACGAGATGAGCTTCATGCGCCTGTTCGACCCCGCCCTCGAGGGGCGCGTGGACGAGGTGGTGGCCATCATCGAAGAGCTGATGCGGCGCCTGCCGGCATCGATCCGCTCCTCCCTGGCCGCCTACCGCGCCGACATCCTCGGTCGGCGCGACGAGTGCATGGCCGCCGCCCAAGCCCTCCTCGCCAGCGGCTTCCGCGACCCGGAGGGGCTCTACTTCGTCGTCCGCTCGCTGGCCCACGTCGGTGCGCCCGAGCCGGCCCTCGACCTGCTGGCGCGGGTCATCGACGGCGGGTATTTCTGCTATCCGGCCTTCGTGCGCGACTCGTGGCTCGACAGCGTCCGCGCCGAGCCGCGTTTCCGCGAGCTGATGCGCCGCGCCGAGCAGAAGCACCGTGACGCCGAGGTCGCCTTCATCCAGGCGGGCGGGCCGAAGCTCCTCGGGTAGACTGTCCCTCTGGAGACATGAACCTCAAAGAACGCGTCCTCTCCCTCCTCGCCGACGTCGGCAAACCGATGGCCGTCCGTGAGCTGCTCCGCCGCCTCGACCTTCCCAAAGGTGGGCGGCAGGATTTGAAGCCCGTGCTGCGCGAGCTGATCAAGGACGGCGAGATCCTCGAGATTCGCGGCAGCCGCGTCGGCCTCGCTTCCCACATGAACCTCGTCGTGGGCAAGCTGAGCTGCAACGCCGGCGGCTTCGGGTTCGTGGTGCCCGAGAAGAAGAAGCCGGGGCAGCCCGACATCTACATTTCGTCGGCCAACTTGAAGGAGGCGCTCCACGGCGACCGGGTGGTGGCCCGCATCGAGCGCGCCACCCCGAAGGGTCCGGAGGGCCGGATCATCCGCATCCTCGAGCGCGGCATGCAGCGCCTCGTCGGCCGCTACGAGGACGACGGCCGTTTCGGCGGCCACGTGGTGCCCTTCGACAAGCGCGTGCTGCACGAGCTGTTCATCCCGCCCGGCGAGAACCTGGACGCCACCGCGGGACAGATGGTGGCGGCGGAGATCACGAGGCCGCCTTCGGCCACGCGGAACCCCGCCGGCCGGGTGGTGGCCGTGCTCGGCAAGCTCGAGGACCCCGGCGTCGACCTCAAGGTCATCATGGCGAAGTACGACCTCCCGGATGCCTTCCCGGAGGAGGTCGAGGCGGAGGCCGCGCGCGTTCCGGAGAAGGTCTCGGACGAGGACGTCCGCGGCCGCACGGACTTCCGCGAGTGGCCCACTGTCACCGTGGATCCGGAGACGGCTCGGGACCACGACGACGCCATCAGCCTCGAGAAGCTGCCGAACGGGCGCTGGCGCCTGGCCGTACACATCGCCGACGTGGCGCACTACGTCCGGCCCGGAAGCCTGCTCGACCAGGAGGCGTACCTGCGCGGCTTCTCCGTGTACTTCCCGGACCGGGTGGTGCCGATGCTGCCGCACGCGCTCTCCAGCAACATCTGCAGCCTCGTGGAGAAGAAGGACCGGCTCGTGCAGACGGTCGTGATGGACATCGATCCCAAGGGCCGCGTGACGAAGTCCGAGTTTCACGACGGCGTGATCCGCAGCGCGGCGCGGATGACGTATCAGCAGGTGCAGAAGATCGTCGAGGGCGATGCCGAGCTCCGCGGGCAGTTCGCGCCGCTGGTGCCGCTCTTCGAGCGCATGGACGAGCTGGCGAAGCTGATGCACAAGCGCCGGTACGAGCGCGGCTCCCTCGACTTCGACATGCCCGAGCCCAAGCTCGTCCTCAACACCGCCGGGGAGATGACAGCCATCGTGGCCACCGAGCGGCTGGACAGCATGCGGGTCATCGAGGAGTTCATGCTGGCCGCCAACGAGGCGGTGGCGGAGCGCCTCGCGAAGGAGGGCACACCGTCGCTCTTCCGTGTCCACGAGGAGCCCGATGCGGAGCGCGTCGAGGAGTTCTGCGACCTGGTGGCCTCGCTCGGCTACCGGGTGCCACTCAACCTCGAGGAGGTGCGGCCACAGGACTTCCAGCTCGTGCTGCGGCAGATCGCCGGCAAGCCGGAGGAAAAGCTCGTCTCGTACCTGCTCCTGCGCACCATGCGGCTGGCCCGTTATTCGGAGCAGAACCTCGGACACTTCGGCCTCGCCACCGACATGTACTCGCACTTCACCAGCCCGATCCGGCGGTATCCCGACCTCGTGGTGCACCGCTCGCTGCGCGCGCTCCGTCGCGGCGCGGAGCCGGATCCCGAGCTCGTCCAGAAGCTGCCCGAGATGGGGGCGCACCTTTCGGACATGGAGCGCCGCGCCACCGACGCCGAGCGCGAGCTCATCGAGTGGAAGAAGGTGCGCTTCATGGCCGACAAGATCGGTGAGGTCTTCTCCGGCTACATCACCGGCGTGCAGGCCTTCGGCCTCTTCATCGAGCTGGAGCAGGTCTACGTCCAGGGGCTCGTGCACGTCTCCTCGATGACAGACGACTACTATCGGTTCGACGAGAAGGCCCACACCCTCAAGGGTGAGAACACGGCGAAGGTCTATCGGCTGGGCGACAAGGTCGAGGTGCAGCTCGCGCGCGTCGACCTGGAGCGGCGGCAGATCGACTTCGTCTTGAAGGACGTGATCCAGAGCGCGGCGGCGCGGCCGTCGTTCCGCGACCGCCCGCGCCGGGCGCTGCCGCCTTCGGGCGGACCGCGGCCGCGCGGCCGGCGGCCCGAAGGCCGCCGCGAGGCGGGGGGGCGGGACGCGGCGCGCGAGGGCGGTCGCGAGGGACGCGGGCGGCGCCGCGGCGCGGGACGCAGCGGGGGCAAGCCGGCGCGCCGCCGGCGGTAGAGAGATGCGCGGCCGCGGGCGGCTCATGGTGTGTGCGGCGATGTGGGCCGCGGTGACCATGGCCGTCGCTGGATGCCGCGAGACACTGGCGCCCAGCTTGACAGCCACGTGCACGGCAACGCCGCCTTCCGGGCCCGCGCCGCTCGCCGTGCGGTTCGCCTTGAACGTTGCCGGTGCCGAAGGCGCCTTCGACGTCGCCGTGGCCTACGGTGATGGCGGCAGCGGAACCGACCCGGGCGCGTCGCACACCTATACCGGCCCCGGCAGCTACACGGCGGCCTTCACCATCCGCACGGAGAGACAGTCGGCCCTGTGCTCGACGGTGGTGCGCGTCGATGCGGCGTCGGCGCCGCCGCCCGCTCCCGGGACCCCCGGAGCTCCTGCGACGCCGGTGCCCACGCCGCGGCCCACCCCCGGCGGGCCGAACCAGGCGCCCGACGCGATCTTCCGCACGACGCCGGCCGCCAACTCCGCCGGCGAGATCACCGGCGCGCGCTCGCTCTCCGTCGAGATCAACATGTGCCGTACCGTCGATCCCGAGGGCAACCCGCTGCGGTTCACGATCGACTTCGAGGGCGACGGCGCGAACGAGGTCGACGGCCGCACCGGCGGCGATTGCCGGCGCACGCGCGTGTATGGTCCGGGGACCTATCGGCCGAAGGCGTGCGTCACGGACCTGAACGAGGGGCTCGGCCCGAACCACGCGTTCCAGTGCCGGTCGTGGACGGTGCGGGTCGCCCAATCGTAACCATATCAGTTACCGAACTCGTTCCGGAACGAGTTCGGTAACCGCATCAGTTCCAGTTCAGGTCGTCGCCGTGCTCTTTTGCGCTGGGGACAGGTTTGTCCTATAGGGTCGCCGGCGATGGAAGGCAGCTGGCCGCTTGTTGCCTGCAGTTGGCACATACTGCGGGACGATGCCTCTTTCCCTGCTGTCGGCGGTCCTCAGTGTCGTCGCGGTTGTCGTGTGCGCGACGCAGCCAGGCACCCTTTCAGTGAGGGAGCCGCGGCGGGTCGTGCTGCTCAATGTCGAGGCGTGGCCACTCTACCGGGTCATGGCAGCCTTCTTGTTTCCGTTGGTGAGCGTCGCACTCGCGGTGCGGGATTATCGGCGAGGCGGGCGCAAGACGGCGATCGTTGCGGGTTTTCTCGCCGCCACCGCCGTGGCGCTTGGGACTTGGGTCATCGTGGTGAGCCACTAGCGAGGACGAGCCGGGCGCCGGCGTTCGTCTCGTCAACGCCGACGTTGGGGCGCCTTTGCCTTCGGCCGCACTCGATACGTGCACCGCCGGTCGCCGGTGGCGATGTGCTCGGTGCGCTCGACGGTCACGTTCGGCCCGAGCACCTGCTCGAAGACCTCCTGCTCCGACGCGCACAAGCCGGGGCACGCGCGGGCGGCGATGCAGATGGGGCAGTGGTTCTCCACGAGCGTGAACGTGCCGTCGCGGTCGGCCTTGCTCTCCGCCATGTAGCCTTCCTGGGTACGGAGGGCGGCCAGGGCCTGGAGCTTGCGCGGCAGCGAGGCGTCGGCCGGCACGTGCGTCCGGTATAGATCCACCTGTTGGCGCGTGCGGGCCTCCAGCAGGCGCTTCATCCCGCCGCCGCCGAACGCATCCTGCATCGCGCCCAGCAGCCCGAGGGTGAGATCGGCGTGGCCGTCGGGGAAGAACTTGTCGGCGGCCGGAGTCAGCCGCCATTCCTTGGCGGGCCGGCCCAGCGGGCGCGGCGCCTCCGCGAACGTCACGAGCTGCTCGGATTGCATCTCCCACAGGTGCTGGCGCACCGCCATCGGCGAAACGCCGAGGCGGGCGGCCAGGGAGAGGGCGTCGTGGGGGCCGTCCTGCTTGAGGACGTCCAGGATCGCCCGGCGGGTCCGCACCTCCGCCGGTCCGCGCTTGCGCGTTCGGGCCATGCGGAGAATATAAACAAAAATATTGACAAATGAAACGCGTCGGGCGCACACTGCACAACGTTAGTAAAGATAAAAGTTTACTAACAAGAGAGGAGCGCCCATGGTCTTCGTGATCGCGGAGCCGTGCATCGACGTGAAGGACACGGCCTGCGTCGAGATATGCCCGATGGACTGCATCCACCCGCGCAAGGACGAGGCCGAGTTCGTCCTCGAGCGGAAGCTCTACATCGACAAGAGCTGCATCGACTGCGGGGCCTGCATCCCGGTCTGTCCCGTGCAGGCGATCTTTCCGGAGAGCGAGCTGCCGGAGAAATGGGCGCATTTCGCGCAGGTCGACGCCGACTGGTACGCGAAGAAAGAGACGGCCGAGGCCGCTCCCGCGCCGCCGCCGCCGGCCCCGTCCGGTCCCTGACCGGCCGGTTCCCCTGACTGGCCGTGTGCTTGCGCCCGGGCCGGACCCTGTGCGCGGGCGCACGGGGACGGTGACGCCGGGTAGAGATCGTGACTAGAATAGGCCTGTCTCCTGAAGATCCACGGATCCTCAAGGTCGCATCTCTATACAGCAGGGAGGAAACGTTGAAGACGTCGGAAGCCCGAAGCGTCGCCCTCAATCTCAGTCACAAGGAGATGATGTTTCTCCAGAAGGTGACTCGGCAGGAGTATCACTTCATCACCGACGAGGAGCAGGAGGCCCGGCTGCGCCTCCGCGACAAGTTCCTGGAAGGGCCCCTCGAGCAGAACGAGGGCCGCACCGTCCTGAACCTGACCCGCGACGAGCTGTTGTTCCTCATCAAGGTCTCACGCGAAAACTTCTCGTTCATCGTCCGCGCGGAAAAGGAGGCCCGTCTCGCCCTTGCCGCGAAGCTGCACAAGACGGCGGAGGCGGTCTTCGGCGTCGGCAGCGGCGCCCGCAGCGAAGACTAGCCGCCCGGCGAATGGCGGCAGCGCGTCGTTCGGTTCAACTGGACTACACCGGCTGTCTGTCGGAGGCGATCGGCAAGGCGGGGTTGACCCGGGCCGAGATCGCGTCGGCGTGCAGCAAGGCCGAGCGGGCGCGTGTCGCGCTGCGCAAGGCGATCGACAAGGGGACGTACGGCTTCGATGCCGCCCTCGACGACGGCAAGGCGCTGCAGCAGAGCGTCGCCGAGGCGCGGCGTCTGGCCATCGATGCCGACACGCTGATCGTGATCGGCATCGGGGGCTCCGCCCTGGGGGCGCTCGCCCTCGAGACGGCGCTCTCCGACCGCAAGCGGCGGCTCGTGGTCCTCGACAACGTGGACCCGGAGTCCGTCTACCGCAAGCTCTCCGGCGTCGATCCGTCGCGGGCCGCCGTCAACGTCATTACCAAGTCCGGTGAGACGGCGGAGACGATGGCGAACATGCTCGTCGTCCTCGACTGGATGGAGGCCAAGCTCGGCCCCGAGCACGTGAAGCGCTGGACGGCCACCACCGATCCCGCCAAGGGCGACCTGCTCAAGATGGCGCAGCGGCTCACGATGCCGACGCTCCCGCTGGCCTCGAACATCGGCGGGCGCTTCTCCGTGCTCACGCCGGTGGGCTTCGTGCCCGCCGCCTTCATCGGGATCGACCTCGACGCCGTCCTGGACGGCGCGCGGGCGATGCGCGAGCACTGCTGGTCGGCGAAGCCGGCGGAGAACCTCGGGATCGTCGGCGCGGCCCTCCTGCACCTTCTCGCCACGAAGAAGAAGCGCCCCATCCAGGTCTTGATGACGTACGCGGAGGCGCTCGCGCAGCTCACCGACTGGTACTGCCAGCTCTGGGCGGAGAGCCTGGGCAAGGCGGCGCATCGGCCGAAGAAGCCGGGCGGCAAAGGCAGCCGCGCGGAGACGGGACAGACGCCGGTGAAGGCGATCGGCGCCACCGACCAGCACTCGCAGATGCAGCTCTACATGGAAGGGCCGCACGACAAGGTCGTCACGTTCTTCGAGGTCGAGCACTTCCGGCACGACGTGATCATCCCGAGGCTGCACACCGACGTCGATTCCCTCGGCTACCTCGGGGGCATGACGCTGGGCGAGCTCCTCAACAAGGAAAAGCGCGGCGCGGAGCTGGCGCTGACCGGCGCCAAGCGGCCGAACTTCACCTACCGTCTGCCCGAGGTTTCCCCTCACACCGTCGGCGAGCTGATGTACCTCTTCGAGTTCCAGACGGCGCTGTCCGGGGAGCTGTACGACGTGAACGCCTTCGACCAGCCCGGCGTGACCGCGGGCAAGGTGAACACGTACGCCCTGATGGGCCGCCAGGGATACGAGAAGGAAGCTGCCGCGCTGGCGAAGACGCTGCCGAAGAAGCCCGCGCGGCTGTGATCGAACCCGGCGTCGCCGAGGTGCCCCCGGTGTTCGGCGCGGGGAAGGCGATTGCCGCCTTCCTGCTGTTCCTCGTGGCGCAATGCCTGGGCGGCATTCCCGTGGGCCTGTACATCGTGGCGCGCACGTTGACGATGTCCGGCGGCCGCCCGCCGACGAGCGCCGACGTTCAGCAGGTCATCAGCGATCACATGGGCGCGGTCCTCCTGTCGGTGGGCCTCGCCGAGGTCCTGATGCTCGCCGCCGTAGTCTGGCTGTGGGCTCGGCCGCTGCTCGCGGCCGAGAACGCATCGGGTCTCGGCCTTCATCGCGTGCCGGCGGCACAGACCATGGCCTGGAGTGCCCTCGGCCTGGCCACGATGGGGAGCCACCTGCTGGTGTCGATGTGGGTGATGCCCATGCCGGTGGACACGCCGCTCGGACCCGTGGCGACGGCGGCCACCATGGGCGGCTGGACGCGCGCGGCGTGGGCGATCTTCGCGTTGCTGATCGCGCCCCCCGCGGAGGAGTTGATGTTTCGCGGGCTGATGTATCGCGGGTTCGCGAACAGTTGGGGGCCCTCGGCGGCGGCGATCGTGGTGACGGTCCTGTTCGTGGCCCTCCATATTCCCGAGACGTTCGGCTATTGGCCCGCGACAGTCACCATCCTGGCCCTGGCGGTGGCGGCGATGGCGTCGCGCGTGCGCACCGGCGCGCTGTGGGCGCCGATGGCCATGCATTTCGTCCACAACGCGACCCTGGTCGGCGTCGTCTACGCAGGGGTCTAGCCGCCCGGCGTGGAAGCCCGCGGCGAATCCATTATCATGATCGCCGGATGCCCACCGAGCGCCGATCTTCCGGTCTGCTCCGCGTCCCATTCGTGCGGCGCTGCCGCATGCAGTACACCGATCGCAGCGTGTACGGCTTCGTCGTCAACCTGAACGTCCTGGGCGCGTACGTGGCGGCGGAGGCGGGGAAGTTCCCGGCCCTCGGCGAGTCCGTCGTCTGCCACTTGACGACGCCGGACAACGACACCCTGATGCCCATCTCCGGCACTGTCGCCTGGGTGAACGCACATCAGCCGCATCCCGTGCACAGCCTGCCCCCCGGCTTCGGCATCAAGTTCGAAGACCTCTCCGACGCGCACCGGCGGCGCATCCAGGACGTCGTCGACGAGTATCTGAGGCGGCACCCGCAGCAGGCGCGCTGAGCAAGAACCAGTGGACTACGACCCCGCGATCGCGATCCTGGCCGCCTTCGAGCGCGAGCGTGTGGACTACTGCGTGTTCGGCGGCATCGCCGTCAACATCCAGGGCCTCGCGCGTTTCACGGAGGACCTCGATGTCTTCATCGCGCCTGACCGCGAGAACGTCGACCGACTCAAGCGCGCGTTGCGTTCGGTCTACGACGATCCTCATATCGACGAGATCTCGGCGGACGATCTCCTCGGCGAGTATCCGGCCGTACAGTACGTTCCGCCCGAGGGCGCCTTTCACATCGACATCCTGACGCGTCTCGGCGACGCATTTGCCTGGGCGGATCTGGAGCACGAGCGCCTTCCTTTCGAAGGTGTCCTCGTGAACGTGGCCACGCCCGCGATGCTCTATCGTATGAAGAAGGACACCGTGCGTCCGAAGGATCGAATCGATGCCGAGGCTCTGCGCCAGCGGTTCCGGTTGAAAGACTGATGCCGATACGGAAGTTTCGAACCGTTGCCGAGATGAATGGCGACCGCTGGTATTCCCCCGGCGATCCAGAGCTCTACCGCGCCATTCGGCGTGTCTGGACCCTGGGTCACCGGACGCTCGGCCATCGATTTCCGCCAGGCGTCTACAAGCTTCGCGGCGTGGAAGAGATGAACGCTCAGCAGAAGCGATGGGATGACGCCAACTTCGAGGCCTACCGGCGCCGCCTTCAGGAGGAGAAGGATCGGAAGGCGTAGGCCGGTTAGAGCAGCGTGAACTTCACCTCGGCGCGTGCCACGGACGGGACGGCCACACCGCGCCTCATGGCGGGTGAGAACTCCCACTTGTAGACGGCACGCAGTGCCTCCTGATCGAGCAGTGGGATCGACTCGACGACCTGAACGCTCGTGACCTTGCCGTCGCGGCCGATCCTCAGGTCCACGACCACGACGCCTTCGACCCGCTTGACCGCCGCCTCGGCGGGGTAGATCGGCCTCGGCTGCCGCAGGGGGCGGGGCGGAATGTCGTAGGCCACCACCTCGTCACCGGCGCCCAGCGGCTCGCCGCCCAGCATGCCGTGATCGACTCCGCCCACGACGCCGCCGTCGATGCCGTCGATCACTCCGGCGGGGTCGCCGCCGAGCCTGCCGTCGGCGCTTCCGGCTTGCTCCACCGCGGGCGCCGGCTCTTCGGGCTGAATCGGCTCCACTTCCTGCGGAGCCGTCAGGGCCGGCTCGGGTGTCGGACTCACCGCGGGCTTCGTCTCGGGTACCGCCTTCGAGGCTGCCTGCTCCGTGGCCGGCCTGGCCATCGGTGAGCCCAACGCCAAGGGCGGCGGTGGGGGTGGCGCCGGGCTCAGGAAAACTGCACGGATGCCATCCGTCGTCGGCGGCAGCTCCGTCGGCCCGAAGACCGCGACGAGGACGGCGGCGGCGCCCACCAGCAGGTGGGCCGCGACCGAGATCCATAGAGGCCGGGCGGACGGGGAGCCCATAGCAGCTTTGACGTCGGAAATGCGCTCTTGGTTGCGGAGCCCGCGACTATTTCTGGGCCCTTCGTCAGGCCGGCTCGATGAACCACGCCTCGAGGACGGTACCCGTCTCGAACGTCATGCGCAGGTGGTTCCCCACTCGTTCCTCGCGAGTGACGTTCTGGAACGCAATCGTCGGATCGCGCACGAAGAAGTAGTAGCGGCCCGCGGTCGAGACGTTCCAGACGATCTCGTCGCCTACTGCATAGGCGCTGGGTCCCCAGGAGCGCACGAAGGAAGCGGTATTGCACGGGACACCGCAAACGGCGAGATGGATCGTGACGACGTCGATCTTCGTGAGGACCTTCACGTGAAACGTCGTCCCAACGGGCGAATCCGTGGGCGGATTCGTATCGCGACGGGGGATGAAGGTGCCGCGCGAGTCGGACACGAATACCGGCTGGCTGCGGTCGACCTCGGTGGG
>Ga0114129_10005568_pt1 | contig 17817 bp, 16 predicted proteins | sample RhiMetdeltSRZDD1_FD_80071 | JGI IMG/M metagenome (GOLD analysis project Ga0114129, IMG submission 80071) | Populus rhizosphere microbial communities from Tennessee, USA - Rhizosphere MetaG P. deltoides SRZDD1 (version 2) (version 2) | ecosystem: Host-associated > Plants > Roots > Rhizosphere >...
CAACGGAGGAGGATTAATAAGTCTTCCACTAGCACCCGATCTCTAATCGTTCGCGATGCTGCTATAAATTGTTTCGTACGCCTTGTCGATTAATTCTTGTAGCGATTTGCGGCTCCAACGGATAATGCTAATCACCAAGCATGTCAAGCAGCCGGTCAAGTCCCAAACACTTGTGAATCTGGTAAGTTGTGATTCGAATTGACAACACTCACTAGGGTGACATTCTTTATAGAGACAAGGGTGTAGCCAGTTTACTGGTCGCGAAGAAGCACGAAGGCTAAGGAATTTACAGGGGGTATTGTGCTTTGTGACTGGGTGAAGTCGAAGGTGCAGCCGAAGAACTCGTTGGTGAGGCAATCGGCGAACGCCGCTCACGGACCGGGATATCGAAGAACGGATAAGGCATTCCCGCCCACAGGACCGAAAGATCCCACTCGAGATGCTCTGACCGCATCCGTGTCATCCGAGTGAACCTGTGATCATGTCATACTCCAGGAACTCCCAAATGACCGGATCGTTTGAGAATTGTTCATCCGGACCTTCAAAAATAATTCGGCCGTGATGCAACATCACCACTCTTGTGTTTACCAAATAGAAACGACTGGCGTTCAAGCCAGAAGGCAGGTGCTAACTTGAAAGAGTTCGGTCGATTAGCTCACGACACTCCTCTTTAAGCCGCTTCAATTATCTGAAAGTTTTAGGATATGAACCAGCTAGCGAAAGAGCGCATTCTGAGCGAAACCAAGAATGAGGCAAAAACGATAAGTCGTTTAGTGATGCAAACATAGGGGTGATCGCTTTATTGGTGAGATTGGCAAGGCGATGCTCTACCACTGAGCTACTCCCGCTTTGAGCAGGGTCGATTCTAATGATTCGAGTCGGGTTGTCAAGCGAACCACAATTCAAGCCGCTCTCGGGCTCCCAGACCTTCCCAATCAGGTACTGAAACTAAAGCTTGCCGTACAAGGCGTTTCTTTGGAGGTAACGCCGCTTTATTTATCGATGACGCATGATCGACTCCAAAGCGGCGTCAACCCGCCACACTACAAGGTGACTCTTCGCCACCACATACGCAACTGAGTGTAGTAATTCCGGACGACGGGGGTAATACTATGAGAAGTGAATCACTTCCCATCGGCATTGTTACCGTTGATAAATGAATCGTTACCGGAAAGTAATGATGTTCCGGCGTGTGGACCGCCCCGCCAAACGGATTTAGCGGAGGTGTGTGGGTTGTCAATCGCGCGGTTTCCTGTGTTAGCGCGTTCTCGCGTTGTAGTGAAGTTGGAGCCTGCCAAAATGGCAAATAGGAGTCCAGAGGCCCTCGGGGACTTCATTCGCCGAACGCGCGAAGAGAAGGGGCTGTCGTTGGAAGATGTATCCAAGCGAAGCGCCCGTTATGGAAAAAAGATAGCAGCAAGTTATATCAGCCGAATTGAGAACGAGCCGACACGAAAGGTCACCACACATCGGATCACCGCGCTAGCCAAAGGTCTCGGCATTCCACCGGCGGAATTGTTCGCACGATCGGAGGGCCTGGTCGCTCCCGGTGGAGAGTCCCAGGAGGAGCTCAATTTGGTTACAAGGTTTAGGGAGTTATCGCCCGGGCGGAAGGCTGATGTTTTGAAGATCGTGGATCTGTGGTACTCGGAAGAATTTTCCCAACGCAGTCCACGACGTAGATCAGCCTAGGGCACAAAATTCAAAACACGGCGCCCAGCCGAGCCGCAACCCTTCACCTGGGCTCTCGCCCAAGTTAAAGCTACGGAAAGGCACCACTCGATTAGCTGTTACGGCTTTTCAGAACCCACCACTCTGACTAGACGAAAGTAGGGCTAAACAGGTGGAAGACAATCCCGCATTACGTCTATACAACCTTACGCGACGGCTTCGATCGACTTCTGGTAATGGACCCCCAGCGAGGTTGTGGGCACAGGCATTGGATATTCCCGTTAACCGCAAAATGACTGGACCATTTTTCGTTCAGGTAGGTAAAGGCATAATCGCTTATCTCGCTCTCATAGACGAAACGGAAAGCGGGATGCGAGCACTCGGGTTTGATGACTTCTACTCGGAAGCTTTTCCTCCTCTGAGGCTCGTGGCACAGGTTTCATTATCCAACCTTCGCGGAAATCAGTCGAACTTAACACGGTCGATAACTGATGAAACGATCATTCTGCTGCGAGTACTGGCTGCGGAATGGGGAAAGAAGAAAGTGGATCCAAATATCGGTAAGAAGGTTATCGACAAAGCCAGGACCGACCAGCGGATGAGAATTTGGTGGGGCAGGTTTTGCAAGATCGCCAATAAGCTTTTCGAGGTTGTTAAGGTGGCAAACGACACACGGAAGACGATCGATATCATTCGCCCGTTATTTCGTTTGCGCGGCGCGCCGGATGAGATTCCCCCGGTCGATTAGGTGGTTCAGACAAATTGTAAAAACAAACGGTGCAACGCCAGAGGGGATAGCCCAAGGGCACTGCACCGTTGTTTTAACCCTAAATCCCACGCCGGTACCGACGCGCGACCGTCGAGTCTATGTGCCGCAGTCTATGCGCGACTCGGTCGCGAGTCAATAAACGATCGCGAAATAAAACAGGGGCGCGCGTCCGTTCAGAGTTCAACCTTTAGGTTGCCGTTACGCTCTTGCAGGCAAGCTAAAGCTTGAACTCTGAACGAGGAGCGGGGCGCGAGTTTGGTTGACTTCTATTCTCAACTCTAATAAGTTCCGAAACGCTTCAAATTCCCTGAGGCATTCCACGAAATTTCGTCCATTGCTGTTTGCGGAGGAGCCTACCATGCACGCTTTTCGTCTCGCTTCGAAGTCGCTCGCGATTCTTGCCGTACTACTGATTACAACCACCAGCTTTGCGCAGCAGGGTTACAAAAAACCGCCGAAAGAAGTGCTCGACATCCTGAACGCGCCAGTCACGCCCGGCGCTTCAGTCAGTCCCACGCGCGACAACATCCTCCTTACGACAGGTGTGCGCAATCCGCCGCTGGCTGATCTCGCGCAACCGATGTTGCGGCTCGCGGGCCGGCGAATAAATCCGGCAACAAACTCACCGCACCGTTACCAGTATTCAGTCGATTTAACTTTGAAGCGGATCGCCGACGGCTCAGAAGTCAAAATCGATGTTCCTCCCAATGCGAAGATAAGCGGGATCGAATGGAGCGATGACGGAAAGCATTTCGCGTTTTTGAATGGCACGGCGAATCGAGTGGAACTCTGGGTGGGCGAGGCAGCAACAGGGAAGATCCGCAACCTGAAAAATGTGACCATTAATTCAGTCACGGGCAACGCGATAAGCTGGATGCCCGACAACCGAACTCTGCTGGTCCAACTCGTGCCACCAACACGAGGCGCCGCACCCGCTGAGCCGTCGGTGCCGACCGAACCGAATACACAGGAGAGTTCCGGCAGACCCGGACCAGTAAGAACGTACGAAGACCTGCTGAAGAGTCCTCATGATGAAAACCTGTACGAGTATTACGCGACTTCGCAACTCGCCCTCATCGACTCCGCGACGGGACGTACGACGCCCATCGGCCACGCCGCAATCTTCCAGGCACTCAGCGTGGCGCCCGACGGTCATCACATTCTGGTGACACGGACGCACCGGCCTTTTTCTTATCTATTTCCGGATTCCGCGTTTCCGAGAGACGTCGAAGTCTGGGACGCGAAAGGCAAAGTCGTTTACAAAGTCGCCAGTCTCCCGCTGGCGGACCAGGTTCCGATCGATGGTGTCGCGACTGGTCCGAGATTGATTCGCTGGTTGCCCAATCAGCCGGCAACGCTTGTCTGGGCCAAAGCGCTCGACGATGGAGATCCCAAAAAGAAAGTCTCACATCGCGACAGCGTTGTCGCGATCAAGGCGCCATTCACGACTCAGCCCGCTGAATGGTTCAAAACCGAGCAACGGTTTGAGTGGTTCAGAGGTGCGCAGCGTGGGGCCGCGGCGAGTTTTGGCGACAAAGGTTTGGTCCTTTTTTCTGACTTCGAGCGCGACAAACGCTGGCTTAGAACGTTCATGTTCGACTCGAACAAACCGGAAGTTCCGCCGAAACTTGTTTGGAGCCGCAACGAGCAGGACCGCTACAACGATCCGGGTACGCCAGTGACGCGCGCTCTCGCCGGGCAACGCGCAATCGTGCAAGACGGCGATTCGATTTATCTCGTCGGTGCAGGCGCGACGCGGGAAGGTGAGTTTCCATTCCTCGATCGTTTCAACTTGCAGACGCTGAAAGCAGAACGAATCTTCCGCAGTGAAGCGAATGCTTATGAATCCGTTGTTGCTCTGCTGAGCGACGATGGCAAGCAGTTCCTAACGCGACGCGAGTCGCCCACCGAAGCGCCAAATTACTTCGTTCGAACGAGTGGCGATGCTGCACCTCGTGCACTCACCAAGTTCCCGGATCCGACGCCGCAGTTGCGTGGCATCAAGAAACAACTCGTCACTTACAAACGCGCCGACGGCGTGCAGTGTTCGTTCACGCTTTACCTGCCGCCGAATTACAAAGAGGGCACGCGACTCCCCACAGTCGTGTGGGCGTATCCGGTCGAGTTTTCAGATCCGACGACCGCCGGACAGGTCACGGGCTCAGCTCAGAGGGCGACGTCGATTGGCGGTGCATCGCATCTGTTCTTCCTCCTGGAAGGCTACGCCGTCCTCGACAACGCCACGATGCCCATCGTCGGTACTCCCGAGACAGTCAACAACACTTACGTCGAACAGATCGTGATGAGCGCGAAAGCTGCGATCGACAAAGCGACGGAGATGGGTGTCACCGATCCGGAGCGCGTCGGCGTAGGAGGTCACAGCTATGGCGCTTTCATGACGGCGAACCTACTGGCCCACAGCGATCTCTTCCGCGCGGGTATCGCGCGCAGTGGCGCTTACAATCGCACGCTCACGCCGTTTGGTTTTCAGAATGAGCGGCGGACGATCTGGGAAGCGCCTGAGCTTTACCTGAAGGTGTCGCCGTTCATGTCTGCGTCGAAGATCAACGAGCCGATGTTGATGATCCACGGCGAAGCTGACGACAACACGGGAACGTTTCCGATTCAGTCGGAGCGGATGTACCAGGCGTTGAAAGGCCACGGTGCGACGGTGAGACTGGTGATGCTGCCGCACGAAGCGCATGGTTACTCCGGCCGCGAAAGTATCGAACACGTGCTGTATGAAATGATCAGTTGGTTCGATAAGTACGTGAAGAACGCACCGTCGCGATCGAAGGAAGTGACGACGGATCAGGCCGTACACAAATTACACAAAGACTAATCTGTGGAATCTGTGGATGGATTTGTCGGCCAGAAGTTCCGCAGGAGTTCGATTTGTGGCGGTTCATCTAGAACTACGGTGAGCACGTCGTATCGGTAAGGTTGGTCTTCAATGCCGAGCATGTGTCGATACGCGCGGGCGGCGCGCGCGATCTGGCGGCGCTTGCGTAGATCCACGTTGACCTGCGGTGGTGCGAACCAGTCAGAGGCGCGCGTCTTCACTTCCACAAAGCAAAGCGTATCGCCATCGTAAGCGACGAGATCGATCTCCGAAGTGACGATTGCGCCGCGCAGATTTCGCCCGACGGGCAGGGTAAAGTTCGCCGCAACTAAACGGTAACCGACTTGTTCGAGATAGGCTGCGGCGTAGGCTTCGCCGAGTTTTCCGAGTTCGAGTGGTGAGGACTTCAAGCGCCTGAAAGCTTAAGTCACTTCGAGGCTTATGTCACATCCAGACTTGCGCGCAAACGATCGAGAGCTTTGGTCCAGTAACCCTTCATTCTCGTTGCAGCCGCCGCCGTCGGCAGTTTGCTGTGTTGGACCACCACCTGGCTTTTCGCCGCGTCCTTCGGATAGAAGTTGACCTCCAGGCTCGTCTTCTTATCCTTCCACGTCACGCGCATCGACTTATTCACAGTGGCTTTGCGCACTTCAAGCCCGTCTTCGCCCAGCCATTCGTTGCGTGTTGATTCGTTCTCAAACGACTTGAAGAGTTTTGCGAGCGGAACGTTCAACGTGCGACTCACGCTGATCTGAAAGCCATCAGGACGTTCGTGGTTCTGGCGCATCCCGCTCTGCTGTTCGTACGTGACCGTGACCATCTGACACCACCAAGGACCAACGTCGTGTTTCGAATTCAGGAGCTTCACGATCTCCTGGTGCGTCATCTTCTTCGCGCCGGCTTTGTCGAGGATGGTGAACCACTCTTTCCACGTCTTGCCGGTTTTCGCCTTGACCGCGTCGTCGCTCATACGCGGTGCTGACTTTGCTGTAGCTGCTTTCATGCTTGACCCTATTTTTCGTCGCGATCGTAGGCGACTTTAAGCCAGTGCTTCACTTCGTCGTCGATATCGTCGAGTGAAGTGATCGGGATCCGATGAGTGATGCGATCCTTTTTGGCAAAGCCGCCGGTGTCGATCAGGCGTCCTGTTGGTTTCATGTCGCCGAGTGCGAAGCCCATGTCGATGCGCGTTTGCGTTGTGGGTTTGATCTGCGCGAACACGTGATTGCGATAAAGCGGAACGATGGTCTGGCAAGGGCAGGCTTTAGTTTCTTTACCCGTTTTGAGTCCGAGCTTTAGCAGTGCGTTGTAGATCGGTCGCAATCCGGCTTTGCCACCGGAGAACATCTCTTCAACATAGCCTTCCGCGGCTTTCAGGTAGAGATCAGGATCGCCCGATTCTTCGCCTTTGCCCTCCGCGCGCTCGGCAAGCCACCACGCGGTATTCGTGCCGAGACCGTATTCCTTCTTGAGCCACTCGCGACGCGCTTGCTCGCTTTTCGGACCGGCCTTCTTGATGTGTGCGAGCCACTCTTCGAGGGTCCTGCCGGTCTTTTGCTTGAGTTCTCCGACCCACTTCTGGGTCATGAGAATCCCGGGGTGGACGCTGTAGATCGATTTCTTACGAGAGGCGGTAGCTGTGCGCGGCATGGGTGCTCCTTTCGGAAGGAAGATAACAAGATGGAAGCTATTAGGGCTTCTTGAAAATTGCTCTTTTCTCTGCGGCCCTCTGCGTATCTCGGCGTTCTCTGCGTTTAAAATCGATTTCAACGCAGAGACCGCAGAGATACGCAGAGGGCCGCAGAGAAGTCATTAACCAAACTCGGCTTTTTCTAAAAAGCGCGGTGGTTTGCGCGCCTTTGTGGCCTCCTCGAAGGCCCACGCAATCTGCGCGAGCACGGGTTCACTGTTGGCGGCGCCGAAGAATGAGATCCCAACCGGCAAACCAAAGACGTACCCCGCCGGAACCGTGATGTGTGGATAGCCGGCGACGGCCGACGCCGATGAGTAACCACCAGTGAAATGATCGCCATTGATCCAGTCCGTCGGCCACGGTGGACCACCGGTCGGAGCAACGAGCGCCGCGAGCCGGTTTTTCTTCAAAACAAGATCGATGCCCTGCGAACGCGTAAGCAGTTGATTCTTACGCAAGGCGTCGAGGTATGCCTTGGTGGTGAGCGGTCCTTTCGCCTGCGCTTTGATCATGATGTCCTGCCCAAAATACGGCATCTCACGATCGCGATTCTTCTCGTTGAAGTCGATGATGTCTTTCAACGAACGAACGGGCGCAGATGGTCCGAGTCCAGCGAGGTACGCATTCAGATCAGCCTTGAACTCATACAACAGCACCTCAAACTCAGAATCGTCAAACTTACCCGAAGTCGGAATGTCAGCCGGATCGACAAGCACGACACCAAGTTTCTTCAACTCAGCCAGACACTCGTCCATGAGCTTGTCCACGCGTTCGTTGAACCCGAAATGCTTTCGCGCGACGCCCAGCCTCAGTCCTTTAATACTGAACTCTCTGGCGTACTCGGCCATCGATTTCAACGCCGGCTCGGCAATGCTCGTCAAAAGCGTCCACGCCTCAGCAACCGTTCGTGCCATCGGTCCCGCTGTGTCCTGGCTGTGGGCAATTGGAATAATGCCTGCGCCACTGACTTTGCCAAGCGTCGGTTTTATTCCAACAAGTGAATTCGCAGACGACGGACACACGATCGATCCATCAGTCTCAGTTCCAATTGCCGCCGCACACAGATTCGCCGCCACTGCCGCTCCCGATCCGGAGCTCGAGCCGCACGGATTGCGGTCAAGCACGTAGGGATTTTTAGTCTGCCCGCCGCGCCCACTCCAACCGCTCGAAGATTTCGTCGAGCGAAAGTTGGCCCACTCGCTCAGATTCGTCTTTCCTAAAATCACCGCGCCGGCATCGCGAAGTTTCTTAGCGACGTAGGAATCACGAGCAGGCTTCGCACCCACCAGCGCCAGCGAGCCGGCTGTGGTCATCATTCGATCGGCCGTGTCGAGATTGTCCTTGATGAGGATCGGAACTCCGTGTAATGGACCACGTGGTCCTTTTTCTTTGCGTTCGCGATCGAGTTCTGCTGCAATCCGTTCCGCATCCGGGTTCATCTCGATGACGGCATTAATCGCCGGGCCTTTCTTGTCGATGTCGCCGATCCGGTCGCTGTATTTCTCGACCAGTTGTTTCGACGAGTACCGGCCGGACGTCATCGCTTGCTGCAACTGCGAAAACGTCCACTCATCGAGTTCGAATGCCGGCGGTGTGGAAGATGGTTGCGGAGGAGTGTCTTCAATCGCTAGTGCAGACACAGGACTGGCAATAGTCACGACACACCCGGCGGCGGTCGTTTGCAGGAAGTCTCTACGCTTCATTGTCTAATAGGGACTGATCTTGAATGAGTTAAAAAATCGGTTGATGTTTACGGTATCGTCGATACCCTTGGGTGAGCCAATCACGAGCTGATAAGGGCGGCGGCCAACCATGTACACGCGTGACCGGAAAATCCTGTTTGCATTCTCCGCCGTGAACTCGAGCGCCTGGTAGCCATCGATCCGGGTTAAGCGGGTCTCGAGTAGTCGAGCATTAACGCCCTTAACAAAATTATCTCGATTCATCTCCAACTCGGTTTGCCGGTTGAAGTTGAAGCTCGGATCGTAGTCGACCCAGCCAATGAGAAACACGTTCCTCGGTTGTCTCAGAATCAACAGGTGTGTCGTGTATGGTCCATGATCGCTTGGTGTAGTTTCTACCTTGTCCTCCGGTGTCCCGGGCATGAGCACTGAGAAGCGACCTTCCTGGGAAGTGAACTTTGTCCAACCGGGAGCCGCGATGCTGGGAGTTTCGGCGGGCACATTCGGTGCTCGCGGCGGCGTTGTAGCTTTCGGCGGGCGTGTATGTTCCTGAGCAGCGACAGAAAGGCTTAGCACTACCGTGGTGATGAAGAGAGCCAGAAACCTTTTCATATAGGAGAACCCCTCGGACTTTATAGGTACAGCGGAACGGATTATAGGCGCGGATGACACGGATCGGAAGGACTTGTAAGCTATCGACTTAATGGAATCAACCCCTAAGAGCGAGCTGCAGCCACGCCGCGCGTCTAATCTCGTGGCTATTGTTGGCCGTCCAAACGTCGGAAAGTCGACGTTGTTCAACCGTCTCATTGGTGAACGAAGGTCGATAGTGGGCGACGAGCCCGGGATCACCCGCGATCGGATTTATGGTCAGGTCGAGTGGGCGGGGACACGGTTTTCCCTAATCGATACGGGCGGGATCGTGCCCGACGACGATGCCGTGATTCCGGCCAATATCTTGAAACAGGCGGGTGTCGCGATTGATGAAGCGCAGGTGTTGGTTTGGGTTGTGGACGCGCGGACTGGGGTGACGCAACTGGACGAAGAACTCGCAAGCCTGTTGCGCACGACCGGCAAGCAGGTGCTCGTCGCTGCGAATAAGACCGACTCGTCAAAACTCGAGAGCGAAAGCACCGAGTTCTATCGGTTTGGCTTCGAAAACGTGTTTCCCGTTTCGGCAGAACAGGGAATCGGCGTCGGCGAACTGCTCGATAGCGTCGTCGACTTGCTCAATATTAAAGGTACCCAGGAAGACGAAGCGACAGAACCGCGCGAACTTCGTCTCGCCATCGTCGGGCGACCGAACGTCGGCAAGTCTTCACTGCTCAACCGCATTCTCGGTGAAGATCGCGTGATCGTTTCGCCCGTCGCCGGCACCACGCGCGACGCGATCGACACGGTGCTGCAAACACCTGAGCGAAACTTTCGTGTTATCGATACCGCAGGAATCCGTCGAAAAGGGAAGACAGACGAGATGGCTGAGAAGTTGTCAGTCATCATGGCGCGAAAGAGTCTTGAGCGCGCCGACGTGGCGATTGTTCTGGTCGACGCCGTTGAAGGTGTGACGGCGCTCGATGCGACGATTGCGGGTTACGCGGTCGATGCAGGGTGTTCGATCATCATTGCGGTGAACAAGTGGGACATCGTGAAAGACAAGGAGACGAACACTGCGTCGGAGTTCGAGCGAGACTTGCGCGAGAAGATGAAGTTTCTCGAGTGGGCGCCGGTGATTACGATCTCGGCGTTGACCGGACAACGAGTCGAGAAGATTCTGCCAGTGGTGCTGAGGGCTGACGAAGCGCGTAGCCGAAGGATTCCGACGTCGCAGTTGAACGATTTTTTTGAAAAGGCGATCGCACAGCCGCGAGGTGGAACTGCGCCGTCGCCGGCGAAGGGTGGATTTTCGAGACTCCGGATTCAGTATTTGACGCAGGCAGGGATCAGGCCGCCGACGTTTGTTGTTTTCACGTCGGGAGGCAAACCGGGATTGCACTTTTCATATGAAAGGTACTTGCTGAATCGACTGCGTGAGCAGTTTGACTTCTTCGCGACTCCGCTGCGGATCGTCGAGAAGCATAAGAAAGCCAAGCGATAATTTGCCGCAAAAAAGCACACAAGAGACAAATCAGCTACCACTGAAATTCAATATCGAGGCGCAGGACGGAGAGGCGCGCGCGGGGATTCTGACGACGCGACGCGGTCAGATCGAGACGCCGGTGTTCATGCCCGTTGGCACCGCGGGCACCGTCAAGGGCATTCGTTTCGAAGAACTGGAGTCAGCCGATCTCGACGCTGGGATCATCCTCGGCAACACCTACCACCTGTGGCTGCGACCCGGAATCGACGTGATCAGATCCGCCGGCGGTCTGCATCGCTTCATCGGCTGGGACCGTGCTTTGTTGACCGACTCGGGCGGCTTCCAGGTCTGGAGTCTCGGAGCGCTGCGAAAGATCACTGAAGAAGGGACTGAATTTCGATCACACGTCGACGGCTCTTTGAAATTTCTATCTCCGGAAGTGTCGATGGAAGTGCAGGCCGCTCTCGGCTCCGACATCGTGATGGCTTTCGACGAATGTGCACCTGGCAAGGCAGCTCACGAAGAGACCGAGCGCAGCATGAACCTCACGACACGCTGGGCAAAACGCTCAAGAGACGCTTTTGATCGACTTCAATCAGAGGGCGCCGACACGGGTCGCCTCGAAGTCGCCGGTTTGAGCGGGCGGCAAGCGCTGTTTGGCATTGTTCAAGGCGCGAGTCATCTTGATCTGAGGCGTCAGAGTCTCGAACAGACGGTGGAAATCGGTTTTGACGGTTACGCGATTGGCGGATTGAGCGTCGGGGAAGAGAAGTCGGTGATGTTTGAGGTCATCGACGATGTCGCCCCGCGAATGCCCGCGACCAAACCGCGATACCTGATGGGCGTCGGCACCCCGGAGGATCTCGTCGAAGCTGTGGCTCGCGGGATCGATATGTTTGACTGCGTTTTGCCGACGCGGAACGGGCGAACCGGCCAGGCCTTTACCTCGCGCGGAAAGTTGAACATCAAGAATGCGCAATGGACGAACAACTCTCGGCCGCTCGACGAATCGTGCCGGTGTTCGGTCTGCCGCAGGCACTCGCGTGCGTACCTGCGTCATCTATATATGAGCGGCGAGATGCTGGCCAGCATCCTTCTGACACACCATAATCTGGCCTTCTTCCTTGACACCATGCGAGGCGTGAGGCAATCTATCCGGTCTGGCGATTTCCCAAAATTTCGGCGTGAGTTCACCGAGCGGCTGGATGCGAATGGTGAATAGTGGGAGAGAGCTTTTCCCTGCGTTCCTCTGCGTATCTCTGCGTTCTCTGCGTTAAATAACTCTTCAACGCAGAGAACGCAGAGATATGCAGAGGAACGCAGAGAAAATCCGTCGAACCTTCGAACAACAAAGAGCCAATGCATACTTTTCTGATCTTCTTCCAGGGCAGCGCCGGTGGACTTGTGCAGATGCTGCCGATTCTCCTGATTATCGGCGTCTTCTACTTCCTATTAATAAGGCCTCAGCAGAAGCGGCAAAGACAGTTGCAGGAAACGATTGCCACTCTGAAGATCGGTGATCGCGTGGTGACAACCGGCGGAATTATCGGTGTCATCACAACCGTGCGCGACACGAGCTTTCTTATCCGCAGTGCTGATAAGTCGATCCTCGAGATCGCTCGTTCGGCTATCGCCGGCATCGATGAGGAGTCGCAAAAGGCCACCTAGAGTCCATTAATAATGAAGAAAAAGAACCTTCTTACACGCGTAATAATCATTGCCATAGTCACTCTCGTAGGTCTCTATCTCGTAATCGGTCCGCGACATCGCCCACACTTCAAAGACTTCAGTTGGTCTGGGATCAAGGCCAGTCTCAAATCGAACATTCATCTCGGTCTCGACCTCCAGGGCGGCACGCACCTGGTGATGCGAGTGAAGACTGCGGATTATCTGCAACGACTGACGGAAGAGAACTATCGCGCCGCTCAAACTGCCGCGCAGGATGCGGGATTTCAAGTGCCGGGTGGCCGCGCCGACGTGGGACAGGGCAACTATCGCGTTGTTCTCGACCTCGCCGATCCATCCAAAGCGAACGAGGTCAAAGACGCTGTCCAGAAAAAGGTCGAGCTCGGTGACACTTCCGCATGGGCCTTCTCACAATCCGGCAACCAGATCATGTGGACGATGACTGCGGCTGCTGAACGCACGCTCGCCGACAACGCGACTCAACAAGCGCTGAATATCATCGACAGACGTATCAACGCTCTCGGTATTGCCGAGCCGACGCTCCAAACTCACGGCGCTCAAAGTGCACACCAGATTCTCTTACAGATGCCCGGCGTGCAGGATCCGGAGCGAGTCAAGGAAGTGTTGAGGGTGGAATCAAGACTGGAGCTGGTGCACGTCATCGGTCCACCAAGTCCGGCGCCGCCCACGACTTATGCGACTGAACAGGAAGCGCTCGCTTCGCTCAACACTGGCGGCAACCTTCCACCCAATCGAAAGATATTGCCCTATAAGAAACGTGCGCGGCCAAATCCCGATGGCACACCCGCACCGGACCAGCCGACGCAATACGTCGTAGTCGAAACCCCTGGCATCATCAGAGGCGAGGAGTTGAGAACGGCTACAGCCTCTCAATCTCAAGGCGGCAGTATCAACGATTTCGAGATCTCTTTTGCGCTGAATAAGAGCGGTGCAGACAAGTTTGGCGCATGGACGGGCGCGCACGTCAACGACTACATGGGCGTCAATCTCAACGATAAAATCGAATCCATTGCCTACATCCGCTCCCAAATCTTCGACCAGGGACAGATCACCGGAAACTTCTCGAAAGAAGAGGCAGAGGATCTCGCGCTGACGCTGCGTTCAGGGGCTCTTCCGGCTGCCATCGAATACATCGAAGAACGCACCGTTGGACCAAGCCTCGGCCAGGATTCAATCAACGCCGGAGTCAGGGCTTCGCTGGTCGGTCTCGCGCTGGTCATAGTCTTTATGCTGTTTTACTACCGCGGAGCCGGAATCAACGCGGTTGTTGCGTTGATACTCAACATGATCCTGATGATGGCGGGGCTGATTGTGTTTGGCGCGACGCTCACACTGCCTGGTATCGCCGGAATCATTCTGACAATCGGTATGGCCGTCGACTCCAACGTCCTTGTTTTCGAACGAATTCGGGAAGAACTGCGCTCCGGAAAGACAGTCGCTTCGGCTGTGGAGCAGGGGTTCAATCGCGCCTTCGTTACGATTATCGACACGCACGTAACCACGATCGTTTCATCGCTGTTCCTGTTCGTGTTTGGCACTGGTCCAATTCGCGGATTTGCGGTGACGCTGGTGATCGGACTGCTGGTAAATCTCTTCTCGGCAGTTTACGTGTCGAAGACAATCTTTATCTGGCTGCTGTCTCGAAAGGAAAGAGTGGAGTCGTTGAGTATTTAGTGAGTCATCATGTTTCAAATTCTTCAAAACGTAAATATTGATTGGCTGCGTCACCGGCGATGGTTTATCGGTGTGTCTGTGCTGCTCATGCTGGTGGGTTTGGGATCCGCGGTGCTTCGCCAGGCGACTGGCCGTCAGGCATTCAATCTCGGTGTTGATTTCAAAGGCGGCACGGTCGTTACTGCCCGGTTCAAACAACGCCCTCCGGATGACGCGATCAGAGGAGCGCTGACCACGACAGGTGTTGGTGACGCAACTGTTCAGCCGGTCACAGACAGGCCCGATACGGTCCTTATCAAAGTGCCGCTCGTCGAGGGGCAGGACGGCAGGACACAGGTTAGGAATGCTTTGAACACCTTCGGCAAGGAAGCTGCTCCTAATCTGGAACTCAGCGCTGATCCAAATGCTGCCTACAAGATCGTCGGCACTGACGCGGTCGGCGCGATTGCCGGCGCACAACTTCGGAACAAGGCGATCGCGGTTACGCTCGCAGCGCTCGTTGGAATTCTGATGTACATCGCGTTCCGGTTTGAGTGGACGTATGGCGCGGCTGCCGTAATCGCCGTGTTCCACGACGTGCTCGTAACGCTCGGTTTCTTCTCGATCTTCCAGATCGAGGTCAGCTTGAACGTGATCGCAGCACTACTGACGCTAGTCGGATTTTCTGTAAACGACACGATCGTCGTCTTCGACCGCATCAGAGAAAATCGCAAACTGCACCGCCGGGATCCGCTTTACAAAATCACGAACGACTCGATCAACCAGACGCTTTCGCGTACCACAATCACGAATGGTCTCGTGTTTCTGTCGGTGCTGGCGCTGGTGCTTTTCGGCGGCGACGTGCTGCGGGCTTTCTCGCTGGCATTGTTTATCGGCGTGATCGTCGGCACCTGGTCGTCAATCGCGGTTGCGAGCCCGATCATGGTTTGGTGGGAGCAGCGACTCGAAGCGGCGAATCGTGCATCGGCATTGAGTTTCAATCAGCCCAGAGTCATTAAGGCCACGGGAGCAGGGGCAGGAACCGGGCCCACAAAACGCACAAAACAGATTAGAACATCTTGATTACCGAACGAATTCTGTGCCTTTTTGCGGCCGACGGCGTCTAATGTTTGCGCTTGACTTTGAAATAGCAAGCGGACTAGACTGCGACCGTTGCTGGCCAATTAAATATCTCAAGTGTCGACCCCGCGAGTGTGAAATCAGGAAGTTGGGCGCGGTGGCGGTGTGTTGAGTCGGGCCGGCGGGTTTTTCTCGCACAGCGGCTTCCATCTAATTCGACTCAATGTCATAAGCTGCTGTTTCCCCTTCTTATTGACGGAACGTAAGCGGTATTAAATCGACACTTAGCGAGGCAATTACTGCTTAAACTTTCGTAACCCCTGATCCATTTGGCGCCGGAGTCGGAGGACAATATCAATGTTCGATAATCTTGTTGAGTCAAGTTCGCACAAGGACGACATCACGCGAAAAGGCTCATTTATCGGAATCACCGCTGTTATTTATGGTGTGCTCATTTTGGCCTTTTTTGTTGTTGGTATTTTTTGGTATGACGCCAAACTCGGTGAGATGGAGCTCGAGTTGACCACGCTCGTCGCTCCCGTGCCAGTCCCGCAGCAACAAAAAGAGCCAGAACAGAAACAGGAAGCAAAGCCGCAAAAGGTCGAACAGAACGTCGACGTTCGCAAAGAACTCATTGCTGACGTGACGCGGACTGAGCTGGTGCCGAAAGAAGTTTCGGCGAAGGCCAGTGACGTCCCGCCGGTTCGACGCGGCGTAACGACCGTTGTTGGTGCCGCAGACTCGAATGCTCAGGTCGCGATGCCATCGGGTCCGGGCGCAGGCACTGTCGTGAGTGCGCCAGCCAAGGTCTATATTGCTGACGAACCACCGCCACCCGAGGCGAAGCCAACCCCACCTCGTGCTCCGATTTCCGGAGGCGTTCTCAACGGTAAGGCGATCAGCTTACCCAAGCCGGCGTATCCGCCGATTGCGAGGGCAGCACATGCTTCCGGTACAGTCGTCGTCCAGGTGCTAATCGACGAGAACGGCAACGTCGTTTCAGCACACGCCGTGTCCGGGCATCCGCTGTTACAGGCGGTTGCAGTAGGAGCTGCTCGCCAAGCGAAATTCTCCCCAACCAAGCTATCGGGGCAACCAGTTAAAGTTACAGGAGTGATCCAGTACAACTTCGTGGCTCAGTAACTGCGGAGAACATTGGTCGTGTCGCCGCGGTTACGTAGGCTGTCCCGGCTTCTCTGCTTGCTATAAATCTAATAAACCTTTTGGAGGGGTTCACCGTGACAATGCTAATTAGTATTTTTGGAACCAAGGCTCTTGGTCTCTTAATGTTGTTGCAGGACGCCGCAACCAGCCCAGAGGCATCGAGTGCCGATCACTTCACGTTGACCGAGATGGTCAAGAACATGGGCGGCGTCGCTATCGCCGTCGTCATCGTGCTGCTGATTATGTCGGTCTACTCGATCGCCATCATGGTTGAGCGTTACCTGACTTACTCCGCGGCGAAGAAACAGTCGCGCGAGTTCGCACCGCGTGTCGCGCAGGCGCTGAAGAACGATCGTATCGAAGAAGCGATCAACATCAGCGACAAGCATCGCAAATCGCACCTGGCAATGGTTGTCAGCAGCGGCTTGCAGGAGTTTCGTGCCCACGAGGCTTCCACCGATATTTCCGGTGATGAGATCGAGGCTTCCAAGCGTGCGCTACAACGCGCCATCGCAATCAAGACCGCCGAGTTCAAACGCGGCCTTTCGGGTCTTGCGACAATCGGTTCGACAGCTCCGTTCGTCGGTCTGTTCGGAACCGTGTTCGGTATCATCAACGCGTTCCGCGGCATGAAGAACGCAGAGTCAGCAGGTATCGCGGCTGTGGCCGGCGGTATTTCGGAAGCGTTGTTTACGACCGCTCTCGGTTTGTTGGTGGCGGTGCCGGCGGTGTGGCTGTTCAACTACTTCACCGGCAAGGTCGATGGCTTTGTCGTCGAGATGGATAACTCGGCTTCAGAACTGGTCGACTACTTCATCAAGAACCGCACGAAGCAGTTGAAGGCCTAGTTGATTTGAGCAGACCCTGATGGTGAACCCCGAGGTGCGGCCCGCGCCGCACCTGAGTTTACCGGGACGCAAGTAAAGGAGAGCTTGTTATGGCAATGGGTTCTGGAGGCGGTGGCGGCTTACAGTCTGAAATCAACGTCACTCCCATGGTCGACATCATGCTGGTGTTGCTGATCATCTTCATGGTGGTCACGCCATTCTTGCAGCAGGGCATCACGGTTGCTCTGCCGAAGAACCTGAACAACCCCGATGTCGATCCGAACATTATTAAGGAATCGTCGATCGTTATATCGATTCCGAACGATGGTGAGTACTACCTCGGTAAGCAGCGGGTTGCGCGTGAGCAGCTGACTGAAAAAGTCGACACGATGCTCAAAGGCATCAAGAACGAGCAGGATCGGATCGTCTACATCAAGAGCGGCGTTGGCGTCAGCTATGGCGACGTCGTCAACGTCATCAATGAGGTCCGCAAACTCGGGGTCGATAAGATCGGATTAGTGGCTGATAAGAAGAAGAAGGGCGGGGCCGCGCCGGCAGCTACTACATAAGCATTAAAGGAGAAAATTTCGATGGCGATGGGTGGTAGTCCCAAAAAAGGCAGTACGACAGCCGAACCATATATCAACGTAAC
>Ga0114129_10005569_pt1 | contig 17815 bp, 16 predicted proteins | sample RhiMetdeltSRZDD1_FD_80071 | JGI IMG/M metagenome (GOLD analysis project Ga0114129, IMG submission 80071) | Populus rhizosphere microbial communities from Tennessee, USA - Rhizosphere MetaG P. deltoides SRZDD1 (version 2) (version 2) | ecosystem: Host-associated > Plants > Roots > Rhizosphere >...
CCAAAGAAGATTTTTGAAGCTATCAGCGAAAACGATCGTTTAGTTCATCACCCGTATGATTCCTACGATTGTGTGACGGAATTCATTAATCAGGCAGTCGCTGACGAAGATGTGCTCGCAATCAAGATTTGTCTTTATCGCACGGGACCCGATTCACCAATCCCACCAGCTCTGATTCGAGCGAGCGAGCCGGGCAAGCAGGTTACTGCGTTAATCGAACTCAAGGCACGCTTTGACGAAGAACACAATATTGAGTGGGCTCAGAAGCTCGATGAGGCAGGTGTGCACGTTGTCTATGGCATCATGGGACTGAAAACTCACGGCAAGTTAACACTGATAGTGAGACGCGAAAATGGCGAACTCAAACGTTACGTGCATATAGCATCCGGAAACTACAACCCGACCACTTCATGTACCTACACTGACCTCGGCCTCTTCACTGCCGATGATGCAATTGGTCGTGACGCGACTGAGCTGTTCAACTATCTCACGGGCTTCTCGCAGCAAGAGAGTTATCGCAAGTTGTTCGTGGCGCCGGTTAACCTGCGTGAAAACCTCAACGAACTCTTTGATCGCGAGATTGCGCATCAACAAGCCGGTAGGCCTGCGCGAATAATTGCCAAATTGAATCGGCTCGCCGATCGGCAAATCACAGAGAAACTCTACGAGGTTTCCAGGGCAGGGATAAAAGTTGATTTGATCGTGCGTGGTATTTGCATGTTGCGTCCCGGTGTTCCAGGTCTATCAGAAAATATTCGAGTGCGCAGTATCGTCGGTCGATTTCTTGAACACAGTCGTGTCTTCTATTTTGCAAATGGCGGCAACGAAGAGTTCTACATAGGTAGTGCGGATTGGATGGCTAGGAATCTCAAACATCGTATCGAGGTGGTCACACCGATTGAGGATCCATCCGCCAAGGCATACTTGAAGGATGTGTTGCTGGACGCCTATTTGACGGACAACGTACAAGCTCGAGAACTTCAATCCGATGGTAGTTACCGTCCGCTGTCAAAGCAGTCTCAGCACGAGTTTGATAGTCAGGCATATTTCATTGGACGAACCCCTGGTCTCGTCTAAGCCCCCTCCGAACAATCCCCTTCAGCCCCATTTCCTGACCGGAATGCTTTCCGGTCTTCACAACCGGCCGCAGGCAGATTGGGGATAGTCATGTATTCGACGTGCAAGTGGCGAGCTGTAATAGCTCTGATGGTGATCGCTTCGTGCTTTTCTACTGTCAATATCGGTGCAGCCAAACCGAAGGATAAAAAAATCCCGAACGGCACACCGGTCCTCTGGGAACGGCCGACTGATATTACCTCTCGCGATCTCTATCTCGGTCCGGGCGGTACGTCGATGCGACCTGATCTTCGAAAGCTTACTTTCATCAAAGAAGAGAAAGGTGGATATTCAAAGAAGTATCGCGTGAAAGACGCATCAGGGCGTGAGTGGGTGGCGAAAATTGGAAAAGAGGCACAATCCGAAACTTCAGCTGTTCGCTTGTTGTGGGGTATTGGATATCTGACTGAAGTGAATTACCTCGTGCCGCGTGTGACTATCCCTGGAAAAGGAACATTCAACAACGTCAGATTCGAAGCGCGTCCAGCAGGTTGGAAACGATTGGATGAGTGGAAATGGACCAAGAATCCTTTTGTGGGGACACCGGAATTCCAGGGCCTGAAAATAATGATGGCGCTTATCAACAACTGGGACATGAAGGATTCAAACAATAAAATCATCTACACCGAAAAGAACAATGAGCTGCGCTATATCATCAGCGATCTTGGGGCAACGTTTGGACACGCCAGCACAACACCTCTGTTCTGGCGCTTCACTCGCAGCCGTAACAGTCCACCTAACTACGCAAAAGCAAAGTTCCTCGAGAAGGTTAAAGGCAACCGAGTTTCGATCCACTTTGGAGGAAAGAACCGAGGACTTCTCAAGAACATAACCGTTCAGGATGCCGAGTGGATCGCCAGCCTCTTATCTCAGCTCAGCGATACACAAATTCGGGATGCGTTCCGAGCGGCCAACTACTCACCCCAGCAAATCGATCTGCTTGCGTCGACCGTCCGCGAAAGGACTGATCAGTTGCTCAATCTCCGACCGAGTATGCGGATCGGCGCCAATCGGTAGAGTCGAATGACAAAACGTTCGAACAGACGGAAAGAAATCCTTACGCTTGTCATTGTCTTTGCGGGTGTGTTGTTGATTAGTGCTTTAGCCGTCTACGTTATCGGCGGCAGAAGCACACCACCAACCACTACGACAGGACAGGCCGAAGAATCTCCGAGTCCAAATCGCGAGCCTATCGAACGTCGATCGCCGGCCCCGGAGCCTGCCAATGGCACCTTCATTGATCAACTGTTCGGCAGTCGAAACAACGACGTGCTCGTGTCAGGTGAGCGTTGGGCTGCGACCATGGGCAGGATCTCTTTACGGCTGTTGCTGGCTGCTCTGTTGGGTGCGGCCCTCGCTTATAGACCGCGTAAAGTTATTCTCGCGCTGAAGCGAAACCCATATGTATCGCAGACACAAATTCTGCTGGCGATCGTAGCTGCGGCATTGATGATAATCGTCGGTGACAACGCAGCGAGGGCCTTCGGAATCTTTGCCGCAGTTTCGCTGGTTCGCTTTCGAACAAATATCCGAGACCCGAAGGAGATCACGGTTCTGCTAATCAGTCTCGCGATTGGTTTAGCTTCTGGTGTTGGACGTTGGGATCTCGCTCTTATTCTGGTGCTCTTCTCGCTCATCGTTTTGTGGATTCTTGAATGGCGTGAACCGCAGATGGTCTTTAGATCAATGGAGGTGAAGATTACCACTCGAAACGTCGTGGCGACACAACAGGCATTGCGGTCGATACTGAGGAAGCACGGTTTCGACAAAGAACTGCGCGCGATAGATCGCGACGTCACAGAGGAATCCCCAGGCAGTCTTGTCTATTCGATTGACGTGGGTACGATGGTCAGCACTGATGAGTTGAGCGAAGAGCTTCTGCGAATGGATGGCAATAATGTTGAAGCGATTGAGTGGGACCAGAAGAAGAGTTATTCGTATCTGTATCAGTAAGCATTGATCTTTGTTCTTTGTGCTTTGTTCTTAGCATCACGTCCAGTTCGGTCCGACGATTGCAAATTAAATGCGGCCGCCAACCAAAAACCCACGGCTATGCGTGGGTTTCTAATTTCAGCCTGCCTGACTGCTTTGTTCTGAGCTCGGTTAGTTCAAATCGAAGTACGAAGAACAAAGCACAAAGTACCAAGCACAAGTTCTACTTCTGCTTCGCACCTGCCTGAGCAGCCACTGCCGACGTGGCATTGTTGTGCTCAATGTTCGCGGCGTAGTCTTCAACGAACTTCTTCATATCGCCATGGCCCCAGCGAGTGTAGAAGTCATATTTCTTCATCTCGGTGTAAACCTGATCGAAGTTCCAATGGTAATTATTGAACCGATAGACGGCACCCATCACGCCCGTGCGATGACGACCGCCCGCGCAATGCACAAAGAACTTGCCCGTGCCTGGATCGGCAGTGAGCTTTAAGAACTGTTCTATCTTGGCACTCTCGGGATAGCTGCTGTCGCTCATCGGAATGTTTACATATTTCATCCCTAACGCTTCGACACTGGGTTTCTCGTATGCTTTCGGGTTATCTGTCAAATCAATAATCGTTGAAATTCCGAGCGCAGCCAGCTGTTTGTAGTCCTCTTCCTTCGGCTGACCTCCTCGAAAGAAGCGCTCATCCATTTGTCCAAAGTTCTTGATATTAACGCTGCTTAGATTAAGGCTTTCAGTGCTCTGGGCAAGAGCACTTCCTGCAGAGAGTATTAAAATAACGACTGCTATAAGAAGAGTGTGACGCGGCGCGTTACTCATCCAAAACTCCTTGATCCGAGGGCCTTTCGGTCAGAAAGATGACTATCGGGTTCCAGTTGCGTTTTTGAAGGTTCAGACCCGATATTGGGAATGCCTACAGGTTCTATTTTTACTTAATCGCGACTGCCTGTGCTGCCGCAGGGAAGCATCAAAACCTCAATTAGGATTCCCAGATTTCCGATACGGTTGCACAAAAATAGTATCAATTTCCAGAACAAGCAAGCCTATTAATTCTGCCTCGCATTTGCTGCCTGCGGTAGACGTTGAGGCCTGGGGCTGGACGTGGCCGGCGGCTCAACTTTCTCTTTGAGCGCTTCGCGAAATACTTGCCGCATATTCTCCACAAAAACAAACCGGATATCCTTGAACGGCTCCTTTGGAACCTCATCGAGATCCCTGCGGTTTTGTTGCGGAAGTATGATCGTAGAAACACGCGCTCGCCGGGCAGCCAGCACCTTTTCTTTTACACCACCAATCGGCAACACATTTCCACGGAGTGTAATCTCGCCTGTCATTGCGACGTCCTTACGAACTGGCCGTGCAGACAACGCGGAAACCATGGCTGTCGCTAGCGTGATTCCAGCCGAGGGTCCGTCCTTGGGAATTGCGCCTTCAGGTATATGAATGTGAAGGTCGTAGTTACTGAAATCTTCCTCGGCAATGTCCAACTCCTTGGCGCGTGATTTCGCGTATGAGTAAGCAGCCTGCGCTGATTCGCGCATAACATCTCCCAGCTGACCTGTCAGAACCAGGTTGCCCTTTCCTTTCATTCGCAGTGCTTCGATGAAGAGCACATCACCACCAACTGCCGTCCAGGCAAGTCCGGTCGCCACGCCAATCTGATCCTTTTTTAGTACTTCTTCGGGGATGATCTTTGGAGCACCAAGAAATTCGTGCACGTTCTTAAGCGAGACTCTGATTGATCCCTTCTGACCTTCAGCGATCTTTCGTGCGACTTTGCGACAGATGCGCCCTATCTCACGCTCTAATTGACGCAACCCGGCCTCTTGCGTGTACTGCTGAATTATTGTGGTCAGTGCGGTCTTCGAGATGTTCAGTTCACGCGAAGTAATTCCGTTTTCATCCATCTGCTTGGGAAGCAAATGGCGCAGCGCGATCTCGCGCTTTTCTTCCTCCGTGTAACCAGCGAGCCTGATAACTTCCATGCGGTCGCGCAGTGCTGGTTGGATCGTGTCGAGGATGTTTGCAGTAGTCATGAAGATGACATTCGACAGATCAAACGTGACACCGAGATAGTTATCTCTGAATGAGTTGTTCTGTTCCGGATCGAGGACCTCGAGTAAGGCCGAAGAGGGATCGCCACGAAAGTCCGCGCCGACCTTGTCGATCTCATCAAGCATGATCAAGGGATTATTAGTGCCTGCCTGTTGCACTGCCTGAATAATGCGACCCGGCATTGCACCGACATAAGTTCGGCGATGACCCCGGATCTCGGCTTCGTCGTGAACACCACCAAGCGAGAGTCTTACAAATTTGCGATCCAATGCTCGCGCGATGGATCTGCCGAGAGAAGTCTTGCCAACGCCTGGAGGTCCAACCAGACAAAGAATTGGGCCTTTCGGCTTCTCCTTGAGTTTCCGAACCGCCAGCGCCTCAATGATGCGATCTTTTACTTTCTCGAGGCCGTAGTGATCTTCATTGAGTACCTGCTCGGCCTTTTGAAGATCAAGGTTGTCCACCGACGAGCGAGACCACGGCAAATCGGTCATGATCTCCATCCAGTTGCGCAAGGTCGCAGTTTCCGCCGCATCGGGATGCATTCTCTCGAGCTTCTTCAGTTGACGAAGAGCTTCCTCTTCCGCCGGTTTCGGCATTTTGGCGGCTTCAATTTTTTCTCGAAACTGTGCGATCTCTTCTGCAAGCTCATTGCCCTCACCAAGTTCGCTTTGAATCGCTTTCATTTGTTGACGCAAATAGAACTCTCTTTGCGAGCGATCGATGTCGGCGCGGGCCTGCGTATTGATCTCCTGTTGAACCGTTAAGACTTCGATCTCTTTGTTCAGCAGATCGTTTACACGACGCAGACGTGCCGTAGTATCAGCGATATCCAAAACAGATTGCGCATCTTCGACTTTCAGTTCGAGATTGGAGGCCGACAAATCAGCAAGACGACCGGCGTCGTCGAGGTTCGCGATAATCGCCATCACCTCAGGCGAGATGTTCTTCCCGAGGTTAATCGCCTTCTCCATCGACGCTCGAACGTTTCGAACCAACGCTTCAACTTCAAGCGAACGTTCGGGCGGCAGAATCTCCGGGATTACACTCACTCGGGATCGCAAATACTCACCGCTCGTATCAACTGAATCAACCTGCGCTCGTGCAAGACCTTGAACGAGTATGCGAATACGACCGTCGGGCAATTTCAGCATGCGCATGATTACGGCGGCCGTGCCCACTGAATACAAATCGTCCGCGGTTGGCTCTTCTTTATCGAGATCCTTCTGTGACGCGAGAAGAATCATTCGATTCTCACCCAAAGCTTCATCCACCGCGCGAATGGATTTTTCGCGAGAAACAAATAACGGCACGATCATGAACGGGTAGATCACGATGTCCCGCAGCGGCAGCACGGGGAGCTCATTTGGGATCTGTAACTGCTGATCTACGTCTGCGGTGTCGATTGCTTCAGTAAACTCTGGTTCTTTCGCGATAGGCATGATTGCGTCACCTTGTTGCCGATTTCCGATTGCCGAATGCCGATTGGAATTTATCCATCTTGAGTCTCATTTCACGTTGCTTGCTCGTCACTGACGTCGCTAACAGTGACCATAAACTCGCCCCCACGACGATCATCAAGTTTTGGGAGTTTGATCTGGAGGATCCCGTTTTTGAGTTTCGCCTCTGCGCCGCGGACGTTAATCGTCCATCGCAGCGGGACGACTCGGTTGAATTTTCCGTAACTCCGCTCCGAGCACAGATACGAAATTATCCGACGTCTCGCTGGTCGTCGTTTCTTCTCTCCCCAGATCCTGAGTTTCGTGTTGCACAAACCAATCTTAATCTGGTCGGCTGCCACTCCGGGCAATTCAATGCTGAGCATGATTGCATCCTGAGTCTCAGCAAGATCAACCGGAGGCGCCCATGCTCCTGACGCCAATGGGTTCTCCGCTTCGGTGGCTTCCTCCAACGCGGCATACAAACGACCAACCCGATCGCGGAGCCTCTGAAGCTCCAGTCGCTCAAGTCCCGTTGCTCGAACCGGTTTGATCATGCGCGTCTAATGATACTCCAACTATTTTCGACCAAGTGCTCCGCCAGATCGGGTACGAACGAGTTGTTTGAGCTCAGTCATGAACTCTGAAACGTCCTCGAACTCGAGATACACCGAAGCGAACCGGACATAAGCTACCTTATCCAGTTCTTTGAGTCGTCGCATTATCATTTCGCCAATTTTGCTGGTAGGGCGTTCCCGTTCCGATGACTCCTGAACGTATTTTTCGATCCCATTCACTATACTGTCGAGTTTTGTGGAAGGTACCGGGCGTTTCTCACAAGCTCGCAACAATCCTGCCATGACCTTGTTGCGATCGAACGTTTCACGCCGTCCATCTTTCTTCACAACCATGTAGGGGATCTCATCGATGCGCTCGTAGGACGTGAACCGTCTCTCACACCGCAAACATTCGCGGCGGCGGCGAATCGCGTCGCCTTCCCGCGACTCACGTGAATCAACAACCTTGTCTTCGAGATAGCCACAGAATGGACACTTCATCAGATTTGAACCTCGCTGGTGTGGTTCTACTAAATCTCAATCACTTACAACGTTTCCCACTGGTGTTCCGTTAGTTCCTTCTTCAGGAACCAGTGCCTCTTCCTCAACCACGTGTTCAACTGCCTCCGAGGAAGTTAGAGCACGAAGTTTTGAAAAATTTAGATCGCCCCGAATGAAATAGAAGAAACCAAAAAAGAGTGCTGGGCCAAAGTCGATGATATGCATGACGATTGAGATCGCAGCTGCGGTTTCAGCAGTAATCCCCAGAAAAATTAAGCCCGCCGCCGTCGCTGTGTGAAATGCGCCCGCAGCTCCACCCGGCGTTGGTACTAACGATCCGGCGAGAGACCAACCCAATACAAAGATCGTTTGTGACAATCCGAAGTTAATACCAAAAGCGCGAATGATGAACATGTTTGCGAACGCTACTCCCACCCACAGGAGCGCAGACCAGCCTACGGTTTCAGCGAGCTCACCGAAATTCACAAGCACTCGAAGCGCACGCGCTAGCTGTTCCAGGATGCCGATTATGAGTCGCGCTAATCGGTTTGGAATGAAGTGCCAACGATCGAAGAGACGGTTCAATATTCGTATGACCGTTTGATGGTTTCGTCTAAACCAAGCCAGAATCAAAACCCCAAAACCGACCGCGGCCAACAAAGCGATTCCAAGGCCACGCACTTTTGGAAATTCGTTTTGCAACGAAGCCGGCGGTCGAAACCAAACCAGATTGATTGCAAACATCAGGATTACCGCCATCAGATCATAGATACGCTCGACCATGACTGTGACGAACGCAGCGCTGGGTCGCACTCGCGGATCTCGCATCGGCAGAACAACCGGCCTTACCACTTCGCCGGCGCGGCCAATCAGGAAAACGGTCCCGAATCCGACTGCGGTGGCCGCAAAGAGGTCGGAAATGCGTGAAGGTCCTAGCGGACGAAGCAACGCGCTCCATCGAAATGCCCTGACTAGGTATGAAAGCGAAACAATGACGATTGCAACAAAGAGGTAGTACGGATTAGACCTGCCGACTGATTCGCGGACTTCAGCCCAGTTCAGCTTTCTTCCGAACCACCAGAAAAGGGCCGCAGCTAACAAGCAGAGTGCCGCGAATTCGAAGTATTTCCGATAATTTGAAGTGCGCAATTTACCCGAGTAGTTCCCGTGTGGGCTTGGATTACTTGACTTCTCAACATCGAAACCACAACATGTTGGGCCGTCGGCAAAGGCTACTACACCTCGATTGCGACAGCAAGAAATGAGGTCTGTGAAAGGCATGTTGGCTGTAGTAAGTATTGCCCGGAACTTTGTTTGTAAGCCTATCGTAATCGCTGATTACAAGGGCTCGGAACCCTTGGGCAGTCGCAGAATAACGGTAGCCGGAGAGATAGGGTGGGGGCCATAAAGGCTTTGGCTGTCAGTGAAGGAGCCGAACTCGTTCGCAGGTGTCGTGCGGGCGATGGCGCGGCTTGGGAGCAGATTGTTCAAACCTACTCTCGCCGCATTTACAACCTTGCCTACCGATTTACCTCCCGCTCCGATACGGCTGAAGATTTGACCCAGGAAGTTTTTGTGAGGGTGTACCGCTCTTTGGATCAGTACGACCCGAAACAAGGCGATTTGCAAAACTGGTTGATGCGGTTGGCGCGTAATTTGATAATTGATGATTACCGCAAGCGACAGCGAACGCCGCATGATAACCACGCGGATGACTTAGCTGACCATAGCTATCATTTGCACTCGCGTTCAAACACTGTTCAGCAGGAAATGGAACGCCGCGAATTGGGTAAACAGGTTCAGGCAGGAATCGATAAACTTTCTCCCGACCTTCGAACCTGCGTGATTTTGCGTGACATAGAGGAACTGAGCTATCAGGAGATCGTTGACTTACTTCGCATTCCTGAGGGCACAGTAAAGTCCAGAATAAATCGCGGACGAATTGAACTGGCGAAGATTCTGAGACGCATGAAAGTAGTTGCGATGACTGAGGCATGATTCTTTTGAGGAGCACCTCGCGCGGGACCGTGAGGTGCGCGAAAAAGTGGGGCAGGAAGCGAAACCATAATGCTTTGTTCTGATTTTGAGGATCAACTGACTGACTACATCGAGGGTGTAGCTAGTCCTGAAACCAGCAAACTAATTGCCGAACATTCACTGCGCTGTCCAGTTTGTCATGAGCTACTGGCGGCGGTTCGAAGCACCGTTGAGGCTTGTCGTGTTGCACCGGTGCCCTCACCTTCGAGAGAACTGGAAGCCCGCATTCTTCAGCGGACAGTCCCGGAATCGTCGATGAGTTGTGCCGATTTTGAGGAGTTCCTGACTGATTACCTTGATGGATTCCTGCCTGCGCACCTCTATCACCGTTGGGAGCGGCATGCTGCGCTATGTGATCGCTGCACTGAATTACCAGGTGACGTAGTGCGTGCGATTGGTGCTTGCTACACGTATATCAATGAGGAGCAACCAGTCCCGGTCGGCCTCAATGAGAGGATTTTGCAAGCAACGCTAGGTACGGTCGTTCCTGAAGAAGTACGTGCTCCGTGGACGGCGAGAGCGGCTTCGTGGTTGCGTCTGTGGCTGGATCCGATTGTTTCTCCGCAGCTCGCGACTGTAGCTACGATGCTATTGGTCGCAATTCTAGTGTTGACGAATACCGTGTCGGCGGATGGATCCATTGGCGGTGTTTACAAAGCGACGGTACAACTTGCGGAGCAGACTAGCGGGAAGGCGAAAACCGAGGTCGAGGAAATTACAAATCCATCGAGACAGTCTGGTCAGTCAGGTGAAGACAAACCGTCTACAGATCAGCAGCAAGACCAGAATAAGCCCGCCGGAAACGTTGGCAGCGGTTCGAATAATCGGTAAGGCAAAGGGCGTAAGAAATGATGTACTGTGGCTATCACGCAAAGAATCCCGCGGTGGTTCAGTGCAATCAGTGCGCCCGCTGGCTCTGTCCGGCTTGTGATCATCGCGTGCGCGGTTTTCCTTTTTGTCAGGACTGTATCGTTCAGGGCGTTGAACTGTTGCGCCATCACGCGACGCCTTCCAATATTTTGAGACGAAAGAGTTCACCGTTCGTAGCTGCTCTTCTATCCTTCGTCCCCGGTTTGGGCGCTGCATATAACGGACAGACTTCCAAGGCGATCGTACATTTCGCAATCTTTGCCAGTTTCTTCCAAATGGCAGTAATCACGCACGGGCTGCTGTTCTTTGTGCTCGGCGTTGTGGGAACGTGGTTGTTTGCGGCGGTTGATGCATGTCGAACTGCTCAGCTGATGCGCGCCGGACTTTCGCCTGATGCAGAAGAGGACGTCATTGCGCGGCGTCTGTACGGCAATCCATTGGCCTGGGGCACAACATTAATCATCATCGGGACATTGTTTCTGTTGCATACTTTGTTAGGAGTGCAGCTACCGATCAAAGAGTGGCTCCCGGTTGCATTAGTAGCGCTTGGCGCCTACATGTTGTTTGATTACCTGCGGCGCGGTAAGGCGTCAGATCGTATAATTCGTTTCGACTCTCGAAGACCGCCTCCGTCAGTGGTGGCTTCGAGACCCGTTGATACGGCGACATTTAAAACGGGAGAAACCACGCAGTTCGCGCGGCGCGATCCGCTTCCGTTCGAACGCAGATCATAGGAAAGAAGTACGGAGCAATTATGTGTGGAATATTTAGAACCTTTGGGCGACTCGGCGGCATACTGGCACTCATTTTCTTAATCGTCGCTTTGCTACGGCAACTCATCGCGCTGGTTGGTTTTCTCCTTGTCGCAATTAAGATTGCCGTCGTAGTCATCTTTATTGCGCTGCTAGTGTTGATTGTTCTGTCTATCTTTCGAGACCGCTCGAGAAGGCGGCGCGAAGCTGAAGACCTTTAAGTGAGAAGCATTGGAGTGTTCGAAGGTCCTGGCTGAAAGGTCAGGACCTTTTGTTTTCTTAGCCCTTTTGCCGTTTTATAACAAATTTGCAATCAATCCTGCGGTTGCAACGTCAACTTGCCCTGTGATACGGTCACCGTTCTTTGCAGCACCGGCCGGATGAGTTTCACCTCGGAGGGACCGCGAGGTTTCAATTCGTCCGCTGCATTCTTCAAGTAGGTTCAACTAGAACTCTAAAGAATTTATCCGCCAAAAGTCTCGATTCGGCGAGTTGTGTCTTTTGGTTGCGGCGCGGCCAGCTTTCCGCGGAAAAAAGGAGCACCACACGATGGCTAAAGAAGACCGATTCTATGCCTTCATCATTGCACATACTTCCCGATCACGTGCTCGTGTACAGCGAATTCGCATTGAACGAAAAGTGGTCTCAACGTCATGCGCTATCGCTGCTGTCGTAATTGCCGGTTTGTTCTATGGACTTTACGGCCTGACTCAGCAAGCAGCACATCTGCGAACCGAGTGGGAAAACCAGCGGTTACGGGCTGAAAATGAGCGTCAGAAACAAGAGCTGGAGAAGCTGAACAACCGCGTAGAAAAGGTCGAAGATACCTCCCGTAAGTTAGCAGAAAAGTCAGGCGTGGTAACTGAAGAGACTACCTCTCCCGGAACCGGCGGACCTGCGTTGCCTTTGGACGAAATGGGGCTGGCGAGATTGGCCTCGAAGATGGGTCGACTGGAAGAAAACATGCGCGCTTACGAACAGGTCCTTCGCCAGCGTGGCTACACGCCTACCATCTGGCCCGTTGATGGCACACTCGAGGGCGGATTCGGTGGCAGGCGTAATCCGTTTGGCGGATCGGGGTACGAATTTCACACGGGACAGGATATAGAAGCTCCCTTTGGCGCTCCCGTAATTGCGGGTGCGCGTGGTCAGGTGTCCTTTGTTGGCTGGCAGAATGGATACGGTCAACTAGTTGTGATTGATCACGGAGGCGGGTTAAGTACGCGCTACGGACACCTCTCGCATATCGACGTCGAGTTCGGACAGTTCGTTTCCCGGGGTCAGTTAATCGGCAAAGTTGGGTCAACGGGCAGGTCTACAGGACCGCATCTACACTACGAAGTTCGCATAAACGATCAACCGGTTAACCCCCTTTCATACCTGCTGTCCAGCTCTAAGAAGTAGGTTCGACTTCCCGGTTGGGGTCGGGCCTGTTCCGCTGGATGTGGCCGTAAGGTCAGCAGGCCTACACTTTACCCAGCTTTTTTGATTGACAGCGTAGATTACTTTCGCTTAGTATGCGCCGTCGTTTTTGATGCAGGGTCGGGAGAAAATCTCAGTTCCCCGCATATCGAGGTTAAGAAGCTTTACAGCAATGAGTTTGGTAGTTCTGCCCCCGTTAGTCTGTGCATGATGAAATTGCGCACCCCGCGCGTTTCACCATGCATTTTTTGTTGGTTGTGTGTTTCCGTCTAGTGCCACGTCAAGGCACGACCCGGCTCACAAGCATTAACCTGGAAGGCACAAAAAGCCTTAGTGCTTTTCTGCCTGTTTTACCGAATCGTTAGGAGGATTCGTCGTTATGTCTAGAATAACCGGTAAGGTCAAGTGGTTTAACAACTCGAAGGGTTATGGTTTCATCGAGCAACCTGGCTCTTCCGACATCTTCGTTCATTACAGCGCCATTCAAGGCGATGGCTTCAAGACCCTCGAAGAGGGACAGGAAGTCGAGTTTGAAGTGACGCAAGGCCCGAAAGGACCACAGGCCGAAAAAGTGACGAAGATGTGATTGTCTCCCCGGCTTGCATTAGCAAAGCCACTGACTGCTTCCGGTCACGGGTCCGGAGCTCACAAAAAGAAAGGCGACCTTGCAGGTCGCCTTTCGAGTTTTAACTCGCAAGCTTCGAGACTTACGCCGCTTCACCTCGGTCGGCCTTAACTTTGAAATTCACGTGACCATCGATAACGGCAACTGAAAACCGTACTCGTTCACAGCCAAATCTCTCTTTTAATCCATCTGCCTTGTTGGCAATCAAGCTGTGGAACCGTGCAAACGATAAGTCTTCCGTAGGTTCGCCACACTGCCGTTTAGCTTCAATTAACGACTCGTAGAGTTCTTTTACTGTCTGCACTTCTCGATGAACGTCGGCACAAACGAATGCCAGCGGACTGGCCAGTTTGTTTTTGGACTCTTCCCTGATACTAGCTCGAGCAGCTGATAACGCGTCTCGTCCTTCTTCCCGACCTTGCATTATCCGCCGCCAGAGATCTCGAAATGCGTTGTATCGGGCCGCAAGAGAATTGAAGCGAAAACGCTGAGCAAAGCTAAGCGAGCGATCGTCGCCCAGTCGTTTAATTAGTGTTTCAACGCGTGCCTTTGTGTCATACGGAGCTCGTTTTGATCCGCCATTGAAAAAGATGTCAAACTCAATTCGCAACCGTCGAATATCTTCTTCTAAACGACTCAACTGTTCGTCCGGTGTGGGCTGTGTATCACCACCGGCATACTTAAACTTGTTTCTAATCTTGTTTTCCTGCATTACCAGGGAAAATGTCTCCGGCGGAGTGTTTGTTGAGGCGGGGTGCGTCCGTCTGACGCGACGTGTTTCAGTCTAGAAGTTTCAAAGGAAACGTGTCAACAAATATTACTTCCTGCGACAGAACGTTTGCCGAGGCCAAAAGCGCACGCTATCCTAACCACCCAATCCGATGGCATAAACACTATGAGCCGACCGAAAAAGTCCGGTGATCCTCGACTCAAGAATGTTCCCTCAGTCGATCAACTGTTGAGAACCGAAGCCGCTGTTGAACTCCGCACCCAGCATGGTCTTAACAAAGTTACGGCATTAGCTCGTTCAGTGACTTCAACTTTGCGCACCGCAATTCGCGATAATTCCGCTGACTTGGCATCAAGCTCTGCCGAATCATTGCTCGCTGAGGCGACGAAACGACTTGAAGAGTTAGCGTCATTTGAAACGCGCCAGGGAATTACTTCCGTGGTGAACGCTACCGGAGTCATCCTGCATACAAACCTTGGCCGCGCCCCCCTCTCCGAATCAGCAAAGCTGGCAATGACTACTCAAGCCGCTGGTTACTGTTCTCTCGAATACGACAGTGCCAGTGGAATGCGAGGCAAACGTGGAGCCCGTGTCGAATCACTCTTGCGCGACTTGACTGGTGCTGAAGATGCTCTCGTCGTGAATAACTGTGCCGCCGCTGCACTTCTAATTCTGGGAGTGATTGGACGAGATGGTGAGACGTTAGTGTCCAGGGGCGAACTCGTCGAGATTGGAGGTGACTTTCGGGTACCGGATGTAATGGCCAGCTCAGGGACGCGCATGGTTGAAGTTGGCACAACTAACAAGACTCATCTCGATGATTATCGCAAAGCAATTTCCTCAAAGACCCGTTTGATAATGCGTGTTCATCCGTCAAACTATCGAGTCGTTGGCTTCACCAGTTCTCCCACCACCGCCGAGTTGGCTGCGCTTGCACACGAAGCAATGCTCCCATTTTACGAGGACGCTGGCTCCGGACAGTTGATCGATCTCTCCAACCTGGGAATTAAAGATGAGCCAATCGTCAGTGACTTGATTTCCGCGGGGGCTGACCTGGTGTCGTTTAGCGGAGACAAGTTGTTAGGTTCCGTGCAAGCGGGATTGATTGTAGGTAAACGTGGACTGGTTGATCGTCTCAGAAGACATCCCTTATATCGTGCGCTTCGAAGCGACAAGGTTCGGTTAGCTGCCTTGGAAGCCACGCTGGTTGAAGTTCAGCTGGGCCGGGCAAAGGAGAACATACCAATACTTAAAATGTTGTCCTTCACTCGGGAGGAACTCCAAAGTCGTACTGAAGCCTTCGTTCAAAGAATCTCAAATGCCAAACTGCAAATTGAAGTTCAGCAATCTGAATCTGCAATTGGCGGGGGTGCGGGTCCAACATCAGACCTGCCAACCGTCCTAATCGCAATTGCACATTCGTCGCGATCAGCACAGGAACTTGAGAACGCTCTTAGGAGTTCCTTGCCCCCTATAATCGGACGAGTCTCAGATGACCGAGTCTTGCTGGATCTCCGTACCGTTTTTCCACATCAAGAACCAATTCTCCTCACCGCACTTGAGTCACTCTAAATAACGGACTTTAGCGTAGATTTAAGTTCATTCCACATTGTATAATCTGGCTCGGCTTCAATAAGAGGAGCCTCTAATCCATCTCCACCAGCCTCTCCTGGTAACAATCCAAGATTTGAATTCTACTAGAAACTTAACTTCGAATATCTCAACCGTTCTGCTGTCTGCTTGCGCGGGCTTGCTGGCATGGCTGTCCTGGTATCTGGGCTTTCTTTCATTTCAACCTGGACCTCAACTTCTGTTGGAACCAACACCGGAAGTCGCTGCTTCTGTGATTGTGATCTTTTCACTCGCCGTTGGGATCTTTCTAAAACGGAGTCGGCTAGGTAAGTGCTACGTTTATCTTCTCAGTCTGTTCGTCGTCATGGCCGCTGCTCAGTGGATCGCGACACGTTTTTTCCAGCTTGACTTGTTATTCATTCCGTTACTAATCGCAGGCACGGCGTCAGTAGTCCTTGTGCAGCTCGATTCATTACGCAGGCTTGATCGAAAACTGACCACACTGCTTTTCCAATCGCCAGGCGGTTCATACCTTGTCACGAAAGGTGAAGCCAACGCGCGATTGACCAGCGGGTTGAAACTACTCAGTCTTATTTTGCCGCTTAACGAGGCAGTTGTGTTTCAGTGTGATAACTCGATCAACTTTACACAGGTCGCGCGATTCAAAGGCGAGACCACGCTGGTCGACGATTCCGCTCGCAACTCAGTCTGGCGCGACGGCATTAAATTGTGCGAACGCGCGTTCAGATCACGCGATCTCGTCCTGGACAGTTCACAACCGTCTGGCCCAACAGTGGTGGTACCCCTCAAACATCAACAGGAAATAACAGGTGTGTTGCTGATCCGACTCAGAACAGAGTTCTGTGAAGATGATAGGCCACTTCTTGAAGCTGTCGGTGCTCAGTTTGCACGAAACCTCGCGCGAGACACTTATTCCAAAGGGCCATTTGATAAATCGTTCCTAAGTTACTTCTCGACCCAAAGTGGTGAGAAGAAAGTCGAGGCGATGGACGTTGTGCGGGCGGGATTCATTGAACAACAATGCGAGGCAAGCGCTCTGACTCAAATGCATGACGGCGTAGCAGTCGCTTATCTCGATGGAACACTCGCCATCGTCAACGCGCCGATGAATCACTTCGCAAGAGTTAATCCCGAACAGTCGCAGAGTCTAGACATGTTTCGCTTACTGGATCGATTCCGAACGGATGTCTTTGATGAGCCGGCTATCGCGATTCGCCGAGTGCTACAAACCGGGGTCGATTACGAAGGTGAATTGAATTTCGACGAAAGCGGTCAAATACTCGGGCTCCGAATTTCACTTCTACGTGACGAGACTACAGGGCCCGTTGGCCTGGCCATCTTTGTTCGTGACCTGTCTGATATTAAGGAATATGAAAAGCTCAAGAGCGACATGATCTCACTCATGTCACACGAGCTCCGAACACCGCTGACAAGCATCAATGGATTTGCCGAAGTATTGTCCGCCGACAACAGCATTCCAGAACAGGCCAAAGAGTTTGTCAGCATCATCGCTAACGAGTCGCAACGCATGTCACGGATGATCAACACGTTCCTCTCGGTAACGCAGCTGCAGCGCAAAGACAAGCAGGAAGTTTTGAAGATACCTCTTCGCCTCGACGAGGTCGTCCGTGACACAATCGCGACCTTGCAGCCTGTCGCAAAGAAGAAACGGATCCGGTTGGTTGAACAACGACCGCATCGCGTGCCGCCGGTGGCTGCCGACCGAAGTCTGATAACGCAGGCGGTCAAGAACCTTCTACACAATGCGATCAAGTACAGTCCGGAGAGAACGACCGTCACCGTTTCAACTGCACTAGAGGCGGAAGCAATTCGGGTTTCAGTTGAGGATCGGGGCTTCGGTATTCCGGCGGAAGCGCGGGACAGAGTTTGGGAAAAATTTTATCGCGTCGTGCGCGAAGGCCAGGAGAAAGATGAAGAGTCAACAGGTCTCGGTCTTGCGTTTGTCCGGGAGGTAATAGAACAGCACGGCGGTAGCGTGGGTGTTGATTCAGAAGAGGGGCGGGGATCGAAGTTTAGTTTCACGTTGCCGAGGTTGTGAGAAATAGGACCTATAGGACGAATTGGACCTATTCTGGCTCTCTAAACTTTATTGATCGTTCCTCTACAAGTTGACGCTCCGCAGATGCATCGTTTGTCATCGGGATGCAAGGTTGATTCA
>Ga0114129_10005570_pt1 | contig 17813 bp, 15 predicted proteins | sample RhiMetdeltSRZDD1_FD_80071 | JGI IMG/M metagenome (GOLD analysis project Ga0114129, IMG submission 80071) | Populus rhizosphere microbial communities from Tennessee, USA - Rhizosphere MetaG P. deltoides SRZDD1 (version 2) (version 2) | ecosystem: Host-associated > Plants > Roots > Rhizosphere >...
AGGGCAAACGCGCCGCCCTCGTGGAGCGCCTGCTCGAGCGGCCGGAGCGGGCCGACTATTGGGCGATGAAGTGGAGCGACCGGCTCCGAGTGAAGTCGGAGTTCCCGATCAACCTGTGGCCCAACGCGGTGCAGGCGTATCACCGATGGATCCGCACGGCCATGGCGGAGAACCGGCCCTACGACCGTTTCGCGCGCGAGCTGCTGACGGCGAGCGGCAGCAACTTCCGCGTGCCGCCCGTGAACTTCTACCGCGCCCTGCCCCACCGTGACCCGGCCGCCATCGCGCAGGCGGTCGCGCTCACGTTCATGGGGGCGCGCACGGAGCGCTGGCCGGAAGAGCGCCTGGCGGGCATGGCCGCCTTCTTCGCCCAGGTCGCCTACAAGCCCACGGCGGAGTGGAAGGAGGAGGTCGTCTTCTTCGATCCCGGACGCCCCGCCGGGTCCGCGGCCGTGTTTCCCGACGGGCGGCCGGCGATGCTCACGCCCGGGCGTGACCCCCGCGAAGCCTTCGCCGACTGGCTGATCGCCGCCGACAACCCGTGGTTCGCTCGCGCCGCCGCCAACCGCATCTGGTCGTGGCTGTTCGGCCGCGGGCTCGTCGACGAGCCCGACGACATGCGCGCCGACAATCCACCGGTCCACCCGGAGGTGCTCGCCTACCTGGAGCGCGAGCTCATCGCCACCGGCTACGACCTCCGACATCTGTATCGCCTGATCCTGACCTCCCAGGTCTATCAGCTCTCGCCGCTGCCCCGCCGTGAGCATCCGGATGCCGCCGCCCTCTTCGCCCACTACGCGGTGCGGCCGATCGAAGCGGAGGTGCTCGTCGACGCCCTCGACCGGGCCACGGGTACGAGCGAGGAGTACGAGAGCCGCATTCCCGAGCCCTTCGGCTACGCGCCGGCCGGACAGCGCGCGATCGCCCTCGCCGACGGCAGCGTCACGAGCGCATTCCTGGAGACGTTCGGCCGTCCGCCGCGCGACACCGGCCGCGAGTCGGAGCGGAGCCTGCGGCCCACCGCCGGCCAGCGCCTGCTGCTGCTGAACTCGAGCCGCGTCCAGACCAAGCTCGCCGCGCTCGGATCACTCCCGCTCGACGACTTGTACCTGACGCTGCTGGCCCGATTCCCGACGGACGGCGAGCGGTCGGCCGCGCGCGCGTATCTGGGCCGCGCCGCGAATCGCCGGGACGCCACCGTGGACGTCGCGTGGGCCCTCGTCAACGGCGTGGAGTTCCTCCATCGGCACTGAGAGCGAGGTGCATCCGTGAGCTCTTCCATTTCACGACGCGAGGTCCTGCGCTACGGCGCGGCGGGGGCCGCCGCACTGCTGTCTCGGGGATCCGGGCTCGAGGCGGGCACGCCCGCCCTCGCCGGCACCGCCCGGTCCGTCATCCAGATCTGGATGTGGGGCGGTCCGTGCCACATCGATACCTTCGACCCCAAGCCGGAGGCGGGCTACGACTACTGCGGGCCGCTCTCGCGTCCCATCGCCACGAACGTCGACGGCCTCCGGATCGGCGAGCTGCTGCCGCGGCTGGCCGCACAGGCCGACAAGTATTCCGTGGTCCGCAGCCTCACCCACGGCGTGAACGCGCACGAGACGGCGGCCTACCTCGTGCAGACCGGACACGCGTCGGGTGATCGGCAGGTCTTTCCCAGCGCCGGGGCCGTGGTCTCGCTGCTCAAGGGATACGGCGCCGGCTACCACGGGCTGGTGCCGCCCTACATCGTCGTCACCGAGCCGCAGGGCCGCTTCTCCGAGGCGGGCTTCCTCGGCACGCGATACAAGCCGTTCGCCACGGGCGGCGATCCCGCCCAGGCCCGTTTCGTCGTCGAGGGTGTCGTGGCACCGGGCGTCTCCGATGAGCGCCAGCGGGACCGCCGCGCGCTGCTCGGCCGGCTGAACACTCTGCGGCAGGCAATGGCCAGCGAGCCGGCGCTGGCCGCTTTCGACGAAGCGGAGGCCCAGGCCTACGAGCTGATCCTCGGCGACGCGGGCAAGGTCTTCGACCTGGCGCAGGAAGATGAGGCCACGCGCGAGCAGTACGGCCGCAACACGTTCGGGCAGTCGTGCCTGCTCGCCCGGCGCCTCGTGGAGCGCGGCGTGCCCTACGTGACGATCAACGACAAGGGCTGGGACACCCACAAGCAGCACTTCCCCACGATGCGCCGAAAGCTCCCGGAGCTGGACCGCGGCCTGGCCGCGCTGCTATCGGACCTCTCGGATCGCGGCCTGCTGGACACGACAGTCGTGTGGTGCGCCGGCGAGTTCGGCCGCACTCCGAAGGTGCAGTGGGAAGCCCCGTGGAACGGGGGGCGCGGACATCACGGCCGCGCCTTCGCCGCGCTCGTGGCGGGCGGCGGCTTCCGCGGCGGCCGTGTGCTCGGCGCGACCGACGCGCGGGGTGAAGACGTCCGCGACCGTCCGGTGAGCCCCGCCGAGCTCGTCAGCGCCATCTACGAGAGGCTCGGCCTCGACCTCGCGGCACGGCTGCCCCATCCCGAAGGTCTGCCCGTAGTGGTCGGCCCCGCCCTCGACGCCCGCGCGGGTCGCGCGCTGGAGGAGCTGCTATGAAGACGCTGGCCGCCACCCTCGTTCTCCTCCCGGCGATCCTCTGCGCCCAGAGCACCGATGCGCCCCGGCTGGGCTACGTCTATCCCGCCGGCGGACAGAAGGGCACCACGTTCCCGGCCACGGTGGGCGGACAGTCCCTCGACGGCGTGAGCGCCATCCACGTCTCCGGCGGCGGCGTGCGCGTCGCCGTGGGCGCGCACACGAAGCCGCCCGCGCCGCGCGAGGTGGCCCGCCTCCGCGAGCGTCTCGGCGAGCTCCGCAAGGAGTTGGGTACGCCCGCGGTGCGGGAGGAGATCGCCGTGCTGCAGGAGACGCTGGCCGCCGCCGCTCGTCGCGCCACTCCCGCCCTGGCCGAGCGCGTCGCCCTCACCGTCACCGTCGCCCCGGACGCCGCCCCCGGCGACCGCGAGCTGCGCCTCGAAACGCCGCGCGGCCTCACGAGCCCCATCCGCTTCCGTGTCGGCTCGCTCCCCGAGATCCTCGAGGACGCGGCGGTGGACGAAACGAGGATCCGGCTGCCCGCCACCGTGAACGGCCAGCTCATCCCGGCGCCGGGCGCTCCGGCCCGCGGCGGACGGCCGCCCGCCGGCCTGCGCAGCGACGTGGATCGCTATCGATTCGAGGCGCAGCGCGGGCAGGAGCTCGTCGCTGTCGTCGCCGCGCGCGACCTCATCCCCTACCTCGCCGACGCCGTGCCCGGATGGTTCCAGGCGACTGTCGCACTCTACGATGCCGCCGGCCGCGAGCTCGCCTACGAGGACGACGACAGCTTCCGTCCCGATCCCGTCCTGCACTACCGCATCCCCGCCGACGGCGAATACGTGGTCGAGATCCGCGATGCGGTGCAGCGCGGCCGCGACGACTTCGTCTATCGGCTCTCGATCGGCGAGCTGCCGTTCGTCACCGGCGTCTTCCCGCTCGGCGGCCGGCCCGGAAAAAAGACACGCGTGCAGCTCCGTGGCTGGAACCTGCCCCGCACGCACATGGACGTCGCCGCCGCGAAGTCTGCCGGCGTGCAGACGCTCTCCGCAGCCGCCGGCCTCCATGCGTCGAACGCCGTCGCCTTCGCGGTGGACGCCTTCCCGCAACGCGGCGAGGGCGAGCCGAACGACGATGCGGCGCGTGCGCGCCGCCTCACGCTGCCGGTCCTCGTCGACGGGCGCATCGACAGCCCGGGCGAAGCGGACGTCTTCCTCTTCGAAGGCCGGGCCGGCGAGGTCGTGGTCGCGGAGGTCCAGGCCCGCCGCCTGGGCTCACCGCTCGATTCCGCCCTCGCCCTCACCGATGCCGATGGGCGCCTGGTGGCGGCGAGCGACGATCACGAGGACAAGGGCACCGGCCTGCTCACGGATCAGGCGGACACGGTGCTCACCGCCACCTTGCCCGCCGGTGGACCGTACTGGCTCCGGCTCCACGACGTACGCCAACAGGGAGGACCGGAGTACGCCTACCGCCTGCGGGTGAGCGCGCCCGTGCCCGACTTCGACCTCCGCGTCGTTCCCTCCAGCCTCAACGCCCGCGCGGGCAGCACGGTTGCGTTCGCTGTGCACGTGCTCCGCAAGGACGGGTTCACCGGGGACGTCGCCCTCGCGTTGAAGGACGCGCCGCGCGGAGCCAGGCTCGACGGTGCCGTCGTCCCCGCCGGACAGAACAGCGTCCGTGTCACCTTGACCGTTCCCGACGAGTCTCCCGGCGTCCCGGCGCGCCTCCGTGTGATCGGACACGCCTCCATCGGCCGACACGTCGTCGAGCGCGAGGCCACCGCCGCCGACGATCGCATTCAGGCCTTTGCCTCCCACCATCTCGTTCCCGCGCGGGAGCTCATGCTCTGTGTCACGGGCACGGCGTCGCGCCGCGACCACGCGCGCCCCGCCGAGTTCCTCACCGAAGGGCCGCTCGCGATCCCCGCCGGCGGCACCGCTTCCGTGCGCCTCGCGCGGCCGCCCGGCCGGCGCTTCGCCGGCGTCGTCCGCTTCGAGCTCGACGACCCGCCGCCCGGCATCACCCTCGCCCAGGCCTCATCGGACGGCGACGTGCTCGTCCTTCGGAGCGAGAGCGCCACCGCCTCCGGCCTTCGCGGGAACCTCATCGTCAACGTCGTGGGCGAACGCCGGCTCGAGCCCGGTCAGACGAGCCCGCCCGCGGGCCGGCGCCGCGTCGCGCTGGCCACGCTCCCGGCGCTGCCGTTCGAGATCGTGGATCGATGACGCACAGGTCGCACCTGACAACGGAGGTATCTCGATGGCCTCGGATCTGAAGGAAGCGCAAGACGCCGGCCTCGGCCGCCGCGAGCGGTCGGCCGGGGAGACGGAGGAGCTCGATGCCCTCCGCCTGCTCTACGACACCCCCGCCCGGAATGAGGCGCGGCCGCGGGTGCCGCGCCGCGCGATGCACGCGCCGGCGGTGCTGAACGAGGCCTACCACTACCCGCAGCCGGTGTCTTTCTCGCGGGGCCTCCGCGTCGAGATGGGCTCGCACAGCCTGCTGTTCATCTCGGGCACGGCCAGCGTCGACGAACAAGGGCGCTCGATCCACGTGGGCGATTTCCGCGCGCAGTGCTGGCGCACGTACCGCAACATCACCCGCCTGCTGGCCGGCGAGGGGGCGGACTGGCACGACGTCGTGCGGTGCACCTGCTACCTGCGCGACATCGAGCGTGACTACCGCGAGTTCAACGACGTGCGGACGACGTTCTTCAGCTGGCTGGCGCTCGATCCGTTTCCAGCGAGCGTGGGCGTGCAGGCTCGACTGTGCCGAGAGGATCTCCTCGTCGAGATCGAGGCCCTGGCCGTGCTGCGTCGCGATCCGTAGCCGCCGGTCCGGCCGCTGCCTCGACCGCCCGGCCGAGCGCCGCGCCGGGGCTTAGCGCCAGCGCCGCCGGATTCGCGTCGTAGAACGTCGGCGGCTCGCACGCCCTCGCCTGCCGCGCGCGCCGGGCCTCGAGCCGCATGGCCACGAGCAGCGCGGCACCGACGAGCGGTGCGATCACACGAGCGCGCCAACCGAACTCACGCACCAGATCTCGGCGCAGCGCGCGGAGCTTCGCGGCTACGACCGCGTTGCCGGCGAGCCATCGCTCCGCCGCCCACACCCCCGCCGCCTGGGTCGTGCCCAGCCGAAGGCCCTCCCGCCGAAAGCGCTCGCGCACGCGCGGGTCCGGGTGGTTCTTGTGTCTCCGCCAGCCGGCGAGGAGCGTGCGCACGACACGCAGGACGCTGGGACCGTTGCGCTCGAAGTCGCGCTCGAAGGCGCGGAGGAGCATTCGCGTCTCCTCTCCGGCGGGGATGCGCGGGTGGCGGAAGTTGAAACGCTCCTGGCCGTGGACGTCGGCCTCGGGGCACTCGCTCCGATCCAGCAGCGTGCCCTCGGCGGCGTGCTGCGCGTAGAGCGGCGTGCCGGGGAGCGGCGTGTAGAGCATGAACTGATGGAACTCCGTGTCGTGAGAGACCGCGTGCTCGATGACGGCGCCGATGGTGTCGGGCGAATGCTCGGGCAGGCCGATGATGGACGAGCCGAGGACGCGGATGCCGTGAGCCTGGAGCCGCCCCACCAGGTCGCGAGTATCGGTCCGCCGCAGCTTCACGTAGTCGCTGCCCTCTCCCTCGAGGCCCAGCCACACCCACGAGATTCCCAGGCCCACCAGCTCGTCCATCGAGTACAAACGGAGGCTGTTCGCAGAGCTGAAGACGTAGAGGGACCAAGGCCGCCCGGCCTCCTTCATGCGCGCCAGCAGCTCGAGGGCGCGGCGCCGATAGAGGAGGAAGTTCTCGTCCATGACGAAAAACGTCTGGGATCCGGTTTCCGCTTCGAGCCGGCACATCACCTCGAACAGTTGATCACCGCTGTCGTAGAACGTCACCGAACGACCCTTGCCGCCGAACATGGCGGACGTCGCGCAGAAGTTGCAGCCCATCGGGCACCCGACCGACGGAATGAGCACGACCGCGGTGTCGGCCGGCGTGTCTCCCAAAGACACTCCCATGGTGCGCGCGCCGAAGCCCGACTGGATCACCGGGTGGCGCATGGGCCGATCCACCGGCTCACCGAGGAATCGGCGAAACCAGGCGACGCCTTCACCCGCCACGATGTAGTCGGCGTCGACGAGCGAGGGCAGATCGGGCAAGCCGGCCACGTGCCCGCCGACCACGATGGCGGCGTCCGGCCGGTACTGCCGCACGAGCCGGCACATCGCGCGGACCTTCTCGAGGTTGGGTTGTATCGCGCTGATTCCGATCACGTCGTAGGCGTGCGCGCGGATCTCCTCGATGAACCGGTCGAGCGTCGGGAAGTCGAGAAGGGTGCAGGGGGCTTCCAGGTTGGCCTGGATCATCATCAATCCCCACGACCGGTGGAACATCCTCAGTGAGAACACGCCCTGCGTGCGCGTGACCTGGTTGTGATACAGCTCCATCGGGTCGACCGCGCGGCTGCCGTACTCGTCGTCCTGCGCGTAAGGTCCGAAGACGCTCGCCAGTAGCACGCGTGCGCGGTGGCCGCGCGGATGAGTCTCTCCGACGTAGGGCATGGGTGCCGCCTCCTGTGATGGTCCGCGGTGAGGCTAGCAGTTTCGCCTGCGCGCGATCGTCACAGTTGTGCATTAGTTGGCGCTGCCGGCCACGAAGGATCTGCGGCAATACATTCGTAGTGGCGAGCGCGTTGTTTGGTACGAACGTTGCTGCGCACGAAGGGCGGGAGGTGACCCGTGCGATGGGAGTGCCCCTTGGGCCGGCGCGAAGGCCGATTCTGCGTGTTGTTCGACGGACCGTGTGAGCCGCGCAGCAACGGCTGCCTGCTCGCCAATGCGCCGTACCTCGATGCGGACACGACCGACGAGCGCGACGCGCCGCTCCTCACCATCCAGCCGGTGCCGTGGCCGCAGATCGCCCGCGTCCACAGCCAGCCGCGTCCGGCCTCGCGCCGCCCCCGCAGGAAGTCACCGCCGCCGGTCGCAGCCGGAAGGAGGCCGTCGTCATGACCGTCGCCACCGTTGTCGTCATCCTCGTTCTCGCCTACCTCGTCGCCGCCGCCGCGACGTACTTCCGTGCGCGTGGCCCGCGTATCGTCCAATGCCCCGTCACCCACGAGACCGTACGCATCGAGCTGGACGCCACTCGGGCCGCCGTGCTGCTCGCGCCTCGCTCGGAGATGCTCGTTCGCCAGTGTTCGCTGTGGCCGGAGCGCCGCGCCTGCGCTCAATGGTGCTGTGACGACGTCGCCTTCTCGTCGCACGGATGCCGTCTCGAGGCGATCCTCGCCGACTGGTACCAGGGGAAGCAATGTGCGTTCTGCGGCCGCGCCGTGCCTCGGCCCGCGTTCGGTGCGCTGGCGCCCGCGTTGCGAGCACCCGACGGCCGGCTCGTCGAATGGGCCGACATCGAGCCCCTGCACCTCTACGACGTCCTCGCCACGCATCAGGCCGTCTGCGGGAGCTGCGACGTCGCCGAGACGTTCCGAAGCCGATATGCCGATTGGGTCGTCGAGCGCCCGCCGCGAGGGGGTGACCTACGGCCGCCGGCCGCCTGACCACCAGCGGCCCCGGCGAGACCGGGCCGATGGACGAGCACCTCTCGCGGATCGAGACCCGGCTGGCGGCGCTGGAACGCCGTCTGGCCTGCCTCGAGGAGCGCAGGGCCGAGCCGCAGGCGCCGCCACCGCCCGGCACCCATGAGGCCGCCGCCATCGCCGTTCCGAACGTGTCCGCCTACGACCTCGCGCGGCGCGTGAGCCTCTCGCTCCTGGTCATGGCCGGTGCCTACCTCCTGCGTGCGCTGACGGCGGGTGGTTACTGGCCGGCCGGGTGGGGCGTCCTCGCCGGGCTCGCGTATGCGGCGCTGTGGCTGGCTCTCGCCGATCGCGAGGCCGGCCGCGGGCGCGAGACCGGCGCCGCGTTTCACGCGGCGTGCGCGTGCATGGTGATCTTTCCGCTGCTCTGGGAGAGCCGGGTACGCCTCGGCGCCACCACCGACGGCAGCGTAGCGCTGCTCTGGTGTGTCGGGGTGGCGGCGGTGTTCGCCGTCGCGTACCGGTCCGGCTCGGCCGCCATCCTCGCCTCGCTCGTGCTCCTGGCCGCACCCGTGGGAGTCCTGTTGGTGCCGGCGACGTCCGCCGCCCCCACCATGGCCGCCGCGCTGCTGACGATGGCCCTCGCCGCGCGAGCGGTGCCGTGGCCGGGGAGCGCCGGATGGCTGCTCTGGATCCCGCTGCTCATGGTCGACGCCCTCGCGCTGTTGTTGAGCTTCGCCGCGACCACGCCCCACGTGCCGGATTGGCTCTCCGCGCCGCGCGTGACCGCCGCGCAGTGGCTCGTCTTTGTCGGCAGCATCGCCGTGTCGGCTCGCGAACGATCGCTCGGGCGGCCGCCATCCGCCATGAGCGCCTTTCAGGGCGGCCTGGCGCTGGTACTGGTCGCGATGGGGCTGCTGCTTCCCTGGCCGGAGACGGAGGCACGCCTCGTCGCTGCGGGGCTCGCGGTGGCCGGAGCGACGGTCGCGGTGCGCGGGAGGCCGACGTCCGCGGCGGGCCGCGCCGGCATCGAGGCCCTCGCCCTCGCGGCCATCGTCGTGGGAGGCGGCCTCGCGCTCTCGGGGGCCGCGCGGCTGTGCTTGTGGGCGGTGCTGACCATCGTCACCGCGCTGCTGGCAAGGCACCGCGCCACCGCCCACGCGGCCGCGGTGTTCGGGGCGGCGCTGGCCTGGTTCGCGGGCCTGCTCCCGGGTGCGCCTGACGTCGCCTGGCCGACCACCGTCTTGACCACGGTGGTCCTCAGCGTGTGCGCGGTCGCGCTGACGATGCGCGAGGAGACCAACGGCGCGCGGTTCGTCGCCAGCACGGCCCTGGTCGTTCTCGCTCTCGCCGGATCTTCCGCCTGCCTGGCCACGGGCGCGCGGGCGGTGCTCCCCCCGATCGCGGTGGACGTGGTGCGCGTGCCCTTGCCGATGCTGGCCGCGCTGGCACTGGCCGGCGTTCATCGCGCCCTCGCCGCGCGTCAGGTGTGGATCGCGGCCGTCGCCGCCATGGCGGGCGTCGGCCTCAAGGTCCTGGTCGTCGACGTGCTGACCGGCTCGCCGCCACGCCAATTTGCCGGCCTCGCCACCCTGGGGGTGGCGCTGTTCGGAGCCACGCGGTGGCTGCCGCCCCGGGTCGAGTCGCGGCCGTAGCGCATCGCCTGCGCCCATCGGTGGCGTGTGCCGCAGCCTTTGCCGGCCCGTCCTCACCGGACCCCCTGTTTCCTGTACCTGCGGCGCGGCATTCGAATTGCACATGACGGCGGTCATGAAGCGCGCCACGCCCTCATGGCACAAGACGATGGCCGCCGTGCTCGGCGCGACGGCCCTCGCATTCGCGATACCCGCGGGTGCGGCGCGCTGTGATGCCTCCCAGCCCATGCCCTGCTGCGATCACGGCGCGGGTATGGTCGCGCAGAAGGCGTGCTGCGAAGCGCCGCCCGTCGTCTCGGCATCCATGAACGTCACGGCACCGGGCGTACCGGCGGCGACGGCCCGCGCCGTCACGGCATTCGCATCCGCCGAACGGGAGCAGGCACGCCTGGGGCCGAGCCTCGTCAGCCTGCGGCCGCCGCCCGCCACCATCCTCCGGATCTGATCGAAATCGAGGGGCCCTCGGTTCCTTTCGTTTGGATTCGTCCAAGCCGTACTCGATCTGGAGGAGATCATGACGACCAAGAGTGTCTTTGCGAGTCTCACGATGGTAGCTTTCGCCGCGACCGCGTTCGCCGACGTACCCGACGGGCGTGGAGGCCGCACCTCACCGCAGGGCTTGAACGCCAAGCCCGCCGCCGTCACCGCCGGCGCGCGTGCCTGCTGCAACAAGACGAAGGGCAACGCCGGAAAGCAGGCCGTATCCGCACCGGCCGAGGTCAAGGGCCTCGGACATCTATCGTGGGTGTCCCGAGTGAATGACCCGACGCCGGCGATGGCCTGCTCCAAGCGGGATCGTGCCGCGCAGACGACGTACGGCTCCCCCGCCGAGCTGAAGGCCCGCGGGCACCTCGCGTCGGCGGCGGTTCCGGCCGTCGCCGCCGTGAAGGGCTGCTGCACCGACGCCCTCTGCCCGATGCGCCGCAGCTAGAAGACGCACATCTCGCGCGCCGGGCGGCAACGCCCGGCGCTTTCGCGTTCGCACCATGCTCTCGCTCGACCCGTTCGATCGCTTCGACAGACTCTTCGCCCGCGCCCGCGAGGCGGGCGAGCCCGACGCCAGCGCGCACGTGCTCGCCACGGCCTCCGCCGGCCAGCCGAGCGCGCGTTGTCTCCTGCTGAAAGGCGTCGACGGCGGCGGTTTCGTGTTCTTCACCAACTATCGCAGCCGCAAGGCGCAGGAGCTCACCGCGAACCCTTCCGCCGCCATGTGCTTCTTCTGGCCGCGCATCGGCGTGGAGGTCACCGCACGCGGGGTGGTGAAGCGGATCACGGCCGCGGAGTCGGACGCGTACTTCGTGAGCCGTCCGCGCGGCAGCCGGCTCGGCGCCTGGGCCTCTCGGCAGAGCACGCCGCTCGGGTGGCGCCCCTGGTTGGTCGTCCGCTGGCTGTACTTCGCCGCGCGCTTCTTCCCCCGGCCCGTCCCGCGCCCCCCGTTCTGGGGTGGCTTTCGCCTGCAGCCGGACGTGATCGAGTTCGTGCAACACGAGCCGAGCGGGGCGTCCGAGCACACGATCTATACGCGCGCCGACGACGCCTGGCGCCACGAGGTCCATTTCGCGTGGAGGATCCCATGAGCATTCTGTCGACACTCGTTCCCGTGGCCGCGATCGTTCTCACGACGGCGTGCCTGCGGCCGCGCCCGGCCGCGGGCACCGCCGGCGAGGCGGCCACGGGGGCGGCGCTCTTCGCGCGGCATTGCGCCCTGTGCCACGGCGACACGGGCCACGGCGACGGTCGGCGGTCGGCGAGCCTGACCGTCGCCCCCTCGGATCTCACCTCGTTGGCGAGGCGCAACGGCGGCGTCTTCCCGGAGGCGCGCGTGACTCGCACCATCGATGGTCGTAACACCGTCGAGGGTCACGGCGGCGCGGGCATGCCCGTCTGGGGCGATGCCTTCCTCGAGCCCGGCGACGGATACGATCGCGCGACGGCCAAGGCGAAGATCGCTCAGCTCACGCGTTATCTGGCGACGATCCAGTCGCCGGCGCCGTGACCCTCCGCGTGCGTCATCCCGCGACGCTCGTCTTCGCGCTCTTCGCTTCGCTCTACCTGCTCACCTACAAAGGCGTCTCCGCCGGGGACGACCTCTACCACCTCGTGGCGATGAAGGGATGGCTCCACGGACGGCTCTCCTTGCCAGAGGCGCTGGGGACCGGCCTTCCGCGCGGGCCTCATGGGTTCTTCGTGGCCAGCGGCAGGGATGGCCGGCCGCAGCTCTCGTTGCCGCCGGGGCTCGCGCTGCTGTCGCTTCCCCTCGGCGGGATCGGAGAGCAGATGGATGACGGGCCCGATGGCGACGCGAGCGCGGAGCTGGCGGGGCTCTCCTTGGTCAGGGCACCGGCCGAAGATGTCGCTCGCGCGCTGCGCCGAGTGCGGGAGCGCCCCTTTGCGTTCTGCGCCGGCCTCGTCAATCCGATCGTGACCGCCGCTACGGTCACCCTGTTCTTCGTCGTCACGCTCTGGCTGGGAGCCACGCCGCGCGCCGCACTGGCGTCGACGTTGTTGCTCGGCATAGCCACCATCGTGTGGCCTTACGCGACGTCGTACTGGTCCCAACCGATCGCCGGCTTCTGCCTGCTCGCGACGTTTGCCGGCCTGCTTCGGTTCGAGCAGACCGGCCGGTTGGGGCCATTGGCCTGGGCGGGCCTCGCCTGCGGCTACGGCGTGCTCACGAGAACGGAGCTCCTGCTCGCCGTGCCCTGGGCGGCTCTCTACCTGTGGCTCGCCGTACGCGCGCGTCCGGGCATGCGCAGCACCGCCGTGGCCGCGTTCGCGGCGCCGCTCGTGGCCTGCGCGTTGCTGTGGGCCGGGTGGAACTGGATTCGGTTCGGCGACTGGCTTCAAGCGGGCTCCATCCATCAGCGCGCCTTCCTGCGCTCCCTTCGGCCGGCCACGCTGCTCCTGAGCGTCCCCGCTCAGCTCCTGAGCTTCCAACGCAGCCTCTTCGTCTTCTCACCGCCGCTCCTGCTGGCGTTGGCGGCGTGGCCCTCGTTTCGTCGCCGCCACCGCACGTTTGGCACGATCGTCGCGGGCGTCGTCACCACGCTCTTCGTCTTCTACAGCGGGTTCATCATGTGGAGCGCCCCGGCAAGCTGGGGACCGCGGTTCCTGGTACCACTGACTGCGCTCCTGATGCTGCCGGTCGGCGCATGGCTCGAGGGCTCGACACGCCGGGTGCGGATGGCCATCGCGCTGGGTGGCGTCGGCGCCCTGGTTCAACTCGCGGTGGCGCTGCCCGGCTACAGTCTGGATGCCGTGGCCGCGTACTGGACCTCCGGGCCTCGCACCCTCACCGCGCTGCTGCTCAAGTCCGACCTCGTCCCAGAGCTGCGTCTTCTCCTGCGCGGAGAGCTCGACGTGTGGTGGCTCTGGAATCCAGGCGCGATGGTGGCGGCCTCCGTGCTCGCCGCCATCGCCACGAGCGCAGGCATCGGCCTCCGGACCGCCGTCATGCGCGAGGACTAGGTGTCCTTCCCGCGTCGGAAAGGCCCGCCCTCCGGAAGAGCCACATCGCGGGGCACCAGTTGGTGAACGCCGACTGCAGCAGATTGGCGCCGACGAACGCCGTGAAAGCAAAGAACCCCGGGTGGACGAGATATCCCAGGGCGACCGACAACAGCACGAACGAACCGGCCATCCCTCGCAACGCGCGCTCGACTGTCATCGCTCCTCCTCTCACGCCGCGACCTCGGGGGCCCGTCCCTCCGCGCGAAGGGCCTCCGCCCGCCCCCGGCGGGCCAGGAGGTAGTACACGACGGGCACCGCCATCCGCGAGAGGAACGTCGCCGCGACCTCTCCCGTCATCAGGCTGATGGCGAGCCCTTGGAAGATCGGATCGAACAGGATCACGAACGAGCCCACGACGACGGCGGCCGCCGTGAGCAGCATCGGCCGGAAACGGACGGCGCCCGCCTCGACCACCGCCTCTTCCAGCGCCATCCCCTGCCGCAGCTTCAGCTCGATGAAATCGACGAGGATGATCGAGTTCCGAACGATGATGCCGGCGCCGGCGATGAAGCCGATCATCGAGGTGGCGGTGAAGAATGCGCCGAAGAGCAGGTGCCCGGGCAGGATGCCGATGAGTGACAGCGGGATCGGCAGCAGGATCGCGAACGGCACCGTGAAGGACTGGAACCAGCCTGTCACCAGGATTCCGATCAGGACGAGAACGACAGCGAAGGCAATGCCCAGATCGCGGAAGACCTCGTAGGTGATCTGCCACTCACCGTCCCACTTGAGGGCCGGCCGATCCGAGGTCACCGGCGGACGTATCGCGTATCGTTCGACCGCCGAGCCGTCCGCGAGTCTCAGGGCGTCGATCTTCTCGTTCAGCGCGGCCAGGGCGTAGACCGGGCTCTCGCGCGCACCGGCCAGATCGCCGAAGACGTAGACGACGGGCTTCAGGTCCTTGTGCAGGACTGGCTGCGGCTCGGAGCGCTCCTCGGCCGCGGCCAGCTCCGAGAGCGCGAGGGTCTCGCCGCCGGCGGTGCCGACGCGCAGCGACAGCCGCCGCTCGAGGCTCGCGCGGTCCGCGGCCGACAGGCGAACCCGCACGGGTACGGGCTCGCGCGCGTGCGGTGCGTCGAGGAATGCGACGTCGCGCCCCGCCCCGGATCCGGCCAGGGTCTCCACGGCGCGGGCGACGGCGATGCCGTGCAGTGCGGCCTTTTCGCCGTCGACCTGGATCACTCGGCGCGGGGACGATGCGGCCAGCGAGTCCTCGACGTCCACGACACCTTCCGTCGTCTCGAAGAAGCCACGGATCGTGGCGGCGAGCGTCTCACGTGCGGCCTCGGTGGGACCGTAGACCTCCGCCACCAGGGTGTCGAGGACGGGCGGACCGGGCGGAATCTCGATCACCTTCACGCGCGCGCCCCGGCTCCGTGCGATCTCCACGAGCGGCGGGCGCAGGCGCTTCGCCAGGTCGTGGCTCTGCAACGCCCGCTCGTGTTTACCCGCCAGGTTCACCTGAAGGTCGGCCCCCGCCGGTGAGCGCCTCATGAAGTAGTGCCGCACGAGGCCGTTGAAGTTGTACGGCGCCGCGATACCGGCGTAGATCTCGACGTCCGAGACCTCGGGCACGGTCGCCAGGTACCGGTTCATCCGTCGCGCCGTCTCGAGTGTGACCTCGAGCGGCGTCCCTTCGTCGTGATCGACCAGGACCTGCAGCTCGCTCTTGTTGTCGAAGGGCAGCATCTTGACGCGCACGGCCCCGGCCGCGACCAGGCCCATGGATCCGGCCAATACCGCGAGCACGCCCGCAAAGAACCACCCTCGCGCCTTCGGTCGAGAGATCAGCGCTCCCATGGCCCGGCGGTAGACGCGCGTCGTCCAACCGTCGGCCTCTGCTTTCGAATCCCCGGCAGGGGCGTGCCGCCCGAAAATCCGGTAGGCCGCCCAGGGCGAGACGACGAACGCCACCACCAGCGAGAACAGCATCGCCGCCGAGGCGCCCGTGGGTATCGGACGCATGTACGGACCCATCAGGCCGCGCACGAACGCCATGGGCAGGATCGCGGCGATGACGGTGAAGGTGGCGAGGACGGTGGGGTTGCCGACCTCGTCGACCGCCTCCACCGCGATCCGCGCGAAGGAGAGTCCCTTGCGCTCACGATGGTGCCGCTCGATGTTCTCCACCACGACGATGGCGTCGTCCACGAGAATCCCGATCGAGAAGATGAGCGCGAAGAGCGTCACGCGGTTGAGGGTGTAGCCGGCCAGGTAGTAGATGAACAACGTCAGCGCGAGCGTCACCGGCACCGCGATCCCCACCACGAGCCCGCTCCGCCATCCCATGGCCAGCGAGATGAGGACGACGACGGACAGCGTCGCGATGAGGAGATGCTGGACGAGCTCGTTCGACTTCTCCTCGGCCGTGCGCCCGTAGTTGCGCGTCACGTCGACGCGGACGTCGGCGGGCAGGAGCTTCGGGCGCAGGGCGTCGACCTTAGCCAGCACGGCGGCGGCGAGCGCGGTGGCATTGGCGCCCGGACGTTTGGCGAGGGCCACAGTCACCGCCGGGAGCTCGGTGCCCGCACGCCGCCCATCGCCCGCGGAGGCGGGCCCGGGCGAATGGAAGACGGCGCTCGTGGTTTCGTCGGGACCATCCGTCACCCGCGCGACGTCCGACACGTACAGGGGGCGGCCGTCCCGCATGCCCACCACCACACGGGAAACGTCGGTCGCGCTCCGAAAGAGCGGACCGACCTCGAGGCGGATCTCGCGGTTGTTTCGCACCGCCGTCCCCGCGTCCTGCTGCGCGGCGCCGGCCCCGAGAGCGCTCGTGAGGGAGATCCAGGACACTCCCGCCGCGGCCAGGCGGTCGGGGTCCGGTTCGATGCGCACCACGCGCGGCTCGCCGCCGATCAGGTACGCCTTCGTCGTCTCCGGGACCTCCGAGAGCTCCTGCGCCAGCTCGGCGGCCAGGACCCGGAGCGCGTCGCTGTCCTGGTGGTCACCCCACAACGTCAGCGTCAGGAACGGCACGTCGTCGATGGAGTGAAGCTCGACCGACGGGGGCCCCGCGGTGGGCGGCAGTTGCCCCGCCACCGCCGACAGACGCTCCTGTACCTTGACCAGGCTCTCCTCGTTGGGCTCGTTCACGTGGAAACGGACAGTCACGAGCGCAAAGCCGGAATGCGCCGCCGAATACACGTGCTCGACGCCGGAGATCCCCCACATCGCCCGCTCCACCGGCGCCACCACGCGGGACTCGACCTCCGCCGGCCGTGCGCCCGGGTACGGGACGTGGACGTCGATCATGGGCACGCGGATCTGCGGCTCCTCCTCCCGGGGCGTCGCCAGCAGCGCCAGCGCGCCCAGGCCCAGTGAGCTGGCGATGAGCAACGGCGTGAGCTTGCTCTCGAGGAACGCGCGCGCGAGCCGGCCGGACGGGCCGACGCGGGTCACGAGGATTCCTGGACGCGAGCCCCGTCGGTGAGCCCCGCCGGATCGAGAGCCACCCGTTCGCCGGCGTCCATGCCGGCCCGCACCTCGGTCAGGCCGAGCCGGGTCTCGCCCACGGCGATCCAACGGAGCCTCGCGCGGCCGTCGGCGATCACGAACACGCCCCAGAGGCCGCCGCGGCGAAACACGGCGCGCTCCGCCACCAACAGCTTCTTCTCCCCGCCCGGAACCGGCAGCCACAGCCGCGCGAACACGCCCGACCGCAGGCCGGGGACCCGGGGCAGATCGGCCTGCACCTCGAAACGATGAGTGGTCGGATCACCCGCCGGAGACAGCGCGCGTACCGTCGCCTCGATCCGTGCCTCCGTGCCGTCGATCGCCGCCGGCAGCCGATCGCCCACGTGCACCCGGGCCGCCGCCTGAGCGTCCACCGTCGCCCGGATCTCGAACGTCCCGTCCGCCTCGAGATCCAACAGCGGCGTTCCCGGCGAGACGACGTCCCCCAGGTGCACCCGCCGCGCGGCGATCGTGCCCTTGTAGGGCGCCTTCAGGACGACGTAGGCGAGGTCGTCACGCGCCCGCGCCACTCCCGCGCAGGCGGCCACCGCACGGGCATGGGCGCCCTCGGCCTCTCGACGCGTGCCGGAGCCTTTGGCCCATAAGGTGTCGGCGCGGTTTCGGTCCGCCTCGGCCAGCGCGCAGGCCGCCTCCGCCGCCGCCAGCGAAGAGCGGAACGCCGTGTCGTCCAAGCGCACCAGGACCGTGCCCGCCGAGACCCTGGCGCCGGCATCGAACGGCAGCTCCACGACGGCAGCGGTGACTCGCGCGGCCAGCGTCGCCCGTTCCCGCGCCGCCACGACACCGGGCACGCTCACCTCGCCGATCGCTCCAACCGCCGACACCTCCGTGGCACGAACGTCTGTGGCCGCCTCCTCGCTCGGTCGCGGCGCGGGCGCCGAGCGCGCGCATCCGGCGAGGCCGGCCACGGCCAACACGCACGTGCCCGCTGCCCGTCGTGTCCACATCACCCCCACCTCGATTCGCCGTCTCCTCGCACATAGAGCACACACCCGCTCGACAGCCGGGCGCACCGCTCGTCGGCCGAGAGGTCGGCGAGCACCACGAGGGAGAGGCAGGCCCGTCACGAGGCCGGCGGCGAGCAGGCCGA
>Ga0114129_10005571_pt1 | contig 17813 bp, 17 predicted proteins | sample RhiMetdeltSRZDD1_FD_80071 | JGI IMG/M metagenome (GOLD analysis project Ga0114129, IMG submission 80071) | Populus rhizosphere microbial communities from Tennessee, USA - Rhizosphere MetaG P. deltoides SRZDD1 (version 2) (version 2) | ecosystem: Host-associated > Plants > Roots > Rhizosphere >...
AGGCCGGCGACGTGACCTCGCTCCACCAGGCCCGGGTTGCCACCCGGCGGTTGCGTGCGGCGCTGCCCATCCTCGGCTCGGGCGCGAAGGCCGGGAAGCTCACGCGCTCGGTGCGCCGCCTGACGCGCGCGCTCGGACCGCTCCGCGAGCTCGACGTCGAGCTCCTCATCCTGGGCGAGCTCGAGAAGAGCACGGAGGTGCCGCAGCCGGCGATTGACTGCCTTCGGGCGTCGATCGTCGAGGAGCGCGAGCATCTGCAGGCCGACGTCCGGGAGCGCATCGACGATTTCGACGTCGACAAGCTGCGCAAGCGCGCGCTCGCCGCAGCGCGCAAACAGGCCGGGGACAAACGGCCGCGCGACGCCTCCGACGCTGCCGGACGCGCGGCCCGCCGCGCCCGTCGTCTTGCGGCGGCCATAGACGATGCGGGCGGCGTGTACCTGCCGGACCGGCTGCATGCCGTCCGCATCGCGGTGAAGAAGCTGCGCTATACCGTGGAGCTGATGCCGCGCGCCGGCAGCTCGCGCACCGCGTCGCGCATCCGCACGTTGAAGAACGCGCAGGACCTGCTCGGCCGGATGCACGACCTGGAGATGCTCATCGCCCGGACGCGCGGCATCCAGAGTTCTCCCGGCGCCTCGACGCTCAACGTATCCGGTGCCCTCGACCGTCTCGTCCGCCGGCTCGAAAACGAGTGCCGCCAGCTCCACGGCCACTACATGGCCGCGCGGCCGGCCCTGCTGTCGCTGTCTCAACGGTTGATGACCGCGGGCAAGCCGCGCGAGCGGGCGCGGTCGTCCGCGGCCTGACCGAATGGAACCGTGCGATATCTATATCGTCCGCCACGCCATCGCCGCTGACCGCGGTGAGGAGTGGCCGGACGACACGAAGCGCCCGCTGACCGACACCGGCATCACCAGGTTCAAGGAAGCGGTCTCGGGGCTCACGTGGCTCGGCGTCGAGATCGACGAGATCTTCACGAGCCCGCTGGTCCGCGCCAAGCAGACGGCCGCGATTCTTGCCCACGGTCTCGGCAACAAGACATCGGTGAAGACGCTCGAGGCGCTCGCGCCGGGGCACTCGCCCCGGCAGGTCATGAACGAGCTGAGTGGAATGGCGAAGCGCCATCGCATCGCGCTCGTCGGCCACGAACCGGGGCTCGGTGAGCTCGCGGCGCACCTGCTCGGCTCGTCGCGCGCGCTGCCGTTCAAGAAGGGCGGCGTCTGCTACATCGCCATCCAGGGGCTGACCTCACGCCGCCCCGGCGAGCTCGGATGGTTTCTGCCGCCGAAGGTGCTGCGACGCCTCGCTCGATAGCGGTCGTCATCAACCCCATCTCCGGAACGAGCGGGCGCATCGACGTGGCGCGCGCGCGTGCAGCGCAGGCGGCGGCGTTTCTCGCCTCGCGCGGATGCGACCCGTCGAACGTGTTCATCACGGAACGGCCGGGACACGCGCGCGAGATCGCCGTGGCCGCGATCGCTCGGGGCGTCTCCACCGTCGCGGCGTGGGGCGGCGACGGCACGATGAACGAGGTGGGGACCGCGCTGGCGTTCAAGGATGCGTCGCTGGCGCTCGTGCCGAGCGGCTCGGGAAACGGGCTGGCGCGCGACCTCGGAATCCCGTTCGATGCCGCTGCCGCGCTCGACGTCGCGTTCAGCGGCCGCGAACGCGTCATCGACGCAGGCGACATCGACGACCGCCTCTTCTTCAACGTCGCGGGCATTGGTCTCGACGCGCGCGTCGCGCATCGCTTCGCGGTGGATGGCCTCGAGAAGCGCGGCTTCTCGCGCTACATGGCGATCACCCTGCGAGAGCTCGCAGGCTATCAACCGGACAGGTTGACCGTCACCACGCCGGGCGCCTCGACGACCGGTCTGCTCCTGCTCGTCGCCATCGCGAACGGACGGCAGTACGGCAACGGCGCGATGATCGCGCCGCACGCACGCCTCGACGACGGCCGCCTCGACGTCGTCACGGTCACCACGCGGCCGCTGATGCGGGCGTGCCTGGAGCTGCCGCTCGTGTTCATGGGAAGGATCGATCGCCTGCGCGGCGTCACGATGGTCACGGCCGAAACCGTGCAAATCACGTCGCCGCACCCGGTCGTCTACCATCTCGATGGCGAGCCGATTGCCGGAACGCTGGGAATCTCAGCGCGCGTGCGTCCCGGGGCGCTGACAATTAGAGTGCCAACGAGTTAGGGCAACCGACAAGTTTACAGAAGGTTTACATCAGCCGCAGGCGAGTCCGAGTACAGATCGTGGCCATTCCGATATGTATACGCGGCGTCTTCAGAAAGCGACCCACATCCGCAAGTTCAGCATCATTTCAACGGGCGCATCCGGTTGGGAAGTTCGTGACGAGCAGGACAGTCGCATCATCCGCTGGGTCCGGTATCGCGACTGGCACCGCGTGGAGCGCGCCCGCATGACGTTTGCGCTCGAAGCGGCGCTGCTCGAAGAGAGCGGCTGGAACGAATCGTAGGAACTATTCGACGAACCGGTAGCCCAGGCCTACGACCGTTTCAATCTGCTGTCCCGCCGTGCGGAGCTTTCCGCGAAGTCGGCCGACGTGCACGTCCACCGATCGCGTTTCGATCGCCTGGTCGTAGCCCCATACGCGCTCGAGCAGCCGATCCCGCGACAGTACCCGGTTCTTGTTCGCGACGAGGTAGCGAAGCAGCTCGAACTCGCGCCGCGTGAGCCGAATGGCCTCGCCGTCGACATGCACGGCGACCGCGTCGAAGTCGGCGACGATGTGCTTGCCGCGATAGACCGGCGTGATGCCGTCGCGGTCGCCGTCGGCGCGTCTCCGCAACACGGCGCGTACGCGCGCGGCGAGCTCGCGGAGGCTGAACGGCTTGGTGATGTAGTCGTCCGCGCCGACGTCGAGCCCGGCGATGCGATCGCTTTCCGTGGATCGCGCCGTCAGCATGATGATGGGCACCTTTGCGGTTTCGGACCGCCCGCGCAGGATCCGGCATACCTCGATGCCGCTCAGCACAGGAAGGTTCAGGTCGAGGATGACCAGGTCCGGCAAATCCTCCGTGACGCTCTTCAGCGCCGTGTCGCCGCTGCCGGCGATATCCACGACCATCGCGTCTTCCCGTTCGAGTGCGTGCTTGATGAGTCCGGCGATATCCTGCTCGTCCTCGACGACGAGCACCCGAGTTCGTCCTGCTCTCATGGCGGTCCCCAAAGCCTCACCGTATTGAGCGGGCGTTTCCGGCAGGTGACGAAGAAGTTAAATGTGGGTTACACGGAGCGAAACCACGAAAGCCGTACAACTTTTTGGTCTTCGTGAGCTCCGTGCATCGCGCGCGAAGCGCGCCTAGGTGGTTACGCCCGTGCCAGAACGCGCCTGATTTCGGTGACGAGCGCGTCGGGCGGGCACGGTTTCGGGACGAACCAGTCGCAGCCGGCGCGTGTGGCGCGCTGCAGTTCACCGGAGCCGTCGTGCGCGGTGAGCGCGACGATCGGAATGTGCGCGGTGCGCTCGTCGCTCTTCAGGCGGCGCGTCGCTTCCCACCCGTCGAGGATGGGGAGACTGAGGTCCATCAGCACCACGTCGGGCGCGTGCGCGGCCGTGTGGGTGAGTGCGTCCGCTCCGTTGCCCGCCTGGATCACGTCGAAGCCCGAGAGCTCGAGCTGTTGCGCGTACATCTGGCGCAGCTCCAACTGGTCCTCGACCAGCAGAATCAGCGGCCTGGCGCGACCCATCTCTCAATTATCCCATGGGGCTGACGTGTGCGAGGGAGCCGCACCGGAAGTAAACAGAACAATACAGATGATAGTATCCCCCGCGTCACATGACCACATTGGAGGATACCCCCCTGCCTGCGGCGGGTCGCGGGACGGCAGCCGCGTGGCTGCCCGCCCTTCTACTGCTCTTTGTCGGGTCCGGTTGCGCGGCGCTCATCTATGAAGTCGTCTGGTTCCAGCTCCTGCAACTGTCAATCGGCTCGTCGGCCGTGTCGCTCGGGGTGCTGCTCGGCGTTTACATGGGCGGCATGTGTCTCGGCAGCCTGCTGCTGCCGCGATATGTCACGCCGAGCCAGCATCCCCTGCGCGTCTACGCGTTTCTCGAGCTGGGCATTGGCCTGTTCGGCATCCTGGTGCTCTACGGCGTTCCGATCATCGGTGGCATCTACACCGCGTGGGCCGGCAGCGGGACGCTGAGTCTCGTCCTGCGAGCCCTCGTCGCGAGCGTCTGCCTGCTGCCGCCGACGCTGCTGATGGGCGGCACGTTGCCGGTCGTCGCGCGCGGCGTCGAGGCGACGCCGAACGGCGTGTCGTGGCTCGGCTACTTCTACGGCGGCAATCTCGTGGGCGCGGTGACGGGCAGCCTGGTTGCCGGGTTCTACCTGTTGCGCGTCTACGACATGCCGACGGCGACGTTCGTCGCGGTGGCGTTGAACGTGGCGGTCGCGCTGATTGCGCTGTTGGTCGCGGGCCGCCTCGAGCACACGCCCGCGCCGATTGCCCCTGCGCTCGCGCGCCGGGGAGGCAATCGTCTGGTCTACGTCTCGATCGCGATGTCCGGGATGACCGCGCTTGGCGCCGAGGTGATCTGGACGCGGGTGCTGTCGCTGCTGTTTGGCGCGACGACGTACACCTTCTCGCTCATCCTCGCCGTCTTCCTCGCAGGGCTGGGCATCGGCAGCTCGCTCGGCTCCGCGATTGCGCGCCGGTTCCCCCATTCGCGCGTGCCGCTCGGCGTCTGCCAGCTGCTGCTCTGCGGGGCCATCGCCTGGGCGGCGCACACCACCGGCGCATCGATGCCGTACTGGCCGATCAATCCGGCGATCGGAAAGAGTCCCGTCTACCAGTTCGATCTCGATCTGCTGCGCGCGTTCTGGGTGGTGCTGCCCGCCGCGATCCTGTGGGGCGCCAGCTTTCCGCTGGCGATCGGCGCCGCCGCGCGCGAAGGCGAGGACGCCGGCCGCCTGGTCGGCGGCGTGTATGCCGCCAACACCGTCGGCGCGATTGCCGGCGCGATCGTCACCAGCCTGATCCTCGTTGCCGCGATCGGCAGCCAGAAGTCGCAGCAGGTGCTGATAGCGATCTCGGCCTTCTCCGGGTTGCTGATGCTGGCGCGGGGGTCGGACCCCGATGATGGGGCGACTCGAGACGGTGAGTCGTTCCGTCGCGGGGGTCTGACCCCGCTCGTCACGATGGTCATCGCCGGCGCCGCCGCAGGCCTGATGATGCGCACCGTCCCGCCGCTGCCGGGCATCCTCGTCGCCTACGGGCGCTACGCCGCAACGTGGGTCGGCATCAACGAAATCATCTACGCGGGCGAAGGCGTCACTGCCTCCGTCGCGGTATCGCGGACGCCGGGCGGCGTCCTCAACTACCACAACGCCGGGAAGGTTCAGGCCTCGAGCGAACCGCAGGACATGCGCCTGCAGCGGATGCTCGGCCACCTGACGACGCTCGTGCCCGAGAACCCGCAGCGTGTGCTCGTCATCGGCTGCGGCGCCGGCGTGACCGCCGGCGCCGTGTCGGTCGATCCGCGGGTCAAGGGCGAGGTCATCGCCGAAATCGAGCCGCTCGTCCCGCGCGTGGTCTCGAAATATTTCGCCGACTACAACTTCAACGTCGTCGCCAACCCGAAGGTGACGGTGCATCTCGACGATGCGCGGCATTACCTGCTGACGACGAAGGACACGTTCGACGCGATCACGTCGGACCCGCTCGACCCGTGGGTGAGGGGCGCCGCGACGCTCTACACACGCGAGTTCTTCGACGTCGCCAAGGCCCATCTCAACCCCGGCGGCGTCGTCACGCTCTTCGTGCAGCTGTACGAGAGCAACGACGAGGCGGTCAAGAGCGAGGTCGCCACGTTTCTCGACGCGTTTCCCGGCGGCATGGTGTTCGCCAACACGTCAAACGGCCTCGGCTACGACCTCGTGCTGCTCGGCCAGGTGGAGCCGAAGCCAATCGACGTCGATCGCGTCGAGGCGCGGCTGCGCGACCCGGCGAATGCGCCAATCGCGAAGTCGCTCGCGGAAATCGGCATTCACTCCGCGACCGACTTGTTCGGCACCTACGCGGGCCATTCGGCGGACATGAACGGATGGCTGAAAGGCGCGGCGTTGAACCGCGATCGCAACCTGCGGTTGCAGTATCTCGCCGGGCTCGGGCTGAACCTGTACCAGAGCGACGCCATCTACCGGAACATGATCAAGGAGAGCCGGTACCCGGATGGCCTCTTCGCCGGCTCGCCGGCAACGCTCGCGGAACTGAGGTCAACCATCAACCAGGCGCTCGGCCGGTGAGCCTAGCGACGCTCAGATGACGGTTCCGGGTGGAATCACCCCGCCCTTCTCCACGACGACGATGCCGCCGCGGATGAACCAGCCGTCACCATCCGCGTGCTCCACGTTGCGTTCGTTCACCAGCCGCGCCCCATCGCCGATGCGCGCGTTCTTGTCGATGATGGTCCGTCTCAGCACCACGTTGCGGCCGATGCCGAGGTCCGGCAGGCCGTCCTTCGGACGGCCGTCCTCGTAGAAGTCGGCGCCAAGCAGCACGGATTGACTGATCTTTGCGCCCGCCTCGATGTGCGTACGGATGCCGACGACGCTTTCGTCGATGTCGCAGCGGTCCAGATAGCAGCCATCGGTCACGATCGACTTGCGCACCTCGCAATCGGTGAGACGTGCACCTGGCAGGTGCCGCTGGTGCGTGTAAATGGGACGGGAGGGATCCCAGAACCGGAACGGCGCGGCGACGCGGCCGAGCATGACGTTCGCTTCGTAAAACGATTCGATCGTGCCGACGTCGGCCCAGAAGCCGCGGTACAGGTACGGCTTCACGCGGTACTTGTTCAACGCGTTGGGAATCAGCTCGCGGCCGAAGTCGAGCCCCGGTTCGCGCTCGAGCATTTCGAGCAGGACGTCGCGCGAGAAGACATAGATCCCCATCGATGCCATGAACGGCTGCTCATCCGTGTGCCGCGCGAAGGCGGCGCCCGGGGGGATGCTGCGTCCGATTTCCTCGAGGCGATCGGGCTTCGGCTTCTCTTCGAAGGCAACGATGTCACCGGCGGTGTCGAAACGGAAGATGCCCATCTGGGTTGCGGTGTCGGGGTCGACGGGCTGCGCAGCAATCGTGATGTCGGCGTTCTGGTCCTGGTGCGCCAGGATCATCTCGGCGTAGTCCATCCGGTACAGATGATCGCCCGCGAGGATGAGGTAGTAGTGCGCCTCGTGCTGCGCGAAGTGACGAGCGGCCTGGCGTACGGCGTCGGCCGTCCCCTGGAACCAGTGCGGGTTGTCAGGCGTCTGCTCAGCCGCGAGGATCTCGACGAACCCCTTCGAAAACATGTCGAGGCGATACGTCAGCGACACGTGGCGGTTGAGCGACGCCGAATTGAACTGCGTCAGTACATAAATGCGACGGATGTCCGCGTGCAGGCAACTGCTGACGGGGACGTCGATCAACCGGTACTTTCCGCCGATGGGCACCGCGGGCTTCGACCGTGTCGCGGTCAGCGGAAACAGACGAGACCCCTGGCCTCCGCCAAGGATGATCGCGAGCGCGTCGCCGGCCATGAACATAGCAAATCAGTGCAAACCGCCGGCCGTCCGCCTTCGCGCCTTCGGCGCTTCGGCGAGACGAGTCCGCCTTCGCGCCTTCGGCGCTTCGGCGAGACGAGTCCGCCTTCGCGCCTTCGGCGCTTCGGCGAGACGAGTCATCGGTCGGAGCGCGGCAGTCGAATGACGAACGTTGCGCCGGTGCCGGGTCCCTCGCTCATGGCCTGGATGCGCCCGTCGTGCAGCTCGATCAGCCGCCTCGCGAGCGTCAACCCGATGCCGAGGCCGTCGCGCGGCCGGCCCGCCGGGTCTTCTCCCTGCATGAACATATCGAAGATGTTCGGCAGCGCGGACTGCGCGATGCCGACGCCGGTGTCGCTCACGCTGATCATGACGTCGCCATAGTCCTCCGCGGCGCGGAGCGTGATGCGCCCGCCGCGCGGAGTGTACTTGACGGCATTGTTCATCAGGTTCGAGATCGCCTGCGCCAGGCGCGTGAAGTCCGCGTGCACCCAGACCGATTCGCGGGGCATGTCCACCGTCAGAATCTGCCCTGCGACCGCGATGAGCGGCTGCGTCGTCTCGATCGCGCTGTGGAGCACGACGCGGATGTCGATGCGTTCGCGCCGAAGGTCGATCTTGTTGCGCGTGATCCGCGACACGTCGAGCAGGTCGTCGGTGAGGCGGCCGAGGTGAAACAGCTGCCGCTCCATGACCGCGTAGGCGCGTCCGGCGACCAGCGGATCTCCGCCCGACCGCCGCAGCTCGTCGAGCGCGTTGCGCAGCGGCACCAGCGGGTTCCGCAGCTCGTGTGAGAGCGAGGCGAGAAATTCGTCCTTGCGCCGGTCCGCCTCACGCAGCAGGCGCTCGGCACGCCGCTGCTCCGTGAGGTCGACGCAGACGCTCACGCAGCCCACCACGGTGCCATCCGAGTCGTACAGCGGTTCGACGTCGTTCTGCATGTAGCGCACCGTTCCGTCGGCGCGCAGGATCTCGATGTCGTTCCTGACCGGCTTCCGGTGGGCGACAGAGTACTGCATCGGCAGCTCGTGCGCCGGCAGGTCCTTGCCCGCGTGCTGGATGCGGTACTTCGGCGTCTGGCCTTCGGGCGGCGTCAGCGAGATGTTCTCGTCCGGCGACACGCCCAGCAGCTGGGCGAGCGCTTCGTTGGCGGAGATCATCCGGCACTCGGCGTCGTGCGCGATCGCGATCGGCACCGGGGCATGCGCGATGAGCGCCTCGAGGCGGCGCAGCCGGTTGCGCAGTTCGTCGGCGCCGGCGCCGCTGGCTGAGCCGAAGAATTCGAAGGAGATGGCCATCGCGCAGGTGAGGAAACACCGATTTTAACGCCGTTGTTGCGCGGACGAGATCCGATCGTTACGCGGGCCCATTAGGCTGCATAGGTATGCGCGTGGGTATACCACGGCGTTCGTTCACGATCGCGCAGCGATGGCGCTGACGATCAGCGTCATTGTCTGCGCGCATAACGAGGCGCGTTACCTTCCAGCCTGTCTTCATTCCGTCCTGGCTCAGTCACGTGTACCGGACGAACTCCTGGTCGTCAACAATGCGAGCACCGATGAGACGCGCGTCGTGGCGTCGCAGATTCCGCGCGTGCGCGTGGTCGACGAGCCGCGCAAGGGCCTCGTGGTCGCGCGCGAGACGGGCCGCCGCCACGCGGTGGGCGACATCCTGATCTACGCCGACGCCGACTGCCGCGCTCCGCTGACGTGGGTCGAGCGGATCGAACGGCGGTTCATGCGCGATGACGCATTGATCGCGCTGTCTGGGCCGTACCGCTACTACGACTGGGACTGGCGGGGCCGCGCGCTGATTCGCGCCTACGACTTCACGGTGGCGCCCGCGACGCAGCTGCTCGTCAAGCACGTGCTGCGCGTCGGCACCATCTTCTATGGCGGCAACTTCGCGGTCCGCAGCGACGCGCTCGAGCGCATCGGCGGCTTCGATACGTCCATCGAATTTCACGGGGAGGACACGAACCTGGGCCGCCGCCTGTTCGCGGTCGGCAAGGTCGGCCTCTTTCACGACTGCTACCTCCACACCTCCGCCCGCAGGTTCGTCGCGATGGGCACGCGCGAGGTGTTCCGTCTCTACGTCCGGAACTTCGTGTCCGAGCTGCTGCACCACCGGCCGAAGGACACGGCACACGTGGATGTGAGGACCTGATGCCTGGTTACGAGCCGTTCCTGCTGTGCGATTTTCATGTGCATACGACGTGGAGCGACGGAGCGCTGTCGATGCGCGAGGTGGTGGATCTCTATGGGTCCACCGGCAAGTTCGACGTCATCGCCATCACCGATCACATCCTGATGAAGAAGGATCTGCTCGCGCGCGCGGGACGCATCGCCTCGCTCGGCCGGCGGCGCTTCGGGCTCCGTGAGCACGAGTTCGAGACCTACCTCGCGGATATCGCGGCCGAAGCGCGGCGGGGCCTCGAGCGATACGGCATGCTCGTCATCGCCGGCGCAGAAGTGACGCAGAACCGGCTGCACGGCCGCAAGAACTCGCACATCATCGCGCTCGACATCAAGAAATACATCAGCGCCGATCAGTCCGCCGACGCCATCCTCCGCGAAATCCGGCGGCAGGGCGCGCTGAGCATCGCGTGCCACCCGCACCATCGTCCCCAGCGGCGCCTGGAGATCAGCACGTGCTACCTCTGGGATCACCGCGAAGAGCTCTCGAGCCTCGTCGACGTCTGGGAAGCCGCCAACCGCGACGACCTGTTCCCGGTGACGAGCCTCAAGCACTACCCGTACATCGCGAACAGCGACTTCCACAAGCCGAAACATCTCTACTCGTGGAAGACGCTGGTGCGCTGCGGGAAGGACTGGCCGGCCATCAGACAGGCGCTGCGTAGCAACGTCGACGTGGCGCTGACGCTTTTCCGCGACGGGTCCTGGGCGGCCTGACGCCTCGCGTTACACCGAATTCGCACGGCTGTCGCACCTCGTGATCAGCGCGCCGCTAGCGTTCTGCATCCGTCATTTACATGAGGACTCGATGCCAAAAACGCTGATATGTCTGTTCGTCGTACTCTTCCCGGCCGTGCTGGCCGGCCAGGCTGGCGCCACCCTTGGCGGCAGCGTCATCGATCCGGAAGGCAAGGCCGTCGTCAACGCGGCCGTCGTCGTGCGGAACGAAGCGGGGGTTGACCCGCGGACGACCGTGACGGACGCGGCCGGTCGGTTTTCCATCACCGGCCTGACGGCCGGCGTCTATTCGATCGAGGTCGCTGTCCCAGGATTCGATCTCGTCGAGCGGCCGGGCGTGCAGCTGACGACGGGAGGGTCGGTGGAGCTCTCGATCCGGCTGACTGTCGCCAACATCGCCGAAACCGTCACCGTGTCCGCGGCGCTGCCCGAAGCGGCTATCGCCGCTCCTTCACAGAGCTCGTTGACGGCGCGATCCGCCCAGTCGCTCATCAGTCCCGAATACATCCGCAATTACACGTCGCCGGTGTCCGACTACAGCCAGGTGCTGCAGATGGCGCCGGGCACCTTCAGCACGAGCACCAACGGGCCGGGCCTCGGCGACACGAAGACGTTTTTCAGGGGCTTCAAGGACGGGCAGTACTCGATGACCTACGACGGGATCCCGTTCAACGACACCAACGATCCGACGCACCACTCGTGGGTGTTTTTCCCAGCGCAGACGATCGGCTCGACGGTATTCGATCGGAGTCCCGGGTCCGGTGCCACCGTCGGTCCTTCGACCTACGGCGGCTCGGTGGCGCTGCTCTCGCGGTCGCTCGGTTCCCGTCCGGTGGTCAACGGAACGATCTCGTACGGCTCGTTCAATACGCGCCTGTTCGACGTCGACTTCAATTCCGGCCGCTTCGGCAGGGACGGCAAGTCGCGCTTCCTGCTCGATGCGCACGACATGCAGTCGGACGGATACCAGACGTACAACTACCAGCACCGCCAGGCGTTCTCGGCGAAGTATCAGTACTCGGCCAGCAGCAACACCTCGATCACGGCGTTCTCGTCGGTGATGCTGCTGCACAGCAACACTCCGAACCAGAAGGGCTCGACGCGCGCCCAGATCGCGCAGTTCGGCGACAACTTCCTGATGAGCGGCGACCCGAATTCCCCGCTCTATTACAAGTTCAACTTCTATCGCATCCCGACCGACTTCGAGTACGTCGGCGTCCGCACGACGTTCGGCAACGGCTGGTCGATCGACAACAAGTCGTACACGATGCGGTACTACAACAAGCAGAACTTCAACGGCCTGACGTCGATTTCGGCGACGAGCGCGACCGACAAGCTGAACAGCTACCGCAAGGTGGGGAACCTGCTGCCGATCCAGCAGGTCTCGGATCGCGGTATTTTCCGGACCGGTCTCTGGTCCGAGTATGCGTGGACCGATCGCTTCCAGACGCCGGCCGACCCCCGCACGTGGGTCGACGCCGCGCTCCCGAACTTCCACGAGAAGTTCGGGACGACGACGCTGCAGCCGTACGCCGAGTACGAGTTGCGCGTCACGCCGGGGTTCAGCGTCACGCCCGGCTTCAAGTTCGCGTACTACAAGCAGGACTTCACGCAGTTTGCCGACAACGGCAGGACGGTCGGCAATCTGAACGGCGCGCCGTTCGTCAAGCACGCGCAGACGTACACGTCGGCGCTCCCGTCCATTGACGCGCGATACCTCGTGCGGTCGAACTGGTCGGTGTACGGCCAGTACGGGCGCGGTCAAAACATTCCCCCGACGAGCGTCTTCGACGTGAAGAACGCGCAGGTCGGCACACCGCCCGAACCGATCCTCACCGATACGGTGCAGTTCGGCTCGGTGTGGAAGTCCCGGCGGGCGACGCTCGACGTGGACGCCTATCACATCGACTTCCAGGCGGATTACTCGTCGACCCTCGATCCGGTGTCGGGCGACACCGAGTATTTCCTGAACGGCAAGCTGGTGACGCAGGGCGTCGAGGCCGAGAGCACAATCCTCGTGGGCGGCGGCATAGCCGTGTATATGAACGCGACGAAGGGAACGTCACGATACGTGGACACGAAGCTCTGGTCGCAGAATGCGCCGTCAGATACCGAGACGCTGGGCCTGACCTACAACGTGGCGAGCTGGAACGTCGGCTACTTCACCAAGCGTGTCGGAGGGATGTTCAACGACAACGGTGACGTCCATCAAGCGGTCGGCATCGATCCGTTCAACATCGCCAACGTGTTCGTGAACTACACGCTCGGCGGCCTTTCGAAGCTCTCGCCTACGAGAGTCCGTTTCGCCGTCAACAACCTCACCGACAACCACGCGATTACGGGCGTCACGCCGGCGTCGAAGACGTCAAACCTTCCCGCGCCCGGTGACGTGCTGACGATGATGGGCGGGCGCAGCGTGTCGATCTCGCTGACCGTGGGTCTCGCGCCGTAATGATCCCGGGCCGTCCACGTGCCGGACGGCTCGCCGCCGTGGCCATGGCCCTCGGGGCCATGGCCGCCGCGGCTTCGGCCGTTCCGCCGGCGCCGCCTGCTCGCGGCGCGCAGTTCGTGTTCACCTCGGACGCGCATTACGGCCTGACGAGGCCCTCCTTTCGCGGCGCCCGCAACGTCGATGCGCATGCCGTGAACGCCGCGCTCGTCGCGCGGATCAACGCGCTGCCCGCCGCGCGATTCCCGAACGACGGCGGCGTCCGCGCGGGCGAACTGGTCGGACCGATCGACTTCATCGCCGAGGGAGGGGACATCACGAACCGTGAAGAAGCCGATGATGGCCGGCAGGTGCAGCCGGCGTCGGTCTCCTGGCGTCAATTCGTTGCCGACTATGTGAACGGTATCCACGTGACCGACACCAGCGGGCACGCCGCGCCTGTCTTCATGGTACCGGGCAATCACGAGGTCTCGAACGCCATCGGGTTCTACCGCGCGATGACGCCACCCGTGGACAAGACGCCGCTCGTCGAGATCTTCAACCGGATGATGATGCCGGCGGTCCCCAGGACGAGGGCCACCTACGACTACGGCGCGGATCGGGTGTTTTTCGCGCGCGACGTCGGCGGCGTGCATTTCGTGTTTCTCACGCTCTGGCCCGACTCCGTGATGCGGGCGCGCCTCTCCGCCGATCTCGCGGGCGTGAACCCGGATACCCCGGTCGTGATCGTCACGCACGACCAGCCCGACGCGGAGGCGAAGCATTTCCGCAATCCGAACGGCGCACACGACATCAACGCGCGCGATCGGTTCGAGAACCTGCTGGCGGATCAGTTCGCGGACGGACCCTCCGTCGGCAGGCCGAGCGTGGTCGAACAGGCAGCCCTCGAGCGGTTCGTGCACGCGCACCCGCAGATTCGCGCGTACTTCCATGGCAACTCGAACTGGAATCAGTTTTACCAGTGGCGCGGGCCGAATCGCACGATTGCGCTGCGCACCTTCCGCGTCGATTCGCCGATGAAGGGCGCCGTGTCCGCTGCCGACGAGACCAGACTGTCATTCCACGTGGCGGCGATCGATCCCTCGGGCCTGCTGACCGTTCGTGAATGCCTGTGGAATGCCGATCCGGGACATCCGGCCACCGGGATGCGGTGGGGTGCCGCCGCCACAGTCGGGCTTCGGCCGTCGCGATCCACGAACTAAAAGACCGTCAAGGAGTTAGCGCGCCACAAAAATGTGACGCCGACGACACGAGACCGACACGCCGGGAGGTTAGGGTGTTTGCCATGTCTTACACCGTCACCCTCGGTTGCGGCTGCCGGGTGTATGTCGCGTGCCACCCGCAGACCGGTCTCGTCCACACGCGCATCATCGAATCGCGATCGGCCGACTGCGCGGTCCGCTCGCATGCGATCGGCGTCCGGATTCCCGTCTGGGAACTGCTGCCGTACGAGCCCGACGACCCGATCGCGGGTCGCCGGATACCGCCGTACCGGCGTCGCTCCGAGCGCGCGGATCGATGAGCGCGGAGAAGCCGGTCCTCGACGAGCTGCTGCGGCGCGTGCAGGCGGAGTTCCTGGAGATGCCGGGGCTCCGTGTGACCCGCGCGCAGGCGCGCCGGCTATGGGCACTCGACGATTCGGTCTGCGAAGCGGTGCTCGCGGCGCTCGTCGACGCGCGCTTCCTGGTCGAATCGCGCAACGCGTCGTTCATGCGCGCGTCTTCGTGAGCGCGCGGCGGCTGTTCCTGTCACCCTTCGACGGCGGGGACGTCGGCGTCGAGTTCCGGCGATTCCGCGACCTCGGTGTCGACGTCTTCACCGACCTCCCAGCTGCCGCCGCGCGGGCGTTCAACGTCCCGCTCCCGCCTTCGCACTGAGCGCGGCTCGTTCCGGGACGGCGTCGTCCGTTTCGGGGTGGCGATCGGCTTCCGCTTCTTCGCGGCCTTCCTGCGCTCCTTCGTCGCGCGCTCAAAGACCTTCTTGTAGGCCCGGCGCGCCTTCGCGGCGGCCTTTCGCGCAACGCGAGCGGCCTTCGAGGCCTCTCTGGCGGCCTTCTTGGCCTGCTTGACCTTCTTCTTGGCGTCGCGGGATCTGGCTTTCAGCCGCTTCGCGTTGTCGACCGCCTCGTTCAATTCACGCTCGGCCGCCCGCTGCCTGTCGATCGACAGCTGTGGCGCCGGTGCTCCCGTCTTTTTGCTCATAGAAGCGCACAGCCTATCGCATGGCCGCGCGCGGCGCCAGATCTTTGCTTGACACGACGCGGCGCCGGATGCACGCTTCGACTTTTCGCGAGGAGGTGCTCACATGACGAGAGGCCTGCGCACCACCGAAGAACGCGTCGAGACCGAAGATGGGCTGACGATTTTCGTACGGTTGTGGCGCCCCGAAGCGCCGGCACGTGGCGTCGTCGTGATCGTCCACGGCTTCAATTCGCACAGCGGCGAATATGCGTGGGTGGCGAGCCAGTTGGTCGGCAGCGGCCTCGCGGTCTACGCTCCTGATCTGCGCGGACGGGGACAGTCGGACGGCGAGCGCTACTTCGTCAACAGGTTTGCCGACTGGGTCGGCGACGTCGCGGAGGTCGTGTCGCTCGCAAAATCCCGCGAGCCCGGCCTGCCCGTGTTCCTGCTCGGGCACAGCGCAGGCGGGGTGGTGTCGTGCATCTACACGCTCGAGCATCAGCCCGAGCTCGCGGGGCTCGTGTGCGAGAGCTTCGCGCACGAGGTGCCCGCACCCGACTTTGCCCTTGCGGTGTTCAAAGGGTTGAGCCACGTCGCCCCGCACGCACACATCCTCCGGCTGAAGAACGAGGATTTCTCGCGCGATCCCCAGGTCGTCCAGTCGAAGAACAGCGATCCGCTGATCGCGCACGAGATTCAGCCGACGCAGACGCTTGCGGAGATGGTCCGCGCCGACGATCGGCTTCGACGGGAGTTTCCACTGATCACGCTGCCGGTGCTCATCCTGCACGGCACGGCCGACAGGGCGACGAAGGCGAGCGGCAGCCAGCGGTTCTACGAAACGGCCGGCTCGCGCGACAAGACGCTGAAGCTCTACGACGGGCATTTCCACGACCTCCTGAACGACATCGACAAGGAGGTGGTGATGAACGACATCAAGGCCTGGGTCGACGCGCATATCCCGGCGGTGCGCAGCGCCGTCATCGACGGTGGCCTCGCCGGCGTATAAACGCGCCGGCGAGGGACCTGACCCCACGCATCAGCGTCGCTTCACTGGGCGTTGGCCGGCACGAGACGGGGTTCGAACTCGAACAGATTGGGGTTGGCCGGATTGATGCGTGCCGATACCCAATGCGTGTTGCGTGCGCCGAAGGTTTCGACGCGAATGAAATTGGCCAGCACGCCGTCGGTCGGGCCGTTCAGCGGCTTGTCGACCTTGAAGTAATGACCGTCGCCGTGCACGAGCGCCACCTGGCCACGGAATGCGAGCGACTCGGTGCGCAGCGCGTTCACATACGACGGGTAGGCGTCGTAGGAGCGCGTGTCGGCGAGGTGCTGGTCGTTGTTGAAATTGGGATCGGCCTGCCAGATGACCATGACGCCTCTGGCGCGAACCCTTGACGCGTAGTCGAAACCGTCACGGAGCCACTGGATGTTCGCCGCCTTCCGCGCGACTTCCTCGGCCCGTTGACGCGCGATCTCCCCAGCGGAGCGTGTTTCGCCGTCGACGCCCGCGTACGGGTAGTTGTCGTTCGACCCCTGGACGTTCAGGCCGACGAACACGACGGGGCCGACCTTCCAGCGCACGTTCTCCGGATAGCCGCCGGCTTGCCGGGTGAGCGTGAGCGTCCGCTGGCCGAGGCTTTGATCGGTCGAAGCGAAGAGGAGCCGTTCGAAGTTGAGGCGTTCGAGCGGATCGGAGTATGGCAGCGTGCTCGGGCCGTAGCGTCCCCAGCAGTCCGTCCAGTCGTTGTCCCCGGGCAGCCAGATGAGGGGCTGCTTCAGCACGTTGAAATTGGCGATCGCCGTCGTGTAGAGGCTGTCCGAGCACGGGCCGTCGCCGCCCGCTTTCAAGTCGCCGTCGAAGACTGAAAACGCGACGTGGCTCCGGTTGATGTCCGCCAGCAGATTCGGGTATTGCGCTCGTCCCAGCGCGTTATACGGCATGTCTCCGAATAGTCCGATCGTGTAGCCCGCTTCTCCGCGCTCGTCATCGTCGCTCGCAATGGCCGCGTAACGTGCGGTCAGCAGGGCCGCCGTCACGAGCATCGCCGCGATCGCACGTCGTCCTCGAGCCGTCTTCAAGTGGTGCATACGCATCGCCCCTCCTCCACGCCGACATCGTGTGGGGATGCGATAACGGGGGCGCGATCACGCTGCAACGGCTGCGCAACATGTGATGTCGAGGTCGGAACGCGCGGCGCGTGTCAGGCGGACGCGCGTGGCGTCCGCGCAGCCGGAAGGCGAACGAGGACGTAGCCCGAGGCAAGGAGAAGCGCGCCGAGCGCGACGAAGAACGCCATGAACGGATCGCCGTTGCGATAGACGAGGCCGAACGCGCCGATGCCGACGTACAACAAGCCGATCACGAGGACGGCGACCCACGGCCGCGTATCGCCCGCACGCAGTCGCTGCCAGGCCCAGAGCAGCGTCAGGCCAAATGCGAGCATGCAGCCGCTGACGAAATACCAGACGACGTAGATCATCGACCGAAGGTCGGGCTCGATTGGAAACGGGTCGAGCACCTCATGGACATGGCGCGCCTGGAGTCCGTGGCCGAACGCTCCGAGGCCGATCACGAGGCTGTCGAGGAGGAAGATCGCCGACGCAGCTGTTCTCAGCATGATGCGGGCGACTATCGCGGGATCGAGCCGCGAATGCAAGACGCCTGTGAGGAAGAAGGCCCG